>Ga0182018_10001346_pt1 | contig 28256 bp, 19 predicted proteins | sample 812P2MmetaG_FD_120490 | JGI IMG/M metagenome (GOLD analysis project Ga0182018, IMG submission 120490) | Permafrost microbial communities from Stordalen Mire, Sweden - 812P2M metaG | ecosystem: Environmental > Terrestrial > Soil > Wetlands > Permafrost | place: Sweden: Stordalen | collected...
CGCCCTTGACCGCCAGGTCGCACCCGCCGTTGTTACACCCGAAGAGTACGATCAGGCAGCAGCCTGAATGAGCTGTGACCACCGCTGAACTTCAACAGCGAACGGGGCAACGTCCACGCTCACCACCCAGCGGCTGAAGATTTCAATGGTGACATAGAGGTGGTCGCAGTAGACGCCACTGACCTGGCCTATCAATTTGGAGATGTTCCAGCTCCAGACCTGGTCCGGCCTGGCAGCCAGGGTTTCGGGATTCTTCTTGGCCGTGTGGGTGTGCTGGCGATGGCGTTTCCTTTGACTCCCCATTGGCCCGGAGCAAGCGGCGCTTGGCCGAATGGGAGCGCAGATAGGTGCCTTCATCACCGGCGCGGCTCCACCCCTGGGCCACGGCCGGGTCGCAGTCCTCAGGCTGGAGGAGCAGGTCGGGGACCTGATGGCGCTTCTCAACCGACAGCGCATTGGGCGGAGCCGCACGCCGCTCGCGTTGCAACCCGTCGTGGCCGGAATCGCCGGTAGTGGGAGACCCCGCGCTCTCGGAAAGCATCTCCCAATCGGACGCGTCCTAATGGGCCACTGGTCCGCCGGCTTGCTCAGCTCGCCCTGGCCGTTGGCGCCTTCTGGCTGCCAAACTGATCAGTTGGAAGATTCCCTGGTCGCCAGCACCGTCACCAATCCGCTGAGGCGCTACGCATAGTCTTGCGTTCGTGACGCGGAAGCGGCTGTCTATCTGCATTTGTATGCGCTGATGGCCGAGCATTCTTCGAGCAATTCCCGACGCCGGCACGAGCAATTGGCCATCGCTGCCTTTGCTCTCATCGTCGCCATCCTGTTCGCCTCCCCTTTTAGTGGCGAGAGCATGTTCGGTACCCCCGACACGCTGGATAACTCGTGGCAGTGGGCACAGTATGTCGCAGCTCACGATCACCTTCAGTTCGGATCCCAGTATTTGTTCACCTATGGTCCGTGGGGGTACCTCAATCTGCCGATCGAGGGCGGACCGCGAGCAATGTGGATCCTCACCATCGTGGTCACGATCACCGCGCAGGTCGTCTTTCTAGTCCTGGTCATCTCCATGCTGCGTCGGTCACCGCGTTTGCGTGAGGCATCGCGCTATGAGCTGCTTGTTCTAGCCGCCGTCGCCATCCTGACGGTTCTCGAAGTTTTGGCCCAGGACCTGTACGTGCTGGTCGGTGCGATCGTGTTGATGATCGCGGCAGATCTCATCGGATCAATCAGTGAACGCGCAGTGACCGAGCTGCGTATCGCTTTGATCACGGCGCTCTTGGCGTTCGACTCCCTCGTGAAGAGCAGCGTGGTTCCCTACTCGCTGATCGTCATCGCCTGCGCGGTCGGCTCAATCCTGACGGCATCGGAGCTTCCAACACGAAGAAAAGTGTGGCTCACCATCTGTTGCCTCATGGCCTATCCATTCTTCTTTGTTGTGTTTTGGCTATTCGCACACCAGAGCCTTGGAGGACTTCCCGGATTCATCAGTGGAACCGTACAAATCATTACCGGGTACCCGGGTGCAGAGTCCCTCACGGGCTACACGTATCAGGTCGTCCTTCTTCTCGTGCTGGCCGCCCTCACTGGAGCTCTGGTAGCGATCCCTGCACTGCGGCGAGCGTTCAGAAGATCAGAACCTGACCTCCACTCCTCCCACAAGAGATCACAGGTGTTCTGGACCATCGTGATGACCTGCGGCGTAGCCTTCTTTTGGTGGAAGGAGGGGATCGTCCGCCAGGATTTCGCCTTCGGTGGAGGTCATATCACCTTTGCGATCATTGGTTTTGCCTTTGCGGCGCTCGTCTTGATCGCCGTCATCCCCCCCGGAACCATTCCGATCCAGGGTGCGATCGTTACGCTGACCGCCATTGCTCTCTCACTGATAGCCCTCTCGCCCAGCCCGATATCGAACGCCACATCGCCCGGTGCCAACTTGACTGCGACCAGCACGGGAATTGGACATGTGTTCGAACCCGCGCCGTATGCGCAGAGCAACGCCACAGCAAAGATGCAGTTAAGACACTTTTATCAGATACCGAGGAGTCTGCTAGGGGTTATCGGCACCAGACCGGTAGCCATAATGCCGGTCAACCTGACCATCGGACCCGCCTACCGTCTCCATCAGGTGATCTTGCCGGTGCCACAGATGTATGAGGTGAGCACACCACGGCTGGACCAGCTGGATGCGTCCTTCCTCAAGAGCCACCGCGTCCCCTATGTACTCCTCGAGTACTCGGGCAATGGAAGCCAATACACGCTCTGGACGCCTCCGGCCACTTACAATTCTCTGCTGACCGACTACACGATTGTCCAGTCGATTGATGGTTTCGTGCTCTTCCGATGGCACCCCAGGGCTACGACGACGAGACCCGCAGGTACCAAATCCATGGCCATTGGGCACTGGGTGGACATCCCGAGGTGCACCGCTGGCTCGACTATCGCTTCATTCAATTTGCATCTCACCGCGGCAGCCCAGCTGACGGAACTCCTGTTCCGCGACCCACCGGTCTCCATCGATCTCAAAGTGGGTACGACAACCATCGGTCCGTTCCAATTCGTATGGGCGCTCGCTTCGGGTGGACTCAATCTCAGCGGCTACGTGAGCTCACCATCTCAGTTGGAACCTATCGGGCAGTCGAAGAGTGTCAACCCTGCTATTTCCGCCATACGGGTTATCGGTCCGTCCGGCATGTTCACGACGGGTTCAGGGGGGTCGGTCCCGGTACATCTGAGCTGCACGGTCGATGGTTGACCCGTCGGTCGCCGGAGGGAGACAAGGGTATTGCACGCCAATTCGTAGGCCGAGCGTGCCTCTTAAGAGATCTCGCCCTCATTGTTGATAGTTAGCCAGTTCAGAGTGGAATGGGTGCCTGGTGCTCGCACGCACCCGACGGATAGATAGCGACCTTGCCCCCACCGGACAGGTCAGCTGGCCGTGCGGGCAATCACCGCATATTGCCCTGCCACCCATCGATCGACTTCGAGTTCGCCCGTACCACCCGGAAAGACGATCTCCGCTTGAGGGAAGCCAGCATCTCGGCAATGCGCGATCAACACCTCCGGAAAGATCGGCACCCGGTGTGTCATGTCGACCCAGAACGTCTTGAAGCCGTGCACCGCGTGCGGATTCACCGTCTCGGCCACCAAGAGCCCACCCGGCTCGAGCACCCGGAGTGCTTGGCGAAGCAGCTCTTGGAATTCGTCGTATGGGAGATGCTCGATGACCTGAGCGGAGAACACAGCGCCGATCGATTGGTCCTTTTGGCGCGCCAGGTATGTGATGGCGTCCTCGTGCGATACCTCATGTCCTTTTTTTTGGCACCTTTGAATCATCGACTCGTCCGTGTCTACCCCTTTCACGGTGGTCCCGACGTCCGCCAATAAGTCCAGCATCTCTCCTCGGCCGCAGCCGACATCCACCACTGAAGAGCAGTTGGCGAGAAGCGGCCGATAGTAGCTGAGGAGCCCTTGCACCAACTCTTCGGTACCGCGGAACACGTCTTCGAAACCGGCGTACCCCTCTTGGTCATGCCTGGTTGTCGACGAGTAACCGATTGTCTTCTTGCCCTCCGGGCTTGTAAGCAAGAACGGGGGCGACGCGCCCATGTAGGGAATGGCGCGAAGGCCAGCAACTGAGCGGTAGATGTCCCCCAAAGACATTCTCCCCAGCGGTCCGTCGGTGAGGTCCGCCTCAATATGCTCATACGTTCCGACCAGAACTTTGACGCTTCGCTGCAGCTGAGCAAGCTCCGCCTGCGCAATGACAGCCGAGCGATTGATGCTGGTTGTGAGAGCCTGATGCTTCTCCTCGACCTGGTCCTGCGCGACGGCAAGTGCCTCGACGGCAGCAGTAACAGCGCTGCTCCCAGCCTCGTGGTGTTCGTCGTGGCGTTGACGCATGCGGCGAATGATCGGTCGTGCAACGGCACGGACCGGGGAGAAGGAACGGGCAGCGGGCGCCTCAGTACTGGGCGACAGGTCGATCCGCACTCTCCCCACACGCTCAGCAACAATGGACCGCTCCTGCTGGATCGCTTCGAACCTTTTCCGTACAAACTCCACTGCTCGGTCCATCCCGTGCTCGTTTTCGACTGCCTGACAGCCTCGGCGGCCCTTGTCGGCAGCTTCCTCGCGGTGAGAGGCAACGTGGCGCATCAAGCGTGCCGCAGCGTCGAGATCTGGGTCAGCCCACGTGGCCTCCACCGGATAAGGATCGCAGCCCGGGGGAACATAGATCGGTCTCCACGGAACAAGGTAGGCCGTCTCGGAGGTCATGAAGTCAAGATTGCCTGAGTAGCCCGTCGCTATGACAGGCTTACCGAGTGCCATTGCCTCCCCCATCGTGAGACCCAAACCCTCACTACGATGAAGGGACACGTAGCAGTCTGCTAGCGCCATCAGCGCACCGTATTCGTCATGACGCAGGTAGTCATCGATGATCACAATGTCCGGGCGAGCCTTGCAAGCCCATCGGATTCGCTCAAGATCATCAAGGCGCTGGTGTCCGTTGATGATCTTGAGCACGAGCACGGGACCATCACTTGGGGCGAAGGCACGCTGGAAGGCATCGATCAACCCCAGAGGATTCTTTCTCTCCAAGATGCTCAGCAGGTCGAAGCAATATAGGAACATCAGCTGTTCCGGCAGTCCGAACGATGCCCGGCTTAGGCCAGGCGCCACCGTCGGCCCTAGAATCGGAAGCGGAACGGTGAAGACCGGCTTGTCGGTCACAGCCGCAATTGATGCCCGGTTGAACTCGGACAGCGACCACACCTCATCAACCAAGTCCAAAGCTGGCCAATACTTCCTTGGAAACTCATCCACCTCCCAAGCCCATTGTCCGATGGTGTACCGACCGGGGAAGAACCCCGGGTCCATCTCCGACGCAAAGTTGGGGAACTGATCAGCGTTGACCGCCACGATATTTGTGTCGAGGTTACGTTTGGGCGCCCCCGGCGTTTTGAACGGATGCTCTTGCCGGCTCTTCGAGGAAGTCACCGTGAACGTCGTGAAGTCGAGTCCCGTCGCCTCGACGACTCGGGCCGTCAGACGGCCGCCCTCCCCGACCCCTAACTCGGAGCTGAAGTACCCCGCCACCACAATTCCGGCTTCGAGGCCGTCCGGTGAAGCCCATGTGCTGGTACCTCGGAGCGGCGGCACCTGCGAAGGGTCGCCGGTGCCCGGCGGCACAGTGACGAGGGCGCGGGGTATCCGGCCGGCTTCTGCCTGCTCCTGCGCCCATTCCAAGAACGCCGGCCGACCGGTGATCTGCGGATCGGGGAACAAATCAGGGAGTTCGGGATGTGACCCGTACATCGTGCCCAAATAGAGGGTCAGATTCCCCAGATCCGATTCCACATTCGGGGGCTCATTGAGTAGGGCGATCAGTTCGTCCACCTCGGCAGGATCGAAGGGATCGGGCGGTGGAGCGGTGCCCTGCTCGTCTGAGTCCTCGACCCACTGACGGTAGAGGTAGCGAATTGCCTGATCAATTGGTGAACCATCGGCCATGTGCTCGAACCCGTACCGAACTCCTTGGTGCACACCGTAACCTTGGCCGACAAGTAACTTCCCGTACGCATCGCAAATACGCGCAAGGTCGGGGTGCTCGCTCATAAGGACCCGAGGATTTGAACCCTGGTGCTTACTTAAGCGGTAGGGGACATCCGGGGAGTACCCGCTGAAATGAAAGAAGCAAAGCGGGCGTCCGTCCACCTCGTAGCGTTCACCTGCCCATCGGAACGAGTGAGAGTGGACGTTCCAATATGCGACGTTGTACTCAGGGTCTCGAACGACAACGCTGTCGAACATTCCTGGCACAAAGTCCACCCAGCGCTGGTCGACAAAACGCGCCTCATGCTGGTTGTTGACGCATTCTCGTCGTAGACGCTCCTGCCAGAAGGCGAGGAAAGACCGTGAGTCCTGGCCAACCCCGATAAATCCCAAGTTATAAATTCCCGCAAACAAGATCGCGTTCTCTACGATTGTCTTGCCGTCACGCGGATAGGGCGCGGTGGCGTGCGGGATCAAGACAATTCCATGTTCGACAGCCAGTTCCGCAAGCCGGTCGAGGGAGTCGAACACCTGGATGTCCGGATCGAGATAGAGGACGTGGGAGGCGCCGGAGTCCAGAATTGCTTCGAGAAGCCACGGCTTGAGCGAAGTGGCGAATTCCATGATGTCGTAAATCATCGCCATCCGGTGGAACTCCGAGACGTCCATCCCCAAGTCGTCGAGCCGGTAGACCTCGAACGGCTCGACCCCAGGATCTACTTCCCGAAGTAGGTCGTCGAAGATCAAGACCACCATACGTCCGTCGGGATGAATCGACCGAAAGGACTCGGCCAGAACGCGCGCCTGGGGCAGGTAATTGCGGGCCACGATCGTGCAAACGGTGAGACCCACGGACTTACCTCCACTAACTTCGGAACGTCGGAGACACTAGTAGATAGGACTGCTGGACACGGTCCGGAGGATCCCAGAGTCAGCCCGCACGCCTCAGTAAACTAGCGTTGCTCGGACCTCGGACAGAAGACTCTGAACGGAAGCAAAAATCATGCTGAGTGATGCGAAGGCGGCTGACTTGATTGCTAGGTCCGGGTTCTTCTGGCACCAACGCTTCCACCTTTCGGAGGAGGTGCTCACACCCGGAGTCAACGACATCGAATGGCTGTTGGACGAAGTCGGATTTCCTGCGTCGTTGGATGGTGCTTCGGTGCTCGACATCGGCACGACCAATGGAGGTGCGGCGTTCATTGCCGAGATGCGAGGCGCGACACGTGTCGTGGCCGTTGACATTTACGATGCTGATCGCTTCGGTTTCGACGAAATCCGCACCGCGTTGGGTTCTCGAGTAGATTTCGTCAAAGGATCTGTGTATCAACTGCCGGAACTTCTGGACGAGCAGTTTGACGTGGTTCTCTTCCTCGGAGTCCTATACCACCTGCGTCACCCACTGTTGGCAATCGATTCCCTGCGCCGACTGACCCGCGGTGAGCTGTACCTCGAAACCGCCGTCAGCGGAGACCCGGGAGATCCAGCACGCGCCGACTTCTACCGTCGAGATGAGCTGAACGCAGATAGTTCGAATTGGTTTGCACCCAACATCTCTTGCCTCATCGATTGGGTCGAATCTTCGGGTTTCAAGGTGCCTGGGGACGTCACCCACTGGCCGAGCCAGCACCCCGAACGAGCGTGCCTTGCTGCGCAGCCAGTGGACGGCGAACCGGAGTACATCCAGATCAGCACCGAGGCGCCGTTGCTTGTGAGATCCTCACAGCCACCGAGGCGGCGTTCCTGGCTCTCCCCGAGGCGGAGCACCTGACATTCCTGGCTGCCTGCGCGCCCCGCGGATCCGCACCCGGGCCGAAGGACGCTCAATCGAGGCGCCCGGACTGAAGTCCCACCTTTGGCGGGAGGTGAGGTAGGCAGCCCGGGCACCCATCGGTACCTTCCCAGTTTGAAGGTACCGAACGCCAAACGACGAAGGGAGGAGCGAGGCCCTCCCTTGTCCCGCCAGACCGATCTCCTCCAACGTCACGCCGGCGGGCCAACTGCTTACAAGGGAAGCCAACGCCAACAGTCTCTTCGACAGTGGGCCAGCCTATTGCGGGGCTTCGCCGAACAGTCGTGGCCAGCTGACTATCTCGCCGGCACGACGCGGCTCACCGTTGACTGCGGCGTGATCCCGGAAAGTCTCAGCTCTTTCGACCCCACCTCGACACCCATTCAGCAAAGTCTCCCGCGGCTCGGTCGCACTTCATGCACTTGTGTTGGGCTCCGCTATTCGGGCACGTGGGCGAGTGCGATTTCCATGGTCCACTCATAATTCCGCAGCAATGGGGGCATCCGACGATACCGGCGAAATCGAGCTCCTCTGTCGTCACCGATCCGCCTTTCTCATTCCAGGCCCACCACACACATTCGCGCCAACGACCAGACCCTGCCGGTCTGCCGGCCCCCACGAGGGGCAGGGGAGGGCCAGCACCGGCAGGGAGACCAATTGTATTCGGTCTGCGGCCGGCGTTGACAGCGGGACGGCCCGGAACGAACCCGGCCAACACCGGCCGTCACTGGTTCGTACGTATTGTCACCAGGGATGACACGGATCGGCGGACCCGCATCCTTCGTCGTTGCTACCGACCCGCAGGGGGCGAGTTGAATCCCGCCACCTGACCTGCCGGATGCCGGCCCCTTTGGGGTAGGGCTGGATAGAGGCGGGGCCGGCATCTATGGCAGGCATACTCATTCGTCACCGACGCCGGTTTGGATGAGGGAGCAGGAGTCTCCCCTGCCGACATCTCAGCCTGCTACGCCCACCCTCACAGCAGGCCGAGGACCCCAGTTACCTATACCCAGCAGCGCAGCCGGCAAACGGGACCCTCTGCCTGGTTGCCCTGCACCTCACACGAAGACCGGGAGCATGGAGTAGCCGCGGACCGTGCTCGTGTGGAGTGCCACGGCGTTGCCCTTGTCAACGGTCCACTCGGGGAAGCACCTGAGCACCTCTTCGAGTGCCACCCGTCCCTCCAGCCGGGCCAGGGCAGCACCCAGGCAGAAGTGGATACCGTACCCGAAGGAGACGTGGTGATCGATCGTGCGGTGGATGTCGAAGCGGTCCGGGTCGGCGAAGTGGCGCTCGTCCCGACCGGCTGACCCGGTCAGGAGCAAGACCTTCGAATCGGCGGGGATGGTGACATCGTGAAGCTCGACGGGCCGGGTGGTCCAGCGCCCCTGCACCGGTGAGGGAGGCTCGTAGCGGAGCAGCTCCTCCACCGCGGCGCTGATGAGTCCCGGGTCCGCAGCCAGTTCCGCGCGCTGGTCGGCGTGGTCGGAAAGGACCAGTCCGGCCCAGCCGATGAGTCGAGCCACCGTCTCGGTTCCAGCGCTGGCAAGCAACAAAGCGAACGACGTCGCCTCTTCCAGGGTCAGCCGGCGCACGCCACCTTCGTCGTCGATGATCTCTCCTTCGATCAGTTCCGTGAACATGTCTTCGCGAGGATTGGTCTGCCGTTCAGTTAACTGACCTGAGACGTAGGTGTTGAGTTGGCCCATTGCCTCGATCGACTGCTCGTTAGCCATACCGACGTTTGGCTCCAGGTGGAAGGTCTGGTCGATGAGGGTGCGGACCAATTCTTGCTCGGAGGGTGGCACGCCGAGAAGATCGGCGATGACCGCAGCCGGAATGCGGGCACCGAAGTCCTGCACGAAGTCGAAGTGATCCATCTCCTCCTGTCGTTGGAGTAGGGAAACGCACAGGGCCCGAATGCCTGACTCGAGCATCGCCATCCGGCGCGGCGTGAATGCCCGCGACACCAACCGCCGCAGGTAGGTGTGATCAGGCGGATCCATGAAGATCATCAGCCCAGGGGCGAGCACCGTCTCCGACATCAGCTCGAGCACGGTTCCATGCGCAGAGCTGAAGGTTTGCGGATCGCGATGTGCTGCGTCGATGTCATCGAATCGGCTGAGGGCCCAGAAGTCGAGCCGCTGGTTGCGGTACACCGGGGCTTGCCGCCGCATCCGCGACCAGACCGGGTAGGGATCGTCCTTGCTGGTCAGGTCGAATGGGTCCCAGTAGAGCTCGCTCATCGACCCATCTTCATCGATATTGCTCGTGGTCTGGGGCTGGCGGCGGCGTCGGCACCGGGCCAGAAGGGTCAGGGTCCGATCTCCCCGCTGCCGTGGGTGCACTGGTCAGGACCGACAGGGCCCAGTGGGCGGTGGTGGTCACGGTCACCGGGCCGCGACTACCTTGGAGCCGTGGACAGTGATCGATTCGGTCCCATCGATTTCGACCAATTTCACCTCGATGAGCTCCCAAGCCTGCTACAGACCCGCCAACGGGTGTTCTCTGATGCTGACGCCGACGTCGTGCAGCCTCTCGCCTTCCAGCTTACCGACGGTCGCGCCTATACCTATCAGCCGAGCGGTCATACGTTCTCCGTCGAGCAGGGTGCCGATCGTGCTCACACCGTCGTCGAGCTCCCCTACGACCAGTGGTGCGCCTTTGTCTGGGAGCTCCATTCCAGCTTCTCCATCTTCTACGCCGACCAACTCTCGATCGCCAGAGGAAGCTTCGGGCAACTGGTCCGCTGGGAGCCGTCCCTCCGGGTCGCGTTCGCGGGGCAGGTGATCTACGACATCGACTGCCCACCACCCATCCTCGGCGAAGATGGAGCGCCCCTCGATCTCTCTCGATGCTTCCACCTGGAGGATAGCGATGCCGAGATCGCCGATTTCCTAGCCCGGGCAGGATTCGTGCACCTGCGCAACGTCCTCGGTGACGGTGAGATCGACGAGCTCCGGTCGGTCGTCGATGGCGCTGTCACCGCCGCCCGCCCAGACGACCGACGGTCGTGGTGGACCACCGTCGACGGTCGTGATGTCTGCAGCAGGGTCAACTATCTGAACGAGCAGTCCGAGCGCGTGGCCGCCCTGGGCTCCGATCCACGCTTCACCCATATCGCCTCGCTGGCAGGGCCGGAGCTCCGTGACGCGCAGGACCGGCTCGACGGTGACGGTGTGGTCATCAAGGTCCCCGGCGCCGCCGAGGGCCTGGCCGACCTCCCGTGGCACCGTGACTGTGGCATGGGCGGTCACCCGGTGAAGTGTCCGATGATCAATGTCGGGATCCAGCTCGACGCGGCATCGGCATCGACGGGCCAGCTGCTCATGATCCCCGGCTCCCACCTCGGAACGTCGCGCCTTCCACGCCCGGAGGAGACCACGAAGCTACCGGTGACCCCCCTGTTGACCGAACCAGGCGACGTGACCGTGCATTTCGGCCACACCCTCCACGCTGCTCCCCCACCCACCGATCGTTCGGCCGAGGGCAGGCGGGCGCTCTACCTCTCCTTCGTCCCACCCCTCACCTTCGAGATGGTCGGTCCCGGACAGGGCTACAACGATGTGCTCTTCACCCGACACGCAGGCCACGTGAAGCACGTCGACCAGCTCCGGTGAGTCGCTGGTCCCCATGAGCACAGCACCATCCGGACCGACTCGACGTCCGGGGCCGGCCGCATGGAGGGGCAGCGCACGCCTGCCTTCGGATACCATGGCAGACCACGCGGGCGTAGTTCAGAGGCAGAACACGAGCTTCCCAAGCTCGGAACGCGGGTTCGATTCCCGTCGCCCGCTCCAACCGAACACCGCCGGGGAGACCCCGCCACAGGAGGCCCCTGGGCCGCCGGCCATTGCCCAGCCATGGTGGTGACACCAGCGTCCTGACAGATCATCGGATCGTGGATTGATCGGCCCAGCGCCTACGATCATGCGTAGTCGTAACGGAGCTGAACTGTAACGAGACGAACCTCGGCCGCATGGAGTCGAAGCAGGTAGCGGCGACCTTGTCGCACCGGCGAGGCAGGACCGGACGGGCAAAGGAGCAGCGAATGGAGGGAGCCACCATCAGAGCTGTATCGGCGCCGCGCCCGAAGTCCCCCGGTCTCGACCAGCGGCCCTCAAATCGGCGGGTGGCCGACGTCATCGCCATCGTTGTCTTCGTGTCGACCACCGTCGCTGTGTTCTGGTTCATTCACCACTTCGCCGTCAACATGATCTTCTACGACCAATGGAAGGACGTCGAGGTCATCAGGAGCGCCCAGACCGGCACATTGAGCCTGTCGACGCTTTGGGCTCAACACAACGAGAACAGGATCCTCTTCCCCAATCTCATCGTTCTGCTGCTCGCCTACACCACTCACTTCAACGTCGTCGTCGAGGACTACCTCAATGGGCTCCTGGCGATCGCCACCGCCGGTCTCATCATCGGCGCCCACCGCCGCCGCTCCCCCTCCACGCCCTGGATCGCCTACTGCCCGGTGGCGCTGGCGCTCCTCTCCTTTTTTCCGCTGGGTGACACGTTGTTCGGCTTCAATCTGAGCTGGTATCTCGTTCTCTTCGGACTGGCTACCGCCCTCTACCTCCTCGACCGGCCCGTGCCTACACGCCTCACGCTGATCGCGGCGGTGGCCGCCGCCGTCCTCGGTAGCTTCTCGTCACTTCAGGGGCTACTCATCTGGCCGGCCGGCCTGGCAATCCTCTTCCTCCGGCGACGATCGGTCACCGCGATGATTGTCTGGGTCGCCTCCGCCGTGGTGACAACCACCATCTACTTCGTGCACTTCAACCTCGCCCTGGCCGGCGACGACAACTCATCGGTATGGGCCCATCCGCTGGAGTCCATCAGGTTCTTCTTCTCCACCATCGGCGATGTGCTCGGGTACTTCATTCCCCCCACCTCCGGTGCCGGGAGCACCGGTGATCTCCTGCTCGGCCTGTTGGTATTCGCCATTGCTCTATGGGCCCTGGTACTCGGATTCCGGCGGGATGCGTCAGGTGGCAGCCCCATCGGCGTCGCCCTGATCATCTTCGGGTTGCTGTTCACTGCATCGATCACGTTGGGACGATTCCAGTTGGGCCTCTCGAGTGCTGCTCGCTACTCGATCTTCACCCTCACCATTTGGGTCGGGGCCTACCTGGTCTTGCTGTCCCGCCTCCTCGACGGGAGGCGGGAAGGCAATCCGACCACCGGCGACGTGCCCGACCACGATCCGTCTCCGCCGACCAAGCGGTGGGTACGAGTGGTCACGCTGGCCGCTCTGGCACTCCTCGTCGGCCTCATTGGTTTGCAGGTCATGTCCGGGTTCAGCGGAGGGCTCAACAACGCCGCCGGTTGGCACAGTGAGGAAGTCGATATCGCCGATGTCAGCGTGAACATCGATAAGGCTCCGGATGATCTGGTGGAGAGCCAGTTGGGATCCTACGGGCCGGACTTCCTTCGGCAAATGGCCGCGTACGCCCGGGCTAATCGTCTGAGCTTGTTTGGGACGTCTGCAGTTGCCGAGTACACGCGCCAGGGGTTGATCCCAGACCTCGTCACCGCTGTCACACGTCCGACCTATGGCGCCACTCTGTCCGGAACCACTGTTTTCGATGCCAGTGTCATCTACCCTGCTGATCTCACTACTGTGCGATTCAGCGTCACCGGCGGTTCTCTGCACAACCCCGTGGTGAGCGCAGCCAGGTTGACGGCCTACGGTTGGATCAGTATCTGGGACACGACCTCCGTCGCCAACGGGTATTACGAGATTCGCAGCGTCGTCGTGCACGCCGGTGGTTCACCGATCTTCAGTGCGCCGGTGACGGTGGTCGTCTCCAACCCGTGAAGTTGCTCGTCAACCGGGAATGGCAGGCGGGACTCCAGCGGTGACTACCCAAGGGTGAGCGTGGGCAACCAGCGAGCTCTTGGCAACTCTACGGCGACCTGGGCTGGCTCAAGACCAGTCCCGCCCGCCGTTCCCGAGCTCGCCACATGCCCCCAGGTCGAGGCACGCAGTGGCAGGTAGTGTCTACCTATGCTCCGCAAGACAATGGGCCTCGTCTGCACCACCGTCTGCCTCGCCATCGTGCTCCCGCTGGTCACCGTTGTCCAACCGGCCGGTGCCACCACCCACCGCGATGCGACCGGCCCCACCGTCAGGATTACATCGCACACCAAGTTCTCGCTCTCCAAGGGCTTCGTCGGGCTGACGTTCGAGGCGACCACCGCCGGAGAGCCTTACCTCGATCCCAGTCAGTCCAACCTTCCCTCCTACCTTGCCGACCTCGGACAAGGTGACCTTCGCTTCGGCGGGCAGAGTTCCGAGCTGAACGTCGCCTGGCAACCCGACCCCACCCAACCCCTCCCGGCGTGGGCCTCGAGTGGCATCACCCCGGCTGACCTCACCACCATCGCCAACTTGGCCCACGCAACGGGGTGGTCGGTCGACCTCGGCGTCAACCTCCTCCACTACGATCCGGCCGCGGCGGCGGACGAGGTGGGGGTGGCACGGTCGGCGCTGGGTAGTTCCTTGCACGACGTGGAGATCGGCAATGAGCCGGATCTGTACTTCTACTTCGAGACGTTCCTGACGGTTCCGGTTGTCGGTATTCCAACCACCTACCCGGCGTATCTGACCAACTGGGACGCCTACGAGGCGGCCATCTCGGCCGCCAACCCCGGCGTGAAATTTGCCGGGGACGACTTCTACCTGACCGACTGGATACCCCAGCTGACCAAGCAGAGCGAGAAGGGGCTGTCCGAATACACCCAGCACTTCTACCCGCAGGCAGACTGCGGCGGTGGCGTAGTCAGTCCTGAACAGCTCCTGTCGGACGGATCGTTCGACACCGAGGATTCACAGATTGCCATCGCCGAAGCCGGAGCCAAGCATCGGAACCTGCCCACAGTGCTGGATGAGTTCAACTCCATATCGTGCGGTAGTTCGTCGCCTGCTGCCTACGAGTTCGCATCATCGCTCTGGGCCGTCCACGCCCTTCTCGATGCGGCGGTACATGGCGTCAGTTCCGTCAACATGCAGATGGATCCGGACAATTGCAACAGCTACACACCGTTGTGCGTTCCCGATCCGTCCGCGCCGGCCACCCTGCAGGCGACCCCCATCTTCTCCGGTATGCAGCTGGTCAGCTCACTCGAGGGTGGAAGATTCCTCCGAACCAGCGTCTCGCCCACCGACCCACTGCCCGACGGCGTGTCCGACTATGCCCTCCGGCTCCCCGACGGCGATTCCGCTGTCGTCGTCGACAACTCCACCGACGTCCCTGTCTCCGACCTCTCCCTCGAACTCGGCCGCGGCGGCCAGCTCGTTTCGACCCAGCTCCTCACCGCACCCTCGATCGACGCCACCGGCGGGGTGACAATGACCACGTCGACGCCGACCTCCTCGACGCCGACCGGACTGACCGTGCCTGCCGCCAGTGTCGAGGTGTTCACGCTGGCTGCCTAGCTTCCGATGAGATCGGTCCCCGGCAACACGGCGGATTGATTGTCGAGGGTGTCGATGCCACACTCCGGTGGTGAACAGTCGCTCGTGCCCTTCCCAAGCCGGGCGCTGGCGCGCCACGTGCGTGTCCGTCCTCGCCATCGCTCTTTTCGGCGTCGCACTGGCCTCCTGTTCGTCATCGGCCACACCGAGTTCCCAGACCACCGGCCCCGACGTCGCTGCCGCGGTCCACTCGTGCCATCGGCCCTTGCCCGCCGATCCCGTGGTCGCCACCCCGATCGCAGGAATTCCGAGCGACTGGGATCTGACGTCATTCGACGGCACGAAGATCCGGATTCACTGGTTCCCTGTGAACCCGGGCAGCGGTGGCACGGCACCGACTGTCCTGATGGGTCCCGGCTGGAGCCTGTCCGGGGACACCGACACCACCGGGACAGGAGTGTTGGGCGATATCCCGATCAAGGACCTGTGGGCTGCGGGATACAACGTACTCACCTGGGATCCCCGGGGATTCGGCCAGTCCGGTGGCGAAGCAGAAGTGGACAGCCCTGACTACGAGGCACGGGATGTGAGCACCATCATCGATTGGGTGGCCACCCGTCCCGGTGTCGAGCTCGACGCACCCGGCGATCCCCGCATCGGCATGGTCGGAGGCTCCTATGGCGGTGGGATCCAGCTGGTCACCGCGGCCACCGACTGCCGCGTCGACGCCATCGTGCCCACCATCGCCTGGCACTCGTTGGTGACCAGCCTCGACAAAGCCAACACGGTCAAGACCGGATGGTCCGACATCCTCGCCAATTTGAGTTCGTCCGACCATGTCGATCCCGAGGTGCATCAGGCGCAACAGTCCGGGGAGCGCACCGGGCTGATCAGCCCGTCCGAACGCAACTGGTTTGCGGCGCGGGGCCCGGGACCGCTGGTGGCCCGCATCACCATCCCGACCCTCATCGTCCAAGGCACCGTCGACACCCTGTTCACCCTGCAGGAGGGGGTGGACAATTACGAGGTCCTCCGACAGCACGGCGTACCCACGTCGATGCTGTGGTTCTGCGGGGGTCACGGGGTGTGCCTCACCCCACCGGGTAATCAACAGCTACCGATCACCGCCACCATCACCTGGCTGAACCGATACCTGAAGCGCGACTCGTCGATCAACACCGGGCCGCGCTTCCAATTCGTCGATCAGAACGGCACCTCGTACTCGGCGAGCGACTTCCCGGTCCCCACCGGCACCCCGGTCACGGCACAGGGACACGGCACGCTGGCCCTGCTCGGCACCGGCGGCTCCGGACCGGTCACCGCGCCGGGCAGCACGCAGGCCCTGGCCAGCCTGGTCGGGCCGATCACGCCGGCCAAGGCCGCCAACGCGGTGAACGTGACCGTCTCGTTCGGCAATCGGCCACAGGTCGTGGTGGGTGCACCACAGTTGCAGCTGACCTATGACGGTACGGCGCCGTCCGGTGTCCGACCCACCCGCGTGTTTGCCCAATTGGTCGACGAATCGACCGGGCTGGTGCTCGGGAACCAGATCACTCCTTTCGACGTCACCCTCGACGGTCATACCCACACCACCTCGGTCCCCCTGGAGATGGTCGCCTACACCGGCCGGCCCCATGCCGCCGTCGAGTTGCAGCTGGTGGCGACCACCGTGGCTTACGCGACCCCGCGGCTGGGTGGAAGCATCGACTTCTCCCGGATCCACATCTCGCTGCCGGTGGCTGCCCACCTCACGGCCAAATAGTCCACTGCCGGTGCCGGGGGCGGTCATGGACCCCGCGGCGGCGTTGGACCGGACCTGGCAGACCTACGAGGGGAGGGCGTCGAGGAAGGTGACGATGGCTTGGTTGACCTCGGTCGGGTGGGTCAGGTTGGCGGCGTGGGTCCCACCCTCGACGGCCACCACCCCGTCACACCCCGCCAGCCCGTTGGCCAGGGTCTCCGCCTTGTCCATGCTGATGGAGACGTCGGCCGTTCCATGCACGACCAGTGCCGGCACGGTGATCTCGCCCAAGCGAGCAGTCACGTCGTCCCTGGTGACGAGCGTATGCATGGGAGCCGCCAACCACTCCTTGGGTCTGGACTTCCATCGTGCGATCCAGGGCTCGTTCAGCTCCGGGTCCCCGATGATGAGGCTGGCGGCGGCCTGGGCAATCTCGTCAGAGGGGCCGTTGGCCACCCAATCGTCGGCCATTCCCTGGTAGAGGGGGACCACCTCGGGATCCTCGGTACCGGCCTGGGTGTCGAGGAGGATCAGGGCGCGCACCCGTTCGGGTGCGGTGAGCGCCACCCGGAGAGAGATGAAGCCGCCCTGGGACATCCCCCCGACGACCGCCGTCTCGATGCCCAGGTGATCGAGGATGGCGATGCAGTCCCCGGCCAGGTCCCAGTAGGTGAACGGCTGCTCGTCGAAGGTGGTCTGGCCGAAGCCGCGCTCGTCCCAGGTGATCACCCGGTAGGCGTCTCGCAAGGCGGCCACCTGCGGGTCGAACATGGACCGGTCCATCAGGAACCCGTGTGCCAGCACGATGGCCGGGCCGCTGCCACCCGTGTCGTCATAAGCGATCTTGGTGCCGTTGACCGATGCAACGCTCATCGATTCACCTCCGGTCGAGCCCCACGATCAGGCGTACCCTACTGGCGGTCGTCGACCTCTTACTGCCGGTACCCTTCGACGGTGCCTTCCGGTCGGATTGCGGCGCCGTCAGGGCTCCGCCCGGCGCTGCGGAGGGCTCGGCGTTGACGCAGAAGGTCCCAGAGGCGATCCAGGGTCACCTCGATGGACTTAAGCCGCATGTCCTCGTCTGGGGAGAGACCCTCGCCGACGTGCATCTCCTCGAGGCGCTGCTCCTCATCGGCGAGGCTGCCGATCTGGGTGATGATCTCGTGATCGTCCATGGTGTCTCCTCGGGTCGTCCAGCACCCCGCCCGAGGCCAGACTACGGGCCGGAGCCGGTAGTCGTGACCATCGGGCAGTGATGTCGGACGTTGGACGATCTGTGGTGGTCAGGAGGCGACCACGGTGAAGGCGTTGGGGAAGGTGTACGAGCCGGTGTCCTCGGTCAGGGTGACGCTGACCGGACCGACCGCCGCCGTGGCCGATGCCGTCAACCGCAAGGTGATGGTCGGGTTCGGGTGGGCGCGGGTCACCTTGCCCAGCTTGGCCGAGGTCACCGTGATACCCGGGTTCGACGTCGTCCATGCGGAGGTGACGTTGGCGCTGGTGTCGAAGCCGGTGCCTGAGACCTTGGTGGTCAGCTTCTTGTGCTGCTTGACCGACGTCTTGGAGAAGCCGGTGATGACCGGTCCGGCCACGGTGACGTTCTCGGTCGTGGTGATGGTGGTCCCGTTGGTATTGGCCACGGTCACCGTCACCGTGTAGGTGCCATTGGTCGCATAGGTGTGCGACGGGCCGGTCACCGTCCCGGTGGCTCCCGTGGTGGCCACGGTGGCCGTCTGGTTCCCACTTCCGTCGCCGTAGTTGACGGTGGCCGAGTACACCAGGGAATCATCGTTGGCGTTCCCGATGCTGGCCACCTGCACGGCGCCCGTCGCCTCGTTCTCCTTGGGCGTGAAGGCCGTCGGGGCGAGGGTGAAGGGGTTCTCGGCGGTCAAGGTCACCACACCGGAGGGATAGGTCACCGCGTAGGCGTTGGCCCCGAAGACGAGGGTGGAGAACGTACCGGTCACCGGCCCGGTGATCGGAGTGAACACGCTGAGCGCGGTGGGCTGGCTGCCCACGGTGGTCACCGCCAGCGTGCTGCCGGTCACCGTGACCCCCGGTCCGGAGATACCGCCGGCGGTGCCGTTGACGGTGACCCCCAGGGTGCCGGTGTTGGTAAGGGTGCTGCTGGAGCTCAGGGTCAGGTGGCCGCCATTGACCACCTGGAGTGTTCCGGCGTTGGTGGTCAGCGTGTTGTCATCCTGACGGGTGTCGGGAGCACCGATGGTCACGGTGCCTCCGGACTGGTTGGTGAGCGGGGTCTCGATGTAGACCGGTACACCAGATCCGGTCAAGCTGGTCGACAGCTGCGCGCCCGAGGCCACGGTCAGGCCGGTTCCCGAACTGGAGATGTCGGCATAGCCGCCGGCGGAGTTGGAGGTGAGGGCGAGGGTCCCGTGGTCGGTCACGCCGGTGACGGTGAGGTCCACATTGGTGACCCGCCCGTCGACGGTGACCGTCTGCCCCACCGGGATGTTGCCGGTGAGCGTGGATCCGCTGCCGATGTCGTCGAACGATCCGGTGCCGGCGCTGTCGGCAAAGGTGACGTCGTTGAGGTCCACCGGGTTGCCCGATTCAGTAGCGCCCGACTGGGTGAAGGTCCCGTTGGTCTGGGTCATGGTTCCGGTGACGGCGAGGGTTCCCGCCGCGTCGGTGAACGAGCTACTACCGGTGATCGACAATTTCCCGCCGCTGGACACCGAGAACGCTCCCGAGTTGGTGGTCAGCGTGTTGGAATCCTGACGGCTGTCGGGAGCACCGATGGTCACGGTGCCGCCGATCTGATTGGTGAGCGGGGTCTCGAGGTAGACCGGTACGTCGCCCGTTCCGGTAAAGCTGGTGGACAGGTGGGCGCCCGAGGCCACGGTCAGTCCGCTTCCCGTGCCGGTGATCTGGGCGTAGCCACCGGCGGAGTTGGAGGTGAGGGCAAGGGTCCCGTCATCGGTCACACCGGTGACGGCGAGGCTCACATTGGTGACCCTGCCGTCGACGGTGACCGTCTGTCCCACCGGGATGGTACCGGTCAGGGTTGATCCGCTGCCGATGTCGTCGAACGATCCGGTGCCGGCGCTGTCGACAAAGGCGACGTCGTTGAGGTCCACCGGGTTGCCCGATTCAGTGCCGCCGGACTGGGTGAAGGTCCCGTTAGTCTCGCTCATGGTGCCGGTCAGTGTGAGGGTTCCCGCCGCGTCGGTGAATGAACTACTACCGGTGATCGCCAGGTTCGCGCTGCTGGCCACGGAGAACGTCCCCGAGTTGGTGGTCAGCGTGTTGGAATCCTGACGGCTGTCGGGAGCACCGATGGTCACGGTGCCGCCAGCCTGGTTGGTGACCGGGGTCTCGAGGTAGGCCGGTACGTCGCCCGTTCCGGTAAAGCTGGTCGACAGGACACCACCCGAGTTGACGGTCACGCCGCCGGCACCGCTGATGTCGGCATAGCCGCCGGCCGAGTTGGAGCTGAGTGCCAGCACGCCGGTGCTGCCCACCGTGCTTGCCGCGCCTAGCGACAGGTCGACGTTGGTACTGGAGCCGTCCACCTTCAGTGTCTGTGTGCCGCTCGCCCCATCACCCACCTGCACCGCACTGACCGTGTCGCTACCGGTCATATCCACCGTGTACGTCCCACTGGCGTAGATGCACACCACGTCGCTGCTGGTCGGAACGCGCGCCGGTGACCAGTTCCCGGGAGTCGACCAGCTTCCGCTTGTTCCCGTCGCCCAGCTGATGGTGCACGTGGATGCCGCGCTGGGCGTGGCTGCGGCCAGGGACACCGCCGCTATCGAACCCAACGACGTCAATGCAAGCGCGACCGCCATGACAATTCTGCGCATTCCCACCATGTTCATCCGCTCCGTTTCAGGTTTCGGCCCGCCGCTGCCCCCGCGTTTCAACACAGTTGTTGCACGCGGAGTGACAGGCCCCTGCGGACAGTTAAACGGAAGACAACCAAGGTTGCAAGCGTCATCGGTCGATCGCTGATCGTCATCCACGCAACGTGGCAACACCTTCTCTGTGCGTAGCCGATTGACCTTTCATCAACGCGCCCGCAATCCAGTCGGCCGGTCTGCAATCGGACGATCTCACTCTGAGGACGGTCCTCAACGGGGTGCCCGGGGCATCCCCATGCCGACCATGGCGATGATGTCACGCTGGATCTCGTTGGTCCCGCCCCCGAAGGTGAAGATGGTCTGGCTGCGCGAGTTGTGCTCGAGTCGGCCGTGCAACACCGCCCCGGGTGAACCCTCGGGCAGGGTGCCGGCCTGGCCCACGATCTCGAGGAGCAGGCGGTAGGCCTCGAGGGCGAACTCGGTGCCGAACACCTTGGTGGCCGAGGCGTCGGCCGGGTTGAGGCCCTTGTCCGAGGCCCAGGCCACCTTCCAGTTGAGGAGCTTGAGGTACTCGGCCCTGGCCTGTACCCGGGCCAGATGGACCTGCACCCACTGTTGGTCGATGACCCGACGCCCGTCGGCCAACTTCTCGTGTTGGGCCCAACGCTGGACCTCGGTGATGCTGCGAAGGATGCCGGACACCGGGCAGATGGCCACCCGCTCGTGGTTGAGCTGGTTGGTGATCAACTTCCAGCCCTGGTTCTCCTGGCCCACCAGGTTGCCCGCCGGGACCCTGACCTCGTCGTAGAAGGTGGCGCTGGTGAATTCGCCGACCACCGTGCGTAGCGGTGTCCAATGGAACCCGGGCGCATCGGTGGGGACGATGAACACCGAAAGGCCCTTGTGCTTGGCCGCGGTCGGATCGGTCCTCGCTGCCAACCACACATAGTCGGCGTACTGGATGGCGCTCGTGTAGAGCTTCTCGCCGGTGATCACGTACTCGTCACCGTCCCGCACCGCCCGGGTCTGGAGGGAGGCCAGATCGGTGCCGGCGGCGGGCTCGGTGTAGCCGATGGCGAAGTGGACCTCGCCCCGCAGTATCCCCGGGAGGATCCGTTGCTTCTGCTCGTCCGTGCCCAACGCCATGAGGGTTGGACCGACGCTGTTGAGGGTGAGCAGAGGGAGCGGCACCCCGGCCCAATGGGACTCCTCGACGAAGATCATCTGGTCGATGGGCCCGCGGGCCTGGCCCCCGTACTCTGCGGGCCATCCGAGGCCGAGCCACCGGTCCTCCCCCATCCGCCTGATGAAGTGCTTGTAGGGCGCCTCCTCGGAGTCGAGTCCCTCCACCTCGCCAACCAGGCCGGCGAAGTATGAGCGAAGTTCGCTCTTGAGTGCATCTTGCTCCTCGGTCAGTGCCAGCTGCATCGGCCTCCCCTTCGGAACGCACGATAACAAGCGGACCGCCCTTCAGCGGTCCCGATCCGCCGGCTGCCTTGGCACCGGTGAACGGATCGGTGGCTGCGCCGATGGGTGCAGTACCGTCGTGCCCATGAGCGACACCTCGGCACCCACTCGCCCCATCGACCTCTTCTCCGTCGCCGGCAAGACGGTGGTGGTGACCGGCGGCAGCCGGGGCATCGGTCGGATGATCGCCGGAGGCTTCGTCGCCGCCGGGGCCAGCGTGATCATCGCCTCACGCAAGGACGAGGCCGTGCGAACCGCGGTCGCCGAGCTCTCCCGCTACGGCGAATGCTCGGGCCTCACCGCCGACCTGTCCAGTGAAGAAGGTGCCCGGCAATTCGCCGAGGAGGTCGGTGCCGACCACCAACGCGTCGACGTGTTGGTCAACAACGCCGGGGCCACCTGGGGGGCACCACTGGCCGAGCACGACACCGCATCGTGGGATCGCGTCCTCAACCTCAATGTGCAGGGAATCTTCCACACCACCAAGTTCTTCCTTCCCTTGCTGGAAGCCGGAGCGAGCCCCGACCAACCGTCCCGGGTGATCAACGTCGGCTCCATCGACGGCATCCACGTGCCGGTGCTCGAGTCCTACTCCTATTCGGCGTCCAAGGCAGCGGTGCACCAATTGACCCGACACCTGGCCAAACGCCTGGCTCCCACCATCACCGTCAACGCGGTGGCACCGGGGCCCTTCGAATCGAAGATGATGGCGGCCACCCTCGAAGCCTTCGGTGACCGGATCGCCGAGTCAGCGCCCCTCAAGCGGATCGGACGGCCCGACGACATGGCCGGGGTCGCCATCTTCTTGTCGTCGAGGGCCGGAGCCTATGTGACCGGCGCGGTGATCCCAGTCGACGGTGGGATCGCCACCACGGCGTGACCTGGCCCGACAGTGCCTTACGGGTGCCGGCTCGCCACCAGGGCATCAAGCCGAGCCAACGTGCGCTCCATGTCGCGGCGGGTCTTGTTCCAGTAGATGTTGCCGAGCTTCAGCAACACCCGTTGATGGTCGGGGGTGATGTCCCAGCTCTCGCGGACCAGCGTCCCGCCGTCGACTGGCTCGAGCTGGTAGCGCCAGATCCTGCCGGCCAGCACCCGTCCCCACCGGCCGGTAGGTCCGGTCTGCCAGGCGATCCGACGGTTCTCCTCGTACTCGACCACATTGTTGACCGTCGAGTACTTCACCGCCGCCATCTTCATACCCATCCCGAACGTCGTTCCCAGGGTCAGCCCTTCAGGGGTGCTCTCCGCCGACCCCTGGACCATGCCCGAGCCATCGATCAGGGCATGTTGCGAGGCATCGGACAGCACGTCGAAGATCGCCTCGGGGCTGGCCTCGATCTCCCGTTCCACCGTCAGCACGTACCCCGTCATGTCCAGCCCTTCATGCTCGTCCTTCTGCGTCGGCTCCACCCGTCAAACCCCATCGAAGCGTAGGTCATTCGAACTCGGGAAGGTCGGGGAGCCTGCGGGCGATCAGCGCCTCGTACCGAGCGGCCAGCTCCCGGGCGTACGAATCGTGGGTCAGGATCAAGAACTGCTCCGCCCGGATGGCTGCGACCACCGTCCTGGCCACCTCGGCGGGATCCATCCCGCCGGCAACGGCCCCGGCCAGGTAGTCGCTGACGAACTTCTGGTCCTCGGTGACATCGGTGACCAGCGCCGGTGGCCGGAGTCGGTCGGAGGTGACGATGTTGGTGGTGATCATCCCCGGGCACAGCACCGATGCCTTGATGCTCGACCCAACCGACTGGAGGTCGTGAGCCAGGGACTCGGTGGCGGCGAAGGCGGCGAACTTCGAGATGGCATAGGGCGCCTCGAACGGGGCCCCGAAGAGGCCTGCCACCGACGAGGTGTTGACGACATGGCCTTCGGTCCCCTGGTCGATCATCCGGGGCACGAAGGACCGGATCCCGTTGAGGATCCCCCAGAGGTTTGCCCCGAGTACGAACTCGAAGTCGGCGTCGGGCCGGTCCCAGATCAGCCCTCCGACGAAGACCCCGGCGTTGTTGCAGAGAACGTCGACTTGGCCCCACCGGTCGAAGACCGAGTCGGCGAGGGCATCGACCGCGTTCTGGTCGCTCACATCACACGTGCAGGTCATCACCTCGACGGAGGGCGACCCGGCGCTAACCGTTGCCGCCGCTTCAACCAGTGCATCGGGGTCGATGTCGGTCATGGCCACATTCATTCCCTCGGCGGCAAGACCGAGGCACAGTGCCCGTCCGATACCGCTGCCGGCCCCGGTGACCACCGCGGTCTTCCCACGAAACTCCTGCATGGCGATGGTCCTCTCAGTCAGGGCGGTCAGAGCGGTCGGTGGGGTGGGCCGCGTTGGCAGGGATTGCGCTGACGCGGCGACGCGATCAGACCGTAGTGGACGCCACCCCGAAGTGGCCGGCGATGAATGCCCCGACGGCGTCGACGCTTTGGTCGGCCTCGGGGATCAACGAGCCCGGAAAGGCCTGGAACACATGGATCAGCTCCGGCCATACCTTGAGGGTCACGTTGACCCCGCTCTCCCGCATGCGATCGGCCAGCCCGGTGGCATCGTCGATCAGCACCTCGTACTCGCCGACTTCGATGCACACCGGGGGAAGGCCCCCGAAATCGCCGGCAAACAGGGGCGAGGCCAGCTCGGTACGCGGATCCACCCCGTCGAGATAGGCCCCCGACATCAGGTCGAGACCGGACTTGGAGACCATGGGATCGACGTCGGCCAGGTTCCGGTAGGCCGTCGACGACTGGGTCAGGTCGGCCCAGGGTGACAGGCACACCGCCGCACCCGGGAGCGGCTCACCCGACCCTCGGAGGGCGAGGAGGGTGGCCACCGTCAACCCGCCCCCGGCAGAGTCGCCGGCAATGGCCATGCGTTCGGGGCGGATCCCGAGGGAGAGCAGGTCACGGTAGGCGCCGACGGCATCGTCCAACGCGGCGGGAAAGGGGTGCTCGGGGGCCAACCGGTAGTCGAGCATGGCCACCGTGCAGCCGGCGGCCACGGCCAGCCGGCTGCCCAGCCCACGGTGGCTGTCGAGCGATCCGATGCAGTATCCCCCACCATGCAGATAGAGGACCGCGGCATCGGTCGCCCCCCCGTCCGGGGTGAGACGCTCAGCGGGGCGACCACCCAAGGTGATCGCTTCCACGGTGACACCCTCCATGGGTGGGGACGCACCCGCCATCTCGGCCATCGCCGCCCGCTGTTCGGCGATCGAGCTGCTGCTCAGGCCAGACTCGGCCAGGTAGCCAGCGATCACATCGACTCCCGGGTGGCTCACCTGCCCGCCGGAGATCCGCTCGTGGGTTCGGCCATGGGTCCGTACTCCTTCGCTCCAGATCGATGCCGGTGGGCGCAGGGCAGTCCCTTACGCCGCCCCAAGGGTAGACGCGGCCGGCCCAGGGCCGCCGCGCTGGCTGCCTGGCCTCGACGGCTGCCGTGCCCCGTCCACCGTTCCCACCGGGTCGGGCTCAACCTCGACCACGGTTGTGCCGATACCACCACGTGGTGGGAGATCTCTCACCCTCACAAGCGACTACCGATTGGTAGAGGGGCGCCGACGATGTCGAGACGATGGATGCGCTGCGGCGGGCTCTGCTCGGCCGCGCTGGCAGCGATGGTGGCAATGGCCCTGACCGTGACGCCGGTCCCACCAGCGGGTGCGTCGAGCTCCGGCCAGGCCGGGTCACTCACCGCAGACAACTTCTGGCTGACCACGGCCACCGGTGATCTGTACGCCTTCGGCGTCCCTTCCTACGGCTCGCCGGGAGGCGCGCCGCTCAACAAGCCCATCGTGAGCATGGTCCCCACCCGTAACCAGCTCGGGTATTGGATGGTGGCGTCCGACGGCGGCATCTTCTCCTACGGTGACGCCCCCTTCTACGGGTCCACCGGCAACATCGTCCTCAACAAGCCCATCGTGGGCATGGAGGCCACCCACGACCAGGGCGGCTACTGGATGGTGGCGTCCGACGGCGGCATCTTCTCCTACGGCGACGCCCCCTTCTACGGGTCGACCGGCAACATCGTCCTCAACCAGCCCATCGTGGGCATGCAGGTGACGCCCGACGGGAAGGGCTACTGGCTGGTGGCCTCCGACGGCGGCATCTTCTCGTTCGGCGATGCCGCCTTCTACGGTTCGACCGGCAACCTCACCCTCAGTCAACCCATCGTGGGCATGGACGCCACGCCCGACGGGAAGGGCTACTGGCTGGTGGCCGCGGATGGTGGCGTCTTCTCCTTCGGCGACGCCGCCTTCTACGGGTCGTCGGCCGGTTCCCCCGGTGACCCGGTGGAGCGCCTGGTCACCACCAGCTCCGGGCACGGCTACTGGATCGTCCAGCAGGACGGGACGGCCACCTCGTTCGGCGACGCAGTGTCGCAGACCCCACCCCCGGTGGCCCTCCTCTTCTCACCGGTCACCCCGGGGGACCGCGCCGTGCTGTTCGCCTTCCAGCAGCTCGGGAAGCCGTACATCTACGGCGGGAACGGCCCGGTGGGCTACGACTGCTCGGGGCTGGCTTTGGCGGCGTGGAGCCATAGTGACGGCATCGGGTTCGCCCGGGTATCCGACGATCAGTACCACACCGCCGGGGTGCCGGTCTCGATGGACAGCCTCGAGGCCGGGGACCTGGTGTTCTGGGGGTACACGACCACCGATTGGACCAGCGTCTACCACACCGCCATCTCGGTGGGAGGAGGCCGGATCGTCGAGGCCACCGGCGACGTGGTGCAGCTCAACTCGCTGGACCAGTGGGGCGCGGCCAATCTGATGCCCAACGGGCGCCGACCCTGAGGCGCCACTGATCCTGGGGCAGCCAGGCCGGCCACCGCCGGGGTCGCCCGCCTACGCCACCCAACCGGTGTGTACACCTTCGGGGTCGCCGGAACCAAGGGGAAACTGGCTCCGCGGGCCTGGTGCTCCGCGTCTCACTCCGGGGAGTGTGGGACGGTTTCGGCATGGCAACCACCGCCGACCATCGGGTCGGGCGCAGGACGGTCTGAGTGCTCCGCTACCGCTCGAGGGCGGGCCGATGGGTGATTGCGGCCACCGTGCTCGGCTCGGGCATGGCAGCCATCGATGCCACGGTCATCGGCATCGCCCTCCCCACCATCGGGCGGGACTTCCATGCCTCGTTGGGAACACTCCAGTGGGTGGTCACCGGCTACACCCTCACCCTCGCCTCGCTCCTGCTGCTCGGTGGATCCCTCGGGGACCACTACGGGCGCAGACGGGTGTTCATGATCGGGGTCGGATGGTTCGCACTGGCATCGGCGGCCTGCGCGGTCTCGACAGGGTCGGGGCAACTGATCGCCACCCGTCTCCTCCAGGGCGTCGGGGGCGCCCTGCTCACCCCGGGCAGCCTCGCCATTCTGGAGGCCTCGTTCGCCCCCGATGACCGCAGTGAGGCCATCGGGGCCTGGTCAGGATTGGGCGGCGTGGCCACGGCGGCCGGCCCCTTCCTCGGCGGCTACCTCATCGCCGCGGCATCGTGGCGGTGGATCTTCCTCATCAACATCCCGATCGGCGCCGCCGTGCTCGTCCTGTCGGCCCGTCACGTGCCCGAGTCGCGCGACCCCACCGTCACCGGCCGCGTCGACGGCGTGGGCGCAGCCCTGGTCACCGCGTCGCTCGGCACCATCACCTACGCGCTGATCGAGGGACCCGAACGCGGGTGGACGGCACCGGCGGTGGTGGTGGCCCTGGCCATCGGCATGGGCGGTGCGGTTGCCTTCGCCGTGGTGGAGCACCGATCGGCGGCGCCGATGCTGCCGCTCGGGTTGTTCCGCAACCGTCAGTTCGCGGTCACCAATGCCGTGACCTTCGTGGTCTACGCCGGCCTGGGCGGGGTGCTGTTCCTCCTTCCGGTCGTCCTCCAGGTCGTCAACCACTACTCCCCACTCGAGTCCGGAATCGCGCTGCTGCCGCTGACTGTGGTGATGCTGGCGTTCTCGGCCCGGTCGGGTCGGGTGGCAGCCCGGATCGGGCCGCGACTCCAGATGGGTGTCGGACCGGTGATCGTCGGCGTGGGCCTGGCCCTGCTGGTCCGAGTGCCGGAGAGCTCGTCCTACGTGACCGGCGTCCTACCCGCGGTGCTGGTCATTGCCATCGGTCTGGCCACCACCGTGGCCCCGCTCACCGCCACCGCCCTCAACTCCGTGTCCGAGTCCCACGCCGGCCTTGCCTCCGCGGTGAACAACGACGTGGCCCGCATCGGGTACCTCATCGCGGTGGCCGTGCTGCCGGCCCTGGGGGGGATCACCGGGTTGAGCTATCTCCATGCCCATGCCCTGGCCCACGGCTTCCAACGGGCGGTGCTGGTCGCAGGCTCGTGGTGCGTGATCGGCGGAGTGGTGGCGGCTGTCGGGATCCGGAATCCGCCGCCGGGTCCCGCGCCGCCGGCAGCGGGCGCGGGCCAGTCACTCTCCTACTGCGCACTGGAGGCGAC
>Ga0182018_10001347_pt1 | contig 28255 bp, 23 predicted proteins | sample 812P2MmetaG_FD_120490 | JGI IMG/M metagenome (GOLD analysis project Ga0182018, IMG submission 120490) | Permafrost microbial communities from Stordalen Mire, Sweden - 812P2M metaG | ecosystem: Environmental > Terrestrial > Soil > Wetlands > Permafrost | place: Sweden: Stordalen | collected...
AATCAGCCAGTTGCCCGGCTCGCCGGGAACATTGGCGTGCTGAAAGAGCGCAAGCCCCACTGTATTCGAGGTCCAGTTACCCGGCGTAATGGTTAGACCCGAACCGCTAGCGTCATTGGTTCGGTTCCAGGTCCAATAGTTGTTCGCGATGGTAGCCAGTCCTGCCGGTGTCCGGTTGCTGTCGCTCAACGTCGGGGGCACCACCAGCAGCTCATCGCCGGTCTCCTGATCGGAGATGTGCACATGCTGGTACGCGATGTAGCCGAAGAGCTTGTTCTTGATGATGGGCCCGCCAACCTCGCCGCCGAGAGTATACCGGTGCAGCTCCGGGTTCTTGTCGCTTGCCGGAATATTGCTGTCCTTCTTGAAGAAGAAGGGCGCGGCGTTGAGCCAGTTCGTCCCGCGATGGAAGTAGGTGCTGCCATGAAACTCGTTGGTTCCGGCCTTGGTGCTGAGATCGATGTGAGCGCCGCTGGTGGAGCCCTGTTCTGCGTCGTACATCGACGAGTTCACCCGAATCTCTTCAATCGTCTCCGGCGCAGGTGTTGGGATCGCATTGCCGATCGACAGATAGATGGAGGCGCTGCTGGGCACCACCCCGCCCCCCGCATTGTTCGACTGACCGGTGTTGTTGACGATGCGCGCAGATTCAACCTGGCTTGTACTCTTGCCATTGAAGAGGTTGCTGGCGTCGACTCCGTTGAGGGAGAAGCTGTTCGATGTGTCGCGCTGTCCATTGGCCCAGATCGGCGCATTGCCGAGGCCGGAGTTGGCGCCCGTGCCGCCGGGAAGCTCCGCGTCCACGCCGGGCGAGAGGATGGCGACCCCGGTAAAGCTGCCGGTCGGCAGCGGGACCTCCTCAATCTGTGCCTTATCGAGAACGTACCCAACGGTGGTGTCCACCGCGTTCATCAACGGCACTGCGTTGACCGTCACCGAAGTCGACACCGCGCCCAGAGTCAGGGACGCATTGACGGTCGCGGTGCGGTCCGCCTGCACCGCAATTGCAGGAAACACCTCGGTCTGGAAGCCATCGTGGGTCACGGTGAGGGTGTAGGAGCCGATGGGGAGGTCGACAAAGCTGTAGTAGCCATCCTTGCCGGAGACCTGGCTGCGCTTGAGACCGGTCTGGTCCTGAATTGCGTCCACCCCGGCACCGGAGATGGTTGCTCCTTGCGCGTCCGTGACCATACCGGTGATGCCTCCAAGGGTCTGCTGCGCCGAAGCGTACTGGACCAGGGAAAGCCCTAAAACCAGCCCCAATAACAAGCGGAAGATACACGTCTGCCTGGACATAAGCGATGTCTCCTGAAGGTTTATTCGTTGGCCTGAACTTCTGACTAAAAGCTCTGGATCCGCTATAGATAAAAGAGTTAAAGACAGATGCTTCGATTCCAGCCGAGTAGGAGGACGCGTTCGCCACGATGGATTCGGCGGCGTTTAGCTGCAAAAAAGCACTGACGCACAAGCACGTGAGATGGCTTGGCAGCGAAGGAAAACAGTCTTAAGTGCTTGTCTCCGACGATACCGCATTTGGAAGGAATTGGCGAGAATTTAATGGCGCTGCAAATGCCGAGCGGCGCAGAAAGCGATTCGGGGCTTAGCTGCGCTTCCGCAGGCTACTTCGCAGCTGCCGGGGCGGATTTGTCCAGATCGAGATTCAGCTCCAGCACATTGACGCGTGGCTCGCCCAGCAAGCCAAACTGCCGCGGCGTTACATGCGCGGCGACTAGGGTGCGCACCGCATCCTCGGTCATGTGCCGCTCAGCGGCCACGCGGGAGACCTGGTAGTAGGCGGCAGCAGGCGAGATGTCGGGATCGAGTCCGGAGGCGGAGGCTGTCACCAGGTCAATGGGTACGGGCGCGGCTGTGCCCTTGGGGTTGAGCGTCTGGACGGAAGCCGCCACGCGGGTGGGCAGCGCGGCATTGGTGGGCCCAAGGTTGGAGCCGGAGGAGTTCGACGCATCGTAGCCCGCACCTGCCGCCGACGGCCGCGACCAGAAGTAACCGGGGCCGGCGAAGGTCTGGCCGATGAGGTGCGACCCCACCACGACCCCATTGCGCTCGATGAGCGAGCCGGCCGCCTGCGCGGGGAACAACACATGCGCCAGCCCCGCGACCACCAGCGGGTAGCCAATGCCCAGCAGCACGGCGGTTATGACCGTATACAGCAGCGACGTAATGATGTGCTTTGTCATGGCTTCCCTCTTTCGTTCCCGCTACGCCAGATGGATCGCGGCAATCAGCATATCGATGAGCTTGATCCCGATGAACGGGGCAATGATGCCGCCCAACCCGTAGATCACCAGGTTGCGCTGCAACAGCGCAGCCGCCGACATGGGTGTATACCGGACGCCGCGCAGTGCGAGCGGAATCAGGGCGACAATGATCAGCGCGTTGAAGATGACGGCCGAGAGAATGGCTGACTCGGGCGTGCGCAGATGCATGATGTTGATGGCGGTGAGCACGGGGAAGACTCCGGCAAACATCGCGGGAATAATGGCGAAGTACTTGGCCACATCATTGGCGATGGAGAAGGTGGTAAGCGCGCCGCGGGTCATTAATAGCTGCTTGCCGATGCCGACGATCTCGATCAGCTTGGTGGGGTTGGAGTCGAGATCGACCATGTTGCCGGCCTCTTTGGCGGCCTGGGTGCCGGAGTTCATGGCCACGCCTACGTCAGCCTGGGCCAGCGCGGGCGCGTCGTTGGTGCCGTCGCCGGTCATTGCAACCAACTTGCCCTGGGCCTGTTCGCGCTTGATGAGGTCCATCTTGTCCTTGGGCTTGGCTTCGGCGAGAAAGTCGTCGACGCCGGCCTCGCGCGCGATCGCGGCAGCGGTGAGGGGGTTGTCGCCGGTGATCATGATGGTCTTGATGCCCATGGAGCGCAGCTGGTCGAAGCGCTCCTTCATGCCGCCCTTTACGATGTCCTTGAGGTGAATGACGCCGAGCGCGCGGCCATTCTCCGCAACCACCAGCGGCGTGCCTCCGCTGCGAGAGACGGTGTCGACTGTAGCGCGCACTTCATCGGGAAGAAAAGAGCCGTTCTCCTTGAGGTAGTTTGCGATCGCGTCCGCTGCGCCTTTGCGAATGCTGCGGCCCTCCATGTCCACGCCGGACATGCGGGTGAGCGCGCTGAAGGGGATGTATTCCACGTTGAGGCTGGCGAGCTCGCGGCCGCGCAGGCCGTACTGGTCCTTCGCCAGCACCACGATCGACCGGCCTTCTGGCGTCTCGTCGGGCAACGAGGAGAGTTGGGCTGCATCGGCCAGCTCTTCGCTGGTGACGCCGGCGGCGGTCAGAAACTCCGATGCCTGCCGATTGCCGAGGGTGATGGTGCCCGTCTTGTCCAGCAGCAGCGTGTCCACATCGCCGGCCGCTTCGACTGCGCGACCGGAGACTGCGAGCACATTGTGCTGCACCAGGCGGTCCATGCCCGCGATGCCGATGGCCGAGAGCAGTCCGCCGATGGTGGTGGGGATAAGGCAGACCAGCAGCGAGATCAGCACAAACACCGTCTGCGGCGCGGCCGAGTAGATGGCGAATGGCTGCAGCGTGACCACAGCCAGAAGGAAGATGATGGTGAGGCCGGCGAGCAGGATATTGAGGGCGATTTCGTTGGGCGTCTTCTGGCGTTCGGCGCCTTCAACCAGGGCGATCATGCGGTCGAGAAATGTCTCGCCGGGGTTGGCTGTGATGCTGACCACAATCATGTCGCTCAGCACGCGCGTTCCGCCGGTGACTGCGGAGCGATCGCCGCCCGCCTCGCGAATCACGGGGGCCGACTCGCCGGTGATCGCCGACTCGTCCACCGACGCGACGCCTTCGATGACTTCGCCGTCGCCGGGGATCATCTGCCCGGCGATGACGCGCACCTTGTCGTTGACGCGTAGATGTGAGCTGGGGACCTCTTCGGTCTGCCCGCTGGGCAGCAGCTTGTAGGCCGTGGTCTCGGACTTGGCCTTGCGCAGCGCATCGGCCTGGGCCTTGCCGCGGCCCTCCGCCATCGCGGTGGCGAAGTTCGCGAAGAGGACGGTGAACCAGAGCCAGAGGGTGATCTGGAGGTTGAAGCCGAAGTGGTGTTTCCCTTCCGGCAGCAAGAGAAGCAAGGTCGTCACCACACAGCCGACCTCAACAACAAACATGACGGGGTTCTTCGCCATCTCGCGCGGATCCAGCTTCTTCAGCGAATCCAGGGTGGCCCGCTTGACGATGGCTGGCTCAAACAGCGCCCGCTTTTTCGTAGTTCCTGTGTGTGTTGCGTGCATTGCTCTCTCCAAAGACCCAAATCCAACTCGCTACCAACAGACGCTGCCTATGAAAAACTGGTGCCAGCGCGCAACAACAGATGCTCGAGGATAGGCCCGAGGGCCAATGCCGGAAAGAAGGTGAGCGCACCGACGATGAGGATCACGCCGGTCAGCAGCAGGGCGAACATCGTCGAGGTCACAGGGAACATGCCCACCGACGGCGGCGCGATCTTCTTCATCGCCAGGCTTCCGGCAACTGCCAGCATCGGCACCATCATCAGGAATCGGCCCGAGAGCATCGCGATCCCGAGGGTCGAGTTGAACCAGTGCGTGTTGGCATTGATCCCCGCGAAGGCCGAGCCGTTGTTGCCGGTCGCCGAGGTGTACGCATACAGGATCTCCGAGAGCCCGTGCGGCCCGTGGTTCGCAAGGCTCGATAGCCCGAAGGGCGCAAGCAGCGACACCGCGGCAAAGCCGAGGATGATCACGGGAAAGATCAGCAGGTAGAGCATCGCCATCTGCACGTCGTAGGCCTGTATCTTCTTGCCCAAGTACTCGGGCGTGCGGCCGACCATCAGGCCGGCGATGAAGACCGTGACCACGACGAAGACGAGCATCCCGTACATACCGGCCCCGACGCCACCGAAGACGATCTCGCCCAGCAGGATGTTGGCCAGCGGGACCATGCCGCCCAGCGGCATGAACGAATCGTGCATGGCGTTGACCGCGCCGCAACTGGCGTCGGTGGTGACCGTGGCGAACAGCGCCGAGTTGGTAACGCCGAAGCGCACCTCCTTACCCTCCATGTTGCCGCCGGGAGACTGCGCGGCCCCCGCGGATACCACATGTTGATCGACCCCATGCAGCAGCGGATTGGGCTGCGCCTCCGCCCAGTAGCAGGTGAGCACGCCGGCAAACCAAAGGATGGACATCGCCCAAAAGACCGCCCAGCCGTGTTTGGGCGACCCGACCATCTTGCCCAGGGTGACGCAGAGGCCGGCGGGGATAAGGAAGATCGAGACCATCTGCATCAGGTTGGAGAGCGGGGTGGGATTCTCAAAGGGGTGCGCGGAGTTGGCGTTGAAGAAGCCGCCGCCGTTGGTACCCAGCATCTTGATCGCCTCCTGCGAGGCGACTGGGCCCTGCGCGATGGTCTGCGTGGTGACGAGGGTCGTGGAGGGCTTTCCATCTGCGCCGGTTGCGGTGACAGACTGCTTCTCCAGCAGCGCCGCGGTGTCGTATGGCTTGAAGTTCTGGACCACTCCCTGCGAGACCAGCGCGAGCGAATACACCAGGCAGATCGGCAACAGCACCCACAACGTCCCGCGGGTGAGGTCGACCCAGAAGTTGCCCAGGGTCTTCATCTCGCGGCGGGCGATCCCGCGGATGAAGGCGATGGCGAGCGACATGCCGACGGCCGCGGACCAGAAGTTGTGTGTCGCCAGCCCAAACATCTGGGTCAGGTAGCTCATCGTGGTTTCGGGCACATAGGACTGCCAGTTGGTATTGGTGGTGAAAGAGGCCGCGGTATTCCATGCCAGGTAGGGCTCGACTGCCGCAAAGTGCTGTGGGTTGAGCGGCAGGTGGCCCTGCAGCCGCTCGACAGCGTAGGTCAGCAACAAGGTCGCGAGCGAGAAGATAAGCATCGCTGCGCCGTATTCGGTCCAGCGCATCTCGGCGTTGGGATCGACGCCTGTCATCCGGTAGAGCAGCCGCTCGATTGGCCCAAGCACGGGATCGAGCAGCGTCTTCTGCCGCTCGTAGACCCGCGCCATATAGAGTCCCATCGGCTTGGCCGCAACCAGCACAAGCGCGAAAAAGACTGCAATCTGCAACCAACCGTTGGGTGTCATGTCAGAACTTCTCCGGACGCAGTAATGCGAAGACCAGATACACCAGCAAGGCCCCAGTGAGAATAAGCAAGAGAATATTTTCAAGCATCGTCGCGCCCGCCTTTCAGTGACTGGCAGCCGTGCTGATACACCAGCGCGATAATGAAGAACACAAGAGAAGCTGCAAGGAAGACTAGATCAAGCATGTGTCAAACTCCTGCGATCCGCCGCAACGTTTCATTCGCTGGCGAGCCATCACTCCTATTGAGTGGAACAGGAAGCAAAGTAAAAAACCGTAGGAACCGCGTAAAGACTTTGTAAGGATTGCGCGTTGCTCAGGGTCCAGCGATGGCGTTGCCTCGCTCCGCCTCGCCCTGCTCGGGTGGGCCCGGACTAAAGCGGTAGCCGACCCAGGGTTCGCTCAGGATGTAGCCACCGCGGTCCTCGCTGCCGGCCCCGATCTTCTTCCTCAGCTGCGCCACCAGCACACGCAGATACTCCGGCTGATCGACTCCGGCAACGCCCCAGACCGCCTTCAGCAGCGTCTTGTGGGTGAGTACGCGATCGGCATTGCGCGCGAAGTACACCATCAGATCGAACTCCTTGGGGGTCAGATGCACCTCCATGTCCCTGACCTGGACCTTGCGGCGCGCGACGTCAATGCGGAAGTCCCCCACCTCAATGACCGACTCCTCGGCCGGGGTGGCCGCAGCCGTGCGCCGCGCCTGCACACGGACCCGGGCCATCAGCTCCTGGATGCTGAACGGCTTGGTGATGTAGTCGTCAGCGCCTTCATCGAGCGCCGCCACCTTGGAGTTGTCGTTGTTGCGCACCGAGAGCACGATGATTGGCACCGAAGAGCGTTGACGTATCTCGCGGGTCAGCTCGATCCCATCCATCCCCGGCATCGCGAGGTCGGTAATCACCAGTTCGGGCTGGACCTTGCGAAACAAATCGAGGCCGTCCAGGCCATCGTGGGCCACCGTCACCTCGTGGCCATTGCTCTGCAGGGTCGTACGCAATACGCGGGCGATCTGAGCTTCGTCGTCGACAATCAAGATACGCATCGTTCACTCCACTCCGAAACTCTACGTGCTGCCCTCACATTACTTCGTGATCTGGGTCACAATGTGCAAGTCTACGTGAGGCGCGTCGGACATGAACTGCTGCAGCGCGCGATAGTACAGGTACTTCTTCAGTCCCTTCACTGCGGAACGGCCAAAGATCGCCTGGGTGATCCTGTTCTTGGCAACATAGTCGGCGGTCACCTCGGGCACGCTCTTTCCCTTGAGGCGAACGACTTTGGCCCCGACGTTCTCAGCAAACTGGATATTGGCCTCGAGCGATCTGCGCCGTTTTTCGGGCTCCTCGCGGTCGCCCTCGACATGAAGTACGAACAGCTCCCCGCACATGGCTTCCGCCATCCTGGCCCCGCGCGCGATCAGGTCGCGCGACTCCGGGTTGGCGCTGATGCATACGGCCACCCGCTCCGCGATGGTCCAGTTGCCGCTGAGCTGCTTGCGCTGCACGTAATCGTCCAGAGTGCGATCAACCGCGCGCGTCACCCGCTGCAGCGCCATCTCGCGCAGCGCGATCAGGTTGCCCCGGCGAAAAAAGTTCTGCAGCGCTCGCTCCGCTCGCTCCACCGGGTAGATATCGCCGCGGCTCATGCGGTTGGCGAGCGCCTCGGGGGTCAGGTCGGCGAGCACGATCTCGTCGGCCCGGTCGAGCACCCAGTCGGGCACGGTCTCGCGCACCGTAATGCCGGTAAGCGCCTGCACCCGCGGCGTGATGCTCTCCACATGCTGGATGTTGATGGTCGAGAGCACGTCGATCTCCGCCTCGAGGATCTGCAGCACGTCCTGATACCGCTTGGTGTGTAGGCTGCCCTCGATGTTGGTGTGCGCCAGTTCGTCGATCAGCACCACCTGGGGATGGCGCTTGAGGATCGCATCGACGTCCATCTCTTCGAACAGCGTCCCTTTGTACTCCATCTTTTTGCGCGGAACCTGCTCGAGTTGCGCCGCCAGTTCCGCGGTGCGCGGACGGCCATGGGTCTCAACCACGCCGATGACGACGTCGGTGCCGCGGCTCTTGCGGCGCACCGCTTCGCCCAGCATCATGAAGGTCTTACCCACGCCCGGTGCGTAGCCCAGAAATATCTTGAGCCGGCCGCGCTTCCGCTCCTCCGCTGTGTCCAGCCACTCCTCGGGAGTCTTGACACGTGGCTTGCTGGAATCAACTTGGCTCGACATATCGTAGGAATCCCACTATACAATCCCGCATGTGTACACCAAGCGCATGGTCGAGGCGGTCCGCTGGCTTGCCATCTTCAATGGGCTTGCCGTCATTGTAGCCGTGTACCACCATTTCTTCCGGGTTGCGAACCCAACCACGGTCGCCCTGACCCTGCTGCTGCTGGTGCTCGTGGTGGCGGCGAACTGGGGATTGCGCTACGGAATTGTGGGGTCGATTGCAGCAGCCGCGGCCTTCAATTTCTTTTTCCTGCCGCCGTTCTACACCTTCTTCATCGCCGATACGCAGAACTGGGTTGCACTCTTCGCCTTCCTGGGCACGGCGATCTTTGCGAGCCACCTCTCCAGCCGGATCAGGGAGGAGACAGAGGAGGCCAACGCGCGCCGTCGCGAGTCCGAGATGCTTTACCGGCTGGGGCGCCAACTGCTGCAGCCGGAGAGCGTCGCCGACCTGCTGAACTTCATTCCATCCAGCGTGGCCAGCGCATTCAACTCGCCCGCGGTGACGCTTTTTTTCGCCGATAAGGACCGCATCTATCTCTCCGACCCGCTGCGGGTCTCCAGCCCGCACGTCGCCTGGAAGCCGGACCACGCATCGATGATCCGCGGAGGGACGAGCCACGAGCCGGAGCGAAGCCGCACGGACATTGTCCGCGACCTGCGCGAGGCCATGCAGCTGCCCGCCTATCGTCCGCCGGTCGACGGCTTTCCCAGTGCGATTCCTCTGCACACGGGAGTGCGGCCCTCGGGCGCGCTGCTGATAGAAGCGACCAACCTCTCGCGCGAGACGGCGGAGGCGCTGAGCGGACTGATCTCGATGTCGATTGAGCGCGCTGAAGCGCTGGAGAACAGCGCGCGCTCGGAGGCAGCGCAGGAGACGGAGCGGCTGCGCACGGCGCTGCTCGACTCGGTCACGCACGAGTTGCGCACGCCGCTGACCTCGATCCGGGCGTCGGTGACGGCGCTGCTCTCGCAGCATGAACTGTCCGTCGACCAACGCAACGATATGCTGGCCGTCATCGACGAGGAGTCCGACCGTCTGAACCATCTAATCGAGCAGGCCGTGGAGATGGCCCAGCTGGACGCGCACAAGGTACATCTGGAGGTAAAACCGCAGTCTGCAGATGCTCTGATCCACGCCGCTGTCGATGAATGCCTCCAGGCCCACCCTTCGCGGGATTTTCGCATCGCGATTGCGAGCAACCTGCCCAGGGTGCTGGCCGATGCCGCCTGGATCCACAAGGTGCTGGCCAACCTGCTGGAAAACGCGGTCAAGTACTCGCCTGCCGATCAGCCTATTTTTATCTCGGCCGACCGCCAGGGGGCGATGGTCGCGTTCAGCGTGGCAGACCGGGGTGCCGGGATTGAGCCGCTGGAACAGGAGATGATCTTCGACAAGTTCTATCGCGGCCAGGGTCAGCGCGAGCGCATCAGCGGGACCGGCATGGGGCTGGCAATCTGCCGCGCCATCGTCGATGCGCACGGCGGTACGATCGGCGTCACCAGCCAGCTGGGCCACGGTTCGGTCTTCACGTTTAGCCTGCCGAGCGTAGGCGCAGGGCCCTGAGAGTGATAGCAAATAAAAGGCGAATATAATGGTGGCGATGGCGGAGACTGCGTGCTCGAAGATCCCCAACCTGATCGCTTCGGCTTTCTGCATATCGACCTGAACAGCTTCTTCGCCTCGGTCGAGCAGCAACTGCACCCGGAGTATCGCGGACGGCCGCTCGCGGTGGTGCCGACGCAGGCGGACACCACAGTCTGCATCGCCGCCAGCTACGAGGCGAAGGCGCTCGGCATCAAGACCGGCACCCAAGTAGGCGAGGCCAAGCGGATCTGCCCGGAGATTGTGCTGGTGGAGGGCAGCCACGGCGTGTATGCGGACTATTCGCACCGCGTTGCGCAGGCGGTGGAGCTGTGCTGCCCGGTGGCGCATACGCCCTCGATCGATGAGGTGGTATGCCAACTGATGGGGCGGGAGCGGGAGCCGGCACGGGCGAGGCGGATTGCTCTCGACATCAAGCAGTCGATCTATAAGCACGCGGGCGAGGCGCTACGCTGCTCGATTGGCATCGCGCCCAACCGCTATCTCGCGAAGATTGCCAGCGACATGCAGAAGCCGGATGGGCTGATTGGGCTGCTGCCCTCGCAGATGCCGCGGGCGATTGCGCACCTGGAACTGCGCGACCTGCCCGGCGTGGGCGCGCGCACTGAGGTGCGGTTGAACGCGAAGGGCATTCGCACGATGGAGCAGCTGCTGGCGCTGGACCGCGCGGGGATGCATGCGCTGTGGGACAGCGTCTGGGGAGACCGCCTCTACCACTGGCTGAGGGGCGCGGAGACAGGCGACGATGGCGCGACGGAGGCCTCGGAGGTGCAGAAGTCACTGGGGCACTCGCATGTGATGGCGCCGGAGCACCGGACGCCCGAGGGGGCGTGGGCGGTGGCGCACAAGCTGCTGCACAAGGCAGCAATGCGGCTGAGGATGGAACATTTCTATACCGGCTCGATGGGAGTCACGATCCGGTATGCGCTAAGCAGGGAGCAGGCGGCCCGGGTGAAATCGAAGAAACACTTCAGCGGGCTGCGCCACTCCGGCTGGGGAATGGAGGCGCGGTTTTCTCCGTGCCAGGACACGCTGACGCTGCTGGGAGTATTGCGCGGGGTGTGGGCGAAGCGACCGGAGGGCGCGGAGTTTGCGCGGCCGTTCTTTGTGGGCGTGACCATGCACAATTTAATTCCGGAGAGCGAGTTTCAGGGGTCGCTGTTCGGCGACGAGGACAACCGCGCCGAGCTTGCGACCACGATGGACAAGCTGAACCTGAAGTATGGCCACAGCACGCTGCACTTCGCGGGGATGCTGCCGGCGAAGGAGTCGGCGCCGACGCGGATTGCCTTCACGCAGATACCGGTGCAGTATGGGGTGGATTATATGTAACTGTATTGGCTACATAATGGCCGTGTATGTAACTTATTTGGTATCAATTTTAGACGAAGCCAAGATTTGCGGCGGAAAAGCTCCCGATATTGGGGAAGACGTTGGGCATCTGTGCGGCGCTGACGCCGAACCATGAGGCCAAGGTGGCCGCATACTGCACGCTACCGGTCGATGGCACCCAGCGGCCATTACTGCCGGAGTCGTCCGGCCCGTTGAGCGTGAGCGTGGGGAAGGTACCGTACAACTGGCCGCCCTTGACCGCGCCGCCCATGACGATGTGGTGCGAACCCCACGCGTGGTCGCTGCCGGTGTTGGAGTTGGGCTGGAAGGTCCGGCTGAAGTCCGACATGGTAAAGCTGGTGACGCTGCTCTGCACGCCCATCTCGACCGTGGCGTTGTAGAACGCGGAGAGCGCGGGCGAGATGCCGGCCAGCAGCGCATTCTGTAGGGCGAGCTGGTTGGAGTGGGTGTCGAAGTTGCCGATGCCGGCGAAGAATATCTGCCGCGAGACGCCCAGCGCGGCGCGCACCTGGATGATCTGCGCGATCTGCTGCAGCTGCGTAGCAAGCCCGTTGTTGGCCGGAAATACCGTCTTCAGCGGCGACACCGACTGCACGGCCGCGCTGAGAATCTTGGCGTAGGAGTAGGCGTTTGAGGTGATGGTGTTGTCCGCCTGCACCAGAGTGAGCCCGGAGTCGAAGCTGAGCAGCGCCTGCGCCGTTGCCAGCTGCGCGCCGCATTCGGTGGTGCCCTCGGAGCACTGCGCGCCGCCGAGGTTTCCCGGGCTGACGCTGACCGGGGTGCTCTCGCTGCCGTTGCAGAAGAGGGTGTCGCCCGCAACGGAGGTCACCATGGGCACCTGGGAGCCGCTGTTGTACGTGGCGCTGATCTGGTCCGCGATGCGCCCGGCCCAGCCGGTGGAGGTCGAGCCGCTCTGCGAAGCATTCTGCCATTCCAGCTGCTGGTCGGGGTGGGAGAAGAGGTTGGTGGGAAGGTCTGTGCCGGCCTGGAATTGCGCCTTGGTGGTGGGCTCGATCAGGGTGCCGACGTTGGCCACGATTGCGGCGTTTTTGTTGTCGAAGAGGGTCTGGATATCGGGCAGGTTGGGGTTGAGCGCGAAGTTGGGCATGGCGCTCAGCTGGAGCAACTGACTCTGCGCGATGGCCAGCGGGCCGCGGATGGTCGCGTAGTTGGCGTAGCCAGCGGTGTCGAACGGGACCAAGGTGTTGTTGGCGTCGTTGCCGCCGAAGAGGAATATACAGACCAGCGCCTTGTAATCGGTGGTGCTCTGCGCTAGGGCGTTGAGCGCGCCAAATGGCCGCAGGGCAGCTGCATTGCCCGCCGCCGCCAACGATGCGTACTTGATAAAACTCCGTCGATTCACGCCCATGCCATCACCCAGCCTTCCAGCTGACAACTGTCTTTAGTGCTCGATCTTGTAGAGCGAACTTGTAATCACGAGGTAGGTCGCAACACGCACGCGCTCCGGGATATTGGTGAGCGTGGCCACGTGATTCACGATGTCGGTCTGCATCTGCGCGGGAACCTGCCCATGCATGAAGATGGTGCCCAGCGCGATCACCAGATTGGTGCTGTCGGTAGTGGCGTTGCCGGTCGCCGAGGCCATCATGCCCAGCGCGCTCGTGGCGGTGAGGTTGACGCTGAAGCTGGAGATCTTATTGTTGACCAGATCGTCCGCGACGGTGAGGCGCAACCTCGCCGAGGCCGTGTTCTCGATGCTGAACTCCGGCGCGTTGGCGGTAGTGCCGGGAATCACATAATTCGGCGGAAAGAAGTTGAAGACGCTGCCCGAAGTGTATGGCTTCTCGCTCAGCAGGGTGGAGTAGTTGCTGAGAGAGGAGTAGTAGCCGTTGGGGTCGGTGTTGATGAAGCCGAGGCCGCGCAGGACGTTCGTGACGTAGAGCATCGGCTCACGCAGATGGCCGCCGTCGAAGTCCGGGCTGGTATCGCCTGCGCGCGCGTCGGGATCCATCAGGATGGCCTGGATGACGGCCTTCATGTCTCCGCGGACTCCCGAACCATTGTTGGCGAAGATGGCGGCCACGCGCTGCACATACGCCGGGCTGGGGTTGCTCGCGACCAGATGCTGGATGAGCTGGCGGCAGACAAACGGCCCAACGTTGGGATGGTCGAAGATATTAGTGAGCGCTCCGGTGAGGTCTACCTCCGCGGTCTGTCCGGCAGGCAGTGTGGTGCCGTTCAGCAGAATTTTTGCCGTCTCGTCATGCTGCGTCTCGACCGGCGCCATCGGCGAGTCGTAGTTGGCGGTGTTGTTCGGATAGCCAGTCGGCGATCCGCCGGTCGCGGTCGCGTAGGTCCATCCGGTATAGGCGCGGGCGAAGGCCTGCACCTGGGCCTCGGTGTAAACGGGGATGGGGTTGCCGCTCGAGTCCAGCTGCAGGGTGCCATCGTCGTTGAGCAGATCGATGCCGGTCGTAAACAGTTGCATGTTCTCGCGGGCGTAGTTTTCATTGGCGATTTGTGCGACGCCATTGATGGTGCCTGGCTTGGCGCTGTCCAGCATATTAAGATAGGCGCCCATGCCGGTGGAGAGCGTCACGTCATGCATGATGGTGTAGAAATTGGCGAAGGCGTCAGTGGTGAGCAGGTTCTGGAACGGCGTCACCGACCGAGCGTTCACTGAGTTGGTGGAGATCACGAACATCGAGCTCAACGCGAACGCGACGCGCTGGCGCAGCTGGTCGGGCGCGGTGATGGCGGCCTGCCACCACTCCGACTGCTGGCAGGGGATGGTATTGGTGGCGCAGGCCGTGGGCGGCGGGGTGGTGATGTCCGGCTCCAACGTTGCGGGCAGCGCGAACTGTTGATTGAGATAGGCCTGCAGGCCGATGGTTTCCACGTTCTGGATGTCCGTGAGCACGGGCCCGAAGGTGGCCTGGTCGAGCAGACGCGCCGACGCCTGTAGGGTCGCCTTGAGGTTCGAAACCTGGGCGTTGGCGGTCGCCGATGCGGTGCCGCCGGGATCGGGATTGAGTACATCGACCGTGACGCTGGAGGCACCGGTGGCGATGGGGATGGTGGCCTGGAGTTCAGTCGCGGAGACGAAGGTTGTGGTTGCTGTGACGCCCGCCGCCTGCAACTGCGAGCCGGCGACAAAGCCTGTGCCAAGGACGTCGAGCAGGCCGGTGGTCGCACCGTTATTCTGCGTGATCGCCGCGGTGGCGAGAGAGGGTAGTGGGTTCCACACTGCCTCGGCAGCGTAGCCGCTGACCAATGGAGTTGCGACTGTGACTGCTGAGATGGTGACTGTGTTGGGCGAGGGAATCGTACTGGGAGGCGTGTAGAGTCCGGTCGCGGAGATGGTCCCCACGGTGCTTGAACCGCCGGCGATCCCGTTGACCTGCCAGGTCACCACAGTGCTGGAGGAGTTGGTGACGATGGCGGAAAGTTGGGCCGTTGAACCCAGCCGGACCTGACCGGCGCCATTGACCACAACCTGGGGGCCATTTGCGCTCGATGAGCTGCTGCCGCAGCCGGCGAGAGCCAGCGCAAAGCCAATCGAAAGGATTCCCACCAACAAGCCGTCGAAGCAAGAGCGGCAAGACGAAAGCAGCGGCGCGGTACGACGACTCATGCGGGGCCCTCCATCAGGTGATGTTCCCGACGGACCTAGGCAGACCTGATCACCGATTCGCAAACGAGGGCTGTCATCTAGTCCAACCTGGATGGCTGGATTTAGTTGCGAGGATTTCTAGTCCTTCCGCGTCTTTTTGCAAAGAAGCTCGTCTATGGCTCGAATGTCGACCAGACGCGCAGCCGTCCCGGCGGCGCAAATCCCAACCCATCGGGCGCGTCGGGGTGCGCGGTACCCGCTATAGCGGTCTAGTTGTTATGCGGCTTGCCGGGATGTTGCGGCGGGGGCGTTGGGAGGGTGAGTTTTGGCGGGGCCGGCGGGTTGGGTGGCATTGGCTGAACGTCGCCCTTGTGGATGGAGATGTCGCCGTTGGTGGTGGTGATGAAGAGGTGCGGGCCGCCGCTGCCTACGGTGCCGGTGAGGGACTTGCTGTTGCCCGCTCCCCAAGGATTGAGGTTGAGATCGCTGTCGATCTGGCCATTCGTCGTATTGGCCTGAACGACGAAGCCGGCGCGCTCCGGCATGGTGACGCGGACGGTGCCGTTACGGTCTTCAAGAGTGATGTTGCCCAGCGGGGCGGCGGCGGTGAGGTCGATGGAGCCATTGTGGGTGGTGACGTTGATGTCCCCGGAGATGCGGTCGAGGGTGATGTTGTGGTTGTTGCATGTGAAGACCAGGGGGCCGACACCCTGCTCGACCGAGAGTTCGGGGCGCGGACCGATCTCAGCGTCGCCATCGAGGCGGGCGAGCTGGAAGGTCGCCCGGCTGGTGTGAAACTTGATGGGGCCGTTGATGTGCTCGAAGTGGGTAACGCCGAAGAAGTCGCCAGCGACCGAGACCGGGCCGGAGATATCGGTGAAGGTCGCGTCCTGGGCATGGCCCTCAACGGTGATGCCCGAGCCAAGGCTGTGCGCGGTGAATGAGGTGCCTGGGTTGTTGATGTGCGCGGTGACGGGGCCGCTGATGGCGGAGAGTTCGATGTCGCCGTGGTTCGCGGTGACGGTGACGGACCCCTTGATGGTGTTTACGTGGATGTCGCCGCGGTTGGCGGTGACCGTGATCGCGGCGGCCGCAGGCACGGTGAGGACCAGGTCGGCGCGCGCCCCATCGAGCGTGGGCACGGTGAGGGCAGAACCGTCGAAGTTGGCCGCAGGAGTCAACTGCTGGGCCTTGCTGTCGGCGTCCGAGTCATCGCGCGCGTAGACCTGCTTGTGGATCGCGATGTGGATGCGGTTGTCGTCGCTGGTGCCGCTGAGGGTGACGTCGCCGCGGGGATTGACTACGGCGAGGGCGCCGGATGTGGAGAGAGGGAGGTCGAGGGTCTGGTCGGACTCGTGCTTATCGCCGAAGAGTTCATCCAAGGAGTCCGGGCTGATTGTGAAGCCATGGATGACGACTGTGTCCTGTGGCCGGCGAAAGCGGAAGCCTGTGCTTGCGAGGATGCCGGTGACGATGAGGACAATCAGCAGCAGGACGGCGCCGGCCCCTACCGACCGGCGATAGCGCGGCTGGTCCGGATTGCGCAGGCGAAACTGGTCATAGGCCCACTCCGCCAGCAGGATGACGCCAGCGAGGAGCAGCAGCAGCGGCCACCAGTGGCCGAATCGCTCCCAGAAGCGCTGGTCGTCGATGCGGCCGCTCTGGACCAGAAGAAAGAGCACACCCAGGGCGATCATCAGCAGAGGACCCAGGATCGAGCGTCGGCGCATTGCCCGCATCTGGTAGCGCAGGCGGCGGCGCTGGGCGCGCATGGCTTCGCGTTGCGCTCGCATCTCGTCGCGCATCATGCGGCGGTAGGCGCGGGGATCGTAGCCGGGTGGAGGTCCGGGTGGGGGTACAGGCGGGGCGTTGGGAGGGTAGGCGGCCATTGGGTTATCTGCCTTCCTGGCTGTCGCTGGGATGGTCGTCGCTGGAGGGGCCGTGCGATGGAGACCTGGGGACGAGGTCGGTTGTGGTGACCGGTGGCATCGACGAGGGTGCGGCAGAGGCGCGGGGGTAGGCGGAGGGCGGCGTGTAGGGTCCAAAGTCGCCGTACATGCCGCGCTTGAAGAGACCCAGAAGACCAAAGGCGATGAGGTAGATTGGCCAGCTGCGCGACCACGAAAGGATGTGGAGAATATCGAGCAGCCAGACAAAGCCCACAAGGACGACCCAGATGGAGCTGCGCACCGCGCTGGAGACTCGCCAGCGGTAGTCTGCGCTGCCGTCGTTCTCCAGACCCTGGCCAGTGGAGATCATCCTGTGGACAAAGAGCCAAGCGCCGATGCCGATGAGCAGCAACGGGCCGAAGAGGCGGGTATGGAAGATTTGGAAGATGTGGGTATTGCCGACCAGAAAGAGGACGCCGAGGGCGATGAGCCAGATGGCGCCCATGGGGAAGCGGCGGGAGTAGGCAAGATTAGGGTCTGGATAGGGAGGCATGGGCGGGGTCGGTGGGATGGGTGGAACTCCGGCGTACGTGTCCTGCGGCGCGCCCCAGTGCGAGACAGGCGGGGCGTATGCGGAGGCTGGGCCGGGATTCGAGGCTGGGCCGGGATTGGTGGAGGCGGGGTTCGGCGCAGTGCCGGTGTAGCCCGGGCCGTAGGGCGCGCTGGAGGGCCATGCCTTGCCGAAGGCGAGGCGCTCCGAGAGGTCGTTGAGGCCGAAGGGATCGGGCAGGGGCGTTCCGTCGCGGCGGGCGCGCGCAGTGTGGTGCGCCTCGATGACCATGTAGACGATCCAGCCAAAGACGAAGAGATGGAAGATGCCGACGTCGTGGGCGAGTGAGACGACGATGGCGAAGATGATGAGATGGACGATGCCCTTGGCATACTGCTCGTTGTACATGGCGCCCACGCCGGGGATGAAGCCGAGCAGCGCAGCCAGGCCGGGGTTGGGCTCGGCGGGGCCTTGAGGTTGGGCGGGAGGGTAGCCCGCGGGACCGGGGTATGCATAGCCGGGGGGTGGGGTGGGTGCGGCCACGCGAGCCACCAGGCAGGGCTCGCAGAAGACCGACGCGCCGACGTTGCGGACGCACTCGGCGCAGAGGGGCTTGCCACAGTTCTGGCAGAAGGCGGCGCGTTCGCGGTCAGGATGGTTGGCGCAGTTCATACCAGGCTTCCTTCCACGTTCCTGTGGTTCTCGCGCCGGTTATAGGCAGCCAACTGGACGGTGCGGCGACCGTCTTCGCGGCGGCTGGTGCCAGAGTTCGGCGCCGGTCGCAATGCGGGTTTTTGCTGCGGATGCGTATGCGGGCTGTGGCTCGCCGGGGAGGGCTGCGATGCCGGCTGATTCGGTCTGGAAGAAGGATCGGACGACGAATCTGCCGGGGTGGAGACTGCGGGAGCGTCGCTGTCTGTGACGCTCTGCAGGTCATGCACGCGCGACTCCAGCTCATAGACCACGCGCAGCCCTTCGTAATACTGCACCACACGGGTGTTGGCCGAGGACAAGTCGCGCTTGAGGCTGGAGGGGCGCAGATCGCTGATGCGCAGGTCCTGTAGGCGGACGCCGGTGAGGTCGAGGGTAAGGGCGATGGAGAGAAACGCCATCGCGGCGGTCATGGCCAGCCGCGGCTGCAGCATGAGCTGAGCGAAAGAGCTTCTGCGGACGGCAGCTGCGGCGCGCACGCGGAACGGAATGACGTTGCGTTGCGCGGCGAAACTCGGAACCAGCAGGTTTGCGCCGCCATGGATTGGCACCGGCACGGGTTGATAGCCCGCACTGGGAAGGCTGATGGGATGCGCCGACGCTGCGCCTCCGACGATCGTGCCGGAGGTCTGCGAAAGAATGCGCTCCAGCAGCGCGGCCGGAGGTTCCGGGCGCGGGTCGCGCAGCATCTCCAGCCAGGCCGCGCCACGGCGCGCGTCGGCCAGCAGCTGGGCGCATGGGCCGCAGTGGGCCATATGGAGATCGAAGAGCGCCTGGGCGGCGGGCGAGAGCGTGCCGTCGAGCGCATCGGCCAGCATGGCCTCGCACTGGCCGCAGATGCTCGTGTCTCCGGCTGCGGGCGTGTCTCCCGGATCTCCAAACTGCGGAGCTTTGGGGCTGCCGAATTGTCCGTTGTCCGCCACTTAGACCACCTGCCCTTCTATACGTTGCAACAGCCGCGCAAGTTCCCCGCGCCCCCGGCTGATGCGGCTCTTGACTGTGCCCTCGGGAATGCGCAGGACCTGCGCGATCTCTTTGTAGTCCATGTCCTCCAGGTCGCGCAGCACCACCGCCTCGCGCAGCTCCGGCGAGAGCTGGGCCAGCGCCTGCTGGATGAACACCTTGAGTTCGAGTCCCGACGCGTGCGCCTCCTGCGAGGGGCCGGGGGCGGCGAGACGGTCGGCCATCGAAGCGCCGTCGTCGTCTGCGGAGAGGCTGGCGTCGAGCGAGTCGGTGGCGCGGTCCAGCCGCGTCCGCCGGAAGTGGTCAACCAGCAGATTGCGGGCGAGGGTGGTGATCCAGGTCTGGAAGCTGCCACGCTCCGCGTTAAAAGATCCGAGATTGCGGTAGAGCCTGAGAAATACGTCCTGGGTGAGGTCTTCAGCGTCGCTGGCTGAGCCGGTAAAGCGATAGCAGATGGCGTAGATGCGCCGGTGCTGCGAGACCACCAGCTGCTGCCAGGCGAGCTGGTCGCCCGCCATGCACTGGCGAACCAGCCTGCCCAGCGCCTGCTGCGCGGCCTCCTGTTCGGGCGTACGTTGCAACCTGGCCTCGTAACCGGCCGCCTGCGATGGCCTGGCCTGTGGCAGAAGTGTACCGCCGGGGTGGGACGATCCAGCTGCGTCATGCTTCGGCGCGAACCGCTTGCGCGGGGTGTGAGGGACCATGCCCACAACCGGCATCGTCATCTGCAAGACGCCCATGCACGGGCTATACGCAGGGGCGGGAAAAAAGGTTCGCCGTTCTACGTTGTACGTTCTCCGTTCCCCGTTTCGAGCCGCTGAAGTCAAACAACGTACACCGTAGAACGCGTGGCTGCTCAGTTCTCCGTGGGAGTCTTCTCCACGTTATCGATGACCAGCTGCTCGACGGTGGCCTTGCGCTTCTCCAGCTTCAGCCCGGCCTTCTCCACCGACCCGTAGACGGTCGATCCGGTCCCGCCGCCGGGATCGGAAGCCTGCGGAGTCGCTGCCACGGCAGCCCCATTGGGCCCACCGCCGCCCTGGGCCTGCGCGGCGGCCATCAGGTCCGCGAGGTTGATCTCCATCGAGACCTGGTAGCTGCCGGTGAGCCCGGTCATATTCACGACCTGCTGGCCTTGCTGGCCTTGGGCGCCGACCTGAAGCAACCGGGTCAACAGGTCGGCGAACCCGTCCATGTTCAGGTGGTCGGCGTCGATGTAGACCGCCTTGGCCTGCATATCCATTCGCTGGCTGAAGGTGCCCTTCACGCCCATATTCATCGTGGCGCTTCCGTCGGTGTTTCGGGTCACGATCATGGGGCCGTCGCCCATGTCCATCTTCGTCTGGTTGGGTTTGAGCTCAGCAGTCAGGTCAAGCGGCACGGCTGGCCCGGAGGCATCCTTCATCTTGGGTCCGCCCTTGCCTGCCACCAGCGCGAGTACCGGGTGCTCCTGGTCCGTGAGGTGCGCGACCAGTTTGAAGCGATCCTTGAGCAGCGCTTGCAGCATTGCGGGCGTGTCGTCAGCAGTCGCACCTTCCGGCATGCGGGCCACGATATTGAATCGCTGCTGGTTGAGCCAGGCAGGGCCGTTGATCTGGTAGGGCTTCACTTTGTAGGCGATGCCGATCAGGTCCTGCAACGACATCAGGTTGTACTCGGCGCGCAGCCCGTCGATCTGTAGGCCGAACTTCGGCATCTTGCCCGCCTGCGCCGCGGCCTGTACGGCCGCCATGTCCACGGCGTGCACAGAGGCAACATCGAAGGTGAGGTTTGAGGGAGCTTGCGTTGGGGGAGCAGCCTGCGTCGCGGGAGATGTTGCAGCAGCGGGTGCTGCCTGGCCAAACGCGGGGCTGGTCGCCAGCAGCAGGATGGCTGCGAGAGGGAATACGAATCGTCTTTGCATGCTAAGCCTCACCGTTCTTAAGCGTGTCCAACTCTTCGACGCGCCGCCGGAGCATGGCTGTCTGGCGCGTGTTCGCCACGAACCCCAGAACCGCGAGTACGGCGAGAATGGCCGCGTTGACACCAGCCCGGCGGACGGAGGTCGGCGGAGCGATCGCGCCGGCCACCATGAGCACCGCAAGCGCCCCGAAGAGGAGGACCATGCGGGACCAGAGCCACATCCCTGAGTGAAACCTCTGCTCCCGCTCAAGCTCCCCCCGGTAATGAACGATCTGGGCCGGCAGATCCGCTTGCTCCGGCACACGGCGTCCCCGTCGAGCCAACACCTGGGCCGCCATATACGCCATTGCTGCGATCACGAGATAGATTCCGGTCCGTCGCACCGGATTGTGAATGTGCCAAAGGGAGTGCGCAAAGAACAAGGCTTCGGAGATCATCATAATGCATCCCAGGCGAGCTCTTTTGGCGGTCTTCTGCGCGAGTCTCTGCATCGCCATCGGAACATCCGAGAGTGTTGCAAGCGGCGCCAGCTCGCAGCGGCGAAGCAGCACCTTCGCGCTGCCCAGCGCCCAGCGCAGCGCGGCCCAGTCGCTCTCGATGAACTCCATCTCGCACGCGGATGCCTTCGCCCAGTCCTTCGCGGCAGGTGACGCGGTCCTGACGACGAGACAGGATATCTTCGTGGCCAACTTGCGCAGACGAGTCATGCCTTCACCCCGCTGAGTACCGCGCGGCCCACACGCTGTCGCGCAGGCACCGCCACATGTTCGCGCGCGTGGCGGAGGCCATCGGCGGTGAGTTTGTAGAGGTGGCGCGGAGGCCGGCCGGGCTCGACTGTCTCCCAGCTGGTCTCGAGCAGGCGGTGCTCGGCCAAGCGCATCAGGATCGGATAGAGTGTGCCGGACTTCAACCCTGTGAGCCGGCTGAGGTCATATCCATACCTCCACTCCCGCGGAGTGTGGAGGAGTTCAGCGAGCACAAGGGCCGTCTGCGGCGATCTGCGTAATCTCATGTCGATAACTCTACATATGTAGGAATTCCGCGTCAAGCGATAAGTTTCCGCGCTGCATCGCTCGCGCTATATCGCTTATGGAGTCGCGGCGGAGGCCGCTGTTGAAGCCAGTTCTCCCGCCGATAAACCTTCCAAAGGCCCGCAAGGGCCGAGGGCAGCCTGTGGGCGGCTGAGTTCGAAGGCCTGCCTCGAATGCCGGGGACTTCCCCGCGAGGAGATGGAGAAAAATGAAGGTGCTGCGGGACGAAAGCGGACAAACTCTGGTGGTAGTAGCGGCCTTTATGGGCCTGGTCGCGATTGGCTTTCTCGCGTTCGCCGTCGATGTAGGCTCGCTCTTCCGTCAAAAGCGGCTAGCCCAGGCCGCGGCCAACGCGGCTGCCCTGGCCGCCGGGGAGGAGCTCACCTACGGAAACACCTCCAACGAGCAGGCTGCAGCGAACGCCATTGCCAAGCTAAATGGCTTCGACACGACGCTTGCGACCAATCCTGCCGTGGTGACGCTAACGACCCCGGCCTCGGGAGATTTTGTGGGCTCAGCCTTTGTTCAAGCGACTGTTTCGAGACCTATCCCGACCATCTTCCTGGGCGCGTTCTCTCGCCAGAGGGCCACGATGGCGGTTTCCGCCCAGGCGATTGCCGGCGCCAGTCAAAGTCAGACCTGCGTCTGCCTGGGAGGCACGTCGGGCCAGGCCCTCAATATGAGCAACGGTTCCACATTGAACGCATCCGGCTGTGGGGTGGTCAATAACTCAAGCAGCTCCAATGCGATTGGAATCGTGGGTGGCTCTACGCTAAACGCCCTCACCGTGGGAACTGTCTCGTCGAACTGGGACAACGCCAGCAACATCAACAACGGGGGAAGCATCTCTTCCTCCACCACGATTGTGCAGGGAATCGCCAGCAGCTGCTCTCCGGCGATGCCTATCGCGCCCAGCTATTCCAGTTGTGTCGCGGACCCTGGCGGCAGCTCCGGCACCTATACCTGGGGCCCGGCCAGCGCCAGCGGCGTGGCGTGTTACAAGGCCCTCACCATCGGCGCAAATGGCTCAGTGGTCACGCTCAACCCTGGTACCTACGTCATCACCACGGGCAACCTGCATTTTGAGAGTGGGTCGGGCGGCCACTCCAACCTCGGGGGCAACGGCGTCTTTTTCTATTTGACCGGCACCGCCACCTTGCAGGTCGACAACGGGGCAAACGTCAATCTTGTTGCTGGAGGCGCCGCGCTGTCGGGAGGCGGCACAGCTCCCACCGTTGGAATTTACAACGGCATCGCGGTCTACCAGGCAACCGGCGATGCCACCGCGATGTCGATTCAAGGCGGATCCTCCACCTACATGAATGGAGCGCTGTACGCTCCTTCCGCAGCCTTAACAGTAGGAAACGCCAGTGGCGCGGTCCTGAATGCGGGAATTGCCGCAAGCTCGTTGACCCTAAACGGCGGCGGCACCGTGAATGCCATCGAAGACACAAACGAAGGCAGCCTGAGCGTCGGCTACGCCAAGCTGGTGCAGTGAGATGAAGCACCTCCGCAATCCTGTTCTGCGCCGCGCGCTGCGCCTCTGGTCTCGCGGGCTGGCTCGTTGCACGGACCTGCGCGGCGAATGCGGAGGCGCGGTCGTGGAGCTGGCGCTGGTCTGCGCCTTCTTTGCCCCGCCGCTGTTGCTGGGGACGGGGCAGATGGGAATCATGGTCTACGACTCCATCGAGATCGCCAACGCCGCGGGCGTTGCAGCCGCTTACGGAATGCAGAGCCTGACCTACGCCGCCAACACCTCGGGGATCACGACCGCCGCGCAAACCGAGGCATCCGACCTCGGCGCCGCGCTGAGCGTGACCCCGACCACCTACTACGCCTGCGCCAATGCTCTGGGCGGCACCCAATATACCGGCGCGAGCGCCCAATCCAATGCAAACGCAGGCTGCACCGGCACGGGCAACCACGCGCTGGAGTTCGTTCAAGTGAAGACCAGCGCAACCGTGACTCCGTCGATCCATTGTCCCGGACTGCCCGCCTCATTAACCCTCACCGGCTCCTCGGTGATGGAGGTTGAACAATAACAATGGGGCGCGACAACACATTTCTCCTGAACAAAATTCCACTCCGCGAGCCCGAGGCTTGCAGCGGTGATTTGGCGGATTGTGAGCGCGGCAGCACGCTGATTGAGATGGCGGTCGCTCTGCCGCTGCTGTTTACCCTGCTTTTCTGCTTTATGGCGATGTGTCTCGCCTTCTACTCGCGCGACATGATCTCCGAGGCCGCACGGGAGGGGACGCGTTACGCCATGTTGCATGGCGCATCCTGTCCCAACTCCACCACGCCAACCTGCGAGGCAACGGCGACCCAGGTCAACAGCTACGTTACGGGACTCGGATGGCCCAATCTCGGGGGCGGCACCATGACTGTGGCCACGACCTATCCCAGCGGCAACGAGGCCGTGGGCAGCCTTGTCCAGGTGAAGATTACCTATGTATTCGCGATCAAGATCGCATTCGTGCCGGCCAACTCGTTGACCATGACGAGCACGTCCGAGGCGTACATCGTGCAGTAATCCAATCGCTACGGGTCAACCGCGTCTCTCCAGCGGCGCGCTGGGCAGTTCCATCTGCTCGCTCTCCGGCGCCGCCTCCAGGTAGGGGCGGAAGCAGGCGCGGCAGCGGGCCTCGTAGACGCCGGCCGCGCCGACCACCACCAGCTCGCGGCTCGCGCCCAGCCGCTGGGTATGGATCGCGGGCGCGCCGCAGACCATGCACACGGCGGAGAGCTTGGTCACTTCATCGGCGATTGCCATGAGGGCGGGGATGGGGCCGAACGGGTCGCCAGTAAAGGTGGTGTCGAGGCCGGCGAGCACGATGCGCTTGCCCAGATGCACCAGCTCGACGGTGAGCTGCACGATCGCCTCATCAAAGAACTGCGCCTCGTCGATGCCGATCACTTCGACCTCGGAGAGCTGCGGGTAGAGCGCCTCGCGCAGGTGGGCAGCATTGGCGACGGTAAGCGCGTCGTGGGTCTGCGCGCTGTGCGAGGCGATCGCGGTGCGATGGTAGCGCAGGTCGATGTCCGGCTTGAAGCACGCGACCCGCTGCCGCGCGATGCGCGCTCGCTTCAACCGGCGGATCAGCTCCTCGCTCTTGCCGGAGAACATGGGGCCGGTAATCACTTCGATCCGGCCCACTTCAATGCGGCCGGGGGCGGGTAGGTTCATGGGGCAGTCGCCTTCGCGTGGGTTGTCCTGCGTTGATGCTCCATCATGGTACCGAACAGGCTTACCGGACGCGCGACCGGGAGGATTCCGGATACCTCGTCTTATAATGGATTGGATCGCGCCGGTTGGAGAAGGCTGGATCAAGCGCAGATATTGGCGCAGATTGTGCGCATCCATGTGTGTGTGGTCCCCATCGTCCAGTGGTTAGGACATCGCCCTTTCACGGCGGTAACACGGGTTCGAATCCCGTTGGGGACACCAATCCATCCATCCAGGCAAACGAATTCTCCTTCTGCTGCGGAAACCCAGATACCGCGCACCTTGGCGCACCGGATTGTCAGTCGCGCCTAATACAGCTATCTTCATTCCTTGTGATTTGTGCGGGCCGGGGTGCGTTGCATCGACTCTCCGGACGTTTACGAAGCGAGGGAGAACACGTGGCAATTCGTTTGCATTTCTGGGGTGCGGCACAGACCGTCACCGGATCGTCGCACCACATTGAATGCGCAGGGCGCAACGTCCTGCTGGACTGCGGGCTCTTTCAGGGGCGGCGACAGGAGGCGCGAGAGATCAACTCGCACCTGGCACTGCCGCCGGAGCAAGTCTCCGGGAGCGGCGCGAGCGCGCTTACCTCGGTGGTGCTGTCGCACGCGCACATCGACCATAGCGGCGACCTGCCGCTGCTGGTGAAGCAGGGCTATCGTGGGCCGATCTACACGACGCCCTCGACCATCGATCTCTGCGACCCGATGCTGAAGGACAGCGCGCACATCCAGGAGAGCGATGTGGACTTCCTGAGCCGCCGGCGCCACAGCCGCGCCGCGATTGGCGTGCCCGCGGGCGGCGAGCCGATGCAACCGCTCTACACGCAGGACGACGCCGCGCAGGTGCAGAAGCAGTTCGTCCCGGTAAAGCTGCATACGCCGCTGCTACTGGCGGGCTCGACCGCGGACGCGGGCTTCACGATGACCTCGTGGAACGCGGGCCACATGCTGGGCTCGAGCTGCGTGCTGATCGATGCGGTCGAGAACGGGCAGAAGACCCGCCTGCTCTTCTCCGGCGATGTGGGCCGCAAGAACCTGCCCATCATTCGCGACCCCGACCCTGCGCCGGCGGCCGACTACCTCATCATGGAGAGCACCTACGGCAACCGGTTGCACCAGCCGATCGGCCCTGTGAAGAACAAGATCGCCGCGATGGTGAAGCGGGTGTGTGCGCGTGGCGGACACATTATTGTTCCTGCGTTTGCGGTCGAGCGCACCCAGCAGCTGCTCCTGCTGCTGCATGAGCTGATCGATGACAAACAGGTCCCCGACCTGCCGATCTTCGTCGACAGCCCGCTCGCGGTCAACGTCACCGACGTCTTCAAGAAGCACACGGAGGAATGGGACCAGGAGGCGTGCGCCTTCTACGACAAGGGCATCGACGCCTTCGGCTGGGACCGCCTGAAGTACGTGCGCACGGTGCAGGAGAGCAAGGCTCTGAACGATCTGCACATGCCGTTTATGGTGATCTCGGCCTCGGGAATGTGCGAGGCGGGCCGCATTCTGCACCATCTAAAGAACGGCATCGAGGACTCGCGCAACCTAATCCTGATCACCGGCTACCAGGCGGCGAACACGCTGGGCAGAAAGATTGTGGAGAAGCAAGCCGAGGTGAATATCTTCGGCGAGCCGATGCGCCTGCGCGCGGAGGTTGACTCCATCGGCGAGCTCAGCGGCCACGCCGACCAGCATGAGCTACTGGACTGGATGGAGCCGGTCGTCCCCACGCTGAAGAAGGTCTTTTTGGTGCACGGCGAGCCGCCTGCGCAGCAGGCGCTGAAGGTGGAGATCGAGAATCGTTACAAACTCGAGGTGCTTATCCCCGCGCGCGGCGACCGCTTTGAGGTCGGCTAACTTTGAGGTCACCCAGGGCGAAGGCGCGGTATGCTTTCCGTGTGCCCATTAGGAGAGAAGGATGAAGATCGCTGCAAGCGTCACCGACCTGATCGGCGGAACTCCGCTGGTGCAGTTGAACCGCGTCACCGCCGGATTGAGTGCGCGCGTGGTAGCGAAGCTCGAAAGCGCCAACCCTGTGGCTAGCGTCAAAGACCGCATCGGCTACGCGATGATCGAGGACGCCGAGCGCCAGGGCAAGATTAAACGCGGCGAGACCGTGCTCATCGAACCCACCAGCGGCAACACCGGCATCGCGCTGGCCTTCGTCGCGGCGGTGAAAGGCTACGACATCCTTCTCACCATGCCGGAGACAATGTCCGTCGAGCGGCGCATCCTGCTGCTGGCCTTCGGTGCGAAGATCGTGCTTACCCCCGGCCCCAACGGCATGAAGGGCGCCATCGCCAAGGCCGAGGAGCTGCTGCGCGAGACGCCCAACGGCTACATGCTGCAGCAGTTCAACAACCCGGCGAACCCCGCAATCCACTTCTACACCACCGGCCCCGAGATATGGAACGACACCGACGGCACGGCAGACATCCTCGTCTCCGGCGTCGGCACCGGCGGGACGCTCACCGGCGTCAGCGAGTACATTAAGCCGAAGAAGCCCGACTTCTGGACGGTGGCGGTCGAGCCTGCGGACAGCCCCGTGCTCTCCGGCGGCGCGCCCGGGCCGCACAAGATCCAGGGCATCGGCGCGGGCTTTGTGCCCAAGGTCTTGCGCACGGACTTGATCGACGAGATCATCCAGGTCACCAACGATGAGGCCTTCACGATGGCGCGGCGGCTGGCCAGAGAAGAGGGCCTGCTGGTCGGCATCTCCTCCGGAGCGGCCGTCCATGCGGCGCTGCAGGTGGCGCGCGAACCACGCCACGCGGGCAAGTTGATCGTCGTCATCATCCCCAGCTTCGGCGAGCGCTACCTCTCAACGCTGCTCTTTGAAGACCTGCGCCAACAGGCGCTGGCCATGCCCACCACCCCCCTCGCTCCATGAGCCTGCTCGCCTCGATCCGCGAAGACATGCGCTCCGTGATGGATCGCGATCCCGCCGCCGACTCGCGCGCTATGGTGCTGCTCTGCTATCCCGGCCTGCACGCCGTCTGGGCGCATCGTATGGAGTATTGGCTGTGGTGCCGCAACTGGAAGCTGCTCGCGCGCCTTCTCTCGCAGTTGACGCGTTTCCGCACCGGCATCGAGATCCATCCCGGCGCGCGT
>Ga0182018_10001348_pt1 | contig 28250 bp, 25 predicted proteins | sample 812P2MmetaG_FD_120490 | JGI IMG/M metagenome (GOLD analysis project Ga0182018, IMG submission 120490) | Permafrost microbial communities from Stordalen Mire, Sweden - 812P2M metaG | ecosystem: Environmental > Terrestrial > Soil > Wetlands > Permafrost | place: Sweden: Stordalen | collected...
GCCAAGGACATCGTCGAACATGCCGCCGTCGCGCGGTTCCTGTTCAGCGATTTCCCGCTCGGCAACAGCGCCGGCAAACCGCATGATATCGCGTCGCAGGACCGGACTCTTGAATTCGCATTGCGTCTGCTCGAATCGGCGATCGGCCCCCAGACGACGATGCAAAATCCGCTCCGCTGGAATGAAGACGGACGGTGGAAACTGGACTTTTCCAATGTCGAACAACTCAGCGCCGACGAACTGAAGCGCCGCCGCGCCGAATTCGACCGGCAAAAGGAACTGGCGCGTCCCAACCGTGTCGAGAAGGCCGCATGAGCCGGCCATTTACCGGCGTTCGCATTCTGGATTTTACCCAGGTTCTGGCTGGCCCTTACGGATCGTATCAACTCGCGCTGCTTGGCGCGGATGTGATCAAGGTGGAGCGGACGGAAGGGGAGGACATGCGCCGCACACCTCTGTCCCGCATCTGGGCTGAGCGTGGCATGGCGCCGTCCTGGCTGGCGATCAACGGCAATAAGCGAAGCCTGACACTGGATTTTCGCAAACCGGCGGCGATCGGGATCATCCGGAAACTGGCGGCGAAAGCCGACGTGGTCATGGAGAATTTTCGCGGCGGCGTGATGGATCGGCTTGGCGTTGGATACAAGGCACTATCGGAGATTAATCCGAAGCTGATCTATTGCGCGATATCGGGGTTTGGACAAACCGGGCCTTATAGTCACGAGGCGGGATACGACGGAAAAATCCAGGCTCTGTCAGGCATCATGTCGATTACGGGCCATCCGGAAATGGGACCGACCCGCGCGGGCTTCGCGGTTTGCGACGTGCTGTCGGGCATGACCGCGGCGTTCGCCGTATCATCCGCGCTGTTTCAACGCACGCATACCGGCACGGGCCAGTTCATCGACGTGTCGATGCTGGAAGCGAGTCTCGCCTTCTTGTCCACTCAGGTCGCGGATTTCACTGTCGCGGGACATCGACAGGAGCAATTCGGCAATCAGGCGATCAGCCGCAAAGTGACAGCCAATTTGTTCCGCGCCAAAGACAGTTATTTGTTGCTGGCGGTCAATGACGAAAAGCAGTATCGCGCGTTGATGACCACGCTCGGCCGTGCCGACGTCTTTGACGATCCGCGCTTCACCGACTGGTTCCTGCGCAAGGAAAATGAGGCCGCTTTGCGCGAAATCATCGAGTCCGTGTTAGCGAAGCAGGATGCGAGGGCCTGGGAAAAGGAACTCAACGCCGCCGGTGCCCCGTCAGCCAGCATCTGGACGATCGAAGAAATCATCGATCATCCGCAAATCGTCGCGCGCGAGGTCATGCAGTCGGTGGAAACGCAGTACGGCATGTTACGATTAATGGGCTCAGGCTTTCAGATGGCGCACGGCGGCGGTCATCTGGACACCGCGCCACCGGAACTCGGCGCCCATACCGACGCGATCCTGGCGGAACTTGATTACGAACCCGCGGCGATCGCGGCGCTGCGCACTGAAGGCGTGATTTAGTGCCTGTTATCACTGAAGCGCGAGTCAGCTTCGCTCGCAATAACAGCAGTCGATGTGTCGTGCTTCAGCGATTCTGAGGGCTAGCCCAAAGCTCGTTTTGCCACCGCGGCGAGATAGCCCGACGCGGCTGGAAGAATCGCGTCATTATAATCGTAGTTCGAATTGTGCAATTCCCGCCCGCCTTCCGATGGACCGTTGCCAATCCAGGCAAACGCCCCTGGGCGTTGTTGCAAATACCAGGCGAAATCCTCGCCCGTCATCGCGGGCGCCATATCGCGCCGCAATGGAATACCCGCCGCCTGAACCGCCTCGGCGGCCAGGTCGCGTTCCGCCAGCGTATTCGCCGTGACACCCATACCGCGAATTTGCTCGACGTCGATTTTCACGCCAAACGTCTGCGCCACACCCGCCGCGACACGCTCGACCGCCGCCTCCATCTCGTCCCGGACACTCTCCTTCAGCGTCCGCATCGTGCCGCGCATCACCGCCTCGCCAGGAATTTGGTTCGCGGCGCTGCCGGCTTGCATGATCCCGATCGTGATGACGGCGGAGTCCAGCGGGTTGACATTACGGGACACGATCGTTTGCAGCGCGAGCAGCAGATGCGCCGCCGCGACCATGGGGTCTCGCGCCATATGCGGCAACGCGGCGTGACCGGAATGACCTTTGATGGTGAAGTACACTCGCCCGCCCGAGGCCATGACAGGACCATCATGGATCGCGACAGTCCCGGCATCCAGTCCGGGCCAGTTGTGATAGCCGAAAATTCGCTCCATCGGGAATCGCTCGAACAAACCGTCGGCGATCATCGATTTCGCGCCGCCGCCACCTTCCTCCGCGGGTTGAAACACGAATTGCACGGTTCCGGTCCAGGACGGATCCTTCGCCAGCATCGCCACCGCGCCCAGAAGCGACACCGTGTGGCCATCATGACCGCAGGCGTGCATCACACCGTGTTTGCGCGATGCATGCGTGACGCCCGAGGTTTCAATGATCGGCAGCGCGTCCATGTCGGCGCGCAGGCCTACCGACCGGTTGGAGTTACCCCGGTGCAACGTCGCTACGACGCCATGACCACCGACTCCGGCGACGAATGGAACGCCCAGTTCGGCCAGGCGGGCCTGAACGAAGGCAGAGGTTTCCTTCTCATGCAGGGTCAGTTCCGGATTGGCATGCAAATGCCGGCGCCATTCGGTCAACGTTTCGTGCAGAGAATGATCCATTAGCCATTCACCTTTCGGATGATTTCGGTCCATTGGTCGAGGATCGGCAGGATCGCCGAGGCCTTGTCCGATTCCAGACTGCAGGACACCCGGTTCACGCCCGCATCCTGATACCGCTTAATCAAATCGACGTCCGGTTGCTGACCGCCGATGGAAATCTCCAGCGCGGCGGGATCGCGTCCATTCTCAGCCGCCATTTGCCGGAACCGCGGAATCAATTCCAGCAACGGTGTCTTCGCGTAGGTCGTGACCTGCGGCATCCACCCGTCGCCGTATCGCACCGCCCGGCGCGCGGAATAAGGGAATGCGCCACCCACGAGGATCGGTGGATGCGGCTTTTGCACGGGCTTCGGCCAGGTCATCATCGGATCGAAGTTAACGAATTCGCCGTGATATTCGGCCTTCGCCTGGGTCCAGATGGCCTTCATGGCCTCGATCCGTTCGCGGGCAAGCTTGTGGCGGCTGGCGAAGACGGTGCCGTGGTTCTCCATCTCGTCCTGGTTCCAGCCGTCGCCGACACCGAATACGAACCGGCCACCGGAAATCTGATCAATCGAGGCGACCAGCTTCGCGGTTTGAATCGGATCGCGCTGAGCGATCAGGCACACGCCGGTGCCGATTTTCAGTGTCTTCGTCGCCATCGCCGCCGCGGTCAGCGTCACGAACGGATCCATCACATCGTAATATCGTTTCGGTAAATCACCACCCATGATGAACGGCGTCATGCGCGAGACCGGGATGTGGGAATGCTCGGGCGCCCAGACGATATCGAACCCGCGCTGCTCCAGGGCCAGGGCGAGTTCGGCCGGCGCCATGGAGTAATCCGTAAAGAACATCGACGCGCCGAATTTCATATCCTGCTCCTGTCAATCACTTGCAGGGAAAACGTTCGCCGAGGAACTTAAATAATCCATCAAGCACCGGCATGTCGCGATTCGCTGGATCAGACCGAACCCAGGCCACGAATTGTTGCATTGTCGATGCCCGGGTGGGCGTGGGATTTGGGAAGCAAAACGGCTTCTTGTCAGCAGAGACACGCAGGCGATCGTCAACAGCTCCCTGAGCGAACCCGTGGCAGAAATTGATCTTCGCGTCCGCTCCAGGAGAACTCGGGTCGGCCGCGCACAGAGCGGCCAGATCGCCCGCGGTACGCGCCTGCAAGACGATCGGTTGCGCCGCCCAACCGGACGCTGACGCCAGAAGCAGACCGCAGAAAACAAGAACCCATGAACGCATCATTGAACACTCTCCCGCAAATTACCGGTACGCCATCGCCGCCATCCGTCCGCGCGCAACAAACACGCCGGGCACGAGCCACAGCCATAGCCGAAATCATGCAACCGCGTCCGGTCGCCAAGATAGCAACTATGGGTTTCCACGCGGATCGTTTCCACGAGAGCCTCACCCCCGAGGGAACGCGCCAACGCCCACGTGCCCGCCTTGTCACGCCACATCAAGGGGGTTTCAAGGACGAATCGCCGGTTCATGCCCAGGTTCAGCGCCAGTTGCATTGCTTTGATGGTATCGTCGCGACAGTCGGGATAGCCGGAATAGTCAGTCTCGCACACCCCGGCCACGATGTGGCGCAACCCTCGCCGGTACGCGATCGCGGCGGCACAGGTCAGAAACAGGAGGTTGCGGCCGGGGACGAAGGTGTTGGGCAATCCCTCCTCCGTCATGGCGATCATCGCCTCGGAAGTGAGCGCGGTGGCTCCCAGACCCGCGACGGCCGTGGTCAAATCGATGAAGTGATCGGAGCCAAGGCGTGGAGAGGCAAGCGCCGCCCGGATGGGCTCCCTGCACGTCATCTCGATCGCATGGCGTTGGCCGTAGTGGAAGCCGATCGTCTCGACATGGGCGTGGTGCTGAAGAGCCCAGGCAAGGCAGGTGGCGGAGTCCTGGCCTCCGGAGAACAGCACCAGAGCGTGATCGGGATGGAAAGCCAATGTCATCCCCGCGATCATGGCAGCGAACGCCGGGCCCGTCACGCCAGGCGAGCGGCGTGACCTCAGGACTGACGAATTTGATCCTCGGACGAAGCTTTCCTCTTTCAGTGACACCGCCGCCTCCGCTATTCCCTCGGAACAATGTCGCTTCAGTCTTCCAGGCACCGATCGAGTTCGCGGCCGTGAGCGAGACTCGCTCATCCTGGAGCGAGTTTACACGGCAAGAAGACTGGTGGTCTGTCATTCTCGGACTTTGTATCGTCGGTATCGCGTATGCACTGTTCGCGACCGGCGGTAGCCTCAACTGGATCGCGGTGGCCCCTGATCCCTGGTCGTCCACCGCCGATCTCGCGGCGCAGTTCAGTCGGGATTCGATCCGATATTTGCTCGAGTTCCTGGCGATGTTGGGCCTGTTCAGCCTGGCGGCGTGGACGATGGGCCAAAATGTCCGCGCGTTCGCGGCGGGATTTGTCGTGGTCTATTTCCTGTCGCTCGCCACATTGGTGATTGGAGCATGGGACGCGGTCCAAAGTTATGACGTCGAGCCACCTTTGATCGCATTGGTTGTTGGCGCGCTGATCGGCAACCTCGCGCCATCTTCTGGGCGCCTGAATGAGGCTTTTCGCGTCGAGTTCTACATCAAGACCGGCATCGTGCTTCTGGGGGCCACGCTGCCCATCACACTGATCATCTGGGCCGGACCCATCGCCATCGTGCAGGCGTCGATCGTGTCGGTGGTGACCTTTTTCGTGATTTATCGGACGGCGTTGTTCCTGGAACTCGATCGCAAGCTGGCCGCGTTGCTCGCGGTCGGCGGGGCGATCTGCGGCGTGTCGGCGGTGATCGCGATCGCGGGTGCGATCCGCGCGCGGCGCGAGCAGATGTCGATCGCGATCACGTCCGTTGTGTTGTGGTCAATCGCGATGATTCTGGTGCTCCCGCTGCTGGCCCGTGCGTGGTATTTGCCGTCCGGTGTTGGCGGCGCGTGGATCGGCACCTCGGAGTTCGCTGATGCCGCCGGCTTCATCGCGGCCCACACCTATGGCGCCTTCGCGAGGTCCGGAGCTGTCGAGGGCACCCCGGATCAGGCGATCTGGGCGTACACGTTGCTCAAGGTCGTGGGACGCGACATCTGGATTGGCATCTGGGCCGTTATTCTGTCGTTCGTCGCGATGACAAGATGGGAGGAACCAGAAGCAAGGCAACGCGTCAGCATGATGGAAATCTGGCGACGTTTTCCGAAATTCATCCTCGGTCTGTTTGGCGCGTCGCTGCTGGCGACTTTGGCCAGTGAGAACCTGAGTTTCGCCGATTTCGACACCGTGGTGCGGCCGGCGTTCATCGTGCCGCTGACCAACCTGCGTGTTTGGGTCTTCACTTTCAGTTTCCTCAGCATCGGGCTAACGACGCGGCTGCGAGGGCTCGCGCCCGCCGGCGGCGCCGCATTCATCGCCTTCGCGACAGGTGTCGTCGTCAATCTTGTATTGGGCTTCGTGCTGTCAGCGGTGGTTTTTCAATCGTACTGGATGCACCTGACGCGATGACCTGTGCCCGTTGCGCCCATTTCATTGACCAACCAGCCCAGATCGAGGCGCTGATCCCGGGCCTGACCGCGATGGGTTCGGCCCGCGCGTCAGTGCGCTCCGACGACGGCATCTGCGCGGTGCATGAGTGCGTCGTTTGGGCGCGCGACTTGTGCGGCGAGTTTTCGCCGCGGATCACAAAGGATCCGGGCCAACCCTGACCAGCATCTTGCCGAAGTTTTGTCCGGTCAGAATGGCCGCCAGTGCTTTCGGCGCATTTTCCAGCCCGTCATGCACGTCTTCCCGGTAAATCAAACCGCCGTCGGCGACCAAGGGTGCGGCGAGCATACGCCATTCAGTCAACCGCTCAGGCCGGTCGGACACGATGAAGCCCTGGATCAGTATGCGCTTGCCGACAACGAAGCCAAGATTGGGACCCGGCGGAAATTCGTGCTCGTTGTACTGCGACACCATGCCGCACATCGCGACGCGAGCGAACGGATTGAGTTGCTCGAACACCGCTTCCTGCACCGCACCACCGACGTTTTCGAAGTACGCATCGATCCCGTCCGGGCACTCCGCCCTGAGTTCCGTCCGCAGATCGTGCGAGCGGTGATCGACGCAGGCATCGAAGCCGAGACTGTCCTGCACCCAGAGGCACTTCTCCGATCCGCCCGCGATCCCGACGACGCGCGCCCCGGCCCGTTTGGCGAGTTGCCCGGCGACCGACCCGACCGCGCCGGACGCCGCCGAGACAACGACGGTTTCTCCGGCCTTCGGCTTGCAAATCTCGGTGATCCCGGCATACGCGGTGGCACCCGGCATGCCCAACACGCCAAGATACGCGGACAGAGGGGCGGCGTGACGCTCGATCTTCACCAGGTGATCGCCCTTGGAGATGTTGTGCGTCTGCCAACCCCGCGCGCCGACGGCGATATCGCCCACGACGAAGCCCGGGTGGTTGGAGGCGATGACCTCGCCAACAGTTTCACCGGTCATGACCTCGCCGATCTGGATGGCGACGGCGTAGGTCTGCTCCTCACGCAGCCGGCCACGCATGTACGGATCGATCGAGAGCCAGATCGATCTCGTCACAACGTCTCCTGGGCCGGGCGCCGGGATCGCGTCTTCCTGGACCTCGAAATCGGACGGGCCGGGCTCGCCGCGCGGTCTCCGCTTCAGGACAACCGAGCGGCGGGTGGCGGTGTTGGTGTCCATCACGCCGCCTCCGCCTTCAGAACGAGGCGGCCGGTCACCTTGCCGTCGCGCAACCGCATCAGCGCGTCGTTGGCCTGGCTTTGCGGCACAGTCGCGACCGGCAGCGCGTTCAGCGAACCCTCCTGCGCCAGTTTGATCAGCTCCCGCAGTTCCTTGGGATTGCCGACATAAGTCCCCTGCACGGTCAAGGCGCGGATCGCCATGATCGGCAGCGGCAGCATCAGTTCGCCACCGAACAGTCCCACCTGGATCAGTTTGCCGCCTTTACGCAGCGCGCCGAACGCGAACCGCGCGGTCTGGGTGCCGTTCACGAGGTCGATCACCGCGAGGACGGGGCCGCCCGCCGCCTCGATGATGCGCTTCGCCACGTCCGGGCCGCTGCCGTCCACCACCTTGTGGGCGCCGGCTTTCAGCGCGGTGTCCCGCTTCTCGGGGCTGATGTCGACCGAGATAATGTTCTGGTGCTTCAGCGCCAGCAGAACCTTGATGGCGTTCAGGCCGAGGCCACCCGCGCCGACCAGCACGATCGCCTCGTGCGGCGGGACCGGCATGGCTTTCTTGATGGCGGAATAAACCGTGATGCCGGAGCAGGCGTAGGTCGCGGCGACGGCGGGATCAACGTTGCCCGGATCGACCAGGTGACGCGGATGTGGCGCGATGACGTGGGTGCCGTAGCCGCCGTTCTGGTAGACGCCCAGGGAACGGGCGGCGCGGACGCACATATTGTCTTCCTCGGCGAGGCAGGTCTCGCACGTGCCGCAGCCGAGCCAGGGGTAGACGATGCGCAAGTCGCCGACTTTCACGCCCTTGGCGTCGGGGCCGAGTTTGGCGACGCGGCCGACGATCTCGTGGCCCATGGCGAGAGGCAGGGTCACGCCGCGATCGACCAGCGACATCTTCTGGCCGCCGCCGACGTCGTAATAACCCTCCCAGATGTGCAGATCGGAGTGGCAGACGCCACAATGGGTGACCTCGATCAGCACCTCGGTGCCTTTGGGTTCGGGCGTGGGAAGCTCGATTTCCTGGAGCGGCTTTCCGTTCTCGACGACGGCCCATGCGCGCATGATGGAGGTCTCCTGCCTGGCGGTTGGGGGATGGATAGCGCGCGAGGGGGCGGGGTCAAGGGATGGCGCCTGGCCGTCTGGTCTTGCCGCGGGTGGGGGGCCTGGTTATAGACCGGCTCCCGCGCGGGGCCGTAGCTCAGTTGGGAGAGCGCCTGAATGGCATTCAGGAGGTCAGGGGTTCGATTCCCCTCGGCTCCACCAGGGGGATTAATGGGTCAAACGAAGAACTTCGCTGCCCGTTCCGATTTATCTCACTATTGCCTCACCGGGGCATGAATAAGCGCGGTGAATTAACGGGTTGACGAGCCCAACCTCTATCGCGATGGCAACCGTCAGTCATCGCGCCGCGTTGCGTAAATGTCGGCAACGGGCCGATAAAGCTAGCCGATGTTGTGAGTAGCTCACTTCGGATGAGGAATAATGGAGATAATGCGGTACGTATCGCCGTCTATTTGAAAATAGAACCGGTAATCCCGGTTCACTCGCCCTTGCCACAGGTTATCGGTTCCGCCGTATTTCTTTGCGTCCAGAGATGGGTGGCGAAGATTCTCTGAGAGTAGGTCAAGCTGCTTGTCAACCTGCCGTTGCAATTGACGAGAAAGCCGATCGTAGTCCTTGTTTGCCCGGCGGGATAGTTCGATCCGCATGATATTATGAGCGGGAGAATTTCTTTCCCGCTGGAGTTTTCCGCCATGCGCGGTACTCCGCCATGCTGGAGAAGGCGGGGGTCATGCGGCCGGCGCTGATATCGGCAAGACCCTCGGCGACTGCCGCGTCGATAACGGGATGCCTTTCGACCACTTCCTGTGGAATCAATACGATGCGGCTCCCCTCTTCCGTTATCTCGACGTAGTCGCCAACCGCGAGACCATGCCGCTCCCGCAGTTTCGCCGGTAATGTCAGCTGTCCCTTCTCTTTGATTTTAACCAGCGGCATGGCCGCTTCTCCTCGGATGTTAATCGGGGTCGATTAGGCGACGCTCAACAATAAACGCGTCATCCCCCGGTTTGTCCGGGGGACCTCTCACTGCACAGTGCCTGAAGAGGTGGCCCGGATAAACCGGGCCATGACGTTTCAGGTGAAGCCCGTCAGTCGACTCGCTTATTTCTGAGCGACGCCTTAGTTGGATTTTCTAATTTTCCAACTTCCTTATCATATACCCGTGGTTGCAATTGTCAAATCATGCAACCAATGTTGATCGTCCCGCAATCATCACCCGCGCGTCAGACGCACATCGGTCCGCCGAAGTCAGATGGAATCGGCGCCCAGTACATCGCCGAACAAGTCCCAGCTCTTACCGGCCCACCGCATCATCTGGACCTGCCCGATCGTGTGATAGTTGGTCGGGCTGGTATTCACACGGATGCCGGGCAGCAGCAGCGGAACTTCGACATTCTTCAGATTGGCCGCCTGCTTCATTAAATTCTCGCGCGAGAAGTCGTTGCCGCATTGTTTCAGCACCGGGATCATCGTCATAACGGCGGCGGACCCGTAGCAATAGAAAGCGTCGTTCAGATCGGCGCCCGGGAGCTGCTTCTCCATGAAGCCGCGCCAGAGTTTCACTCCCGCGTCGTCCTTCCAACGCGGATCGGACGGGTCTTTGTAATAGGTGCAGCAGATCAGCCCGACCGCCTTCTCCGGCCCGGCGGGTTCGATCACCGCCCCGGTCGACGACGAAACGTCCGACAGAATGTGCAACGGCTTCCATTGCATATCCGCCAGCTTCCGAATGATCTGAGTGGCGAACTTCGGCGTCGCCGCCGAGATCAGCACGTCGACCTTCTCGCCTTGTAACGAGATCAACTGGCTGTCGATGGTCGCGTCGGAGACCTCGTACGAAACGGTGACGACCTGTTTGGCGAATCCATCGCCCAACGCGTCGCGCAGACCGTTGAGGTAATCCTTGCCGAAGTCGTCGTTCTGATACAGCAACCCGATCTTCGCGCCCGGCTTCTCCTTCAACGCGTATTTCGCGAAGATCCGGGCCTCGACGCGGTAGCTCGGCTGGAATCCGATGGTCCAGGGCCATGTTTTCGGATCCTGAAACTTATCCGCGCCGGAACCAACGAACAGATCCGGGATGTGCTTTTGGTTGACGTATTTCAGAAAGCCCGAATTCGCCGCCGTCCCGAGCGTGTTGCACAGACAGGCGACATCGTCTTCCTCGACCAGGCGGCGGATATCCTCGATCGCTTTCGAGGGCGTATAGGCGTCGTCGTAAGACAGAAACTTCACCTTGCGGCCGTTCACGCCACCTTGTTCGTTGAACCAGTTCCAGGTTGCGCTGTGGGCCCGCCCGATCACGCCATAAGCAGACGCTGGGCCGCTATAAGCGGCGGTGCCACCGATGCGGATCTCGGTGTCGGTGACGCCGTTCTCGGCGGCGCGCGCGACATAAGGCATGGCGAGTAATGAGGCGGCGGCTTGCAGTATCCGGCGACGGCGCATGGCGTCTGTTCTCCCGTTTTCTCGACGTTTCCCGGGTAGTCTGATCATGGTACGATAACGGAGGCAACCGCGCACGCTCGCCACAGGACGACGGTCCACGCGGACGGCCTTACTCCCGGCGGGCGAGTGAGTTGCTGGCGGTCACCGCGTTGCCCATTTTGATTTTGATGACCATAGGCACGGTAGATCAGCGGCAAGTTTTTATCGGAAGGATGGAAATGCGAACGAAGACGACATGGCGAGTAATAGCGCTGACTATAATGCTGAACGCTGGAGTGACCATGTTCGCCCAGGATGCATTCGCTCGGTGCCCCGGCGATACCCAGACGGAAATGAATATTTGTGCCTCCGCGGACTACAAGCATGCAGATACGGAGCTGACAACGGCTTACCATGAGCTCGCTCAGACCCCTGAACTTATCGCCACTGAGCGAGCCTGGATTGCCTACCGTGATGCTGAGTGCGCCTATGAATTTGGCTTTTACCAGGGTGGGTCTATGGCACCCATGGTTTATTCGATGTGTATGACGAGACTGACCAATGAACGTACGGCGGTTCTCAAGATGGATGCTACCGAGGGCCATTAAGTTTTCATGGTGTTACCCGATCTGCTTCGCCTCAGGGACGCGAAATCCGCAGAGCTGGTGGCGGTTTTCTTCACCCATGCCCAAGCATGTAGCGACCAATCTCCTGAGGGTCAGCACCCGCGGCAGGCATCTCATGCGCCACGCTACCGCCGTGCATCACCACGATCCTGTCGGCCAGTTCCAGAATTTCATCCAGGTCTTCGGAGATCAGCAACACCGCGGTCCCGGCATTGCGTGCGGCCATGATGCGGGCACGAGTTTCAGCGACCGCTTTCACGTCCAGTCCAAAGCATGGATTGGCGACAATCAACAGCCGGACCTCGCCATCGAGTTCGCGCGCCAGCACACAGCGTTGCACGTTGCCGCCTGACAGCACGCCGATCGGCACTTCGGGCGATGGCGCGCGAATGCTGTACGCCGCGATCATGCCGCGCGCCTTCGCGGCCATGCCAGCGCGATCGAGCCATTGCCGCGGCTTGCCATCGTCGCCGCGATCGAAGCCTCGCAGCGCCAGGTTATCGACGACGCTCATTGTGGGAACGCAACCGTTGCGGAGTGGTTCTTCCGGCAGCACGCGCACATCGTGGGTCTGCGATTCGACGCGACCGGCACCGTAGGGCTCGCCGTCGACCTCAACGGAACCGCTTTCGATCGGGCGTTGGCCGCCCAATACCTCGACAAGATCCTTTTGGCCGTTGCCCGACACGCCGGCGATCCCGACAATCTCGTTCGCGTGCACGATCAGCGCATCGATCGCCAGCCCGGCGCGGCCGCCATCCGCCGATGTGCGCAGGTCTCGCACGGCGAGGCGCACTTCGGTGGAGGGTTGGCCCAGACGTTCCGGTTCTGCCGGCTCATGCGCCTCGCCGATCATCATCGCGGTCAGGTCTTCCGGGCCGAGATCGCGGACAGCGCCGGCGCCCGCGAAACGGCCGCGGCGAAGCACGGTGACCTCATCGACGAACTTCGCCACCTCTTTCAATTTATGCGTGATGATGACGATGGTGAGTTGCCCGGAATGCGCGAGATCGCGCACCAGGCCAAGCATTTCGTCGGCCTCTTGCGGCGTGAGCACCGAGGTTGGCTCATCCAGCACCAGGAAGCGCCGCTGGAGATAAAGTTGCTTGATGATTTCGGTCTTCTGCCGCTCGCCGGCCGCCAGAGTGCCCACTTCGGCGTGCAGCGGCACCTTGAACGGCATGCCACGCATGAAATCCGCCAACGCGCTGAGTTCGGTACGCCAGTCGATCACGGCCGGCACGTCGCGCCGCGACATCACCAGGTTCTCGGCCACCGTCATCGAGGGGACCAAAGTAAAATGCTGATACACCATGCCCAGTCCCAGAGCGTCGGCATCGGCGGGTCGTTCGATCGACACCTCGTGGTTATCAACCAGAAACGAACCGTCGTCGGCGCGATAGTAGCCAAGGAGACATTTTACCAAGGTGGACTTGCCGGCGCCGTTCTCCCCCAACAGTCCGTGAACAGTGGCGGGGTGCACCTTCATCGAAACATCGGCCAGTGCCTGGAAGGGACCGAAGCGCTTGCCAATACCGATCGCCTCCACGCCGATGGCGTGGGTCATGATTTCAGCGGCGGCACTCATCTTGGTTCGTTCGGAATCGGCGGCAATGCCGATATCAGGGCTTCACTGTTGCTGACCGAGCCGAACACGCCGCCCTGCATCTTGATCATTTTCAACGCGGCGGCGTGGTTGCCGGCATCGGTGGCGCCGCAGCAATCCTCCAGCAGCAGGCATTCGAAGCCGCGGTCGTTGGCATCTCGCATCGTCGTGTGGACGCAGACATCGGTGGTGATGCCGCTGAGGATGATGTTGCGGATCCCCTTGGTGCGCAGCACCAGCTCCAGATCGGTGGCGTAGAAACTGCCTTTGCCCGGCTTGTCGATGACGATCTCGCCTGGCATTGGCGCCAGTTCGGGAATGATCTCCCAGCCTGCTTCGCCGCGGGTCAGGATGCGTCCACAAGGACCCGGATCGCCGATGCCGGCGCCGATCTGACGTGAGCGCCAGCGCTTGTTGTCCGGCAAATCCGACAGGTCCGGACGATGACCCTCTCGCGTGTGGATGATCGTGTAGCCGCGTGGACGCAACGCCGCGAGAACACGCGAGATCGGCTCGATCGGCGCGCGTGTCAGCGACAGGTCGTAGCCCATTTTGTCGACGTAACCGCCCTCGCCGCAGAAATCGGTCTGCATGTCGATGACGATCAGAGCGGTCACCTCGGACCGCAGCGAGGCATCGTAGGGCCAGCGATACGGATCGGCATCGATGGTCAGATCAATTTGTGTCATGTCACCTCCCGATCGAAAGTTGGCCAGGCATGCCACGCAGGGAATGACCACCGCGGGCGCTGATGATCAGCACGATCAGGGTCACGACGTAGGGCGCGGCGTAGAACAGGTAATAGCCCCATGTGACGCCGACCGTTTGCAGCGACGGCCCGAGCGCTCCGGCGGCGCCGAACAGCAGCGAGGCGTATACGCAGTTGATCGGGTTCCAGCGCGCGAACACGACCAAAGCCACGGCCATCAGACCCTGGCCGGAGGACAGGCCTTCATTCCAGCTTCCGGGATAATACAGCGACAGGAAGGCTCCTCCCACGCCCGCCAGGCCGCTGCCGAACGCAGTCGCCAGAAAGCGAGTGAGGTCGATCGGCAATCCCAGAGCCAGCGCCGCGTCCTGACTGTCGCCAACGATACGGATGCGTAATCCCATGCGCGTGGAGCGGAAAAACCAGTGCATGATGAACGCCGCCGCGATGCCGACGAAGAACAGCGGCGAGACCAGCAGAGCGTTGCGCAATTGCGGCGAGTCCGACCACCACGCCAGCGGAATGCCCGGCAGCAGCGGCGCGCTTGGCTGCACGTAGGGTTTGCCGAAAAAGAACGCGATGCCGGTGCCGGCCAGCATGATGGCGATACCCATCGCGACGTCATTGACTTTCGCCAGTGAACACACGGCGCCGTGCAGCCCGCCGAGCAGAATGCCGGCGGCGGCGGCGGCCAGAACGCCGAACCACGGACTGCCGGTTTCGTACGACGTCGCGTAGCCGACCATCGCGCCAAGTACCAGCACGCCTTCGTTGCCGAGATTGATGCGGCCGGATTTCTCGGTCAGGCACTCGCCCAGGGAAACAAAGAGGAATGGGGTGCTGACTCGCAGGCTGCCCGCCATCATGGCGCCGGCGACGGTACCGATCGCGGCCGGGTCGACCATCAAACGTCCCCGCGCGGCTGGAACCAGCGAATGCGGCCATAAAGAGTATCGCTCGCCAGGATGGAAACGAAGATCATGCCCTGCAACACCTGAACGGTGGCATCCGGCAATCCCATGCGCCGCTGCAACAGACCTCCGGCCGCGCCCAGACCTCCCAACAGTACCGCCATGGGCATGATCGCCAATGGATTGAAGCGGGCCAGGAAGGCGATCAGAATTCCGGTATAACCATACCCCGCCGCCAGTGAGGCATTCGCCCGTCCGAGTTGCGCCGCCACCTCGATCGTGCCGGCGAGGCCCGCGCAGGCGCCACCAAGCGCTGATGCCATGATGATCAGGCGTGCCACCGGCAATCCCTGCAGCTGAGCCGCGCGGATATTGCCACCGGTGACGCGGCCGGCGAAACCGATGCTGGTGCGAAATATCAGCACCCAGCACAGCACACAGGCGATCACGCCGACGGGTATCCCGGGATGCACGTCCAGCCACGGCACGGTGCCGAGCATATTGTCGTCACCGATCCCGTAAGTTGATGGCTTGTTCAGGCTGGCGGGATCGCGGAACACGCCCTCGACCAGATGATTGAAGATCGCCATGCCGATATAGGCGAGCACCAGGCTGGCGATCGTCTCATTCACACCCAGGCGCGCGCGGAGGAAGCCGGTAAGGCCGATCCAAAAGCCTCCCATGGCCGCCCCGGCGATCGCCATGACGGTCCACACCAGAAACGGATTGGTATGGATCAGCGGTAGCGCGGCGACCGTCGCGGCGAGACCGCCGAGTACGACCGCGGCCTCACCGCCAATGACGACGAGACCGAGTTGCCCCGGCAGCGCGACACACAGCGCGGTAAGCAACAACGGCGCCGCGCGTTGTAACGTATTTTGCAACGAAAACCAGCTACCGAACGCACCGAACCACACCAGTTCAAAGAAGTCGGCGGGCGACTGACCCAGTGTCAGGAGGAAGATCGAGAACAGGGCCACCGCCGCCAGCAGAGCGATCAAAGGCGCCAGCAGCGCCTCCAGCAGGTGGCGCCACTTATAGGTCTTGTCGCCGCCCTCCGGCCTGACAGCCGGAGCGGCGGCGATGGCGGTGGCTTCACTCATTTCATCTGGATCAGGCGATCGCGCCGTTCACGCCCTCCACGAGGTAGTTCAACGATTCCAGTTCGACCGCCGTTTCAGGGTATGCCTTGCCGGCGGGGATCACCACGTTGCCCTTGTTGTCCTTGAGCGGGCCTTTGAATACGGCATAGCCACCCTTCATGATTTCCGCCTTCACGGCATCGACGTTCTTGCGGCCCGCCGCGTTCAATCCGGGCCCGTATGGTGACATCTTGATGAAGCCCTCGCGCAGCCCGCCGCGCACGAAGTTCGGCAACGGCTTGCCGCCCTGCGCATCGGCGAGGAACTGCTTATAAACAGTGATCCAGTTCCATTCGGCGCCTGTCAGATAGCCCTTCGGCGCCAGCTTCGCCTGGTCGACGTGATATCCGCAGACGAAGATGCCGCGTCGTTCGGCGGTCTCCATGATTACCTTGGGACTGTCGACATGACAGGTCAGCACGTCGCTGCCCTGGTCGATGAGGCTGTTCGCGGCCTCGGCTTCCTTGACCGGCATGGACCACTCGCCGGTGAAGATCACTGTGGTGGTGATCGACGGATCGACCGATCTGGCACCGAGGGCGAAACTGTTGACGTTGATCAGCACCTGGGGGATCGGCTTGGCGGCGATGAAGCCGAGTTTCTTCGATTTCGTCGCATAGGCGGCGGCGATACCGTTAAGATACTGCCCCATCCCGATATAGCCGAAATACGACCCGGTGTTCATTGGGTCCTTGTTTGTCCACAGCCCGCCGCAATGGCGGAACTGGATGTTTGGGTACTTCACGGCCATCTTCAGCATGTACGGATCGAAATATCCAAAGCTGGTGGGGAACAGCAATGTCGCGCCGTCCAGCTTGATCATGCTCTCCATGGTCTTCGACACGTCATCGGTCTCGGGGACTTTTTCCTCCTCGACGATCTTCACCCCGGGCATTTTCTTCAGCATCGCGGCCGCTTCCGCATGGGCCTGGTTGTAGCCGTAATCGTCCTTCGGTCCGACATAGATAAAGCCCACCACGAGGTCCTTCGCCTGGGCCGGCCGGATCGACAGGCCGCCAGCGGCGGCAAGGCCCAGGCCCCCTAATGCGGAGCGGCGCGGGAGTGAGGGACGAAGGTTCATGCTGTGTTCTCCTTGTTGGCGCGGCAGCCGAAGCGCGGCGCTGATAGTCGCCGGCACGCACGGGATGTGCGGCACCGGAACGGACCCCGGAGAGTTCCACGCAAGTCATATGCCAACCGGCTCCGCGGGGCGAACCGCGATCGGTAGACGGTGGGTTAGGACAGAATTGGCATTATTTTAATCAAATGGTCACATCGTGAACGATATACGGCTTATATTCTGAACCGGAATCGGCAATTTGCCGGGGTAAGGGCAGATCGGGAGCGGCTTCGTGTCAATGGATCCTCCGAAGCCGTCCCTGTCTGACGCGCTGGCAGGCAATCAACTGCACATTCTGTGACCGCGGAAGCACGGTTGTAACACCGCTGAAGCCGTGCACCGGCCGCGCCTCGACGATCACCCTCGGACCCCGCCGCGGTACGGTCTTGCATTAATGTCACACTATGCCGCCAAGGCCACGGTCAGCGGCAGTCGTGGCATGTCGATTGCTACACATCATTTCAGAGACCGCCATTCAATGGCGGCGGTTGAGGGGGCGTTCTCGAACCGGGAGTCTACGGAGGGGTGGCATCCGTGAAGGAAGGCCCGGCGATGGCCGAGACCGATCCGGCAGGGGGGCCCAGGGGTTAACGAGAACAAAGGACAGAAGATGAAGATAAAACACATAATCGTCGCGGCCGTCCTGACATTGATGGCCCCACAGGCCTGGGCGCAGTTCAGCGACACCTCGATCGGCATTCGCGATGCCTTGACCGTCGCCAACCCGGGCGAGGAAAAGGGCGGCCGGGACGTCAACAAGGTCATCGTCAACCTCGCGCATTTCGACGTCTGGGACTACGGCACCAACTTCTTCAACGTCGACGTCCTGTTCTCCAACCCCAATGAGGCGGCGGCCAATTCAAGCGGCGGATCGACCGAATTCTACGCGGTTTACCGCGCCCAGTTGAGCCCGGACAAGATTTTTGGCATCAACACCAAATTCGGGCCATTCACAGCGATCAATTTCGAGATCGGCGGCGACGCGGAGTCGGAAAACACCTCGTTCGGGCCAGATAAGAAGCTGTTCGTCGCCGGTCCGAACTTCAACATCGGTTTGCCCGCCGGCTTCCTGAACATCGGCATCCATATATCGAAGGAATGGAACCACAACGGCTTTTCAGATTGTCCCACGGCCTGCGGCGTGGGCGGACCTGTTAGTTTCAATCCGGCAGCGGAATTCGAATTCGTCTGGCTTTACAGTTTGAAAAGCCTCATCGGCGTGCCGCTGGACTTCAAGGGGTTCATGAATGTCGTGTTGCCGAAGGGCAAGGACGGTTTCGGTGTCCAGACCGCGACCGAAGTCCTCGCCGTCCCGAGGCTAAGTCTGGATGTCGGCTCGATGATATTCAACAAGCCGCACAAGCCTGACATGTATTTCCAGGTCGAACTCTGGGAAAATAAATTCGGCAACGACCATACCAAGGTCTCCGGCTCTGAGGAGGTCGCCCCGACGATTGGTATGGAAGTCCACTTCTGATACCGTTCGTGCGATGGATGTATCGTGAGCGCCCTGGTCCGTTACGCGGAACGGGGCGCCACACTTTGAGTATCAACGAAGCGAGCTGGTCCGGACATCATGGACATTTACACGTCGCTCGATTGGGGAGTTTTGCTCGACTGGGTCAGCTTGCTGTTGCGTTGGACCCACGTGGTCGCGGCGATCGCCTGGATTGGCTCCTCGTTCTATTTCATCGCACTGGACGCCAGCCTTCGCCCGAACCCGCGGCTTGATCCGCGTGTAAGCGGCGATACGTGGCAGGTGCATGGCGGCGGGTTTTATCAAATCCAGAAATACGTCGTCGCGCCGGAGTTTTTGCCGGCCCATCTGACCTGGTTCAAATGGGAAGCTTACTCCACATGGATCTTCGGTTTCGCATTGCTGGTGACCACCTATTACGCCAATCCATCGGTTTATTTGCTCGATACCTCCGTCTCCAGCATTGAACCGCTAGATGCCGTTCCGTTGGCGCTCGGTTCGTTGGTGCTTGGATGGATTGGCTACGACCAGCTCTGCCGGTCCTGGATTGGCAAGGATACCGCGCGCCTGGCCGCTTGCGGTTTCGCCCTTCTGGTTCTGATCACCTACGGATTTTGCCACGTTTTTAGCGGCCGCGGCGCATTCCTACAGGTCGGCGCCCTCGTGGGTTCGATCATGGTCGGCAATGTGTTTTTCCTGATCATACCGAATCAAAAGAAAACGGTCGCCGCGTTGATCGCCGGAAAGGAACCGGACCCGATCTGGGGCTATCACGCGAAGCAGCGTTCGATCCACAATAACTACCTGACCCTTCCGGTCGTGTTCGTCATGCTTAGCAACCACTACTCGTTCACCTATCAGACGAAGTGGAACTGGCTGATTCTGTCGTGCATTTTCGTGGCAAGCTTCCTGGTGCGGCACTACTTCAACACGATGCACACGGGCGCCGAACCAGACTGGCGGCTGTGGCCGGCCGCCGCGGTTCCCATCGTGCTGGCGGCGATCGTGACGTTGGCCGACAGTTACAGTCCACCGTCCGCCACGGCGGAAAAGCCGGTGAGCTTCACCGAAGTCCGCATCATCGTCGATCAGCGCTGTCATATATGTCATTCGGCGCATCCAAAGTTTCCCGCGTTTTCCGAACCGCCGAAAGGTGTGATGTTCGATACGCCGGCGCAGATTCTGCAGTACTCGAAGCAGATCTTTGCCCAGGCGGTGAAGACTCATACGATGCCGCTGAATAATATTACCGAGATCACCGAGGCTGAGCGCGCGGCACTTGGGTCGTGGATCGCGTCGGGTTCGAGGGCAAATTGAGCACAGTGCACATCGACCTGGATTCTCTCAATACGCTCGGCGTGGATGCGTTCACCGCGATTCTGGGCAGTATTTTTGAACACTCGTCCTGGGTCGCGCGGGCTTCCCATGCCTGCCGGCCTTTCGCGTCCGTGGCCGCGCTGCACGCGACCATGGTTTCGGTCGTGGCAAACTCCGGGCGAGACCGTCAGATCGCCTTGCTGCGGGAACACCCGGAACTGGCAAGCCCGGTACCCATGACGGCTGCATCCCTGGCGGAGCAGGGCGGTATCGGCCTGAATCGGCTGGCGGCGGACGAAGCCGCGGCATTCGGCCGTCTTAATTCCGCCTATCGAGAACGATTTGGCTTTCCGTTCATCATCGCGGTGCGCGGCCAGCGCGATCGAGCGGCAATTCTGGCGGCACTGGCGGCGAGAGTACAAAATTCGCTGGAGCAGGAAATCACCGCCGCTCTCTCCGAAGTCGCGAAAATCGCCCGCTTCCGTCTGGATGATCTGATCTTACAGCGAACCAATGCAAACTGAACCACCGGCCGGACGTCTGACGGTACACGTGCTCGACACCGCACTTGGCCGACCCGCCGCCGGCGTGCCGTTGTCGTTGTTCCGGATTGGGAATGTCGTGCGCACCCAATTGGGAGCGTGGCGGACCAACGCCGATGGACGGTGTGATACGCCACTGCTCGCCGGAGCGGCGCTTACGCCTGGCGCATTTGAGATTGTCTTCAATGTCGGTGCGTGGCGAGAGGCAGCAGGCTCCGGAGACGTGGGATTCTACGATTTGATCCCGATCCGATTTCGCGTCATCGATCCGGCGATGCATTACCATATACCGTTGTTGCTTTCGCCTTATGGCTATTCAACCTATCGCGGCAGTTGACGACGCGGCGTTCGCGGGAACCATGATTAACAAATTGTCATGCTATCGGCCGTAACATTCGGGCGGCTCTCCTGACTGACAGGACAGGCATCGCATCTGGTGTCCTCGGCAACCTTGCCAGACGGCCGGTCGCCGCCAACAGAAATGGAGAGTGATATGAGAAAATACAATATGATCGCCGTCGTGGCGATGGTGGCGATCAGCATCGCCGCACCGGTCATGGCGCAGTCGCTGGTACCGCCAGCGTCTTACATGACCACCGACCACAATATGCGCTCGAGCAAAATGATCGGGATGCCGGTTTACAACGACCACAGCGAGAAGATCGGTGTGATCGACGACATCCTCTTGCCAGCCTCAGGCGGTGAAGTAACAGCGATCCTCTCCGTGGGCGCCTTCCTGGGCGGCGGCGAGAAGATGGTCAAGGTTCCCCTGAGCCATGTGCACTTCGTGGCCGACAAGCCAATGATGCCGGATGGCGACAAAAAATCGCTCCTGGCGATGCCGAAATACACATATTACGGGGGCCTCGCCAACCCGGGCTGATATCGATGCCGAACCGGCACGATCCTCCCCGGAGGATCGTGCCGGATGCCGGCCTGCTTCTTCAGTCGGCTTCCTGTGCCGCCACGTGCATTTCCACGGCAAGCGGATGGAACTCGGCGAACCTCGACAGGAAGAATAAGATCCCCGCGACGCCGAGATAACCTACCGCCACGGCCGGCGAGGAACCCATGCCGATCGCCTCACCATGGATGAAGCCAAAGAACGTAAAGACCATTCCGGCGAGCGCGAACCCGGCTGCCTTATCGAACTCGCGGTCGATGACATACACCGTGATGGCACCAAGGATAATTCCGGCCAATGTCGCTCCGCCACCCAGCGTTTCCAGTCCTTGGTATAGCACACCGACCTGCGCCAACTTGGCATGCCCAACCGCGCCCGCGTTGGTACCCGCGGCGCCCAGAGCATTGTCGACCATCGTCTTTCCCCAGGCGGCGATCTGCGGCAACAGTGCCAACACAATCGCCGGAGCATGGCGATGTGGCGACTCCTGAAACGCCTGCGAACCGATCAGCATGCCGATGTAAAGCAGGATCGGCAGGATCGCGACGACCGGGATCAAAGCCGTCATGATGGAAATGATGCCAAACCATGTCAGTAGCAGGATGACAATGCCGGTCACCGCTGAATAGCCGATACGGCCACCCATCGCTTTCCATCCTGGATGGCCGATATACACCGCGTTGATGAACGGATTGCCCAGAAGGCAGCCGATCAGACTGATGACGCCATCGGCGGTCAGCACGCGTGTGGTTGGAAACGAATCCCCCGCGGCGGCCGCGCTCTCGACGTTGTCCAGCGCCTCGATCAGGTCATAGATGCCGAATGGGATCGCGGTGACCAGAATTACCCAGATATATTTGAACCCGCCGAACGTGTAAACGAACGCGGGTATTGGGTATGAGAAGCCAAAATTCGAGAACGACCCGGAGAGTTTGGCCAGGTTCAGATCGCCGTACCCCAGGCCGAACAGATTTGACCCCCAGGCGATTAGCGTTCCGACCGCGATCGCCACCAGGCCGCCGGGCACGCCGCCGAAATATTTTACGCCGCCGAACCAACTCGCCAGAATCACGGCGAGGCAGACGACGCCAATCACCGGGGTCGTGAACACCTGCGCGGCCGGGCTCATGGAGATGAACGTGATGGAAATGCCGGCGAGTGAGCCGAGCAACGCGGCGCGCGGGGTGATCTTGCGGATATAGGGCCCGATGAAGCCGCCGATCATCAGCACGAAACTCTGAATGAACACCCAGGTGAGTCCGGCTTCCCAGGCCTGGATCGGATCTTTCGTGGCGATCATGATTGGCAGCATCACCACGAAGGTGACGACGAACATGTGCGGCACGCTGATGCCAGAGGGTAGCGCGCATACGTCGGAGCGGCCGGTCTCTTTGGCCAGTTTCCAGGCGAGGAACGCGTAATAACCGGTGCTCAGAAACAGCATCAGGCCGAGCGCCGGGAGGATACGGCCGAACACCAGCGCGTCCGGCATTTTCAGCACGAACCGCAACAGCCCCGTCAACACCAGTACGTTGACCAGAATATTGGTGCCGAAGCCAAACAACGCGTTCCAGTCGCCAGGAACCCAGAATTTTGGCCTGAACATCGTGGTAGCACTCATCGCGCGGCTCCTTGTTCCGGTGTTATTGTTTCAGTGCGGCGACCACGTCCTCACTGTTCCCCACCCAGCCAAAAATCCCACCCTGGGCTTTGATCATTTTCAGCCCCATCTCCTGGAACTCCGGGAAATAGGAGCCGACACAGTCCGCCGGCACGAAGCAATCGTAGCCGCGGTCATTGGCTTCGCGGACCGTTGTATTAACGCAAACCTCGGTGGTGACGCCTGTCACGACGAGCCTGGCAATGCCGCTGTTTTGCAGGATGGCGTGCAAATCGGTGGCGAAGAACGCGCCCTTGCCCGGCTTGTCGATCACCGGTTCGCCAGGCATTGGATACAATTCGGGGATGATGTCGTGGCCGGCTTCACCACGCACCAGGATGCGGCCCATCGGGCCGGCGTCGCCAATGCAAGTGGCGCTCCGGCCGCGGATTTTCTTCGCCGGCGGCAAATCGGCGAGATCTGGCCGATGCCCCTCACGCGTGTGCATCACCATCAATCCCGCCGCACGCCACGCCGCCAGCAACCGGCGATTTGGCTCGATCGTCCGGCGCAGCTGCGACACGTCATTGCCGAGCATTTCACCGAAACCACCCGGTTCAAGGAAATCCCGCTGCATATCGATGATCAACAGGGCCGTGCGCGACGGTTCAAATTCGAACGGATAAGGTTCGGCGTCGATGGCGATCATGGTGTCGATACCCCGGTCTCATTGGTGGATCCGCGGTGGCCGATGTGCCCGAGTGGAATCCGCGCCTCGCGCCCGCCAGGCGATTGGCACAACACATTCAATGGGACCGACACTGGTTCTCGCATCCCCGTTCTGACCCCTTCCCCGAACGCGACGCGCTGGTTTCAGCTAGCACTGCAACCTCCGTGCCACGGCGCATCGCGCGGGCCACGATTCAACTGAGGGAGACGGCTCGGATCAGGCTGACGATCATTCGGGGTCGATTTCGACCGCACCAAACAAATCGCGACCGTAGCCAGGTTGGAAAAACGGAACCGCCCGCCGCCGGTACGATCGCCGGCGGCGGACTCAGAGTGAAGGTTATCGCGCCCCCCGAGATATTGAGGCCCGGCTCACACGCGGTCATCGACGTGATTTAGTTATCGTGGCGATCCTTTGGACCGGCGCGGTCGGGTGGCGTGGATCAGCCTAATTTATAGGCTGTATGATTATTGGTTGCACATTGGCCGCGTGAAATTCGCTCAATGGGAAGGGCATATAGAATGGCAGGCTACAAAATGGCCTCCTATTGCACAAATTCAGTTGCCCCTGTCCTGGGATTGTCGTTAACTTCGCTAGCAATGGTGCGAACTGCTGAGGAATGATGCCGGGCCTGGCTATTCTGAATTGGCAACATAGACCCAGCCCACGACGGGCCGGCCTATGAGGGACGCGATCCGCTTCCTTCTGGGTGATGAGACGCGACATCTGCGTGATGTCAGTCCAACGTTGACAGTTCTTGACTACCTACGCGGCGTCGAAAAGCTATGCGGCACCAAGGAAGGTTGTGCGGAGGGCGATTGCGGCGCCTGCACCGTGGTGCTCGGGGAGGCTGAAGGCGGCGGCATCCGCTATCGCGCGGTGAATGCATGCATCATGTTCGTACCCGCGCTGGATGGCACTCAGGTCCTCACGGTTGAGCACCTCCGCGGCACCGACGGCGGGCCGCATCCGGTGCAGCGTGCGATGGTGGACCAGCATGCGTCGCAATGCGGCTTCTGCACGCCAGGTTTCGTGATGTCGTTGTTCGCGTTGCATCACGCCGCGGTCCCAGCCGATCGCGCGTCGGTTAATGACGCGTTGGCTGGTAATTTGTGCCGCTGCACGGGTTACCGTCCAATCGTGGACGCGGCGCTCGCGGTCAGCACCGGCGAACCCGCGGACAGGTTCGCCGCGAACGCCGCCGATACCGTCGCGCGGGTACGCGCGCTGGGAACCGAAGACCGGCTGGAATTGCGGCATGACGGGCAGACCTGGATCGCGCCCAGGAACATCGCGGAATTATCGGTGGTGTTGCTGTCGCATCCGGACGCGGTCCTGCTCGCTGGAGGCACTGATGTGGGGCTTTGGGTCACCAAGCAACATCGCGTTCTCGAGACGATCGTGACGCTCGACGCGGTACGCGACATGGCGGCGATCGAGGAAGTGGATGGCGTGCTGCGCATCGGCGCGGCGGCGGTTTATGAGGACGTGCTGACGACGCTGGAGGGGCATTATCCGGACTTTGGAATTTTGTTGCGCCGGCTAGGGTCCAGGCAAATTCGTAACCGCGGAACCTTTGGCGGCAATATCGGCAATGGTTCACCGATCGGCGACACGCCGCCGTTGTTGATAGCGCTTGGCGCCACACTGCTGCTGCGACGTGGGGACGCCGAACGCGTGTTGCCGATCGAGGAATTCTTCGTCGGTTATCGCCGTACCGCACTGGAACCTGGCGAGTTCATCGCACGGATCGATGTCCCTTTGCCGAGGACAGGCCAGCAATTCCGCGCCTACAAGGTGGCGAAGCGCTTCGATCAGGATATCTCAGCGGTCTGCGGCGCCTTCCATCTTGAACTGGCCAATGGCCTTGTGCACGATATCCGCGTCGGGTTTGGTGGTATGGCCGCGACACCAGTACGGGTCGCGACCGTCGAACGCGCGCTGATTGGCGAGTCCTGGACGGAAGCGAGTGTGCAAGCCGCGATGAACATTCTGAATGCCACGCTGACTCCGATTTCCGACATGCGCGCCAGCGCGGATTATCGGCGCATGGTCGCGCGTAATATGCTTTATAAGTTCTTTCTGGAAACCACGGTGCCGGCGACTCGTACGCGACTGGAGAGCGCGGCATGAACGCGATTGCCCCGGCTGGTCATCCGATCGCGCACGACAGCGCGTTGAAGCATGTCACCGGCGACGCATTATACGTTGACGACCTGCCGGAGCCGCCTGGGCTCCTGCACGCCTATATTCTTCTGTCGCCGCATGCGCATGCGAAAATCACGCGGCTTGACGTCACGGCTGTGGCGGCGATGCCAGGTGTTGTCGCGGTCATGACGGCGGCGGACATTCCGGGTGTGAATGACGTCGGCCCAGCGTTTCCGGGTGATCCAATTTTCGCGGACGGGTTGGTCGAATATCATGGTCAATCGATTTTCGCCATCGCCGCCAGCAGCATCGCGCATGCGCGGGAGGCCGCGAAGAAGGCGGTGATCGAGTACGAGCTACTGCCCGCGATTCTGACTATCGATGAGGCATTGGCCGCGAAAACCACCGTGCTGCCCACGCAAATCATGAAGCGAGGCGATGCCGCGGCGGCACTGGACCGCGCGCCAAAACGTCTGCGAGGCCGGATCGACGTCGGGGGACAGGAGCATTTTTATCTGGAGGGCCAGGTTGCCATGGCCCTTCCGGGCGAAGACGGCGACATGCTCGTGCACAGCTCCACCCAACATCCGACCGAGGTACAGCATCTCGTCGCACGCTCCCTGAAACTGTCAGATCATTCCGTGATTTGTGAAACCCGGCGGATGGGCGGTGCCTTCGGCGGCAAGGAGTCGCAGGCCTCGCTGATCGCCTGTGTCGCGGCTTTGCTCGCACAGCGCACGAAACGTCCCGTGAAGCTGAGGCTGGATCGCGACGACGACATGATTCAGACGGGCAAAAGGCACGAGTTCCGCATTGACTACGATGTCGGTTTCGACACCGATGGCCGGATTCTCGGTGTCAACTTCATGCAAGCGGGCCGCTGCGGGTTTTCGCCGGATCTGTCCGGCGCGATCTGCGACCGGGCGATGTTTCATGCCGACAACTGTTACTACCTTGATCACGCGCACATCGTCTCATACCGCTGCAAGACCAACACGGTGTCCAACACGGCGTTTCGTGGCTTCGGCGGACCGCAGGGCATGATGGGCATCGAGTGTGTCGTCGATGACATCGCCCGGCACCTCGGGATCGACCCGTTGCTGGTCAGACAGCGGAACTTTTATGGCACCACCGATCGCAACGTGACGCCGTACCACATGACGGTCGAAGACAACATCATCCCGGAACTGGTCAACGAACTGGCCGACTCCGCGAATTACGCGGCGCGACGCGCGGAGATCGCGGCGTTCAACGCTGAGAATCACTGGGTGAAGCGCGGGCTCGCGTTGACGCCGGTAAAGTTCGGAATCTCGTTCACGTTGACGCACATGAACCAGGCCGGTGCGCTGGTGCATGTCTACACCGATGGCAGCGTGATGCTGAACCACGGCGGCACGGAAATGGGCCAGGGACTCTATATGAAAGTGGCTCAGGTGGTCGCCACGGAATTCGGGTTGACGGTCGAACGCGTGAAAATCACCGCCACCACCACCGCCAAAGTGCCAAACAGTTCACCAACCGCCGCGTCATCCGGCAGTGACATGAATGGCAAGGCGGCTCAGGCGGCTGCCGTCGCGATCCGCGAGCGTATGGCGGGCGTCGCCGCGAACGTACTGGGCTGCTCGCCTTCGGAAGTCATGTTTTCGGACGGCATGGTGCGCGGCGGCGGGACAGAACTGTCATTCGCGGAAGTCGCGAAACTCACGCATCGCGCGCGCGTGCAACTCTCCGCCACGGGCTATTATGCCACGCCGAAGCTGCATTACGATACGGTGAAGCATCAAGGCCGGCCATTCTTCTACTTCGCCTATGGCGCGGCCGTCGCGGAAGTCGAGATCGACACCCTGACGGGCGAATACCGGTTGCGGCGCGCGGACATCTTGCACGATTGTGGACAGTCGCTGAATCCCGCGCTCGATATTGGCCAGATCGAAGGCGGTTTCGTGCAGGGCATGGGCTGGCTGACCACCGAGGAATTGTGGTGGGACGCGTCCGGCCATCTTCGTACCCACGCGCCCTCCACCTATAAAATCCCCGCCTGCGGCGACGTTCCGGCGGAATTCAACGTGTCCATCTACGCGTCCGGCCGCAACGTGGAAGACGTGATTTACCGCTCCAAGGCAGTTGGTGAACCGCCACTGATGCTGGGGATTTCCGTGTTCCAGGCGCTGAAGGACGCGGTGGCATCCGTCAGCGAGGACGGTATCGTGCCGCGGTTTGACGCACCGGCGACGCCGGAACGCATTCTGATGGCCGTTACCGCCGCGCACGCACGCTCAGCCGAGGCAATCACGAAGGCGGCGGAATGATGAGCGCATGGTTGCAGGCATTGGCGGAACTGGAACGCGACGGCGAACCCGCCGTTCTGGTGACCGTCGTATCAGCGAAGGGCTCCACGCCGCGTGAGGCCGGGTGCAAAATGGTGGTCGCCCGAGATACCCAGTTCGACACGATCGGTGGCGGCAACCTGGAGTTCACCTGCGTCGATGCGGCAAGGCAAATGCTGGATGAA
>Ga0182018_10001350_pt1 | contig 28242 bp, 23 predicted proteins | sample 812P2MmetaG_FD_120490 | JGI IMG/M metagenome (GOLD analysis project Ga0182018, IMG submission 120490) | Permafrost microbial communities from Stordalen Mire, Sweden - 812P2M metaG | ecosystem: Environmental > Terrestrial > Soil > Wetlands > Permafrost | place: Sweden: Stordalen | collected...
CAGGGTCGAACGGCGTCGCCCTGCCACCTTCTTCAGGCATCATCAACCTGAGCTCCACCACCGGCTTCGCGGCGGCTAGCGGCGTCGGGACATCACCTGGCCCCCAGAAGGTCGACATCACCACCTCGACCGGGGTGCAAGTGGTGACGTACACCGGCATCAGCGGTAGCACGTTGACGGGGGCGAGCGGCGGCACCGGCACTATGTCGACAGGCGGCACCGTGGTTCAGGACGTGGACAAGCCCGACCTGTGCACGGCGGGCAGTCCCCAGCTCCTCGAGCTGACCATGACGATTGGTTGGGGCCCCAACGCCAACACCCCCAACGACAGTGTGCAGGACAGCATCATCCTCAACTATCCGCCGGCTGGCATCCAGACCCTCGGCTTCATCGCCCTCCAGTTCACCGGGGACACCACCGCTCTCGACAGCCAGAGCGACCCCTGGAGCGAGCGGGTGAGGGCCCCGCAGGTGACCGTCGCCGGCCCGCAAAATCTGACCCTCCAGCCGGACAGCAGCGGCTGTGTCTTCGCCCAGGTGAAGCCCTCCACCGTCGGCAACACCTACACGGTGACGGTCAACGACGCCGTCAACAACACGCCGTACAGCACCACCTATGGACCACCCGCGCCATCGTTCGTGGCCAACGGGTCAGGGACCACTGTGGTGAGCGGCACGCTGCAGACCTCTCCGGCCACCACCATCACCGTGGGATCGACGGCCGGATTCCCGTCCAGCGGGCCGATCGTCATCGGCGGCGGCACCAACACCACCTACGAGGCCACCTGCACGGGCAGCACCGCCACCACGTTCACCGGGTGCACGCTGGCCAGCGGGGGTCCGGTCACCCTGACCAGCGGTGAGCCCGTCTCCGAGGTCTCCGGTGGCGTCGTGCAGCAGCCCACCCAGGAGCAGCAGAGCGCCATCGCCGTCTCCGTCGGGGCCGTCACCAACCTGACCGCCCTCTACCCAACCGCCTATCCGGCCTACGACCAGGGCAGCCAGATCTCCCTTTCCTACCCGTCGTCGAGCGCCGTCGAGGACGGGGTGAGCTGTCCGGGGGACACCTCCCTCACCTGTGTGTCCACCGGGGAGAACGGCAGTGGAGCGGTGGTCAACTCGGCCAATCAGACCAACTGGTCCACGGCCTCGATCCCGAGCGCGGCCGGAACGGTGACCCGCATCGCCTCGGTGGCCTGCGCCGGCACGGTGGAGTGCGTGGGGGTCGGCTACGGCGGGGGCAAGGGGGTCATCCTCGACCAGTCCGGCACCACCGGCACCCTGTCCGTGCCCAGCGACGCCACCGCCCTCACCGGGGTCACCAGCCTGACCCAGGTGGTGTGCCCCTCGTCGAGTGACTGCGTGGCCATCGGGACCACGGCGACCGGAGCCGCCGTGCTCAACGACGCCATCAGCGGCGGGGTCGATACCTGGACGGCCGTGGGGCTGCCGGCCAACGTCACCGGGCTGTCGCAACTGGCCTGCCCAACCGGTGGGACCGGGTGCGTGGCCATCGGGACCACGAGCTCACCGTCGGCGGGGACCCCGATCATCGTGTCCGGGGGTTACACCGGCACCTGGACGGCGTCCACCTCCACTGGCCCCACCTACTCCCTGTCCCTGCTCGTCTCCGTGGCCTGTCCGTCGGCCACCTCCTGTGTGTTCAGCGGCGCGGGCAAGATCGGGAGTGCGTCCGCCGGTCCCATCGTGGTGGCCGGAACCACCACCAACATGGCCACCTCGGCGCTGTCGGTCGGCTACGACTCCTTCCCCTCCGGCACCACGGTGACCTCAGTCACCGGGTTGAACTGCCCCTCGTCATCGGAGTGCCTGGTCCTCGGCACCACCGCCTCCGGACCGTTCGTGATGTGGGTGGGCACGGCCAGCGGGTCAACGCTAACGACCGAGTCCCTGCCCACGGTGGCGGGCGCGGCGATGTCGTCCCTGACACAGATTGCCTGCCCGTCGGCATCTGCCTGCGTCCTCATCGGCGCGGCCGGCTCCGCCTCCGCGCCGGCCATCCTCTCGGGAGCGCTCTCCGGCGGCGCAGGTGACAGCTGGACCAGCGCCACGGTCCCCGCGGTCAGCGGAACGGGCATCACGCTAGGCCAGGTCACCTGCGCATCGGCCACCGCATGCGTCGTCAGCGGAGTGGGAACGAGCTCCACCACGAGCCAGCCTTCGGCCTTCCTCTGGGGCAGCAGTGGGGGCACGCTCACCGCCGACTGGCAGTCGGTGACCTTGCCAGCGTCCAACCCGGCGCTGTATCTCAGCGGTATCTCGTGCACGACGTCGGGTTCTCCCACCTACTGCTCGGCTGTCGGGGCCAGCGCCACCGGAGCCGTGGTCCTGTCCTCGAACGGCGGACCCACCGGGTCGTGGGCCGCGCAGACCCCGGCCAACCTCAGCGGCAGTTTCGTCCTGGGGGTGCCCATCGAGGCCAACAACTCAAACCTGAGCCCGTATCCGTCCGCCACCGTGGTCCCGGCAGGAGCCAGCACCGACGTCACCTCGATTCCGGACATCTATCCGTTCAGCAGCGGGTACTCGCTGCTCGCCGGCGACTGCTATGCAGCCCCCGAACTCGGGGCGGGTAGCTTCAACGTGGCCCAGGCGGCCACTGTCCCCGGGGACGTCCCACCCGCCTCCGCGAGCGTCACTATCCCCTTGGGGATGATCGAGGTCAGGGTCCTGCACTCCACCGGCAACCAGGTCGGCTTCCCCTACAACGGGGCCACGTTCTCGCTCACCTCCACGGCCGCCGCGCCGTGCGGGACCGACACCTACACACTTCCCGCGGCCGGTCCCGACGGCCTGAGTAGGACCGCCGTCCCCTACGGCACCTACACGCTCACCATCACCACTTCCGCGTCGACAACCACGGTGCCCAATGTGACCGTCGGCGGCAGTTCGATCACGGTGGGCGGGACCACCTATCTGCCCCCCAATCCGATCACGGACAGTGTGGCATGAGGCGCCTCGCCGGCGGGCTGCGTGACCGTCACCGTCGCCGATCCTGCGCATCCAGTGACGGAGGACTGGGTGACGACGGCCTCACCCTGGTCGAGTTGCTGGTCGCCTTCACCAGCCTCTTGGTCCTCTTCGCGGTGGCGGCCCCGGCGCTCACCACCTATCTGAATGCCGGGAACCAGGTCATCTCCACCGCCACTGACACCGACCAGTTGGCTCCCAACCTGATGATCCTGTCGCGTCTCATCCGCAGCGAGGTCGAACCCGCCCCCGCCAACGCTGGCGTGCCCTCACCTCCATTCGTTCCCTACGGCAGCATCACCCCGCCCGGCATCACTACCGTTGGGGCCACCTTCTACGCCAACATCGGGGGCGCCGGTCCAGCCAAGATCGTCATGGCCTCCTCACTCCCGGCCCAGTGCACGGGCTGCAAGTTCGATACCTCCGACTTCACGCTGACCGAGTACCCAATTTCTACTACCCCCAACACATGCCCGGGTACCGGCAACGGCACCGCGTGCACCTGGTCGACGGTGGGCACCCAGCTGGTCAACATCGAAGGTGTGGTGAACGGCCAGACCAACTTGCCGGAGGCGTCAACCCCGATCTTCACCTACAACACGCTCAACCCGACCACCACCCTGTACTCACCGGCAACCCCCGTCGCCAACTTCGCCTCATGCACAGCGGCTACCTGCTTGGCCGACAACATCCAGAGCGTCGAGATCGATCTGCAGGTGGAGGCCCCCGGGTCGACCAACAGCACTCCCTACGAAGAAAACGATTTCGTCGTCTACCGCCTTTCGTCCTCTTCCTACCTCTACAACCCCCTAGTCGGATAGGTCTCCATGCGCATCCACTTCCCACCCCACCACGCGGGTCGTCGTCATCCGGTTGCCGCCCGAGGCTCCCGCTCGGACAGCGGCCAGACTGCGCTGTTGATGGTCATAGGCCTAGTCGTGTTGTTGACCATCGTCGGCGGCGTCATGATCAGCACCGTCGTAAACAGTGCACCGATCCTGACCAATGCCTCCATCCAGCGCTACGCCTACCGGGCGCTAGCCTCAGGCGTCAACGTGTACCAGAGCGCGATCAATGCCGATCCCTACCTGGCCGCCTGCAACTCGGACACCAACGACCCGGGCGGGTCGATTTCCAACCCTCAGTGCGCCGGTTTGAGCTATGAGACCTGGAGCGAAGTTCCGGGTACCAATGTGGGCAATGGGGTCATCCCCGAGTACTACAAGTTCGATAATCCACAGCAGATCCTGACCGCGAGCACCAATGCCATCAGCTACATCGAAGTGCAGATCGTGGGTGCTGCCGGATTCCCCGGCAAGACCGTCTCCTACTCCACGGTGGCCAAGTTCGCTCCGTCCAACGACTTCCTCAACAATGTCTGGTGGTCCAACTACGAGTCGTTCGATGCCAACGCCGGAGGGTCCGCAAACGACTGCGGCTACTACTGGGCTACAGCTGGTCCTCCGATCAACCCCACAGGTGACGCCGGTCCGTACCCCAACCGTGGCATCGTCTCCACCAACGGTCCCAACGCCTACATCGTGCCCAACACCCCGTGCACGGCGGTCGACTTCGCCAGCGGAGACCAGCTCTACGGACCCGTCTACAGCAACGACTCCATCTTCATCTCCGGAAACCCGACCTTCACGGGAACGGTGAACACGGCCGACCCGCAGTGCCTGTTCGTCGACTACACGCAGACAGGTTGCGCTCAAGATAACGGGAACTACACGGTCCTCGGTAGCGGCGATGCCCACACCAAGGAGCCGCTGCCTACCGACGACTCAGAGCTGGCGGCGGTGGCCAAACAGGGCGGCTGCTTCTACCAGGGACCAACCAGCATCACCCTGTCGGTGACTCAGGTGGCCGGGGTCAATGTCGGACAGATGAAAGTCGTCAGCCCGGACACACTCGGTTACCCAGGCAATGACACCATGAACGCCGCCACCCCGGTCGGCGACCCCAACTGCCCGACCGACTCGATCGCCACGGCCTCAGCCCTTCCGTCGAACGGCGTCCTCTTCGTCAACCAGGCCACCGGAACGCCGCTCGCTTCGGTCAATCCTCTCTACAGCACCACCGACACCTCCCAGGTCCAGAGCGCCTGCGCCAACTGTTACTACGGCCAGAGCGGAAATCCGGGGGCCGAGGCCGACGCTTTCGTGCAGGGATCGCTGTCGGGTCACCTCACAATTGCCGCCTACAACAACGTGATCATCGACGGCTCGATCACCTACAAGGACTGCAACTGGTCCGGCACTCCCTCGGAGAGCCTGTGCGCGTACAACAACGCCACCACCGCCTCCGGCATCAACGACACGCTGGGCCTGATCGCCAACAACTTTGTCGAGGTCGACCAACCCGTGCAAAACGACGGCCACGGGAACGGCACCGGAACCACCTTGCCTCCCTGCGCGGCCCCCTCGGACGCACCCTTGTGCAATCCGTCCGCCACTGGAAACAACGCGGTCCTGACCATCGATGCCACCATCCTGGCCCTGAACCAATCCTTCGCAGTGAACAACTACGGGCCCAACACGACGACCAATGATGGCACGCTGAACATCTACGGCTCGATCCAACAGAATGCCCGCGGTGCCGTGGCTCAGAACGGCGGCTACACCAAGTACTACCTCTACGACCCTAGGCTCACTCTCTACGGACCGCCGTACTACCTGACCCCGGGGACGCCCTCGTGGACGCTCGAGTCGTCAGCCGAGAGCTACACCGGCTCGTGTCCGGTCATGCCCCCGCCCCAGCAGACACCGGCGGCCTTGTCCGCGGCCCCGACGTGGCCATGGCCCACCCCCCCGGCCTTCACCGCGACCGACCCCGTCGGCTCGAACTGCCTCGCCGCCCCCTGATCCCTCAACTCCAAGCCGGGGTGGCGGCCGGGAAGAAGGGCACCGGCAGGTAGCCTGCAGACCCCATGCCCATCAAGTCCCCATGCCCACGCTGACCCGCGACGACATCCGCAACGTGGCCATCGTGGCCCACGTCGACCACGGCAAGACCACCCTGGTCGACGCCATGCTCTGGCAGTCGGGGGCCTTCCGGGCCAACGAGTCGGTCAACGAGCGGGTCATGGACTCGGGCGACCTGGAGCGTGAGAAGGGCATCACCATCCTGGCCAAAAACACCGCCGTCGTGCACAACGGGGTCAAGATCAACATCATCGACACTCCCGGTCACGCCGACTTCGGCGGGGAGGTCGAGCGGGGCCTGACCATGGTGGACGGCGTCCTCCTACTGGTCGACGCATCCGAAGGACCCCTGCCCCAGACACGCTTCGTGCTCCGCAAGGCCCTCGAGGCCCGCCTGCCGGTGGTGCTGGTGGTCAACAAGGTGGACCGGGCCGATGCCCGCATCGAGGAGGTGGTCCACGAGGTGGAGGAGCTGTTCCTCGACCTCGACGCCGACGAGCACCAGATCGACTTCCCCATCCTCTTCGCCAATGCCCGGGCCGGATGGGCTTGCAATGAACAGGGGGTGGAGGGCACCGATCTCGAGCCCCTCTTCCAAGCCATCGTGGACCGCATCCCCGCCCCCCACTACGACCCCGACGCCCCGCTGCAGGCCATCGTGTCCAACCTCGACGCCTCTCCTTACCTCGGGCGGCTGGCCCTCTGTCGGATCCACAACGGCACCCTGCGAAAGGGCGAGCTGGTGGCCTGGTGCAAGCTGGACGGGACCATCGAGAACACCAAGATCACCGAGTTGTACGTGACCGATGCCCTCGATCGGGTCGACGCCTCCGAGGTCGGCCCCGGGGAGATCGCCGCCGTGGCCGGTATGGCCGACATCACCATCGGCGAGACCTTGGCCGATCCCGACGACCCCCGCCCGTTGCCGGTGATCACCGTCGACGAGCCCAGCCTGTCGATGACCATCGGCATCAACACCTCGCCACTGGCCGGAATCGACGGCAGCAAGCTCACCGCCCGCCAGATCCTCGGCCGGCTCGACGCCGAGCTGGTCGGCAACGTGTCGCTTCGGGTCCTCACCACCGAGCGCCCGGACACCTGGGAGGTGCAGGGCCGGGGCGAGCTCCAGCTGGCCGTGCTGGTGGAGACCATGCGCCGCGAGGGGTTCGAGATGACCGTGGGCAAGCCCCAGGTGGTCACCCGTGAGATCGACGGCAAGCTCCATGAGCCGATGGAGCGAGTGGCCATCGACGTCCCCGACGACTATCTCGGGGTGGTCACCCAACTGATGGCCCTGCGCAAGGGATTGCTCATCGAGATGGTCAACCACGGCACCGGCTGGGTGCGGATGGACTACCGGGTGCCGGCCCGCGGCCTGGTCGGGTTCCGCACCGAGTTCATGACCGAGACCCGCGGCACCGGCATGCTCCACCACGTCTTCGACGGGTGGGAGCCGTGGCACGGCGAGCTCAAGACCAAGCGAAACGGGTCGATGGTGGCCGACCGTCGGGGACTCACCACCGGCTACACCCTGATGAGCCTGCAGGAGCGCGGGGTGCTGCTGGTCGGCCCGAGCACCGAGGTCTACGAGGGCATGATGATCGGGGAGAACGCCAGGGCCGAGGAGATGGACGTCAACGCGACCAAGGAGAAGAAGCAGACCAACGTGCGCGCCGCCGCAGCCGACGAGGCCATCCGCCTGACTCCCCCGCTCCTCCTCTCGCTGGAGCAGGCCCTCGAGTTCATCTCCGACGACGAGTGCGTGGAGGTCACCCCCAAGGCGGTCCGGCTGCGGAAGGTGATCCTCGACGCCGCCACCCGCGGCCGGCAACGGAGTCGGGCCCGCAAGGCCGGCAACTGATCCGGTCGCCGGCAACTGATCCATCTCCGGCAGCCCACCGACGATCACGCACCGCTCAGATCCGACGGCGCTGGACAGGCGGGCCCCGGTGCGGAGTGGCTCCGAGGGGAGGGCTCGAACCTCCAACATCTGGCTCCAAAGGCCAGCGTTCTGCCAATTGAACTACCTCGGAACGGCGCGCCGGCTGCCGCTCGGCAACGGCCACAGGCTACTCCCGCGCCCACGACGGCCTCGCCCAGTGCCACGTCACTACAGCACCGCCCCGATAGGCTCCCGCCACGATGAGAGTTCTCGTCGTCGATGACGATCCCGCGGTGAGCGGCGCGCTCAACCGTGCGCTCCGCCTGGATGGCTACGAGGTCTCCCTGGCGACCGACGGTCCCGAAGCCCTGGAGGAGATCGCCATTCGCCCCCCCGACGCCGTGATCCTCGACATCGGGCTTCCCACCATCGACGGGCTGGACGTGTGCCGGCGCTTGCGAGCGGCCGACAACGACACGCCCGTGCTCATGCTCACCGCCCGCGACGCCATCAACGACCGCGTGCAGGGCCTCGACGCCGGGGCCGACGACTACCTGGTCAAGCCCTTCGCCCTGGCCGAGCTCCTGGCCCGTCTGCGGGCGCTCCTGCGCCGACGACCCGAGGACTCGGGCGAGGTGCTCCGCTTCGCCGACCTCTCGTTGGACCCGATCACCCGAGAAGCCCGCCGTGGCGACCGTCTCTTCACCCTCACCCGCATCGAGTTCGACCTCCTCGAACTGCTGTTGCGCCATCCGCGCCAGGTCCTCACCCGCGAGCTGATCCTCGACCGGGTATGGGGGTACACCTTCGACTCGGGGACCAACTCGCTCGCCGTATACGTCGGCTACTTGCGACGCAAGACCGAGTCCGGGGGCGAGCCCCGATTGATCCATACGGCGCGCGGCGTCGGCTACGTCCTGCGCGAGCCGTAGGCGATGCCGCGTCCTCCCGACGGCCCTTCATGACCTTTCGGACCCGGCTGGTACTGGCCGCCACCGCCGCCGTGCTGGTCGTGGTGGTCCTCGGAGCGTTCGCCACCTACATCGTGGCCTCTCACTCGCTGATCGGATCGGTGGACGTCACCTTGACCGGGGAGGCCAAGGCCGTCGTCTCGGCCCAGACGGCCCCGAGCATCGCCAACGCCTGCGGGCCGCAGGCGGGGGCCTGTCAGCAGGTGGTGGTGGCCGACGGGTCGCTCATCGATCCGAACGCCAACACTCAGGTCCTTCCCATCAACGCGGCGGTGAGGGCGACGGCCTCCAGTCGGGGACGGGGGCCGAACATCTTCTTCTCGACGTCGGCCAACGGGATCGACGTACGCCAGATCGTCGCCGCCCTGCCGCCGGGCTACCAGCTCAACCCGGCCCTCGACATCGGATACGTCTCCCTCCCCGAGGGAGGAGCGCTGCAGCTGTCCGCCCCCCTCACCGGGGTCAACGCCGAACTGCGCCACCTCGCCCTGGCGTTGTGGCTGATCGTGCTGGTGGGGATCACCATCGCCGTGCTGCTGGGACTGGCTGTGGGGCGCACCGTGCTCCGCCCGCTCAACAGCCTGACCCGCACCGTGGAGGAGCTGGCCGAGACCACCAATGTGTCCAAGCGCCTCGACCCCGGCGGTCCCGACGAGCTCGGTCGGCTCCGGCGGGCGTTCAACCGGCTGCTGGCGGCCCTCGACACCTCGCGGGAGAGCCAGCGCCAACTAGTCCTGGACGCCGGCCACGAGCTCCGCACGCCGCTGACCAGTCTCCGGACCAACATGGAGGTGGCCCGTCGCCTCGAGGAGCTGGCCCCCGAGGAGCGCGAGGTACTGATCAGCGACGTGTTGACCCAGCTGGACGAGTTGACCGCACTGGTGGGCGACTTGTCGGAGCTGGCCCGGGGCGAACAGCCCCAGTTGATCTCTCAGCCCATCCGGCTCGACTCGGTCGTCCTCGACGCCATCGAGGTGGCCACCACCCATGGACGGAGCCGGGGCGTGGTCTTCGACGCCCAGGTGGCTTCGACCTGGGTGGCGGGATCGCCGACCCGGATCGAGCGGGCGGTGGACAATCTGCTGGACAACGCCCTCAAGTGGAGCCCGGACGGCGGGGTGGTCGAAGTGGCCTGCTCGAACGGCACGTTGATCGTGCGAGACCACGGACCGGGTGTCGACGACGCCGACGTCAACTTCATCTTCGATCGCTTCTACCGGGCTGCCAGCGCGCGCTCCAAGCCGGGCTCGGGGCTTGGGCTGGCCATCGTGGCCCAGGTGGCCCGGGACGAGGGCGGCAGTGTCAACGTCTACCGGGCCGAGGGCGGCGGAGCCGTCTTCCGGTTCAGCCTCCCCCCGGTGGCCGCCCCCTCGGGGAACGGCGGCGAGAACTGAGTCGACCCGCCGCGGCGCCGTCGCACGTACCCCTAAGCACCTGCGCACGTGGCGCAAAACCACCTGGTCGGCTAGGGTGCCGGTCGACATGGGATCACTGATCAAGAAGCGCCGCAAGCGCATGCGCAAGAAGAAGCACAAGAAGATGTTGAAGGCCACACGCTGGCAGCGGCGGGCAGCAGGGAAGTAGCGCTCACCGGCCACCATCCGGCACTGGCCATGCCGAGCACCGTCGAAGGTGCATCGTCTCGTACCAGTTCGCTCCGGCTCAGCCGCGGGACCGGCCGATGCCGTTCACGACTTGGCCGGGAGCTGGTTGCGCCGTTGTGGCAGTCGGCGTTGTTCGTCTGCCGGCACCACTGGTAGCTCGCCCCATGCGATCGCGATCGCGTGCTTGCCGCGTCCGGGGACGGGGGCTCCGAGCCCTCCGGAGCATCAGACGCTGACCGTCGGGGCAGTCGCCTGCCGCGACGTGGAAACCATGCCGACGGTAGAAAGCCACGTTCCGCGGGATGCAGTGCAGCACGACCTCGGCGTCGCACGCGTCGGCTCGATCAAGGAAGGCGTCGAGCAAACGGCCCCCATGACCGCTGCGGGCGGGTACGGCAGCCAGACAATCGATACGCCACCTCACGCCGGAAGGCCGAGGTAGTCGAGCGTTCAGTTCCCGCTCGATCCGGTGGGCGAGGAGACCTCGCCAACAGGTGATGATCAGACTGGCCCCGACGATGCAGAGCCCGGCGACGACGACCGGGCTGACGGCCACGCCCACCACGATCAGCGCGATGACAAGTGGAAGCAGGAACACTCCATTGCACACGAGGACGAGGACGACTCCGACCATCGTGGCGGTCACCACGCCCAACAGCTGGCGGCAGAGGGAACGACTCGTCCCCGATTGAGACGGCGCCGACCACAGCAGCACCGCCCTCCCCGTCGGATCGGCCACCAGTTGCCCGGTCGCCCACCGATAGGAGAGCTGGATGGCGGTCCCACGGAACAGCTTGACGGCGCCGACCAACGGCCGAGCTTCATAGGGAGCGAATGCCATCACAATGACGCAGAGCAGCCTCGGGAGCAGTGCCGGGGAGATCAGCGCCGGGGCGACGGGTGCCGGAGGACGGTCGTTCTGAATCGCCCTCTCAATCGCACCCGCGGTGGCGACTCTTTGAGACATCGACGAGGCCCCCCGTCATCGGCACCGATGAGCAATCTCCTCGACTGCCTACATCTTCCCTGCATCTGCGTGGCAGCTACCCGCCGGCATCTGCGCTGCATCTGCCCTTCAAATTCGAACGTACCTGTGCCGTCATCGATACCGCAATGGAGGATTCGACCAATCGCGGCCGTCCACACGCAGAGTCACCAGACTGGCACTTTGCGTAGACAATTCGTCGCACTTCGGACGCGACCACCGCGCCGTTTTCCTATCGGAGCCACGGGGTCGGAAGCCGCGGTCGAAGGACGCCACCTCGTCTCGAACCTCCGGCCATCGGTCACGCCGTCGGCCGACACGTCCTCGCCGAGACCACGACGGCCTGTTCGCCCTCGAGCTGAAGGACCCGCCCGTCAGCAATGCCCAGCTCCTCCGCTCGACCCTCGACGAACCAGGTCGACCCGCTCCCGGCCAGGTGTGGCCGCTGGCCGGTGATCACCTCGAACAGCAGCCGCCACCGATTGAGCCGGGGTTCCACCATCACCGCCGCCGCTTCCAGATCGTTGCCCGGCACCACCTTCCCCACCTTCTTACCCAGCCCCGTCATGTCGTCCCAGGTCCGGTAGACCGATCCGGTGTCCACGCCGAACGGCAACAACAACAGGGTGAAGTGCCGGTCCTCGAACGACAGCGGCTCGACCGCCTCACCGATGCCGCGCACCATGGCTCTGCCCCCGGCCACGCAGAAGGGGACGTCTGCGCCCAACCCTGCAGCCACGGAAGGGTCGGTGCAGCCGGCCCAGCGGAGGATGGCGGCGGCATCGGCCGATCCCCCACCGAGGCCGGCTCCGGGGGGGACCCGCTTGGCCACGTGCACCCTGGCCGTGCGGCCGGTGGCGGCCAGGGCCCTGGCCACCAGGTTGTCGGATCCGGTGGAGATGGGCGCGCCCGGCTCCCCGGTGAACCCGGCAACAGGCTCCGGGGAGATGCTCAGACCCTCGCCGTCCTCGATGAATAGCGTGTCGGCCAGATCGAGCGTGACCATCTCGGCCTCGAGCAGGTGGTACCCGTCCGCCCGCACCCCCGTGATGCGCAGCGAGAGGGTCAACTTGGCCGGGGCCACGACCTCCACCGGTCCGGTTCCGCCTGCCGTCACCGGGTCGGGCCTCCCGCGGTGCCGGCGTCACCGGCCTCCTGGTCGGGACCGGCCTCGGCGATCCCCCACGCCGCCAACCGCTCCCATTCCCCGAGGGACAGCTCCTCGGCCCGGGCGGTAGCCCTTATGCCGACGGCGTCGAAGGCCTCGGGGCGGACCAGCCCGTCGAGGCAGCGGCGAAGCATCTTGCGACGGTGGGCGAATCCGGCGCGGACCACGGTGAAGAGCCGGTCGTACTGCGCCGAGCCGGGGCCGTCGCCGACCACCCGCTCGGGGCGGCGATCCAGGCGGACCAGTACCGACTCCACCCGTGGCCTCGGGATGAACACCGAGGCGGACACCCGGCCGACGACGGCTGCGTCGGCCCAGTAGGCCACCTTCACCGACACCGCCCCGTAGGCCTCGTCGCCGGCCGACGCGGCCAGGCGCTCTCCCACCTCCCGCTGGACCATCACCAGCAGCGAGGTGACCAGGGGTGCCTCCTCCAGCACCCGGATCACCAACGGCACGGCCATGTTGTAGGGAAGGTTGGCCACCAGTGACCATGGGCCGGCGCCGTCCGCGCCGTCCCCGCCCAACAGATCGGGCCAGTCGAGCCTCAGGGCGTCCGCTTCGACCACCCGCACGCCCAATGGCTCGACCTGGGCCCGGAGCACCGGCAGGACGTGCCGGTCGATCTCCACCGCGGTGACCGCCGCTCCCGCTTCGACCAGGGCCAAGGTCAGGGAACCGAGCCCGGCCCCGATCTCCACCACCCGCTGGCCGGCGGTGATACCGGCCAACCGGACGATCCGACGGACCGTGTTGCCGTCGGCCACGAAATTCTGGCCGAGCGCCCGGCTGGGTCGCAGGTCGTTGGCCACGAGCAGCTCGTGGATCTCCGCTCGACCATGGGTCACCCGGTCAGTGTCTCACTTCGCCGTGCGCGGCCATGCGCAGGGGCGACATCCCCGACGTGCCATCGCCACCGGACGCGTACGCTGGTCAGCATGAGCGAACCATTGGCCTGCAGCCTCACCGAGCAGGCAACTCGGAGCCAGCTCGACGAGTGGCGACAGGTGACCTCAGACCCGGCCGTGGCGGTGACCCGACCGTCGCCCACCCGGCTCGAGCTCCGCCTGAGCGACGGCCTCGATCGGATCGGAAACCTGGTCGGGCTGGCCCAACGCGAAATGGCCTGTTGCCCGTTCTTCGACTTCTCCCTCGACATTGCCGCCGACTCGGTGACCCTCCTGGTGTCGGTCCCCGAGGACGGTGCAACGCTCCTCGACGAGCTCAGCCGGACCGGCCCCTAGGCACGGCGTCACCAGCTCAGTTCGGCGTCGATCACCCCTTGTGACAGCGGGGCGATCTCGGCGAAGGTGGCCGTGGCCAGGTCGATGGCCCTGGCGGTGTCGGCCTCGCGGTCATTGACGAGGCAGGTCACCGAGGCGCCGTCGACCGGATTGGTCACGCGGACCACGGTGCCGAACGGCAGCCACGGGCTGGCGCAGGTGCCGGCCGGGTGGTCGTAGTACGTGACCTGCCCTTCTTCGGTCACCGGACCGGGCCCGACCACCGGTGGCGCCGTGGTCGAGGTCGTGGTGGTCGGGGGGGTGGTCGTCGGCGGGACCCTGGCCGGCACCAGGCGGTCGGCGATCTCCTGGGTGGGGGCGGTGGTCTCCACCGGCTCGACCACGGTCGGGGGTACCGACGTGGTGGTGGGCGCCGATGGGGCGGGGGGCCGGGACCGATCCGAGGACGTGCCCCTCGACGATGGCGCCCGGGCGCCCGAGGCCGCCTTCGCCCGTGCCTCGGGGACCGATGCCCCGGTCGGCCCGTGGTGAACGCCACCGGTCGCCGCCCTCGGTGACGCGGCAGCGTCCGCACCGTTTTGTATCAACAGGAGCGGGACGATGAGAACGGCTCCACACAGGAGCAGGGCGACGCCGGGCCGGCTGCCCTTTTTGATTCTGGTCCTCAGGACTCCACTCTCCTTGTGGGACTGACAGGGCGCCACCGTGGGGCGAACCCCACAGGGACAGGTCCACCCGGTGAGGGGTGGACCGGGCCGACTCCTCCAAGCCGGCCCTGGGAACGCGCCCGACGGTCGCACTCCGAGACAAAAGCAAAACGACCGCATCAAACGCGCGGCCGCACGGCAGAGGCTAGGCGGGAGGAGCCCCGACAATCAAACCCGACCGGCCCCGCCACCGTCGGAGGCCCCGGTCGTGCACGGCCTCACAAGGTGAATAAGCCCACCTCAGAGGCAGAAGAGCGCTCGAGCGTTGTGGGTGGACGCCGCCGCCAACACTGAAGTCTCAACCCCTTTGACCTTGGCAACAGCCGCCCCGACCAGAGGAACCCTCGATGGTTCATTGAGGGTTCCGCGATGGGGCACCGGCGCCAGAAACGGGGTGTCGGTCTCCACCAGCAGCCGGTCGAGCGGGCACAGGGCGGCGGCCTCCCGGACGTCGGCCGCATTCTTGAAGGTGACCACCCCGCTGAAGGACAGGGATGCCCCCAGGTCGAGACACCGGCGGGCCTCCTCGGGCCCCCCGGTGAAGCAGTGGACGACGGCCCGGTCGGGAACAGCACCGGCGCGCAGGATGTCGACGGTGTCATCCCACGCCTCCCGGGTGTGGATGACCAGGGCCAGGCGGTGGCGGTGGGCCAGTTCGATCTGGCGGGCGAAGGCATCCCGCTGGACCGGCCGCGGGGAGTGGTCGTAGTGGTAGTCGAGGCCGCACTCGCCGATGGCCACCACCACCGGCCGGGCCTCCGGTCCCTCGGGCCCCGATTCCCCTCCGAGCTCGGCGGACAGCAGATCGTCCAGGGAGTCGACGCCGTCGACGGCGTCGTGGGGATGGAGCCCCACCGAGGCCCACAGCTCGACCCCCTCGGCCACCGCCACCGATCCGGGCCGGCGCATGGCCCGTGCCAAGAACACCGCCTCGGCCGAGGAGGCCGCTCCCGTGCCGATGCACACCATGCGGGACACCCCGGACTCGCTGGCCCGGGCGATGGTGGCGGCCAGCCTGGTGGCGTGCGGGCCGGGGTCGTCCTCGGCAACGGCATCGGTGAACTCCTCTTGGAGGTGGCAATGGGAGTCGAACCACTCGATGACCGCGTCGTTCACCAGGCCTCCTCGGACTAGGCCTTGCGTCGGGGGAACAGTGGAACGCCCTTGGTCACCTGGCCACCGGGATAGCCGCCCCAGGATCCTGCCGCCGGCAGGCGCTGGTCGGAGGGTGACCCCTCGAGCCCGATCCGAGCCCAGATCTCCCGAGCGGTGGCCGGCATGGCCGGGACGATGAGGATCGACACGATGCGCAGCACCTCGAGGGCGCTGCCCAGCGTCGAGTCCACCCCCGGCCCCGGATCGGCCTTCCACGGCTCGGCCACCTCGAGTTCGGCATTGGTCTCACGGATGAGCCGCCAGGTCGCCTCGAGCGCCTGTTGGGGCTGGCCGGCGTTCCACGCCTCGGAGGCCTCCGCCACCACGGCGGTGGCCACACCGGCCAGGCGACTGTCGGGCGCCGGCCTGGGGCCGGTCCCCCCGCACTTGGATCCGACCACGGTGGCCACCCGGGACAGCAGGTTGCCGAGGTTGTTGGCCAGGTCGGCGTTGTAGCGGCTGGTGATCCCTTCGCTGGAGAAGTCCCCGTCCGAGCCGAGCGGCGTGTCCCGGAGCAGGTGGTAGCGGATCGGATCGACGCCGAACTCGGCGATCAGGTCGCCCGGTGTGATCTGGTTGACGCTGGAGTTGGACATCTTCTCACCGCCCAGCAACAGCCAGCCGTGGACCTGCACGTGGGCCGGCGGGTCGATGCCGGCGGCCATGCACATGGCCGGCCACCACACACAATGGAAGCGGAGGATCTCCTTGCCGATCAGGTGGTGTACCGCCGGCCACCACTCCTCGAAGCGCTGCTCGTCCTCGCCGTAGCCGATGGCGGTCACATAGTTGATGAGGGCGTCGTACCAGACGTAGAAGACGTGATCGTCATCCCAGGGGACGGTCACCCCCCAGTCGATCGAGGTGCGGGTGATCGAGATGTCGCGCAGTCCACCCTTGATGAAGCTGAGGGCCTCGTTGCGTTTGGACTCGGGCACCACAGCACCCGGGGCCGACTCGTACCAGTCGATCAACGGTTGCTCGAAGGCACTGAGGCGGAAGAAGTAGTTCTCCTCCTCGAGGTGCTCGACCGGAAGGCGGTGGATCGGACACAGGGTGTCGTCGAGCAACTCGTCGGCGGCGTAGTACTGCTCGCAGGCCACGCAGTAGAGACCGCGATAGGTGTCCTTGACGATCCACCCGTTGTCGTAGATACGGCCGAGGAATCGCTGGACGGCGACATGATGACGCGGCTCGGAGGTGCGGATGAAGTCGTCGTTGGAGATGTCGAGGTCGGCCCAGGCGGCGGCGAACCGGGGCGCCAGCTGGTCGGTCCACTGGGTGGGGCTCACCCCTTGCTCCTCGGCCGCCCGGGCCACCTTCTGGCCGTGCTCGTCGGTGCCGGTGAGGAAGAACACCTCGTCCCCGATCAGCCGGTGCCACCGGGCCAGGGCGTCGGCGTTCACCGTGGTGTAGGCGTGCCCCACATGGGGCGCGTCCTTGACGTAGTAGATCGGGGTGGTGATGAAGTAGCGGGACACTGCCCGGTAGCGTACCGACCGGGGCGAACCCGGCCGACACCTGCCGGCGGCTCCCCCGGCGGGTCGGACCGGCCACCGGATGTCCGACATGGCCACGGGGGTGGTACTCGATGGGAACCGCAGATCCACGACCGGCGGCACTCGAGCAGCGGGTGGCCGTCTACGGCGTGTGCGAGGACCCGGACGGCCGGGTGCTGTTGGTGCGGGCTGCCAAGTACCTGAGCGTCGCCGGACGGTGGTTCCTCCCCGGGGGTGGCATCGACCACGGCGAGGACCCGGTCGACGCCCTGCGCCGGGAGTTCGCCGAGGAGACCGGGCTGGACATCGAGGTCGGCTCCCTGCGGGGCGTCCTCTCCGATGTGTTCACCATCCCCAACGGGACCGTCCTGCACACGGTCCGGATCGTGTACGGCATCGACTCCTACCGCGGGGATCTGCGTGACGAGGCCGACGGATCCTCGGATGCGGCCCGGTGGCTAGGTCCCGATCAGATCACCGAGCTCCCGCTGGCCCCCTATGTGGAGCGGGCACTGGCCGAATTGCGGTGACCGGACCGCCGGCCGCCCAGCGGCCACCCCGACCCGACCGACGTCACCAGTTGGCGACGTGACAGCCGCCCCGTCCGGTGCGCTCGGTGAACCGCTGGTGGTACTCCTCGGCCGGCCAGAAGGTGGTGGCCGGGGTCACCTCGGTGACGATCGGACGCTTGAACCGCGCCTGGTACTCCTCCAGTGAGGCGTGCGCCGCCTTCTCCTGGGCCTCGTCGTGGGTGAAGACGGCGGAACGGTACTGGGTACCGTGGTCGGGGCCCTGCCGATTGAGGGTGGTCGGGTCGTGGTGGCGCCAGAACTCCTCGAGCAGCTTCTCGAACGACACCTGTTCCGGATCGAAGGTGACCAGGACCGCTTCGGCGTGGCCGGTGGTCCCCGAGCACACCTGCTCGTAGGTGGGATGGTCCACCGCTCCGCCTTCGTAGCCGGAGATGGCATCGGTGACGCCGGGGATGGCCCGGAAGAACTCCTCCACACCCCAGAAGCAGCCGGCCGCGAACGCGGCCCGGTCCCGACCCTCGGGAATGTCGTCGGGAACGATCCCCGGCTCCTGGGTCTCGTCCCTCTGGCTTCGTCCGAACATCTCGACTCCTCTCTCTCTGGTCACCTGGTCTGTCTCGTCTGGCTCGCCGCCTGGCTCCCCGGGTCGCCCGGTGTATCCGGACGGCTCGCCTGGCCACCGACTGCTCAGCACTCCGCCCGACACCCCCCGCCCGGCACGGGTTACAACCCCTCCGGGCAGCCCCTCATTCCGGCTCGGGGCCGGCAGCACGCACGACGTCCGGCCCCGATGGCTCCCGCACGGCCAGGGCCAGGTTGTACACCCGCCGGCGGGCGACCCCGAAGGTCCCGGCCACGTCGTCGACCACCCCACGGGTCCGCTCCCCCCGGGCTAGCCGCTCGGTCAGGGCAGCGGTCAACAGCTCGTCGCTCACCGTCGGGGCCTCGGTGTCGGCGGCCCCACCCAGCACCAGCACCACCTCGCCGCGAAGCGGACTGGCCCCGGCCCACGACGCCGCCTGGTCGAGGCGGCCGCGCCAGATCTCCTCGTGGAGCTTGGTGAGCTCGCGGGCGATCACTACCGGCCGGCTGGCGCCGCAGTGCTCCATCAGGTCGGCCAAGGTGCCCGCCACCCGTCCGGGCGCCTCGAACAGGACGGTGGTCCTGGTCTCGCCGGCCAGCGCCTCGAGCCGTTCCCTCCGATCCCGCCCGGAACGGGGAAGGAATCCCTCGAAGCAGAACCGGTCGACCGGGAGACCACTGGCGACGAGGGCGGCGAGCACGGCCGACGGACCGGGGACGACGGTGACGGTCACTCCCGCCTCGGCCGCCGCCGCCACCAGGCGCGCCCCCGGATCGGAGATGCCGGGCATTCCGGCGTCGCTGACCACGGCCACCGTCCGGCCGTCGCCCACGGCAGCCAGCACCTCCTCGATCCGGTTTCCCTCGTTGTGCTCGTGCAGGGATCGGAGGGGAACCCCGGTGACACCGGCGTGGGTCAGGAGCTTGCGCGAGTGCCGGGTGTCCTCGCAGTAGATGACATCGGCGCCCCGGAGGTTGTCGACGGCTCGCGGGGACAGGTCCCCGAGGTTGCCGATCGGCGTTCCGACCAGCACCACGGCTCCGGGTGGGGCGGCAGTTCCGCCATCCCGTGCCACACCCGGGTCCGGTGCCGTGGTGGCGCCGTGGCCCGCCGAATGGGAACGGGACGAAGCCGGGGGTTCATCGTCGTCCTCCGGTCCGATCCAGAACTCGAGCTCCTCGAGGACGTCGGGGTCCAGTGCCGGGTCCGGCTCCGGTGCCGTCCCTCCACCGTCCCCATCGGGGGTCATCCTCGCACCTCCACCGTGTCCCCGATCCGCAGACCCCACCGCTCGAAGGAACCGGCCTGCGCCTCGATCACCGACCGGCCCCTTCTCCGGGGCCGGCCCAACCGCCAGGGCCGGAGCCGGACCGTGTCCAGCACCACCATGTCCTTGTCACAGAAGGCCACATCGATGGGAAACCGCATCCCGAGGGTGTGCACCGACCGGGTCCGAGGAAGGAGCATCGCCCCCTCATAGCCGCTGAGGCCCAGCAACCCCTTGGCCCGCTTGCCCAAGCTGTCGGCCACTTCGACGGCGGCCAGCACGTCACCGTCCCGCAACAACCAGGTCATCGTCGGCCCGGTCCGGCGGTCATGGCGGTGCCCGGTAGCCCCACGATCCGAGCAGTACCCGCAACCCGACTACGATTGCCGGACTGTGTCGAAACGAACCAACAAGCGCAAGCTCCGGGCCAAGAAGAAGGCCAACCACGGCAAGAAGCCGAACTGCGGTCGAGGCTGACCCACTCGGTGCGGTGGGGGGTGCGCTCCGGCCACCGGTCGTTCGACCCCACGGTGGCGGACGCCGAGGTCAACCCTTCGGTCGCCACGAACACCCGAGCCGTTCGAGCACCGACACCAGCGCGGTGGGCCGGTCGGTGATGATGCCGTCCACGCCCAGGTCGCAGAGCCGCTCCATCTCGGTCTCCTCCTCGATGGTCCACACGTGGACGGCCAGTCCCTGCTGGTGGGCGACGTCGACGAATCGGTGGTCCACCAGCGTCAGATCGCCGAACGTCGCCGGTACCTGCAGCGCCACGTGGCGCATGGCGGCCGGGGTCTCGCCGGCCTGCACTGCTTGGAAGAAGGCCGCCACGGCCGTGGTGCCCGCCGACGTGGGAACCTCCGGGGCGAAGGTCGAGAAGGTATCGGTGGCGCTGTCCAGGAAGGAGGCAACGATGACGTCGTCGGTGCGCCCGAATCGGCGGAGCAGGGCTGCCAGCGTCTGTTCGTACGGCGCCACCACCGGGGCCGTCTGCTTGATGTCCAGGTTGAACACCACCCCGGGGAACTCCTCGAGGACCTCCTCCAACATGGCGATCCGGAACCGCCGGTCCTCGGGGCCGCGGCCTCGGAACGGGTAGCGGTCGGGCTCGAGCCCGGGGGACACGTCAGCACCGGGGGCCCACCAGTAGGCGTTGTCGAGTGCACGCACCTGATCCAGGGAGAGCTCGGCGATCTTCCCGGTGCCGGCAGTGGTCCGGTCGATGGTCGGGTCGTGGCACACCACCAGGTGTCCGTCAGCGGTGGCGTGGACGTCGAGCTCGATCCCGGTGGCTCCGGCGGCGAGGGCCGACCCGATGGCGAACAGGGTGGACGACGGGCCCTCCCATGCCCCTCCCTGGTGGGCATAGGCGATGACCCGGCGGTCCGGCCACGGTGACCGCCGGCTCGACTCGTGAGGGACGGGCATGGAAGAACGGTAGCCTCTGCCCCGCCATGCTGGACCACGTCTTCACCCAACTCGTCCGATCGCATCGCCACGCCTTCGAGGCTGCCCTGCTGCAGCGACAGGCCGTCGAGGAACGGTTCCAAGTGGACGTCTTCCTCGGAGACGTCAGCTTCGAGACGTCCTACAGCCTCCCCGGCGAGGAGCGACCGGCGCGCATCCGTGTCGACACCGGGCTGGACTGGCCGACCTGGAGCCAGACGTCCTATCGGAGTTGGGCCATCGGCGAGGAGCCTGACGAGTTGCCCGAGGTGCTGGTCGAGATCGCCTTCCGGGTCCAGGGCCTGGTCGGCGTCCCCGAGGTCGAGCCGCTCCTCAAGGTGCTCCCCGACCATCTGGCGGTGTTGGGCGACGAGCCCTTGTCGCGGGGTGCCACCACCGTCGAACAGATCCTCACCGAAGGACCTGATGGATCCGAGTGTGCCGTCGAGGTCTCCTACGAGGGATCGTGCCAGCTCGACGAGAGCATCCTCGACAATCCGGCGAGCCTCGACGACGCTCTCGCCCCACTGGGGCGTGCGGTGGCGTCGGTGCTGGTCCGGATCGGGGACCTTCCCTTCACCTTTCGTCCCATCCAGAGCCCGCCGGGCTGACCGAGCTCAGCCGGTGGCTTCGGCGCGATCGGCGACCAGGGTCTCGGCCAGCGAGCCCGGATCCTCGATCTCGAGTCGCTCCCGCTGTTCCTTCGCCTCTCGCAAGGACGAGATGACCTGGTCCTCGCCGGTGGGCGCGGAGAAATAGGCGACTGCGGCCGCGAACGCCTCTTCATCCAGGTCACTCAGGTGTGGTGCCACCATGCGATTCTAGACGGGCCGGAAGGGTTTGAAAAGGGCGGCACGCAGGTGCGGGAGCCCGGAAACTCATCCGAACAGGCCCGCGGCCAGGGCAAGGGCCCGGAGATCGGCCTGGGGTCGGGCACCCACGTGGGAGATGACCTCGGCGGCGCAGACACCGCCCAGACGGGCGGCCTCCTCGGGTGGCAGGCCGTTGGTGATGCCGTAGAGGAAGCCGGCGGCGAAGAGGTCGCCCGCACCCGTGGTGTCAACCACCCGGTCGACCGGGGCTGCGGGTACCTCAACCGGTCCTGATGCCGTCACCACCACGCACCCGGCCGCCCCCCGGGTCAGGACGGCGAGCACGCCGGTCTCGACCACAGCATCCACGGCGGCCTCGAAGGTGGGCGAGCCGAACAGCGACATGGCCTCCTCCTCGTTGGCGAAGAGCATGTCGAGGTCGCCGGTGAGCAGCTCGAGGAACTCGCGCCGATGGTGCTCGATGCAGAACGGGTCCGACACGGTGAGGGCAACGGCGGCGTCGCCGGCGTGGGCAATCTCGATGGCCCCGCGCATGGCCGCCTTGGCCGGGGGCTGCTCCCACAGGTAGCCCTCGAGGTAGAGCACCTGGACCGACGACAGGTGGCCGTCGTGGAGGTCGACCGAAGAGAAGTCGGAGGCCACGCCGAGGTGGGTGGCCATGGTCCGTTCGGCGTCGTCGGTGACCAGCACCAGACAATGACCGGTTACCGACTCCCCGGGGATGGCCGGCGACGGCGTCGGATCGAAGGCCACGCCGATCGAGCGGATGTCGTGGGTGAAGGCTTGACCGAGCTGGTCGTCGGCCACTCGTCCGAGGAAGGCGACGCGCCCACCCAGGGCGGCCACCCCCGCTGCGGTGTTGGCCGCCGATCCCCCCGATGCCTCGGTGGTGGGGCCCATGGTGGAGTAGATGGCCTGGGACCGCTCATTGTCCACCAGCACCATGGTTCCCTTGACCAGGCCGAGCGCCTCGAGGTCGGCGTCCTTGGCCGACGCCAGCACGTCGACCAGTGCATTGCCGATGGTCACCACGTCGAGGCTCGGGCCCTTCCCGGCCCCCGAGGTTGCTACCCGGTCCGGGCCGGGGGTGGAAACGGGAGAGGAATCGCTGGAACGAGGGTCGGTGTGCACGGCCCGACGGTAGCCTGCATCGATGACCACTCCGACAAACGACGGCACCACGGCCGAGACCCCGGACTACCGGCTCCCGAGCACGGTCCGACCCCACGCCTACCGGCTGGTGCTGGTGCCCGACCTGGCGGCGGCCACCTTCACCGGTGACGTGGAGATCGACGTCACCGTGAACGAGCCCACCTCCACCGTCGTCCTCAACGCCGCCGAGCTCGAGATCACCTTCGCCGAGCTGAACGATGCCAACCCCGACAAGGGCTATGCCCTCTCCCCCACGGCCATCGACCTCGACGACACGGAGGAACGGGCCACCCTCACCTTCGCCGAACCGCTGGCACCGGGCCGGGCCACCTTGCATCTGGCCTTCACCGGCATCCTCAACGACAAGCTGCACGGCTTCTACCGGTCCACCTTCGTCGGCGACGACGGCGTGGAGCACGTCATCGCCACCACCCAGATGGAATCCACCGACGCCCGACGGGCCTTCCCCTGCTGGGACGAGCCTGAGCTCAAAGCCACCTTCGAGGTCACCCTGGTGGTCGACGAGGCGTCCGCCGCCTACTCCAACGGTGCGGTGGTGGAAGAGACCTCCGAAGCGGTTGGCAAGAAGCGTGTGCGGTTCGCCCCGACGATGATGATGTCCACCTACCTGGTGGCCTTCATCGTGGGGCCTCTCGAGGCCACCAACCCGCTCGAGGTCGACGGGGTGCCACTCCGCATCGTCCATCGGCCCGGCCAGGGTCACCTCACCCCGTTCGCCCTCACCGTGGGGGCGCACGCCCTCCGCTTCTTCACCGACTACTTCGGCATCCCCTATCCGGCCGACAAGCTCGACCTGGTGGCCATCCCCGATTTTGCCTTCGGCGCCATGGAGAACCTCGGGTGCGTCACCTTTCGCGAGTCGGTACTGCTCGTCGACCCGGGCCAGGCGGCGCGGGTGGAGCTCGAACGGGTGGCCGACGTCATCTGCCACGAGATCGCCCACATGTGGTTCGGCGACCTGGTCACCATGAAGTGGTGGAACGGCATCTGGCTCAACGAGGCCTTCGCCACGTTCATGGAGGTGTTGGCGGTCGACGCCTTCCGCCCCGAGTGGCAGCGATGGGTGAGCTTCGGGGTCGAGCGGGAGGCGGCTATGTCCGTCGACGGCCTGTACGCCACCCGGCCGGTGGAATTCCAGGTGGGCCGGCCCGAAGAGGCACAGGGCATGTTCGACGTCCTCACCTACCAGAAGGGCGGCAGCGTGCTCCGTATGCTCGAGCAGTTCCTCGGCCCCGACGTGTTCCGCGAGGGCATCCACGACTACTTGACCACCCACCGCCACGGCAACACCGAGACCTCCGACCTGTGGGACGCCCTCGAGCGTTCCAGCGGGCGCGCCGTGCGGACCATCATGGACACCTGGATCAACCAGGGCGGCTATCCCCTGGTCGTGGTGGCCGAGGACGGCACCCTGGCCCAGACACCGTTCTCCTACCGAGGCGAGCCCGGCGGGGCCATCGGCTCGACCTGGCTGGTGCCGGTGCTCACCCGGGCCCTCGACGATGCCGAGGTGGGCTCCCAGCCCATCCTCTTGGGCGCGCCCACACGCGTCGCGGACGCCGCCAGGGCCGGACCGGGAGCCGGTGCCCTGGTGGTGAACGCAGGTGGCTCGGGATACTTTCGGGTGTCCTACCCCACGGCCACGGTCGAGCGCCTGGCCGGCCGGCTCGGCGATCTCGACCCGCTCGAGCGCTACAACCTGGTCTCGGACACCTGGGCCGCGGCGCTGTCCGGCCGAGCCCCTCTCGCCGACCTGCTCCGCCTGTCGGGCGCTCTGGCGAACTCGGGCGAGGGTGATCCGAGCGTGTGGTCGGTGGTGCTCGGCGCCCTGGGTCTCTTCGACCGGGTGATCCCCGCCGATGACCGGCCGGTGCTGGCACGCGCCATCCGCGCCCTGCTCGGACCGTTGGCCGCGGACCTCGGCTGGGATCCCCGCGACGAGGACAACGAGCGCACCCCCTCGCTGCGGTCGTCGGTCCTGCGTACCCTCGGGACCATCGGGGACGATCCCGCAGTGCAGGCCGAGGCGTCGCATCGCTTCGCCGAGGCCGGTACCACCTCCCTCCATCCCGACACCGAGTCGGCCGTGCTGGACATCGTGGCCTCCCGGGGCGGTGGGGACATCTACGAGGCATTCCTGGCCCGCTACCGCGCACCCGCCAATCCGCAGGAGGAGAACCGGTACCTCTACGCCCTGGCCTCCTTCGACGATCTGGCCCTGGCCGCCCGCACCTTCGAGTTGGCCATGAGCGAGGTGCGCACCCAGAACGCACCCTTCGTCCTGCAGTCGCTGGTAGCCAACCGGGTGACCGGTCCGGCCGTCTGGCAGCAGATCACCGCAGCGTGGGACGCGGTGGTGGCCAGGTTCCCCTCCAACATCCTCCCCCGCATGCTCGACGGCGTTCGCGGCCTGTGCGCGCCTCCGGAGCTGGCTGGCCAGGTGACCGAGTTCGTAGAGGCCCACCCGTTGGCTGCCGGTGGTCGGACCGTGGAGCAGATCCTCGAGCGGCTGGCCGTCAACGTGGCCTTCGGGGAGCGGGAGGGCAGCCGGTTGGCCACTACTCTGACCGAGGTCCTGGGGCTGCCACCGGCATAGACGGAGAGCGACCCACTACCGGCCACCGGTAGGGGCAGACCCGGGCCCAGCGGGCAGAGCGGGCAGACGGGCTGAGCGGGCCGTCTGGTCCGCTGCAACACCGTCCACTCCCTAGTGTGAGGAAGTGCAGTTGGGCATCGTCCTCACCGTCTTCGGACTGATCTTCGTGGCGGAGCTGCCGGACAAGACGATGATCGCCACGCTGATCATGGGGAGCCGGTACCGGCCGGTGTTGGTCTGGTTGGGCGCCATTGCCGCCTTCTTCATTCACGCCACCCTGGCGGTGGCGGCCGGCCAGTTGCTGCAGCTGCTCCCCCACCGCTGGGTCGAGGCGGTCACTGCACTGCTGTTCGCCGGCGGTGCTGCCTACCTCTTCTTCGTTCCCGAGAAGGAGGAGGAGCAAGAGGGCGAACAGGAGGCCGACAGCGCCCGGCGCGGCCTCAAGACGGTGGGCGCGGCCTTCGTGGTCATCTTCATCGGCGAGTTCGGCGATCTCACCCAGATCCTCACGGCCAACCTGGCCGCCAAGTACCACGCGCCGGTTGCGGTGTTCATCGGGGCCTATGGCGCCCTGGTCACCGTGGCCGCCCTGGGCGCCTTCGGCGGCCGGGCCCTGCTCCGCTACCTGCCGTTGGGGGTCATCCGAAAGGGGGGCGGCGTGCTGTTGGCCGGATTCGCCGTCTACACCGTGGTCACCATCATCCGAGGATGACCCCGAGCTCCGATGCGATCTCCGAGCCCTCTAGGGCGTGATGGTGAGGGTGGACGTCGAGTCGGCGGTGCCGACCACGGGCACGATGTTCGAGTCGACGACCGACATCGAGGCATGGTCGGTGACGGAAAGAGCAGGATCCTTGGTCTGGCTGGTTCCCACGTCACGACCGATGGTGTCCTGATCGAGGACGACGTTGCCTCCCTGCTGGCTGATGCACGGCACCGGAGAGTTTCGGTGGCAGGCGAAGGTAGTGTTCGACACGGTGACGACAGCCGGCAAGACCACGCCCTTGCGATGGATGAGCATCCCCAGCAGCCCCGTGCAGTTGTCCACATCGATCGGGCCGTAGACATACTCGACGATGTTGATGCGCCGGACATTGCAGTTGGCGATGATGTCGTTGCCACTGCCGGTGAGGGGTATGTCTGTCTCGAAGTTGATCGGCGTCCGCCCGCTGTTGATGCAGGTGATGTGGTTCACCACCGAATCCTGGAGCTCCTCGGGGCTAAAGCAGTCTCGACCCGCGTTGGTACTGGTGAAACCCTCGACGTTGAGATACATGACGGGGAGGTTGTCGAGGCGTGACACGGGTGCGTTCCTAGTCGTCTCGAGCCCGTCGCCCCAGGTATTGAAGGTCTGGACGTTGCTGATGGTCACGCTGTTGGCCGAGCGCAGCCGGATGCCCGCCTGGCTCGCCTGGTACCTACCCCCGGTACCGAGGTTGGTATGGGCGCCGTAGATCTGCAGGTCGGACAAGGTGACGTCGTTGACGCGGTCGACGACAATGATCGGTGCCATGTGCAGCGTGGGGAGGTTGGCCCAGGCCGTCTGGTCGATGAGCGTGGCGTCGGTCAGCGTCATGGCGTGTGGGACCGAGATTCCCTCGTTGACGATATAGGTAGCCCCGTCACCGTTCCACGTGGCGCCCACCGGAGAGGCAGCCAGACAGGCATTGAGGGACGCGGAGACGTCAGTACCGGCGGGATCGCTGCAGGTGAACGTCGAAGAGGGCGGCGCAGTGGTTGTGGTCGTCGTGGTCGATGGGGTCGTCGTGGTCGTGCTGACCGGAGGTGGCACGGGCGTGAGTGCGGGCTTGAGCGACGACGACGATGACGATGTGGATCCAGAGCCCGGTTGGGTCGTGGTGGTGGGAGGGCTCACCGTCGGGGGCGCCTGCTTGGCCGGCGCCGGCGCGAACGTGGTGAGGCCGGTCAGTACCACTCGACCGGCAGAGGGAGTCTGTGCACCAGCGGTCGGACCGGCCGCGGTGGTTGCCAAACCGACGGCAGATGCGGCCACCGCGATGACCATCGCCGCGCTCAGGCCGAAACGCGGCCACGCGCCGATCCGTTGGTAAAATGCCTTTCGGCGTTGCCCTTGTCCCATTGCTCCTCCATCCCCGAGTAGGACCGGCTGCGCCTCATCTAGTTCGGCGGCCCGGCTGACTCGTGGAGTCCCGTGGTTTTGCGTCCCCTCCTCGCAGAGGGTTTGCCCTTTTCGCTTCGTGCCCCACACTTGTTGTCGCGGAGCACTGACCAACCTACGCCTCCGATCCACGGCCCACAAGGGGGTCGGGCCCACCAGACGGGCTGGTCTGCCTTCGGTTTACGGTCCCCACCAGGGAACCCTCCATGCGTCCCGCCCGCGAAACATTCCGACCATTCGGCCCGCACAGATCGGACCCGACTTCGGGAAGTGAGCAAGGCTCACCCGGCTCGATGGAGACCAGATCAGCACCACCCGGGTAGCCTGACGGCGACATGAACAGCAGATCCGGGTGACTGATCACCACGCGCCGGTGGCGGCCCAGGCGCTCGACCAGGTCGACGCGGCGGCGTGGCGGGAGGCCGAGGGGGCCGGCCTGTTCGACGTGGTGGAACTGGCCAACCAGGTCTGCGCCGGACAGCACGGACTGACGCCCCTGGTGCCACCACCCCGCCACGATCGGCCTCGGTGGGCGGACCAAG
>Ga0182018_10001351_pt1 | contig 28225 bp, 24 predicted proteins | sample 812P2MmetaG_FD_120490 | JGI IMG/M metagenome (GOLD analysis project Ga0182018, IMG submission 120490) | Permafrost microbial communities from Stordalen Mire, Sweden - 812P2M metaG | ecosystem: Environmental > Terrestrial > Soil > Wetlands > Permafrost | place: Sweden: Stordalen | collected...
ACCTCGCGATAGTCGGCGATGCGTTCCGCGACCGGCCGCTTCTGGGCCGTGTGCCGCGTGTGCTCGAGGAACCCCGTGCGTGCCGCCATCAGCTCACCAGCTCGAGTTGGGCGCGCAGCGCCCGCCGGTACTCTTCGGGCATCACCTTGACGAAACGATCGCGCTCCTGGGTCCAGTTGCGCAGCACTCGCTTCGCGACTGCACTGCCGGTGAGTGCGGCGTGGCGTTCGATCAGTCGGTGCACCAGTTCGTCGTCGACACCCACCTGCTCGAGCGCCACCGATGCCCGGTTGCAGCGCGCCGCAAACATCTGCTGCTCGTCGAACACGTAGGCGACCCCACCGCTCATGCCGGCCGCGAAGTTCCGCCCCGTCGCCCCGAGAACGACGACGGCCCCGCCGGTCATGTACTCGCAGGCGTGGTCGCCGACTCCCTCGACGACGGCGACCGCACCCGAGTTGCGCACGCAGAAGCGTTCACCGGCCACACCGCGGATGAACGCTTCCCCGGAGGTTGCACCATACAAAGCGACGTTGCCGATGATGACGTTGTTCTCTGCGCGCCGTGTCGCAGCGGCCGGGGGCACGACAACCAGGCGGCCGCCGGAGAGTCCCTTGCCCACGTAGTCGTTGGCTTCACCGCGGAGGGTCAGCGTGACGCCACTCGCGAGCCACGCGCCGAACGACTGCCCCGCGGCGCCATCGAGCTCGACATCGATGCTGCCGTCCGCAAGACCGGCAGCCCCGTGTCGCCGTGCGATCTCGCCGCTGAGCATCGCGCCGACACAGCGATGGACGTTGCGCACCGGGAGCCTTATGCGCACGGCCTTCCCGCCCAGGACCGCATCGCGAGAGCGCGCGAGCAGCTCGTTGTCGAGCATGTCGCCCAGGTCTGCGCTCTGCTCCCTGCTGTGCCGGCGGTCCGTGGCGGATTCCACCTCGGGCACCATGAGCAGCGGCGTGAGGTCGAGCCCGCGCGCCTTCCAGTGATGCACGGCAGGATCGGTCTCGATGAGGTCGACGCGGCCGATCATGTCCTCGAAGCGCCGGAAGCCGAGTCGCGACATCCAGCGGCGCACGTCCTCGGCAAGGAAGAGCATGAAGGCGACGACGTGCTCGGGCCGGCCGGCAAACCGCGAGCGCAGCACCGCGTCCTGCGTGGCGATGCCGACCGGACAGGTGTTGAGGTGGCAGACACGCATCATCACGCAGCCCGCCGCGATCAACGGCGCCGTCGCGAACGCGAACTCGTCAGCACCGAGCAGCGCACCCACGACCACGTCGCGCCCGGTCTTCATCTGGCCGTCCGCAAGGAGCGTGACCCGGCTGCGCAGCCGCTGCCTCGTGAGCACTTGCTGCGCCTCGGCGAGGCCAAGTTCCCACGGCACGCCCGCGTGCTTGATCGCCGTCAGCGGCGACGCACCAGTGCCGCCCTCGTAGCCCGCGATGACGATGTGGTCGGCACGGGCTTTTGCGACCCCCGCAGCGACGGTGCCGACGCCTGCCTCGGCAACGAGCTTCACGCTGATCCGGGCCTGCGGATTCACCGAACGCAGGTCCCAGATCAGCTGGGCGAGGTCCTCGATCGAGTAGATGTCGTGGTGCGGCGGTGGCGAGATGAGCCCGACACCAGGCGTCGAGTGGCGCAGCCGCGCAATTGCATCGTCGACCTTGGGTCCCGGCAGCTGACCGCCCTCGCCGGGCTTGGCGCCCTGGGCGATCTTGATCTGCAACTCATCCGCGTTGACCAGATAGTGCGCAGTGACTCCGAAGCGTGCCGATGCCACCTGCTTGATGGCGCTCCTGCGCCAGTCACCGTTGGCATCCGGCTCGTAACGTGAGGAGTCCTCTCCTCCCTCGCCGGTATTCGAGCGCGCTCCGATCCGGTTCATCGCGATCGCGAGCAGCTCGTGCACCTCCTTGCTCAGCGAGCCGTGCGACATCCCGCCCGTGGAGAAGCGGCGCACGATGTCCAGCGCAGGTTCCACCTCATCGATCGGCACTGAGACTGGCGCCTGCCGGAGCACGAAGAGGCCGCGCAGATTCTTCAGCCGCTGCGACTCGTCATCGGCAAGCGCGACGTAGTGCTGGAACGCCGATTCGTCGTTGGACTTGACCGCGTGCTGGAGCGCGCCGATGACCTCGGGATTCCACTGGTGGTGCTCACCATCGCGGCGCCATCGATACTCGCCTCGATCCTCCAGCGTCGGCGGCGTGACGCGCACGTCCGGAAACGCGCGCTGATGGCGCGCCAGCGCCTCGGCCGCGATCACATCCATACGGATGCCACCGATGCGCGACGGGGTGTTGGGGAAGTAGCGATCGACGACCGTGCGGTCGATGCCGAGGCACTCGAAGATCTGCGCGCTGCAGTACGACTGGATCGTGGAGATGCCCATGCGCGCGATGGTCTTGCGCAGCCCCTTGACCAGTGCCTGGACGTAGAGCCCCTCGGCGCGCTCCGCGTCGATGGTCGGGGGCATCAGCTCGCGTCGCGCGATGTCTGCGATCGTCTCGAACGCGAGGTACGGGTTGACCGCCTCAGCGCCGTAGCCGATCAGCAGCGCGAGGTGCATCACCTCGCGCGCTTCCCCCGTTTCAATGACCAGACCGACCCCGGTGCGTGTCTGCTCGCGGACCAGGTGGTGGTGGACCGCGGCGGTGGCGAGGAGCGACGGGATGGGCACGTGCGAGGCATCGATGTGCCGGTCGCTCAGGATCAGAACGGTCGCACCTGCCTCGATCTGCTGTGAGGCAAGGCGGCAGATTCGCTCGAGCCCCGCGACGAGTCCGGCGGCACCGGCGTCACGGTGAAAGACCATCGAGATGGTCTCCGCCGGGAACTGACGCTGGGTGACGTGGCGGAGCTTCTCGAGGTCGTGGTTGGTGAGCACGGGATGCGGCATCTCGAGCCGCTTCGCCTGCGCCGGTCCCTGTTCGAGGAGGTTCCCACCGGCGCCGAGGGTGGTGACCATCGACATCACCGCCTGCTCGCGAATCGGATCGATCGGCGGGTTGGTCACCTGCGCGAAGAGCTGCTTGAAGTAGTTGAAGAGCGGCAGCGGGCGCTCGCTCAACACGGCGAGCGGTGTGTCGTTGCCCATCGATCCGACCGCTTCCTCGCCGGTCTCGCCCATCGGCTCGAGCAGGAGCTCGACGTCCTCGATGCTGTAGCCGAATGCCTGCTGGCGGACCAGGAGTGTGCCCGGGTCCGGCGCGGGCACATGGTCGGGGGAATCCAGCTCGTCGAGGTGCACGGTCCCGGCTCGAATCCACTCGCTGTACGGCTGCGCCGAGCTGAGCGTGCTCTTCACGGCCGCGTCATCGAGGATCCGCCCCGCCGCCGTGTCGACGAGCAGGAGCCGCCCGGGCTCGAGACGCCACTTCCTGGCGATGCGCTCCTCGGGCAGATCGAGCACACCTGCCTCAGACGCCATGACCACGAGCCCGTCTTCCGTCACCAGGTACCGCGCGGGACGCAGGCCGTTGCGGTCGAGCGTCGCGCCGATGACCCGACCGTCGGTGAAGGCGATCGCCGCCGGGCCGTCCCAGGGCTCGAGCAGCGAGCCGTGAAACTCGTAGAAGGCGCGCCGCTCGTCATCCATGAGCGGGTTCTGGTGCCACGCCTCGGGGATCATCATCATCACCGCGTGCTCGATCGACCGGCCGGTCATGGCCAGCAGCTCCATGGCGTTGTCGAACTGCGAGGAGTCGGATCCCGACTCGTCGAGCACCGGCATCAGCTTTGCGATGTCATCCCCGAAGTGCGGGCTGCGGAACTTCGACTGGCGCGCGCGCATCCAGTTGACGTTGCCGCGAAGCGTGTTGATCTCACCGTTGTGCGCTGACATCCGGAACGGCTGGGCGAGGTCCCAGCGAGGGAGCACATTGGTGGAGAAGCGCGCGTGGACGAGCGCGAGCATCGATGTCATGCGCTCATCGAGCAGGTCGGGGTAGAAGCCCGCGAGCTGCGCCGCGGTGAGCATCCCCTTGTAGACCACGGTGCGGCTCGACAGGCTGGCCCAGTGGAAGCGATCGCGGCCGATTCCGACTGCGACGGCGTTGCGTTCGATGACCCGTCGCAGCACGAGCAGGCGTCCCTCGAGCGCGGCACCCTCGAGACCGATGGCGGCGACAAACATCTGGCGCAGCACGGGGAGCGCCGTACGTGCCGACCGTCCGATCGATCCGGCGTCCACCGGCACGTCGCGCCAGCCGAGCAGGCGAAGTCCCTCGGCTCTGCACGCCTGGAGCGCGATTGCCTCGCACCGTTCCCGCTCATCCGGATCCTGGGGAAGCATCGCCATGCCGACGCCGTACGCCCCGAGCGCCGGGAGCGACAACCCAGACGAATCCCGGAGAAAGACGTCCGGGAGCTGGAGGAGGATTCCGGCACCGTCGCCGCTGTCCGGTTCAGCGCCCGACGCGCCCCGGTGACCGAGATTGACGAGCGCCTGGATGCCCTGGTCGACCACAGAGTGAGCCGGGCCGCCGGCGATCCGCGCGATGAACGCCACGCCGCAGGCGTCATGCTCGGTGGCCGTGTCGAACAGACCTCGATTCGGGGGCTGCTCTGCTAGCTGCTGGCCGATACGTGCGTAGCCTGACATGCTCCGCCCGTCGGATCAAGTCGGGAACGCGAGGCCGCGCGTGTGTTAGAGTTTGCGTCAATGGCCGCAACTGCGCGTCGATACTTTGGCCCGCCAGCCGTAAGGCTGCCGGGGGTCTTCTAACCCGACCGCGCAGTCGTTACCAGGGCTGGTTCATCAGAGATGGGTCAGCCCCGGATCCCGTGTGGTGGCCCATCACCACACGGAGGTGCCAAACAGTGACCATCGAGCCGCTGCTCGTCAGCGCGACGCGACGACACGACACACACCGAGTCAGCATCGGCGCCGTCGAGGTGGGCGGCAATACCGTGCCGGTCATCGCGGGACCGTGCGCGGTCGAGCCCGGCTACGTCGAACATGCGATTGCCGCGCATCGCGCCGGAGCGTCGGTGCTCCGCGGGTGCGTCCTCAAACCACGGACCCGGCCGGGATCCTTCCAGGGTCTCGGCGCCGCCGGGCTGCCGCTTCTCGATGAGGCGAAGCGTGTGACCGGCTTACCGGTGATCGCCGAACCGCTTGCCGCCGAAGACATCGAGGTGCTGCGCGGCCATGTCGACGCGCTGCAGATCGGAGCACGCTCGATGCACAACACGCCCCTGCTGCGCGCCGCCGGACAGAGCGGCATGACGGTGATCCTCAAGCGCGGGATGTCGGCCACCTACGACGAATGGCTTGCAGCCGCCGACTACGTCACCACCGAGGGCAACCGCCAGGTCATCCTCTGCGAGCGCGGGATCCGAACATTCGAGACCGCCACGCGGAACACCCTCGACGTGAGCGCGATCGCCGTACTTCGGGATATGACCGACCTCCCGATCGCAGTCGATCCAAGTCACGCGGCCGGCGCTGCGCGTTGGGTCCCGTCCCTCGCTGTCGCAGCGCTCGCGGCAGGCGCTGACGCACTGCTCATCGAGTGTCACCCCGACCCGGCGGCGTCGCTCTGTGATGCCGCGCAGGCGATCACGCCGCAGGTCTTGAGCCGGATTGTGCAGACGTCGCTGTCGCTGTGCGCGATGACGAGACCCGCCGTGGCGGGCACGGTCGCGGAGTGCCGGGCGATGATCGACACCATCGACGACGCGGTGTTCCGGATGCTCGAGTACCGCGCGGCAATGGTCGGCGCGGTGCAGGAGCAGAAATCGGCGGCGCTCTTGCCGGAGCGAGATCTCGACAGGGAGCAGGAGATCGTCGAGCGACTCTCGCGTCAGGCGCCGAGGCTCGGCGAGCAGCGTGTCGATCGTCTCGTCCACGCAATCATCGAAGAGTGCCTCGACGCCGTTCCGGTCCGCCCCGAGGCGGCGGTGGCCTGACGCACTCGCCGTCTGAGACGCACGCCGGCCGGCACCGAGGGTCATACTCGGAGACCACCAGCGGCTCGGGACGATCGCCGGATTGAGGCGAGATATCGATGACCAATGCGACCCCCGTTCCAGAGCGCACGCTTGTCGAGTTGTTTCGTCGCCAGGCGGCGTCGCGTTCCAGCAGCCCGGCAATGTTCCATCGCGACGGCGATTCGTGGGCGGCGATCGACTGGAACACCTATGCGCAGCAGGCGCGCATCCTCGCGGCGTTCTTCATCAGCGCGGGGCTGAACGAGGAAGCACACGTCGCGATCTGGTCCTTCAACAGGCCGGAATTCCTCATTGCAAGCACCGCGACCATGCTGGCTCGCGCCTGCACAGCACCGCTCTATCAGACGTTGAGCGCATCCGAGGCTGCCTATGTCCTCGGTCATTCCGACGCGCCGATTGCAGTGGTGGAGAACGAGGATCACCTCGCGAAGGTGCTCGAGGTGCGCGATCAGCTGCCGGCGCTGCGATGTGTCGTGCTCATGGACGGCGCGGCGCCCGGCGGCGACGACGCGTTCGTGGTGTCGTGGAACGACGCGATGCAACGTGGTCGCGATGCGCTGCCGCAGTTGGAGGATGACCTGGACCGGCGCACTGACTCGGTGCAGGCGAGCGACATCGCGACGCTCGTGTACACCAGTGGCACCACCGGTCCGCCGAAAGCGGTCATGGCAACGCATGGAAACCTGATCGCGGCCATCAACGGGTTGGGACCGATCGTCAGCCTGTCTTCAGATGACCGCGTCCTCAGCTACCTGCCACTGGCGCACATCCTCGAGCGGCTCAACAGCGAGGTGCGCCTCTACTGCGCCGGCAACGCGCTGTGGTTCGCAGCCTCGATCGCCGAGATGCCTTCAGAGGTGCGCGACCTCCGACCAACCTGCTTCGTGGGTGTCCCGCGCGTGTGGGAGAAGATGGCGGCGACGATCAATGCCGTCATCGACGCAATGCCGAGCTCGCGCCGTCGCCTGGCACGCTGGGCGATCGCCGTCGGTGAGCAGGCCGTCGATCGCGGTCAGCGCGGTGAGGCCGCGACCGCCATGCAGCGGCTGCGCCACCGCGTCGCGGACCGTCTCGTGCTCCACCGGATTCGCGACGCGACCGGCCTGGAGCGTGCGCACACGCTCATCACCGGCGCGGCCCCGATCTCCCAGCAAGTGCTGCGCTTCTTCCACGCGCTCGGGCTCGAAGTCCTGGAAGGCTACGGAATGAGCGAGAACATGACCGTGACCACCGTCAACCGGCACGGCCACGTGCGCCTCGGAACAGTCGGACAGGTCGTACCCGGGGTCGAGCTGCGTATCGCCGATGACGGCGAGATCCTGATGCGCGGGGAGGTGCTTTTTGGAGGGTATTACAAGGACCCGGCAGCAACTGCTGAGGCTGTTGTCGACGGGTGGCTGCACACCGGCGACATCGGTGAGCTCGACGCCGAGGGGTACCTGCGGATCACCGACCGCAAGAAGGACTTGATCATCACCGCCGGTGGAAAGAACGTCGCTCCGTCGAACATCGAGGATCTGTTGCGCAGCGAGTTGATCGCCACACCCGTGGTGATCGGCGACCGGCGACCGTACATCGCCGCGCTGCTGACGCTCGATGCGTCAGGCCTCGAGAACTTCGCTCGCAAGCGCGGACTCTCGACGAACGTCGAAGCACTGCTGCGCCACCCGATGCTGCTCGAGGAGATACAGCGACGCGTCGAATCCGTCAACGGCCATCTCGCCAACGTCGAACGGGTGCGGCGGTGGTGTCTGCTCCCTCGAGAATTCGAGGTCGGCGTCGAGCTGACGCCAACGTTCAAAGTGCGCCGGAAGCTCGTCGCCGAACGGTATGCGGCGGAGATCGAGAGCCTCTACGCGCCGCAAGCCGTCGCCGCCCGTTCGGGCGGTGAGGCTGCGTAATCGGTCGAGCCTACCTGCGCTCGAGGATCCCTCGAATGAACGCCGCCTGACCGGTGTGAGTCACGTCGTCGTGGATGATGCTGACCAGCCGGACCCCCAGGGTCACTGGTGGGTCCCAACGCTCGTCCACGATCCGATCGAGGTCGGAGTCCGTCAGACCCGCGATGTACGCGAGGGTCACCTCGTGGACCGCGTCGTAGTAGTCGCGGAGCGACTCCGAGTCGACGATGACGGAGGCAACTTGAGCGGACGTGTGCCCATAGCCGTGGTCGGCCGGCTCGAGCGGCAGGTCGAATCGCTCCACCCAGCCGCCGGAGCTCCAGACCTGCTCGGTCCCGGCGACGCCCGCGACGTGATCGTCCTGAATCCGCGTCAGGTGCCAGACCAGCCACGCGATCGAGTTGGCTTCGCCATCGAGGCGAGCAGCAAGCTGCTCGCGCCTGAGCCCATCGAGGACGCGATGCACGACGTCGCGGACTCGCCCGAACGCATCCGCAAGCACCTCTGCGCTGGTCATCTGATACTCCTCTGCCGTGTCGCGAGACCCTTCCTCCATCATGAAGGTATGACTGACCATCCCGAAGACCTGCCCTGGAATGACAGCCCCGCCGATTCGGACGCGCCGCTCGGCGACGGGGAGCCCGATCCCGCAGAGGTGACCGGTGACGAGGACGATCCGGCAGTCACCGACTCCTCACTGGTAGGACGGCTGCACGACGTCGACGAATATCATCGAGACACCCTCGACGAGCGTCTCGGCGAAGAGGAACCCGATCGAGCCGCACGCTTCCAGGAGCCGGAAGCCGGCGAGCTGCAGGCACCCGAATCGGGCGACGACGACATCGAGCTGGTCTCCGGTGAGCCGGATCCGTCGGATTCTCTCGATGGTGACGATGACGAGTCCGCCGAGAATGCCGCCGTCCACGTCATCCCCGACAACGGGGACTAGGCGCTTGCGACGCTGTTTCGCTAAGCGGCCGCCCGAAGGTCAGCGCGAGCGCTGCATGCCTGAGCGCGGCAACTAAGCTTCACCGATGGCGACCGCAAGTCCCGGACCGGGGAGGATGCCGACCCCCACCGGGAAGCCCGGCCCGAATACGGTCGGCTACAACCCGATGCGCTGGCGGCGCTTCTGGTTGCTCATCTTCGGTCTGCTCCTGCTCAACATCGTGATCTCGAGCATCATCCAGAGCGCAAGCACGCCGGCGTCGGTGACCATCCCCTACAACCTCTTCCTGGACGAGGTCAATGGCGGCAACGTGGTCAACATCACGGCAACAGGTGACTCGATCACCGGGACGACCCGCAGTGCTGTCAGCCCCGGTGCTGGACAACCGAGTGCCAAGAATTTCCTGACGCAGCGTCCCTCGTTCGCCAGCGACAACCTCGAGACCACGCTGATCAAGAACAACGTCAGCATTCTCGCCGAGAACCCCAACCCTCCCACCCCACTCTGGGAGACGTTGCTGCTCTGGTTCGGACCAACGCTTCTGATCGTCTTCGGGTTCATCTACCTGATGCGCAGAAGCGCCGCGGCGCTGGGCGGTGGTGGGAGCGGTGGCCTTCTCGGGCGATTCGGCCAGAGCGGCGCCCGCCTGTACAACGCCGAGCGACCCGACACCACCTTCGCGGACGTCGCCGGGATCGATGAGGTGAAAGCGGAGCTGGTCGAGATCGTCGACTTCCTGAAGACGCCCGAGAAGTATCAGCGCCTCGGCGGCACCATCCCCAAGGGCGTGCTTCTCATTGGGGCGCCGGGCACAGGGAAAACGCTGCTCGCCCGCGCCGTCGCCGGTGAGGCCGGAGTGCCGTTCTTCTCCATCTCAGCGTCCGAATTCATCGAGGCCATCGTCGGGGTCGGGGCTGCTCGAGTGCGTGATCTTTTCCAGAAGGCGCGCGCCGCGGCGCCGGCAATCGTCTTCATCGACGAGCTCGACGCCATCGGCCGGTCGCGTTCGACGGGCGCTCGACTCGGAGGCAACGAGGAACAGGAGCAAACCCTCAACCAGATCCTCACCGAGATGGATGGATTCGATACGCATACCGGCGTGATCGTTCTCGCCGCAACCAATCGTGCCGACGTGCTGGACCCCGCACTGCTCCGTCCCGGACGTTTCGACCGAAGGGTCACGGTCCCGTTCCCGGACCGGCGAGGCCGCCTCGAGATCCTCCGCATCCACACGAGACACATTCCGCTCGGGCCGGACGTCGACCTCGGTTTGATCGCGTCACTCAGCGCCGGGATGGTCGGTGCGGACCTGCGCAACCTCGCCAACGAGGCGGCCCTGGCCGCAGCTCGCCGCGATGCGAACACCGTGTCCCAGGCCGATTTCTCCGATGCCCTCGAGAAGGTCGAGCTCGGTTCCGAGCGCAAGCTCTCACTCACGCAGCTCGACCGCGAGAAGATCGCCTACCACGAGTCCGGCCATGCATTACTGGGCTTGCTGCAGCCGGGCGCGGACCCGGTGCGCCGTGTGTCGATCATCCCGCGCGGACAGTCGCTGGGCGCGACCGTGCAGAGCCCCGTCGACGACCGTTTCAGCTATGGCGAGGATTACCTGCGAGGAAGGATCACCGGAGCGCTTGGCGGCCGCGCTGCCGAGGAACTGGTCTATGGAGTCGTCACGACGGGCGCGGAGAGCGACCTCCGCCAGGTGACCGTCATCGCCCGTCAGATGGTTGTCAAATGGGGCATGAGCCCCAAGGTCGGCGTGCTCAGCCTTGCGGATGACGAAGGCCCGGGCCAGCCACTCTCGTTCTCGCGGCCCTACAGCGAGGAGACGGCCGCGCTCATCGATGAGGAGGTGCGGCGCATCTGCGAGGAGTGTCTCCGTCAGGCTGTTGCGTTGCTCACGAGCAATCGCGACAAGCTCGACGCGCTCGTCCATGCGTTGCTAGAGCACGACACGCTCGGCGAGACGGAGATCCTCGCGGTGACCGGGATCGCGGCACCCGCGACGGTTCCGGCTATACCGCAGCCGCGCTGAGCTGCATCAGGACCAGTCGCTGGACTCGCGAGCCTTGAGGTTGCGACGCGCCATGAATGCGGCCGCTTCGGCGCGACGCGACAACCCCAGTTTCATCAGGATGTTCGAGACGTAGTTCTTGACGGTCTTCTCAGCCAGAAACACTTTCTCGGCGATCTGACGGTTGGTCATCCCCTCGGCGACCAGGTCGACGATCTTCCGCTCCTGCGGGGTCAGGTCGGCGATGCCGTCATCGACCTGCGTCCCTTCGCCGCGGAGGCGGGCAAGCACCCGCGCGGTGACTGTCGGATCGAGCAGCGACTCGCCTCGGGCAACCTGCCGGACGGCGCCCACCAGGTCACTGCCTCGCACCTGCTTGAGGACGAAGCCGGCAGCGCCCGCCATGATCGAGCTGAACAGCGCCTCGTCGTCAGAATGCGCCGTGAGCATCAGCACTTTCGTGTCCGGGAAAGCCGACCGGATTTCCCGGCAGGCCTCGATGCCCGATCGGCCGGGAAGGCGGACGTCCATGATCACCACGTCCGGGTGGCTGGCCTCGACCGCTTTGAGCGCCGCGTCGGCGTCTCCCGCCTCGGCGACCACGGTGATGCCGCCGACACCATCGAGGATGCTGCTCAGTCCGCGCCGGACGAGCTCATGGTCATCGCAGAGCATGATCCGGATCGCGGGCTCGTCGGGCACGTCTGCACTGTACTGCGTGCTGCGGCAGTGGCCAAGCCGATAGGCCTGCCGAGTTCGTGACCTTCTCCCCTTGGCACCGGTCGCTCATGGACCCACGATGAGAACACCGGCACGCCATGAACACAATGCTCCTTCACGACTTCGCCTACGTCCCAGTTTCCGCCGAGCGGGTGTGCAGTCGCATCCTCGCCGAGGACGGGATGTGGCTTGCCCTCCTGGCAGATGCTGCCGTGAGCGAAGCCGAGACTCTGCATCTCAGGATTGGCCCGGTTGGCGCCGTACCCATGCTTGGCAAGACGGTGAAGCTGGAGGTCGGTGAGCCACTCAAGCGCGACGAGGTGACCGTCGTGCCGCTGGCCTGGAGGGCGACAGCAACGCCGGGGCTGTTTCCTGTCATGAGTGCCGACCTCGAGATTGCGCCACTTGATGCCGAGCTCACGCAACTGACGCTCCGGGGACGATATGAACCTCCGCTGGGCGCCGTCGGTCGCCGGCTCGACCGGCTCCTCATGCATCGCGTCGCCGAGGCGAGCGTGCGTGCTTTTCTCGGCCGGCTCGTGGCGACGCTCAGCGCCGCTGAAACCGCACGACTATGATCCCGATCGGATGGCACTGAGTGGAAACCGGGCTGCGCGCCTGCTCGAAACTGGGCTGGCCTTGGCCGCAGAGCTGTCGCTCCCAGCGCTCCTCCAGGGGATTGTCGACCAGGCGGTCGACCTGACCGACGCTCGTTACGCTGCGCTGGGAGTCCTGTCCCCGGGCGGATCCGACCTCAGCGACTTCATCACGAGTGGGCTCAGCGAGGAGCAATGGGGCGCAATCGGCGAATTGCCGCACGGGCGAGGCATCCTCGGCGTCCTCATTCGCGAACCGGCGTTGCTGCGTCTCCCCGACATCGCGGCCGACCCACGTTCGGCTGGACTCCCACCCAACCATCCGCCGATGCGCACATTCCTCGGCGCACCGATCCGTGCGCACGGACGCGTGTTCGGAAACATCTACCTCACCGACAAGCAGGCAGCACCGGAGTTCACCGAAGATGACGAGGCAACCCTGCTCGTGCTCGCAACGCAGGCGGGCGTTGCCATCGCCAACGCGAAGCTGTACGCGGAGCTGCAGCAACGCGAACGCTGGCTGGACTCGGTGCGCGAGGTGGCGACGACGCTGCTCTCCGGTGACACCGCCCGCACCACGCTGGAATTGGTAGCGCAACGCGCCCGTGAGCTCGGCGATGCCGACATGGCCACCATCAGCGTGCCGGAAGGCGACGGTCTGCGCATCATCGTCGCCGACGGCGCGGGTGCGGACGAGCTGGTCGATGTCGAGGTGCCACTTGCCGGCTCGCTGTCGGCCGAGGTGATCCGGACCGAGCGCACGATGGTTGTCGCGGACGCCGGCCAGTCGACGTTGACGCAGCCGATGGTGAGCATCGCCGGGGTCGGGCCGATGATCCTGGTGCCGCTTGCGCTCCGGACAAGCACGGCCGGTGTGCTTGCGGTCGGACGTTTCGCCGGGCGGCCCCTCTTCGCTTCGACCGACACGCCGCTGCTGGAGAGCTTTGCCGAACAGGCAAGCCTGGCGCTCGAATATGCGCGAGTGGTCTCCGAGATATCCCGTCTCGGCATGATCGAGGATCGAGAGCGCATCGCTCGCGACCTCCACGACGGTGTCATCCAGTCCCTGTTCGCCGTCGGTATCGGGCTCCAGGGGACGGCCGCCGTGGTCGGTGATCCGCGTCTTGCGGATCGCATCCAGCAGTTCGTCACCGAGATCGACCGCGTCATCGGCGATGTGCGCAGCTACATCTTCGGACTTCGCCCGAGCGTGCTCACGGCCGGCAACCTCACCAACAGCATCGAGCAACTCGCCCACGAGGTTGAGGAACGCACGGGCGTGACGGTGATCGTCGAGATCGACGTCTCACTGGAGAGCGTGCTCGCCGAGTCCTCGGCGCAGATCGTGCACATCGTTCGCGAAGCACTGTCAAACATGGGACGTCATGCTGCGGCGACGACCTGTCGCGTCTCGATACTCCGCGCCGCGTCGACTGCAGTCATCGAGATCGATGACGATGGCCAGGGATTCGACGCGGAATCGGCGACGCCGGGCATGGGGATGGGGAACCTGGCGGAACGCGCGCAGGCGATCGGCGGGACGCTCGAAGTCGATTCGCACGTCGGAACGGGCACGGCGATACGCGTGCGAGTTCCGCTGTGACAACGGCGACGCTTCCGGGCTATCCGTCGGCGTGGGTCATCGACACTGTCCTGACGGATGGCGGTGCGGCACACATACGGCCCATCCGGCCGGGCGACGCAAACGCGCATCGAGCTTTCTTCGCGCGCCAGTCCCAGCAGAGTGTGTACTTCCGCTTCTTTGGTCCGAGGTCGGCGTTGACGGATCGCGAGGTCACACATTTCACCACCGTCGACTACCACGATCGCATGGCATTCGTCGCATTTCTCGGCGGCGAGATGATCGCCGTCGGTCGCTACGAGCACCTCGGTCACGGTGACGAGGCCGAGGTCGCGTTCGCGGTTGCCGACGAGCATCAGGGTCGCGGGCTGGCGACACTGCTCCTTGCGTATCTCGCGACGTACGCAATGACCCAGGGCATCACCCGTTTCAGCGCCGACACGCTCATCGACAACCGGCGGATGCTGCAGGTCTTCGAGGGGGCCGGCTTCACGCGCGTGAGCCGATCCATCGAGTACGGCGTTGTCCATCTCGCGTTCGACATCCGCAGCGCGGTCACCGAGGTTCCCCGCCTGAGCTGATCGCCGGGATGGCACGGTGCCACGCTGCTATCTCGCGGCGAGACCCAAAAGGATGCGGACGCAGCGTTCGCAGTACCAGATTGGCAGCCCCGTGCCGCGCTCGCGTACATCCCCTCCCGGTATCCCTGAATAGGCAAAGGGCTGCAGCTCCGCATCGCACCTGGCACATCTCGCGTGGCTGCCTGTCCATTGGTAGACAAAGGGCTGTCCACCGACAAAGACCGTCTGCTGCGGCCACGGACGAAACTCGGCAGCAGGCACCATGCGACGCGCCGTGTTCTCAGGAATGTCACCGAGAGCGAGACTGCTTTCGTGGATCTCGGCGATCTCCAGCTGGCCGGTCTCTGCATCGCCGCGAATCGCGAGCACGGGCAGCGTCGACCCACCGACGCGCCCGGGAACGGGGGTCTCGAGGTCCTTCAAGGTCATCGCATGCTAATCGCTCGGCGCTGGCGAAGTCGAGACCACGGGGTGCTCGCCAGACTGATCAGGACATCGGGTTGAGGGTCACGTGGCACTGTGCCACCAGGGACCGATGACCCACCGAGCTCGGGACCAGCACCCGGGATCTCATGGCGGATGGCTCTGTTGTCAAACCCCTGCCCGGGTCGAGGATGTGAACACAGAGTCACATGGACTCGAGAACAACAGACAGAAAAGGGACACGGACCATGACAAGCGGACTTCGTTGGCGGATCTTCGTACTCCAGGTTGGACTCATCGGCATCCTCGCCTTCGTGAGCGGATTCGCCTTCTGGGCGAGCAGCTTCGCGACCTCGACTGTTCACGACCAGCTCGCGGCGCAGCAGATCTACTTCCCGGCAGCCGGCTCGGCGGCACTCACTGCGCTTCCCAAGGTCGACGACATCGCCATGACGCAGTACGCCGGTGACGAACTGCTGACCGGTGCGGAGGCTCAGGTCTACGCCAACAACTTCATCAACGTCCACCTTGGCGAGATCGGCAACGGCCAGACCTACTCGCAGCTGAGTGCCGCCGCTGAGGCCGCGCCCACCAACACCAAGCTCGCCGGCGAAGTGGCGACCATCTTCAAAGGCACCACGCTTCGCAGCATGTTGCTCAACGCCTACGGCTGGTCCGAGATCGGCGTTTTCGCCGGCTACGCAGCCATCGGCCTGGCGATCGCGGCCGTCGCGGTCTTCGGCGCCTTCCTCTTCGAGATCGTCCGCTGGCGCGAGACGGCAGGAGCGGGACGGACCACCCGCGAAGCCGCACTCCCCGTGCCCGCAGCGCAGCGCGCATAAGGGACGAGCGCCGGACTTCGGTCCCCCTTTTGACCCACCGGCTTCGCGGCCGGTGGGTCCTTTTATTCCGGCGATCTACCGGGGAGTCCCTACAAGGCACCACGAATATGTGAGACTCCGCCACCGCGAGCGACCGTCAGGGAGTTGGAAAGACGATGCACGCACAATCCAATGAAGCAACGCGCTTATCGCAGGACACGCTGATTTTTCACATCTCGCCGGCTGGGCTGAGCCTCATCGGCGGGAGCGGCCGCGGGGCCGGTTGGACCGGCATCGTCGACCTGACGCTCGATCAAGAGCCACTGGCGATGCAGGTCCATGCTTCCAGCCGCCCGGCGCGACTTGACGGAACCGACGAACCCGTTCGCGTCGTCGGCCCGTACTGGGCAAAGCACGCCGTGCTGGTGCCTGTCGGCGGGGAGCACCTGGTGGTCTTCGGCAGCGACGAGCCGCTGCCCGACTCCGATGCAACCCTGGTCCCCGCTGCCGCGCATCTCGTCGCCGAAGTCCAGCAGGTGTCGCCGGCGAAGCTGCTCGCCGACGAGCTCGAGATGGTTCACGCGATTCGCGACCTCATCGAATACCGCCCTGAGCGGGTTGTTGAGACGGCTCGGCACATCGCAACCAAGGCGGCCGAGCCACTCTCATGCGAAGTTGGTGCGGTGCTCCTCCACTACAACGGCACCCTGGTCGCGGAGGTGATCACGCGCAACTGGTCGGAGCACCTGGATTCCGCCGATGTCCGAGCCACGCTCATCACGCTGTTCCAGCGCGTCGAGAATGGTGCCCTCCTCGAGCTCGAGCTCGAAGCGGCAGCCGGCGATGCCCTCGGTCGCGACCAGGGCCTCGTCGCGCGTTTCGCAGTCCCCATCGGGCGTCCCAAACCTTTTGGGGTGCTCGTCGTCGCTCACGCCGCAACGCGTGCACGAGGGTTCACCAACCTCTGCCAGCGCATCGGATACTCGCTGGCCGAGGTTGCGGAATCGCTCCTCGTGCAGGCCATCTCGCGCGAGCAGCTCTCGGCCGACCGCGACCGTTTCGCACGGCAGGCGCGGATCGATCCTTTGACCGGCCTTGAGAATCGCGCCGCCTGGGACGAGCACGTCCAAGCCGAGGAAGCTCGCCGGGTTCGGTACGCACGGGCGGTCACAGTCGTGAGCGCCGACCTCGACAACCTCAAGGCCGTCAACGACCGTTACGGCCACGAGGCAGGCGATCGTCTGATTCGCGCCGCCGCGAACCTCCTGCGCAGGCACGCCCGGGGCGCCGACCGCATCGCCCGTGTCGGCGGCGACGAGTTTCTGATACTCATGCCCGAAACCGACCTGCACGGCGCCGGTCGTTACCTCGTCCGCGTGCGCGCCGCCATCCGCCGAATCCAGAAAACCGAAGTGTCCGCTCTTCAACTGTCCTTCGGCGCCGCGACCGCCCGCGAAGGCGAATCGCTTGCGTCGGTCACCAAGCGAGCAGACGCCGCGATGTACGCCGCGAAGAAGCGTCGCTTCCGCAAATCACGCGACAGCGCGGACGGTTAACAGAGCCATCTCGGAGCGTCGCAGAACGGTCTAATAGACGGCCGCGGCGATCGGTGCAGGGCGGAACCGCGCGACCACTTCTTCGGCCATGATCGGGCGGCTGATCAGGTAGCCTTGGAGCTCGGAGCAATGGCGTTTCACGAGGTACGCACGTTGCACCTCGGTCTCCACGCCCTCAGCAACGATCTTCAATCCGAGGCTGAGTCCCATCGCGATCATCGCGTCGACGATCGGTGCGCTGACATTCTCGGCGACGATCGAACGCACGAATGACAGGTCGATCTTCACGGTGTCGACCGGGAATCCCTGGAGGCGGCTGAGCACGGAGTACCCGGTGCCGAAGTCGTCGATGGCGATCCGCACGCCCAGGTCGCGAATACTCTGGAGCAGTCGGAGCGCCTCGCCCTGTTGCGGAACCGCGGCGCTCTCGGTGACTTCGAGCTCGAGGAGGGTCGGGTCGAGGCCGGTCTGTTTGAGAACGTCGAGGACGCGATCGATGAGCCCGCAGCTGACCAGGTTTCTTCCTGAAACATTCACCGCCACCGGCACCGCGCCAACGGCGGAGGTTGCCCACGACTGTGCCTGTCGGCATGCGGTGGCCAGCACCCAGGCGTCAATATCGTTGATGAGCGCACTCTGCTCCGCGATCGGGATGAACTCGTCGGGAGATACAAGGCCGCGGAGTGGATGGTTCCAACGGACGAGCGCCTCGACGCCGCTCATGCGGCCCGTCATCGCGTCAACCTTCGGCTGGTACATGAGAACGAGCTCTCCACGCCCAATGCCTGCGCGGAGATCCTGCTCCAGGGTGAGCCGCTCGATGGCAGTCGCATGCACGTCCTCGAAGAAGATCTCGTGACGATCCTTGCCGTGAGCTTTGCCGACGTACATCGCGGCATCGGCGTTGCGCACGACGTCGGTGGCTGCACCTCCGCCAGATGACGTCGCCACACCGATCGTCGCGGTGACGGTCAGGAAGCGCTCGGCGACTGCGAATGGTGCCCGTAACGTCTCGCGAATCCCCTCGGCGGCTCGCGCTGCGGCGGCAGGTTCCGCGAGGTCCTCCAGCAGGATCGCGAACTCGTCACCGCCAAGACGGGCGGCCGTGTCTCCGGCGCGGATTCCCGTCGACAGCCGCCGCGATACCTCGAGCAGAAGCGCATCGCCCGCAGCATGACCGAGGCCGTCATTCACCGTCTTGAAGTTATCGAGATCCAGCATCAAGACGGCATAGAAGCCGCCTCCACGCTCGAGGCGCTGGTGTGCATGTTCGAGACGATCTTCGAAGAGCGATCGATTCGCGAGGCCGGTGAGTGCATCGTGAAAGGCCTGGTGCTCGAGCTCACGCTGCAGACGGGCGCGGTCGGTGACATCGCTCGAGCAGACGATCATTGCGGCCTCGCCGTCGAAGATCGTCTCGCGAGTGTCGATCTCCACGTCAATCACGCCGCCATTCTTGGTTGCGTGACGGATGCCTTCAAAGTGCGTGCGTCCTCCCCGCATCGCATGCAGGTTGTTGCGCAACTGTTCACGATCCTCAGGAGGACGTATCTCCGCAAGCGTGAGCGTGAGGAACTCGGCACGACTGTATCCATACATCGCGATCGCGGCGCTGTTGACCGCAAGGAATTGCAGGTTGCCGTCCTCGGTGGTCACAGCGGGCAGCCTGGTGACGAGCATTGCCTGAGGGTTCTCGTCGAAGAGCAGGCGAAATGTTTCCTCGCGTGTCGCTGTGACGCGAGCCTCCGAGGCGAGTGAGGACGAAGCAGCCTCTTCGGCAGCGATAGCGGCTCGTCTCCGGCGCGCGTACACCGCAAAGAGGAGGACGACCATGCCGGAGCCCACGACGATGCCGATCGAGGCGAGGAAGGCGGCGGTCACTCCACTCGAGGCGCTCGATGCGTCCTTCTCACTGACCCGTGCGAGCTCTGGGTCGAGGATGGTGAAGGCCGGGTCGCCGAGCGTGGTATTGATCGCGGCCGCCGCCAGGGTGTTGCCTCGTACCATTGCGGATATCTCGTCCGTGACGGCGGTCTGGTAGGCGCCCGCCATTTGGACGATCACGCTGAGGTCGGAACTGGATGTTTCGTTCGCCTTGACGAGCGAGAGGTCCTGATTCGCCGCGGCCTGCAGAGTCGCTGTGGCGCCGGCTGAGTCGAGAACGCCCTCCTGCTCAATAGCGACAGCGGTGCGAAGCGCGCCGATCGATTGCGCCGCCAGCTGACGCTGATTCGACCATGCATGCAGCCCAACCAGGGCAGCAACGACAACGAACGTCAGGAGAGCGGCCGCAGCGCTGCTCACCCAAAAGTGGGCCTCACGTGACGAGGCACGCTCTCGATCACTTCCTGGAGTCACTGGCTGCCTCATGACGGTCGCGGAACGAGCATTCGCTGCCGTCGACAACCCTCACGCTACGCGCGCGAGAGACCTGCCTCCGAAGAGTCGATGCCTTCGCGCAATCCCGGAACGGCGGCGGAACTCCAGTCAGGCGTTCTCCGCCACAACGGCGTCAGTCAGCGGGTCGATTCCGGCGAGTCGTGTGGACAGCTCAGGACTCAGGTCATAGCGTGCAGCGAGAACCCTCGGGGCCGTATAGCTGACTTTGGTCTGGATCCCGTCCGCCCAGACGAGCACCTTGAGGGGAAGATCGAGGGCGGCGAGCGGGGCCGCTTGCATCACCGGCGTTCCCGCCTGTGGGGATCCGAAGATCACCACCTTGGTATCGCGGAGCGTGAGGCCCGCCCCTGCCGCAGCACCGCTGTGATCGATGACGGCGAAGACCGTCATCCCTTTCGATGCCACGACTGCAAGCAGACGATCGACGGTGTCCGCCACGGGCCGTGGACTCACCTTCGTGATGACAATCGATTGATCAAGTTGCGATTGATCAAGTTGCGATTGATCGAGTTGCGGTTGATCGAGTTGCGAGTTGTGGCCTGATTCGTCCGTAATCGCCGCTCCTCCAGGTGGGCTCAATGGTGCAGTCGAGTCGTCTCGATGTCCTGATGGTTCATGCCGAAGTAGTGCGCGACCTCGTGGAGCACCGTGTCATGCACCTGGTCCACGAGCTGCTCACGCGTCCAGCACCACCGTTCGATGTTGTGCTGGAGGAGCACGATCCGCTTCGGATACACGCTCGGGCTGAAGGTCGAGTCGTTCGCTCCCTGGAAATACCCCAGCACACGCTCGTTGATCCCCCGGGCACGGTCATCGTCGGTGGCCTCGGGCTGAATGGTGATCAAGAGGTTATCGGCGTCCATCCGAGCGCGGAGCGCGGGCGGGATGCTCTCGAGAGCGTCAGCGGCGATGCGCTCGAACTCGTCTGTGGAGACCTGATACGCCACCCGTTGAGAATGTCACACGCCCGGTAGCGAGGGCCATCAGGTGGTCCTTCGGTCCTCTTGCCCTATCCTCGTGCGGCCATGGCCCTCACCAACTCCGATTTCGCCATCGAGGTCTCGGCACTCCACAAGTCCTTCGGCAAGGTGCATGCGCTGCGCGGGATCGACTTCGCGGTGCCCCGCGGCACAGTCCTCGGCATGCTGGGACCCAACGGCGCGGGCAAGACCACTGCGGTGCGCGTCCTGACCACGCTGCTGCGGCCGGATTCGGGGCGGATCATCATCGAGGGATACGACGTGGTTCGTGACGCGGCTGCGGTACGCCGGCGGATCGGGCTCGCGGGTCAGGCGACAGCGATCCAGCTCGAGCTGACCGGACGCGAGAACCTCGAGATCATGGGGCGCCTGAACCACATGCCGCGGTCGAGCGTCAAGGGCCGCGCCGCCGAGTTGCTCGAGCGCTTCGAGATCGCAGATGCGGCTGATCGACCGGCAAAGACGTACTCGGGCGGCATGCAGCGACGCCTCGACCTCGCGGCGAGCCTGATCGCCGAGCCCTCCGTGCTCTTCCTCGACGAGCCGACCACCGGTCTCGACCCCTACGGCCGCCTCGGCATGTGGGACATCATCCGCGAGCTCGTCGGCCGGGGCACCACGCTGCTGTTGACCACGCAGTACCTCGAGGAAGCAGATGAGCTCGCGAACACCATCGTCGTGGTCGATCATGGCGAGGTCATCGCCTCGGGAACGCCGGATCGGCTCAAGGACCAGGTGGGCGGCGATCTCCTCGAATTCACCGTGCCCGACCGCGCGCAACTCGATGACGCGGTGCGCGCCGTTGCCGGGCTGTCCGACGCCGCTCCGACCGGGGAGACCGACGCGAAGCGCATCAAGGTGCCCGTCGGGAGTGGCGGATCGACCGCGCTCGTGGAAGCGGTGCGGCGCCTGGACGCCGCCGGCGTCGTGACCGAGGACCTGGCGTTGCACCGGCCGTCGCTCGACGACGTGTTCCTGGCGGTCACCGGCCATGCAGCCGAGGCTGCACCGGACGGTGCCGCCAAGGGCCAGAAGAGCCCGGCCGCCGGGGTGGCATCGTGACCGCGATCGCAGGACCCCTGAACACGAGGGCTCGGCCCAGCGCCGCGCAGATGGCCCGCTGGGCGATCAGTGATTCGCTCGTCATGACCCGGCGCAATCTTCTGGTGTGGCTGCGAGTCCCGGCCTACATCGTCTTCACGGTGGTGCAGCCGGTGATCTTCGTGCTGCTGTTCCGCTATGTGTTCGGCGGGGCAATCCACGCGCCCGGCACGGGCGGGTACGTCAGCTACCTGATGCCCGGCATCATCGGGCAGACGGCAGCTTTCGCAACCTTTGCCACCGCCATCGCGCTGGCGCAGGAGGCGACGAAGGGCGTCATCGACCGTTTCCGCGCGATGCCCATGGCGCGCTCGGCAGTGCTGGCCGGCCGGCTGATCGCCGACTCGATTCGCATGCTGATCGTGATCCTCGTGATCATCGGTGTCGGCTACGCGGTCGGGTTCCGCTTCCAGAACGGAGTCGCCGGCGCCGTCGGGATGGTCCTGCTCGCCGAGATTTTCGGCATCACGATCTGCTCCGTGTCAGCGTTCGTCGGACTTGTGATCAAGGACGAGGAATCGGTGCAGGCCTTCGGTCTCATCTGGATCTTCCCGCTGACATTCGTCAGTTCCGCGTTCGTACCGATCGCGACGATGCCCGGATGGCTGCAGGTGTTCGCGAACGACCAGCCGGTGACGCTCGTGATCAACGCGATGCGAGCCATGGCACTGGGTGGACCGGCATTCCCGCTCAACCCCTCGCTTTGGGAAAGCCTCCTGTGGCTCGCCGGCATTCTCATCGTCTTCGTCCCGCTGGCAGTGTGGAGCTACCGGCGGGTCGGTTAGGGCGGGATCGGTCTTGAACAGCGGGCGCTGGCTCGAGACCCCGGAGCTCCGTATCGGCTTGGGCTGCATGCGCCTGCCCGCGGATGGTGACGTGGCCGGCGAGACGATCGCGGCAGCCGCGGAGGCCGGCATCACGATCTTCGATACGGCGCACGCGTATGGCGTCGACGATGCGTCGCGGGGACAGAACGAGCGACTCGTTGCCCGTGCGCTGCGCGACTGCGCTGCCGAGCGCCACGCGAGGATCGTCACCAAAGGTGGCATGACCCGGGCTGCGACGGCATGGCTGCCCGACGGTCGCGGCAAATCCATCCGCGCGGATTGCGAGGCAAGCCTCGAAGCGCTCGGCGGCGTGGCGATCGATCTTTACCTGATCCACGCGCCGGACCCGCGAACACCGTGGGCCACGTCGGTGCGTGCGCTGACGCGACTGCTCGACGAGGGCATGGTCCGCCACGTGGGACTGTCGAATGTCACACGCCGTCAACTGCAAGAGGCTGCGGAAATCGTCGACATCACGGCGATCGAGGTCGCACTCAGCGCACTCGACGACACCGCTGTCCGAGGAGGACTGCTCGACTTCTGCAACGAGCGCGGCATCGTGGTGATCGCCCATTCACCACTCGGAGGGCCGCGACGGGCGCCTGCGCTCGCGCGCCGCCCGGAACTGGTCGAGATCGCAAGGGATCGTGATGCAACTTCAGAGGAGGTGGCGCTCGCGTGGGTGCTCGATCTGTCGCCGCTGCTCGTCGCCATCCCGGGAGCACGACGTCCGGAGACCGCTCGCTCGGCGGCCCGTGCGGCAGGAATCGAGTTGACGCATCGCGACCGATCCGCCCTCGCAGCCGCCTTCGGATGGCCGCAGGCGGGACCAGCCGCGAAACCAGCACCCGCCCACGGCACCGCGGAGGTCGTTGTCGTCATGGGCGTCCCCGGCGCGGGCAAGACTCGCCATGCGGAGGAGTACGTCACTCGAGGGTACGTGCGTCTGAACCGCGACGAGCGCGGAGGTACGCTCCGTCAGCTCAGCGACGCGCTCGACGCGGCCCTGGCCTCGGGTGAACGTCGCATCGTCCTCGACAACACATACCTGACTCGCGCGGTGCGCAGTCACGTCATCGAGAAAGCTGCCCTGCATGGAGCCGTCGTTCGCTGCACCTTGGTCGACACGCCACTCGCCCAGGCACAGGTGAATCTCGTCGAGCGTCTCCTCGATCGCTTGGGCGTCTTACCCGGTCCCGATCAGATCGCTCAACTCGCGCGACGTGAGCCTGGGATGCTCAGCCCCACCAGGCAGATGCGCGCCTTCCGCGAGCTCGAACCGCCCTCGACCGACGAGGGCTTCGTGTCCGTGCGACGGATAGGGTTCGAACGCTCCGCTCGATTGCAATCGAACACGGACAAGGCGGCCGCCGTGTTCGTCGCGTCTTCGGTACTCTCCCGTCGCGGTTGGGAGGACGCGGTCTTGTCGGGAGCGCCTGGCACTCCTCACCTGATCTTCGACTGGAGACCAGACGCGGGCGCGGCCGACCTGGACAACGAGGTAACCGGGCTCGCATCGGTCGTGAGCGGCGCCGTGACGAGTGCCCTCTGCCCGCATCCGGGTGGCGCACCCGTGTGCTGGTGCCGGCCACCGCTGCCCGGCCTCATCCTCGCCTTCGCGCGGATGCACCACCTCGACCCGTCGAACTCGTTGCTTATCGGCGCTGGCCCCGCGCACCGCACGCTCGCCACAACCATTGGGGCGCAGTACCGCGCCCTGGACGGCAGCGAACAGCGCTGAACTGAGAAAGTACGCGCATGGCGGAACACTACGGCGCGCGCTTCTTCGGAGAGCGAGAGGCTGCCGTCTATGACTCGCAAGAGGCCGGCATGTTCGACCCGGGGGTCGTGACCCCCGCGGTGGACATGCTGGCGGATCTTGCCGGTGACGGTGATGTGCTGGAGATGGGCATCGGGACGGGCCGCATTGCGCTGCCACTCGCGGCGCGCGGTGTTCGCGTGCACGGCATCGATGCGTCGTCAGCGATGGTGGCGAGACTGCGCGCCAAGCCGGGTAACGACGCAATCGATGTCGCCATCGGCGACTTCTCGACCACCCGCGTGGACGGGCAGTTCAGCCTGGTGTATCTGGTGTTCAACACGATCTTCAATCTCCAGACCCAGGACGAACAGGTCGCATGCTTCGCGAATGCCGCGACACATCTCGTGCACGGTGGCCACTTCGTCATCGAGCTCGAGGTTCCCAACCTGCAGCGACTGCCACCAGGTCAGGAAGTCCTCGTCTTCCACGTTGACTCACACACCATGTCGTTCGACACGTACGACGTCGTCAACCAGGGCCTGACCTCGAATCACTTCGTTTTGGAGGACGGTACCTTCAGCTCGTATCCCGTTGAAGGGCGCTACGCGTGGCCAACAGAGCTTGACCTCATGGCGCGCCTCGCGGGCATGCGGCTTCACGAACGTTGGGGCGGATGGAAGCGAGAACCGTTCACCAGCCTCAGCCGTTCGCACGTGTCGATCTACGAAAAGACCTGAGGCCGCGGTCCCTACGGATGCGAGGGCGCCGGCGGCGCACCCGCGAGCTCGAACATGAGGTCGTCGATGTAGCAGTAGTACCAGTCCTCGCCGGGCTCGTACGAGCGGATGATCGGATGTCCGGCCGTCTTGAAGTGGGCGGTGGCGTGTTTGAGGGGCGAGTTATCGCAGCACCCGACATGACCGCACTCCTGACAGACGCGGAGATGCACCCAATCGTGCCGCCCGAGCGCGAGGCAGTCGACACAACCCGTCCCCGACGGGGTCAGGTCCTGGATCTGGTCAAGATGCCCGCAGACTTTGCTCATGTCGCACTCCTGGAACCGTGGTCGGTGGAAGACGATGTGGGCTCGGCGAATTCTGTCAATTCGCTGCTCCACCCCATGCGTTGCGCCGCGGCCTCATATGACGACGTGAGGAAGTCCTGGAGCGCGCGTCGTGGATCGGCGCTCGAGAGCGCATCGTCGTATTGGAACAGAAACTCTCCCGCGTTCCGGTTCCAGCCAGCCCCCGAGGGCTGCACCGCGACATCCTCGATGCCTTCAGGCGACGGAAACGCATACGCGAAGAACGCGGGTGACGCGAGGCGGTGGTCGCCCGGCCACCATCCGGCACAGATCTCCTCCGCGTCGGAGCTGAAGTGCCTGATGACGCCGCCGCCAGGCGGCGGCTGGACGATCCGGCCCGAGTATCGAGTGAGCGCGAGGTCAAAGCTGCCCCAGAAGAAGTGCACCGGTGTCGTCCGGCCGCGAAACCGGGCGCGGTGCGCTTTCATCACCACGTCGACCATGGACAGCACGTGGTGAAAGCGCTCCGCCTGGGACGCGTCATACGTGGCGTGCACGCGATCCTCTGGGAAGGGAATGGGATCCGGCACCTCGGACGGGGTCTCGGAGATGGCGACGTCGATCCCCATGCGCCGCAGCGCTGCCATGACATCGGTGTAGAAGTCGGCCACCGCGCCGCCGAGCGGGCGCCGTTCGGTGGTTCCATCACTGCCGCGGAGCACGAGCACGTGGTCGTGCAGGTCGAGCTCCGCGTCGAACGTGCGCACGCCGAACGGCACCGGGGAGGTGGTCAATCCCCGTGCGGTGACGTAGAGCGCCACGTTCGCCCAGCCCGGCTCGAAGGGGCTGAGCGCGAGCCGGAGCTTGCCGATCACCTGCGCATACATGTGCAGGGTGTCCCGAGTGTCGCGCCACTCCTCGTACGGCAGAGCCAGCCACTCCCTGGCAGCATCGCCCATCCGTCAATCATGAGGCTGTTGCACCTGGGTTCGGTCGCGCCTCCGCTTGTGGCGCTCCGCGCGGAAAGCTAGTCTGTCGGCTCCGTGAGCGACGTTCCGACGTCCGACCCCGCGGTGCGCGCGTCCACCTGGTCGCCGCTGCGCTTCGGCGTGTTTCGCGCCATCTGGCTCGCGGTCCTGGTCAGCAACATCGGTCTGTGGATGCAGACCGTCGGGGCGCAGTGGCTCCTCGTCGACCAACCGCACGCGTCGATCCTGGTGGCCCTGGTCCAGACCGCCGACATGCTCCCCGACGTGATCTTCGGCGTGGTCGGTGGCGTCCTCGCCGACATGTTCGACCGGCGCCGCCTGCTCATCGCTGTCCAGGCCTTCATGGCCGTGACCGGTCTCGCGCTCACCCTGCTGACGTTCGCTGGCCAGATGCCCCCTGCGCTGCTGCTGATCTTCACCTTCGTGCTCGGGTCGGGCTCGGTCATCTCCCTGCCTGCCTACCAATCGCTCATTCCCGAGCTGGTTCCTCGCGATCAGATTGCCGCCGCCTCGACGCTTGGGTCGATCAGCGTCAACCTTGCCCGCGCCATCGGACCCGCGATCGCCGGCTTGCTGATCGCCCGAGTCGGCGTCGGCGCGGTCTTTGCCATCAACGCGGGGGCATTTCTCGCATACGGCATCGTGGTGGTCGCGTGGCATCCCAAGACCACGACATCGAGCCAGCTGCCAGAACACTTCGTCTCGGCCCTTCGCGCCGGTGGCCGGTACGTGCGCTATTCGCCGGTGGTGCGGCGTATGCTCCTGCGCAGCGCGCTCTTCCTGGTGCCCGGCAGCGCGGTCTGGGCACTCCTGCCGCTGGTGGCGACGCAGCGGCTGCACATGAGCGCGAGCGGATACGGCCTGCTCCTCGCCGCGCTCGGGGTCGGCGCTGTCGCCGGTTCGTTTGCCATACAGCAATTGAGAACGCGGCTCTCGCCGAACCTTCTGATGGTTGCATGCAGCCTTGTCTACGCGGCGGCGATGGTGGTGGTCGTGCTCGTTCCCGACATCTTCGTGGTGGTGATCGCGTTGCTGCCGGCCGGACTTGCGTGGATGGCCGTGCTCTCGACGATGAACGCGTCGTTGCAACTCTTCCTTCCGCAATGGGTGCGCGCTCGCGGCCTCTCCGTGTACCTCACCGTGCTGTTCGGCAGTCAGGCTGTCGGAGCGGTGGTCTGGGGTGCCGTCGCCGCGCCGAAAGGCGTGGTGCCCGCATTCTTGATTGCTGCGGGGCTGATGGTCGTTGGAGCGGCGACCACGAGGATCTGGCCGCTCATCGACACCACGGGCATGGACCGGCGCACGGTCGCAGGAGCGGAACCGCAGCTCGCGTTCACTGCCGACCCCGACGATGGGCCAGTCGTGGTCAGATCCATCTATACGATCGCAACGGATCGCGTCGCTCCGTTCCTGGAGGCGATGGTCCGCGTCCGACTGTCCAGACTTCGTACCGGCGCGACGCAGTGGGGTCTGTTCCGTGTCGGCGAGACGCCCCATGAGTTCGTCGAGCTCTTCGTGGTCGCATCGTGGGAGGAACACCTGCGCCAGCACTCGGATCGAATGACCGGCACCGATGCGCAGTACCTTGATTACGCGCGTTCGATGTCAGATCCCGAACCGCGCACGTCGCACCTGCTCGCGACGGAACTGCCGGATTGACGTCAGCTCGCGGCACCCTCGTCCGGCAACTCGATCCACACCAGACCCTGCAATCCAACACGGAGCCGTCCGCCCGTGCGTACGGCCACTAGCAACAGGCTATCGCATGACGTGCAGCGGAGCACTGCACCCGGCGAGAGTGGTGTCATGTAGAGATGCTGCGCGCCCATCTCGCCGACAGCGCCACATCGCGCGCACGCACCACGCACGCTGGTGACTTCGTGCACAAAGACCTCCTGGAGCAGCCCCGCAGCCGCGTTGCCGTCCAGTCTCAGCTCTTGTTCGGACATGGTCATATCACCCTCCAGTTGGACCAAATCGTTCGGTTTTGATGCGCGCCGGTTCGTGTCCGAGGTCGACGAGCGCGCGCGCGGCG
>Ga0182018_10001353_pt1 | contig 28183 bp, 42 predicted proteins | sample 812P2MmetaG_FD_120490 | JGI IMG/M metagenome (GOLD analysis project Ga0182018, IMG submission 120490) | Permafrost microbial communities from Stordalen Mire, Sweden - 812P2M metaG | ecosystem: Environmental > Terrestrial > Soil > Wetlands > Permafrost | place: Sweden: Stordalen | collected...
ACCCGGGTTCCGGTCTTGGGCGCGTCAGCAGATGTACTCGACGCAGTTGCAGTTCCGGTGGACGTCCCCCGGCTCATCCCCGTCCTCGTAGTCTTCGTCGATCCCAACGCGCTCCCCGTGGTGCGGGAGACAGTCCCGGCAGGCATCAGCGAACGCACTCCACTCGCGCTTCAGGTCATTCGGGAGATCCCCCCGCTTGGCAGCATCCCGAACAGCCCCTCGGTGCTCGCTCATGTAGGCGTGCGAAGTCTCCCCCACGGCCGTACGTCGAATCCTGAACTCGAACGCCTTCTCGGCCTGCTGGAACGCAACGTGGACTGACGCGCCCTTGCGTTCGGCCATCCGGACGCGAGTGAAGACTTGTCCGCGCCACTGGGATACGAGTGAATCTGCCGCCATCGTGGCGTGCGCGACGTCCGCCTCGATCCTCGCAGCTCCCGAGGCCCCGAGCTTCCCGGCCGGGAGCTCGAGCCACTTCGACTTGAGTTCGTCCCCGAGCCTCACGAGCGACATCGCCCGCACTTGCTTGCGAGCTTCCACGATCGCGCGCTCGAGCCCTTTCGCCATCTGGTCGCCCGTGAAGACCAGGACAGACGCGAGCTCTTTACGTCTTGTCTTCTGGAGCCCACCATACTCATGGGCGGCCTGGGCGAAGAACGGATGGGCCACGTCTCGGATGATCTTCTCGCTCTTGTCTTGAGCTCGGAGAAGTGTCCCGACCGCGAGTCGCTCCAGGCGAGTCCGATTCTTATCCTCCAGCGCCGGCATCGGGTTGCTTCACGGCGGGCACCTTCGGGGTCTTGACGGGCGGGACCCCAGGGGTCGGGATCGCCGGTACCGTTGGGGCCGGGGGGTTCTCGATCGCGTCCTTCTCGGCATCCTGCTTCAGGTCCAGGATGGCGTGCTTCGCCTTGATGCCTTCCTGGAGCTCGTCGATGATGGTCGCCATCGTCTCGACATCGACCGCGCCCTTCAGGAGCTTCTCGGCAATCGCCCGCGCATGCGTCATGTGGAACGTCTCGCTCGGGATCGCCTCCGCGATCTGATCGAGGCTCATGGCTTCCTCGAGTACCTGTTCGCGGTCCTCGCTGTCGTAGCCGTCGAGCCCGTGGGGAGCCCAGTGGACGTCTTCTTTGCGGGCCTGGCTGATCGTGTCGAAGACCTCGACCCCGAACTCCCGGACAGCGTGCCCGAGCGCACGAAGGACGCGCCCCGTCAGGTCCTCATCCTTCTGCTTCGAGACGCCCGAGCGCCCCATCGAGGTGTTGTTCCGCTGGACACTCGAGGCCATCTGGAAGGTGACCTGAAACATCATCTCCCGCAGCTTCTCGAGCTGCTTGTCGACGAGCTCGTAGCACTTGCCCTCGGGCTCGGCGAACCCGACATCGTCCTCGGCGTCGAGCTCCAGATACCCTTTCGAGTTGAAGGTCTGGACCGGCCTGTTACCCCGCTGCTGGTCCCCCGAAATGTCCGCCGGGATGGAGCCACCCGCGGCGGGCGCCTGGGGGCCACGCTTCACGTACGGGATCGCGACTAGGGAGCGATTCTCCGCCCCGATGAGAGCACTACGGCGCTGCCAGTGCTCAAGCGCCTGGGGGCCCACGATGTTACCGACCCAGAGCCCCTCGGGGAGCTCGAACCGGAGGATCGGGATCCGCTTGAAGCTAGTCGTCCCGCGGTCCTCAACCGAGAAGTATGTCTCGGGCCCTACTGTTTCGTCTGACTTGTAGCTGTAGCTGTACCGGACCCACTCGGCCGTCGCGTCCTTCTCGGTCCCGATGGTCCAGATCGTGAAGATCTCTTTGATCCGGTCACGCCTCGTGAGCGGTGTCTCGCGCGTCTGCTCACGGTCGTACAGGATGGCCCAGACGAACCGTCCCGTGTCGTCGTCGAGTTTCCAGTCGATGAGACGCTGGAGCGGGGTCTCGTACGCATAGAGCCTGCGGGAACCGTTCGCATCCTCATCCGCGAGGCTCACCGGATCCGGAGCCCCCTTGGCGTCCGGAGCGTCGATGATGACGAGTGCGCGTCGGTGCTTGAGGGCAGTCCGGAGCGTGCAGGTCATCAGGTCGACGAAGGATGTCCCCCTCCGGTCGACGTTCTTCTCGAGCTCTGGGTAGAAGTCCTTGTTGGGCAGTTCCCCGGGTGTGTTCGGGTTGTCAGCGTCCCCCGCGGGCTTGATGGAGAGCGGCTGGCCAAAGACATCGGACGTAAACTGCCCGATGATCTGGGAAAAGAACGCGATGTATGTGACGATCCGGCAGCGCTCGGTAAACTTCACCGCGCTCTCGCCCTCGAGTCGGCAGAGGTACTTGGACGCCTTCTTCTGGATCTCGAATCCGCCCCGATAGAGGTCGTCGATCTTCTCAATCAACTCAGCGTCATACTCGTCGTGCTTCTGGCAGAGGAGCCCGTAGGGAAGCGATCCCTCCGGGGGCTCGACCTTCGGCTTCTCGGGAGTCTCACTCGGGAGCGAGGGAGACCCCCAGTGGGCACCGGGTGCCTGCTGGGGGTACCGCTGCTCAACCGGGGGGATATCGATGGCCACTCGTCGGCTAGTCTCCTAGCCCCGCGCGTATGCGTGGCCGATGGTCAATGGAGTTGCGTGATGGTCTCACCCGGGAGGAAGATCTCGGGCGCTACCCGCTCGTCGAGCTCATCGCGGTACCGGCGGATGAACTGTTGGGCACCCGCGGCCGTCATGCGATCGATGATCGGCTTACCGTTCAGGCTCTCGACCCCCTGAAAGATCGAGCGTGCCCCGGAACGACTACAGACGACCTCCCGTCGGGATCCGTCCGGCTTCCTGTACTGGACCGTGAGCTTGTCGGGAGCCGAGAGGACGACCGGGACGCACGCGAAGCTCGCGGACATCTCGAACTCCGCCGCCTCCCCACCCTCGTCCTTGATGACGGGGTTGCACATGACCGAGTACCCGCTCCCCTTGGCGTTCCCGACCGAGAGGGCGAGCACCCGCCAGGGGGGGTCGAAGTCGATCTGGGTACCGGCCAGCACGTGGGCCCGCTCGGTCGCGACCAAGAGGTTGGCCATCACCTGGCAGTAGTCACGGAGGGCCGAGGTCCCGAAGGCGCTATCGGGGAGCGGGTCCGCCCTGCGGCGGAGCATCGCGTGCGGGAACAGTAGGACGCGCGGATGGGCGGTCATCAGTTGCCGCCCTTACCGGGCCGGGCTGCCTTGATGTCAGACGTGATTACATCCTGCACTTGGCAGCGGTTCTCGTTCTTGAACGCCTCATCGGCGACGAGCGCGAGCCACGCCTTGTAGCGTGGTGAGTGTGCCTCGTCACTGGGATCCGCGATATCCCGCAGGGTGCGGCGGAGCGCCTTACCGCGAGTCTTCCAGGAGATGCGATTCATGCCGGGTGGGATACCGCCGATCAGACAGGCGGGAGCTCACTCTCCCAATCCTCCGCACGTTTGCGTGGGAGCGGGCGACAGATGATGTCGTACCCGATGGCAGCGGCCATCGCGAGGTCGTCGTGCGTCCCCTGGAGGGCCTCAGGCTTCCCGTTCACATTCACAACGAACGTCCGGAGCTCCGCGGTGAGGTACCGATCCTGGGTCTGGAAGGTCCCGGTCCGTATCCCCTCCGCGAGGGTGTCGAGAACGACGGGCCTTGAGGCTTGGTTGGTCAAGAACCCGGGCTTGCCGTCCCGGTCGACGAACACATTCGGGTAACTGTGCTCAGCGTCAAGGGCCCGTAAGACGGTACCCCCCGGCCCGTTGCGCTCGGGCACGATGAGGGCGTTGTTGTACTTGCGAGCTATCCGGACTGCCCAGCGGGCGAGCTCCCACGGTTTGAACTGACCCCAGAGGGTCGCAATGTGTCGGCCGGTCCCGCGCTCGAGCACGATTCCCGCGCCCGCGTCCCCGCCAGTCCCGTCCGATGCGTCCAGCGAGACTACGTACAGCTTACCCGGTACAGGTTCGTGCCAGGCCCTGATGGCCGGAACCCGGGTTCCGGAGATCCACTGCTCGGTGACGCCGGACCCGCTGACGTCCTGCCAGATAGGGGCGACCGTACACTTCGATGCGATGTCCGCGACCTTCTCGGCGTCGAAAAATCCGCGTCCCGTGACAAGGAAGCAGGACTCCGGGTCGCTCGGGTACTCCTGGGCGACGATCGCTACGTTGCCGTCGTGCTTCTTCAGCTTCTCACGAAGCCACTTGATCTGCTCTGGCTCAATCCCTTGCTCGAAGAGTCGACGCTCGACCTTTTCGAGCGGCCCCGACGGGGTGATGACCTCACCGGGCATGAGCTCCACCCGGTTGCCCGCGTGGGCGAACCAGGGGAAGAAGTGCGGGGTGAAGCTGGACTTCTTCCGGCCCTCCGCGTCGTACTCGTGTGCAAAGTGCCACTGCTCGAAGAAGTACCCGGCGGAACCGTTCGCAGTGGACTCCACCGTGACGCTCGTCTTGCCGTGGGACGGCATCGAGCCGATCAACGCAGCGAACGTCTCGGTCCCATACTTGAATGACGCCACCTCGGAGAAGTGGAGCCTATTGACAGCCCCACCCCGGCCCGTCTTCTGGGCGGTCGCGTAACTGGCGCCCGCCTCGATGATCTGCATCGTGGCCGCCCTAGCGTTCAGGGCCCACCGGCCCTCCGCCTCGACGTCCAGCGGGATCACGAACCCGAGGCCCCGCAGAGACTTGATGAAGATCCGGATGATCCGGTCGAACTCCCGCTTGGTCCCGTGGTCACGCTCGGCCTGGCAGACGATCAGGACCTTGGCGCCCTCGACCGTCAGGAACCACCAGAGGTCGTAGGCGAGCTCCAGGGTCGAGACGTAGGCCTTCCGGAACTTCAGGACGAAGTCCCAGCCGGTCCTGGCCCGACAGAAACTGTTCTGGAGTGGGGATAGCTCGAAGGGCCGGACTTCCTTCGTCTCGAAGTCGACGATCTGAAGCAGCGCACAGAAGCCCCGGAAGTCGCGCACCAAGGGGGCGAACTGGGCCGGGACCTGGATCGTCGACAACCCGACCTCTTGGGCGGCGCTCATCTACTCCAGACCGGAACCCGGGTTCCGGTCTTCATCCTGGACCCGCTGACGTCGCTGCGACTTGGGGATCCGCTTGTGGATCGAGACCGATACTTCCGCCTCGGGATGCACGACGCAGCATCGCTGGACCCGGCAGTGGTGAAAGACACTCGAGACCGTCAGGCCACACGGACCACACACCCAGTCGCTCAATGGGTGCGGTGCTCGTGCTCGGGGAGCTGACCTACAACTTGTACGGCTGCCGCGTTCTTCGACGCCACCCGGAAGACCTCATCGATCGAGATCGTCGCCACCTGGACATTCACGTTCAACGCCTGCTCTTGCTTCGGGGGCTCGAGGTTCGCGCAGTTGAGCGCTGCCTTCGCGACCGCAATCCTGGTCTTCGCCCTCGTGAGGTTCGCGAGCGCGTTGGCCCGCTTGAACAACATCTCCGGATCATCTTTCGATTCCGGGAGCTGCGCTATCTCACGCGCGAGCCTGAGAAGGTCCACATCGTGCTGCGCGTTGAGGAGCACACGTGAATCTTCTCGGGACTCAGCCCCTACTTCCTGGATGGCCCTCTTGACGTCCCGCTTCGCCTGGACTTGCCCTATCCCAAGCTCACGCGCGATCTGGGCGTAGGACGCGTGGTGCGCCCTGAGTTCCAGTGCCCGTGTGCGACGCTGCTTGCGGGCGATCACCGCAGCTTCGTCCGCAGGCGTGAGGGTACGGTGCCCTAAACCCCTCCGAAGTTTCTTTCCTGATGGGGTGACCTTCAGGGTTCTCAAGATCCGATGACCATAAGCCCGAGGCAGAGCAGGAGGGTGACGAGTAGAGCGGCCAGGAGTCTCACGGTTGTTTCTTGCGGGACTTCCACTTGGCGACTTGTCCTGGGGTCATCATGCCGTTGAGGCAGTGGGGGCACGCGCGCATCACGTAAGATCCGTTGGGCTTGTGCTCGATGTGGCGGTACTCGCCCCCGCAGGCGAGGCACGAGACGCCCGTTGTTTGTTCTTCCGGGTCGAATGAGTTGGGCGGTGTGGGCTTGTAGTGGATCGACACGGCGAAGCCTCACTCGCGCTCTGAGTAGGTGCAAGGGTCCGGGGCGCACAGCGGTTGGGTCGGAGGTGAGTCGACTTGCCGTGGGGAGGAGTGGAGGGCGGCGCGTCTCCCGAACCTTGCAGAACGTGAGGGGTGGGGGGTAGCGTGCGTTCGATAATGAGTGGGTGGGTTTGGTGTTCGCGACGTTCTCTACCGGATCCTATCCCGGAGGACCCTGAGGTCGAGCGCGAGCTGGTCGATCCGGGTGGTCTGCTCCTCGAGCGCCTCCTCGAGTTCGTTGATGCGCTCGTCAGGCGTCTTGTCGAGAGCCGCGAAGTACTCCATCACGATCTGGGTACGGCCCCGCCAGATGATGGCGGGCTTCCCCTTGCCGTCGGGTCTGGGGGACGGGCGAACATTTGCGTGGCCATGCTTGACATGCAACGCACGTAGGATCCGCCATGCCTGGGAGCGGGAGATGTGGCGGAGTCGCGCGATGTCGGCCGCGGACAACCACCCGGGGAGCCCCGGGTAGTGCCGTCGGGGCTTCCTACGCACGACCGGAACCCGGGTTCCGGTCTGGACTCGCCAACACGGTAACGTACCCCGCACGTCTAGCGGCGTCTCGGCTCACCTGATCGGGGAAGCCCGCTGCCGTGAGGGCGACGTCGAGAATACAGGCTGCCTGGTGCCCGTAGCGGGCGTCCGCTTGTGCGCGACCACACAACGGGCACTCAGGACTCTCAGGGCTGCTCGATACTTTATCCCACTCGACTAAGAGCAGAGCCCTCAAGAGGGCGGGACCTACCTCGGCAAACCGGTTCATCTCGCGCTGTACATCCAGACCCTGCCACTCCGGCGTCCAGCACCTCCGGCAGACGTGCGAATCTACGCCGGTCGAAGTGGCACTCGCGCCCCCGTACCCCTCACCGCACTTGAGACAGAACCTCATTCGTGAGAGATTTTCAAAGCCCTAATGCGGGCGATCATCGCAGGTGCGTTTACAGCGGCGTCGAAGTCCATCACTCGTCCTGCGCGTCCCTGCTCCTCGACAAGGACCGCCACCGCATCGTCGAGACCCTGCGCATAAGCCATCTCTAATCCCATGTCGGTAACATCGTTGCCGCCACCGTGCGCGAACTCAAACTGGTGCATACGTGTTCGGATATCAGCAAGCGATCTCACTTTCCCGAGCCTCGCGGTCGGATTGTCGAACATGCAGCAGCACGTGTCAGCCGTGGCGATGGAGTTTGGCGACGACAGATACCCGGCGCGCCATGTACCAACGCTCACCAAACACACCCCAGAGTGTTCCGGGTGCAGGCATTGTGGGCAATACCGAGTCCCTTCACTCATCTCACTCCGTATCCTTCTGGTCTAGACACTTCCGCAGGTTCGTCGCCTGCATCTTTCGCTGGGGTCGGCTCTGGGCGCGAGTAGTCGCATAGGTGTACCTTGTTCAGCGGCTCGTCTGCGACGAAGCCGTAAGTCCTGAGGGACTCTACGAATGCGCGTGCCTCCAGGACGACTTCCATAGTCTTTTGCAGTTCCTTACGGAGTCGATCGTCGCGCTCTATCTCGTCTTCCGACTTCTCGGCCTTGACGCCTTCATCGAAGGCTCCCATCAGATCCCCAGCATCCACCGAATCAGCCGGATCGTTCGCATGCTGCCCGTGGATGCCGCGCCCTACTGGCCCCTGGCCTCCCGGTACGCCGATACAGCAACCCTCAGGAGCTCGTACGCCTCGCGCTCGACCGCTTTACAGAACGCCTCGCGCTCGTAGCGCCACCGAGTCCTCGTGACCTCGTCCTCCGGGGCCTGGTCGAGCTTCATCCGCAAAGCATCTGACGCGAACACCCCCTTGTCGATACTCCGGCGGGTCACGAGATCGTGCCCGCACTCGGGGTTCCAGTTCCGCATCTTCCGATCCACACACTCCAAGCGGGCCCTCTCCACGCTCGGGCAGTAGGGGGCCAGCCGGGCCGCCTCGGGGCTTAGACCGGCCCACACGGGCTGGAGCGCTGACCCGTAGGCGCGCTCGATGGTGCGCCTATGGGGGGCACTCAAGGCCCTGAGGGCGCGACGTGCGGCGTCTGCGCGGCTCGACTGGACCTCCGGGGGGAGCCGGGAGCCCGGTTGGAAGCTCGACTCGCTGCAATGGATGGTGTTGCAGTACTCCCGGAGGGCATCGTCTTTCCGGCGCCATCGTTCTTCAGGCGGGATAGCGGGCGGGATGGCTCGGGACTTCTCGAGTACAAGGCGGGCCATCTCGCGCGGGACCGTCTCCTCGGCCCCGGCCCCACACCGGCACTTCCGATCCTGGTCCCCAAGACCAAGACGGCACCGGCACTCTTTCGAGCGTGTGGTCTGCTCCACGAAGTACTCGATCCGCCCTGCCCCCACCATCCGGCGGAGCGCCAGACTGGCCTCGTGGCGGGTCGCGTTGTTCTCGAGCGAGAGGATCTCGACCAGCTTCTCCCGCTGGGCCCCCGCCTTCCCACGCTTCAGGAGCTCCTCCTCGACCTGGCGCTCCAGCTCCGGCCCTACCCTCGGGGGAGAGCGCATCAGGCGATCCTCAACTGCCCCCTGGACCGACTTGACCCCGAGGGCAGCGTCGAACCCTGACCATAGGAAGAGCAGCTCCCCCCGCTCCCCGTCGTCGAGCTTCCCGGCCTCCCGGTCGCGTTCTCTGCGTGCTTCCTTTGATTCGTACCCGAGCCCGAACGCACCTGCCTTGGGGGCCCGGGGGCGCTCCCGCACTGCGTGCTTGGTCTTCGTAGCCGCGAACCCCCCGAGGTCAAATGCTGCCGCCATCCTGCCACTCCTTTGTCCCGGGCCAGCCCGGAACCCCGCCTGCACATTACGGGATGGCTAGTGGGCTCGTCAATGTAGGGAAATCAGAAGTGGCCGTGCCCGAGATGGTGAGGGATCAACTCCGTCCAGATGAAGTAGCAGGCCGCGACGATCAGAGCGAAGATGATGAGCCCCTTGGCCCACGTGAAGGGGGCAGGGATCGCGATGTACTTGTCCGCGGCCCAGATGACGGTCGCGATGAGCCCGAGGGCCAGCACGATGGTGACGATGGTTTCGAGCATGCTGGGGAGCGTGACCCAGAACCTCATCCCCACGCAAGCAAGCGGGGGCGTACCCAAGACCGGAACCCGGGTTCCGGTCAGTCCAGTATCTTCAAGTCCCGCGCCCTGCTCACTCTCGCCACCACGCCAGCCGGTCCACCCAACAAGCCGCCATGATGGGAAAGAACGCGATAAAAAACAGCGTCGTGTGATCAGTGCGCTGGCTCACATTACACCTCCGGTTCCAGAATGGCTACGTCCTTTACCGCAATAAGCCCCGCGCCCGCCATACGATGCTCGCTCCGGGTCATAGAGGCTGCCGCACGCGTCGCAAAAGTGTGTTCGACGCTTGCGCTCTTTCACCGCCTGAACCGATCTGGTGACGTAGCCCGTGCCGTAGGCAACGACCCACGACAGAGGCGCCCAGAATAGAAGTAGCCATGTTCCCGTCCACATCGTCTTCCCTTTCCTCGCGCGCATGGGTGCGCGGCGATCGTCCTCACACGTCCGTGCCATGCAGACCCACGGTTGCTTTCATCCGAACGCCGCACGCCTCAAGCTCGTCTGCGCAAGGGTCGCAGAGCCACCGCGGATAGCTGTCACCGGCTTCGTCGTCGTACACGAGGTACTCGCGTACGGCCGTGCCGTCGTCTTCCGACTTGTGGCTGACCTCTTCGCAGGTAGTCATCGTCCTTCACTCCTTCGCGCGCATGTTATGGCGCCGTTTCCTCATACGTCGTACTACGAAACCCGAGCGGGTCCGTCACCGACGTACGGCAGTTGACCCACTGCGGAGGCCCGTACCAAGGCAAGCGCAGGTCGCACGTTTCGATCACGTGGCCCATGTACGCCGCGTTGCCGCACATCCGCATCTCCCACTCGTCGCCGCGGACGATGCGCGGGACCGTCGAGACGCAGCCGACGAGGGCTAGCAGTGGCAGGAGTCGGATCACGTGAACCTTCCCTTGGACTTCTTGATTTCGTCTTCGCTCAGCTCACTCTGTCTCCTCCGCGGTGCCCTTTCACCGTGAGCGACCGTGAGTCTCTTGCCCCACCGCGCGCAGAACTTCGTCGGTTAGATCGCCTTCCGCACCGACGTCTGCGCACGTCGCCGCTCATGATATCGGCGCATACCATCCGACCGCGACCGCTGTTCGCCGAGCGCACGGGCGGCAAGCAGTACTGTATCTCGGTTCACGCCAGCGCGGCGCGCTACCTCGCGCTGCGTCTCACCTTGGCATAGAAGCCAGACCATTATGTCCCATTTGTCTTGGGGTAGGATATTCATGTCGACTTAGCGGGATGTGACTCCGTCCTCCGTTGCTTCTCACCGACCCACTTGCGCATTCGCTGCCACCGTTCAGCGGGAGTCTCCGGTGGACGACGGACCCATCCGCCATCAGGACCCTTCTCGTGCATCGGTGAGCACTCGTCATTCTCGTAGGAAATCTCGCGGGCGAGGGATTCCGCTATACCAAGGATCCTCGCAACCTCGTCCGCATTATAGACGTCGAGATCAGACACGTCGAGCTTGCGAGCCAACGCAACAGCACCCATCGCGCAAACGTGCGCGCTGTCGCGTACGACTTCGTCGGCCACGAGCTCCTTGACCGGCATGGCGTCGAGCGCGGTGGCCATCTCGCGCAAGAACGCCTGGCCGCGTTTGCCGGCGATCGCTCTGGCGACGTTGGCACGATAGAGATTTGCGGCCCCTATGTCTTCAAACTCGTCCGTGTACCCTGATCGGCTCATCGTTCGGTCCTCCTCTGTCGTTCCGCGCGCATGGGTGCGCGGAGCTTCACTGCCGGTCCAATTCCCGGAAGGCGCGATCCAATGCGGACCACATGGGCCCCGTCGTACGTCCGACGTTCCCTTGGAGAACGCGGGCGGCTTCAGCGACGCGCCATAGGTCCGACAGCGCGACCACGTCCCCCTCGCTCAGGTTTATCGACTCGCCACCACGAATGGCCTCACGCTCTTTCACCCACCGCAAGGCGCGCTCGTAAGGGTTCTCGTCGTTGCTTCCGCCGCAGTGGCCCATGTTCGTTTTCCTTTCCTTCGTCTCGTGTCCAGAAGCGCGCATTACTTCAGCGATGCTCCCGACGTCTTCGCACAATTCGCGATGGCTTCGCGTGAGCGCTTCACCTGCCTCGGTGTCATCCCGAGGCATTCGCCTATCTGTATCCAGGTGAAGCCTTGTTCACGGAGTTTCTTGACATGCCTGTCGCGTGCGTTCACTTCCCGTCCTCCTCATCCCCGAGCCCGGTCGAAATCTGTTCGAGAAACACCCGCTGCCCCGATCCAAGTCTTTTCCTCAACGTACGCGCCATTGACCGCAGCTCGCGTAGTCCTGAGTCCCCATGCCGCATAGGCGTAGCAATCCATTCCCATCTTCACGTCTCCTTAGTCTCTTGTCCCCTCGCGTGCAGAATTGCGCCTCAAACCCCTCGGACCTTCAGCCGATCCAGTGACCTTCGCGCAATGTCGCGCTTCTCCTGCCACGTGTACTCTTCTGAGGCGACCTCTCGGAGGGCACCCATCATGTCGTCCACGTCGATGAGAAGAGTCTTGGCTTGCGCAACCGCTGCGACCATTTCGCGATTGGCCGCATGGCGCGCGTCTTGGAGCTTGTTGTAGTCGCCGTGAACGAAATCGGCGTGTCGTTGGTCGGATGCCTTCAGGGCTACCCGTAAGCGGCGCACCTCGCTCACCAGGTCCTGCACGTTGGCGTCCTCGGCTCCCGACAGCTTATTCATGAGCGCGCAGCACTCCACAATGCCGTCCTCGCCACTGTTTTCGATCGGTACGTCGTACGACCGCACGTGCTTCCCAGTTACGCGATCGTGGATGACTCCGTGATCGATGAAGAAACGCTCTTCGCTCACTTCCCGTCCTCCTCATCCCCGAGCCCCGCGGTCGGGTTGTCGTCCATCAGGAACCTACGGAAGGCTTCGAGCGCTTCGGGACTACCACTCCCGTCATCGTGTACGCCGTGGCGCCACGATGAGCAACCCGAGCAGACGTCGGGCCCTCCGCAGTCGTGCGTGCTGTATTGGCCTGTCCCGGGCATCTCATCCTCTTTCGCGCTATTCCCCTCCTGTCGGGCCTTCTCCAGCCACCACGCCATAGACCGTTCGATCTTCACGTTGTCCTCCGGTTCCTCGCGCGCATTAGGGTGAATCTCTCAAGCCCGCATCTGGACGACAGTCGGGCCACAGCCAGCACGTGCAAGAGCCGTCCGCGTGGAACTCACACACGCCCGAGTTACCTTCGTAGATGCCACACTGTTGCTGTACTGGACTCATAGGTGCGGCGCACCCGACGAGCACGAAGAGGATGAGCGCTGCCACCTGAGTACTCACTACGGTTCATCCTTTCCCGGTTTTGGTAAATGTCCGCCATCGAATAGCGCGATGAACGTTGTCGCAGCGGCACGAAAACACTCCGGCACCCCGCCTAGCGACTTGGCATCAAACGCTCGCGACATGGGGCAATCTGGCCAGGTGTGCGTTTCCCACCCGGCGCAAACCTCTTCCAGCGTTTTACCCCCTTGCAGGAGTAGCCTTTCGGGCAGGGTGCGGATGTATTCCGGGAGCGTTTGCCCATCAGGCAAGATAGCGCCCGTGAGGTTCGCGCCCCTGAGGTTCGCGCCCCGGAGGTTCGCGCGCCGGAGGTCCGCGTCCGTGAGGTTCGCGCCACGGAGGTCCGCGTCCGTGAGGTTCGCGCCCGGGAGGTTCGCGCGCCGGAGGTCCGCGTTCGTGAGGTTCGCGCCCCTGAGGTTCGCGTCCGTGAGGTTCGCGCCCGGGAGGTTCGCGCGCCGGAGGTCCGCGTTCGTGAGGTTCGCGCCCCTGAGGTTCGCGCCAGCGAACTTGCCTGCGAAACGCTCAGCGAGGATCACGAGATATCCTCACAAGATGCTCTACCATTCCGCTGCGAGTCATCCCTCTCTTGCCTGCCAAGGCGTCCAGGCGGGCAAGTGCCTCCGGGCTGAGCGTCAACGTCACCATCGGGCGCGTGCGCTTGGCGTTCGGGGTCGTGGCGGTGCCGGAGCGGGTCACGACCACGGCGCCTTCCGCCGGAAGCCAGCGACGAACACCCCGTTGCGGGTGATGACGGCCGGGGCGTCGTAGGCGCGAGCCATCTTCTTGGCCTCGCGGACAGCGACCGCCTTGGTGGGCAGAGTGGCGACGCGCTGTCCGAAGACAGCGTGCGAGGGGCCGTAGGTGAGGACGAAGAGGGCGGAAGCGGCTGCGTTGTTCATGAGAATACTATACGTGCTGCGCACGTACAGCGCAAGGGAGAATCGACACGGGGCGTACGATTTCTTCCTCCCGAATCTCGTCCCGGATCTCGTCCAGCGAGGGCAGCTCGTCTACAGACCACGCTTTTCATAGTGTTCGTCCAGCATGGCGAGAGCCTTGCGGAGCATCGCCCTGACTACCTCAGTGCGCCTCTCGGTCGTGGTCAAGCGCGTACAGTGAGCGGTCAAGTGCGTCCCACATCGGGCCAGTCGTCCTACCAACATTGGCTTGGAGCACGCGGGACGCTTCTGCAACGCGCCATAGAGCGCTAAGCACGCGCTGCCTCTTTTGCTCGACGGCATACGGAACCTCGTGAGGCTTCGGGGGACCATCCAGCAGCGCGGCGAGTGAGACCATATCGTTCTCGGACAGGTAGAGGCGCCCACCAGTGGTGGATTGCGACCGCTCCCTCACCCACGCTTCAGCACGCTCTTTACCGCTGGTCTCAGGCACGTCATCCTCCTTCGCGAGCATCTACTTGCGTCGATCTTGGCTACACACTCGGATAGAGCACCCGCATCGGACACTCGCGAAAGTGACGCTTCGTGTCCGCCGCTTGAATAGCTGCGCACGTGCACTTGGGGGAACCGAAAGATTTGTACCGCGCACTCTCTCGTTCGGTGCGGGTAAGACATGACTCTCTGGTGTGCTTGACGTAATCGGTGCCTTCGTTGCCGGCGTCGGTGATTGACGCCCACCAGGGCTTGAGCAGTACCTTGTTGCACTTGCACGGCTCGTCTGGCTGTCTTACCGTCGTTTCGTCCACTTCAACCTCCTTCGCGCGCATGGGTGCGCGGCGATCTTCGTTACGTTGCCATCGATTCTGCGATACCACGCACAAAGTCTCTCGCTTCTTCCGTCGAGCAACCGCAGTCGCGTAGGTGTCTGCCGATGTAGAACGCCTGCGTGTCGCGTACATGCTGCGACCCAAATAGGCGCGCGGCTTCGACGAAGAACTTTGCCTGCGAGTCGTCGTCGAGGTCCGCGAACAGCCCCGCAAGCTGCTCGATGGTCAGGTTGGCCTCGACGGTGGTCGTGAACTTCACTTTTCCGTCCTCCCTCGCGCGCATGGGTGCGCGTCGATCATCCATACACGCCCTGACAATCGATTGCTCCTTCCGACGATGGGTGCCCAGAACCGGCATGCTCGTATCGCTCTCGGCCACACCTAGAGCACCGATCGAAGGGGCGTGGACGGTCGACTTCGATCGGCGGATACCCCAGGCAGTTACCTGCCTCTGGCGGTGTCGGGTGCAGGGCCATCGCAAACGGACACTTTGTGCAGTAGACGGGCAGGTCATCGTCCTTCCCTTCGCGCGCATTAGGGTGATTCCGTCGCGCGGAGTCTTGCGTTCCTCACGAGCTGCTCGACGGCTCCCGAGCGGCTCTGCCCGCGCTCGCTCGCGATGGCGTCAAGACGGGCAAGTGCCTCTGTCGAGAGCGACAGCGTGACGAGCGGTCGCCCTCGAGCGGCGCGGGCCGCCCTGGGCATCGTGGGGGTACCAGAGCGAGTCATGCAAGTACTGGCCAACTGACGTCTCCAGCTGTAATCGTGTGCGCCTGAGCGTCCGTGATCTCGTGAGTCTCGATGGGGCACGGTTCCCACATCCAGCGCGCGGCGTCAGATCGCGCCTCATCGTCCGTCTCTCCGATTCCCCACACGACCTCCCGGAAACCGTCGTTGCCGACCGCCGCGATCACGACGACACCTCGAGCAACTCCGCGGGGAGCGTCCACTCGTTGACGGTCACGCCGTTGTGGCGGAGAGCGTGCGCGACGAATCCTGCGCATTTTTGCGCGGCGGCCTTGACTGCCCAGGGCTCCGATGAGGCCAGTGCAGAATCGAGCGCGCGACGGGCGTGCTCAACGACTCCGGCGTCCCCAGCAATCACGGCTGCGTCCAGGAGGGTTTTGATTTGCTCGTTGTTCATAGGTAGAATGTACGCTCTCTGTACGTACCGCGCTAGGTCAAATCGACGCGGGCGTGTCGATTTTCTGAGGCGTCCCGTAAGTGCGCGATCTTGCACGTTGCGGGTCGCCCTTGTGCTTGGCGCTGCACTTCTTCTTGCCGTACGCGACTGACGGGATCGTGCCGCTGCGAGAGCACTCGTCGCGAAGGGTCTCCAACTCGGCGCGCACACGCGAATTGAACGGCCCCTCCGTGAGCCGGCTGACCACCTCCACCTGAGGAAACCCGCGGGACGCGAGCCACGGAGGGAGAATGACGTCTCGCCAGTGCTTGGTACCTGAGCGTTCCGATCCTGGGTCCGCCATGACGATGGCGCGCGGCGTCAGTCCGAGCCGGGCCATCAGCACGAGACATGCGGCGGTGTTGACGCCTCCGCCGTAGCACTGGACCAAGGCCCCCTCAGGTGGGCGAATTTGTCTCAATACGACCATTGGATCCAGGTGGCGCGCATTATGGCTAGCGCCTTTTCCGTAGTTTACGCGCAAGTTTTTCCGCGTCCTTGGTCGACATTCCTGGCGCACCACCATCACGAAGGAGCGCAACAAGGCACCGGAACGGTGACGACGCAGGAGTATACCCGACTACGCGGCCACCTTCGTAAATGGGTTTGGACCGTGAGGCGCGCATAAAGTTTAGAGTCCAGCCCGACGAAAGACACCCGTGAGCACGTCCGCAAGGTACACGTACCAAGGGTACCCGTAGCGATCATTTCGCATCGCGAATGCTTGACAGCGTTCTGACAGTTTCATGTATGACCTCTCCAGCGTGGCGGGCATCGCCTCCGTTTTTTTTGGTCGCGCGCATGTTAAGCAGTCTCGCGACCGGCATTTCTGGCTACGTCGATGGCGTATATTTTGCGGCGCACCTCACACAATAGGCACCTAGGATCGATGCACTTGTGATTGTTGTCGCCTTCGGCCAGGAGTCCCTTGCGCACCGTTTGCTCAAGGTCAACTAGCGCTCTCAATCCGCAGCGCTTGCAGGAGCCGGTGTCCGGCTGCCAGGCAGTTCGCGAGCGTCTGGGCGAGGTTGCGGATCCCGGGGGTCCCGAACGCACTCGAGGGGATCTTCTCGGCCCTGCGGCGGAGCCTCGGGTCGGGGTACAGGAGGACTCTCATCGGGCCCCTGGATGCCGCGCGCCCCTAGACCGGAACCCGGGTTCCGGTCTGCCTCAAGATGAAGTCCGGCAGCTGGGTCATCCCCATCGAATGCTCATACCGGCGCGCGGCCGCCCCCGCGTTGAACGGGATCTTCAGGGCATCCCGCACGTCACGCTCGACCTCGTCCCGGAGCATTACAATATCCTGCGCCATCAGGTAGTCCGTGAAAACATAGGACACGTAAGCTCCAGGGGCACCCTTGTAGTAATCGGCCGTCTTGAAGTAGTCGACGTCGTAGCTGTAGAGACGATCCCCCGTCTTCTTGACCTCGTAGGTCCAGACGTCCGGGACCGCCACATGCGGGACCGCCTCGTCGTAGTACGGGGTCCCGGGGTACGTCGTGATGACCGTACAGTCGAAGTCATCCGGCTTCACTTCGAGTAGCCAGTCCCGGACCGCCCTGATGGTCTCGAGCTTCTCGCCGGGATGCCCGACGGACATCAGGGCCTTCATCTTGATCCCCGCATCGTGCGCGGTCTTGACCGCTCTCGTGTTGTCCTCGAGGGTCGCCCGCTTGTTGATGTTCTCCAGGATCCGCGGGTCCGCCGCCTCGAACCCACAGAGCAACCACCGGAAGCCCGCCCCGTACATCGCCTCGGCCTGCTCGGGCGTGAAGAGCTCGGACTTCACGAACCCCCGGAGCCGGAACTCCACCCCAAGCCGCTTCTGGAGCGCGGTGAGTTCCCGCATCAACTCGACCAAGCTCTTTGAAACATTCAATTCGTCATCGTAGGCCATATAGCCAGTGAAGCCGTACGTCCGGTACAGGTACTCAATCTCGGCAACGATGTTCGCGGTCGTGCGGGTCCGGATCATCCTGAGCGCCTTGGAGTTCCTACCCCCGCAGAATCCGCACGCGAAGGGGCAGCCCAATTGAAAAACCGCTGAGTGCGCCCGATGCCCATCGACCTCGTACTTGTACGAGTCGAGATCTACGAGATGGCGCGCAGGCCACGGAGTCGCGTCGTACGTCTCGTTGTCCATGAAGAGGCTGGACCGGTGGTCATCCCCATCCACCAGGCTCGGGGCATCGTCCCTCAGGGCCTCGAAGATCGCCTCCTCCCCGTCCCCACTCACCAGGACGTCCGCCATCCGGCGGAGCATCTCAAACGCCCGATGGGCCCGCCCTACGATCCCCCGCTTCTCCTCCATCTTCACGGCCGCGTGGACCAGCGTGACGTGCGGGCCCCCGAGGATAATCCTGACACCCATCCGGCACTGCCGGATCGCCTCGATGATCCGCACAACCGCCGGGAGCTGCGGGGTCGTGACGGTGATGCCGACGATGTTCGAGCTCGATATCCGGAGGTGCGCCGCCACGACGTCCGGGTAGTTCTCGATCCCCGAGAGGTCCAGAAACTCCACCGAGTGCCCAGCCTTCTCGAGTACCGCCGCGACCTTCAGGATCCCGAGCGAGATGAAGACCCGCTCGTCGAGCAGAAAGATACTCGGGGGTGTGATGAGCGTCACCCGCCTGGGGGACAACTCCGGCCGGACGTGCTGGGACTTCCTGCGGGCGGGCGAGAGCAGTTGCGTCAGCATCTGACGACGCACTATACGAGAGCACTCTCTACTTCACAACCGCCTAGGTGGTCTCTTGGGGAGCAGAGCGGGATCCGCCACCCAGTCCGGGATGAAGAGCGGCGGGGCCGCCGGGTTGTTCCCCGCCCCTGGGCTCCAGAGCTTCTGGGCTACCCTACGGCGCGTGGGGGCCGCCACCGGCTCCAAGTCCGGGATGATCTCGACCTCGATCTCGTCCGGTAAACTCCGGGGGTCGAGCCGCATCACGGGAGCACGTCTTCCTTTACGAACGCGTTGGGGACCCACTCGACCCCCTTGGTGAAGATCCCGTACCCCTTGTGGTGCGGCAGGCTCGGGTAGTTCGGGCGCCAGCACTTCTTCCCGAGCCACTCGGCGACGTACTCGAGGTTGCACATCTTGAACCCGAACGTCTCCTCCCCCCCGTCCCCCGCGAAGTCCGGGTCCTTGCACTCGAAGTCGTCGATCACGATGACGTACCGATCGAGCTGAGAGAGTATCCGGCACTCCTCCCGGAGCGGGACTGGTTTCCACCAGTGGGCATCAAGCCAGAAGAACGGCAGCTCCACTTGACTGAGCTTCTCCCGCCCGTACATCCGGTCTAATACGTCCGCGCTTGACCCCTGGATACACTCCACGTTCTCGTAGGGCGCAAGGTTCTCCCGGGCGAACCCGTAGTAGTGATCCGTGAGCTCGATCGTCGTGATGGGGGTCTCGGGATAGTTCTCAGCAAACCAAGCGCAGGTCCAACCATAATGACTCCCGGTCTCGACGATATGATCCGGCTTCGTCTGTTCGATGAGATCTTTCATGACCGCTTCGAAGTTGGGATCTGCATGCCATAGAGCCTTCTCAATTCCCGCTTCAATGCGGGGGTCGTACGGATGTCGAACGATCATGCTCTCACCTTTGTACCAGGGTTGGATACGATGTGCGCTACTGCACTTCTCAGATAGTGCGCGGCAGCATCGAGACGTACGGGGTCATCTCCCATCCTTCCGATGCTCGAATTGCAGTCGAAGCACAATAGTCCTCGCACGAACCCTGTCCGGTGACAGTGGTCGACTGATAGCTTGCAGACTTTCCCGTTGAACTTTGAGCGTTCTGGCCTCTCACATATCGCGCAGACGCCACCTTGCTCCATCAGCATCCGGTTGTAGTCATCGATCGTAATGCCGAACTCACTCTTTAGGCGTAAAGCTTCGCGCTTCGCGTGATACTTCTCCCGGTGATTCTTCCGGAACGACTTCTCATATTCATGCATCTTGATGGGGTTCGCCTTTGCCCAGACCCTGTGCTGCATCTTCACCTTGTCCTTGTTTTCATCGTAGTGAGCACGTCGTCTGGACTTTGCTAGCTCCGGGTTGGCAGCCCTCCACTCAGCTGTCCTCATTCGAGTTTTCTCTCGAATAGAACGATCGTACGCCTTTTGATATTCGGGGTGAGTCGCTTTCCATGCAGCCGCGCGCGCACGCAACTTTTCTGCATTCTTTACATAGTACGCCTTCGATTTGACCGGATCGTACGCCATTGAAAAACTCTATCATGCACCCAGGTCTCGACCCAGCAGGCCCCGACCCGCGATGATGAAGCTCCGCCCCTGGTGCGGCACCTCCTCGAATTGGTTGTACCCGAGTCCCTCCAGCATGGTCCGCATCTCCCCCAGCATGTTGGTGGCCCGCATCCAGTCCCCGATCCGCACGACGTTGATGTGGTTCTCGATGATGAGGGTCGGGTGGTACTTGGCCAGGTGCTTCCGCGCACCCTTGAGGACCGTCAGTTCTCCGCCCTCGACGTCGAGCTTCATCCAGTCCAGCCCCTGGAGGTCCGGCAGGAGATCGTCCAGCCGCCTGAAGGGGGTCGTGACGGTGCAGTCCGGCGAGACCTCGAACCCCGGGCCCCCCGCCCCCTCGTACCAATCCTCCAGGGTCTTGTCCTGGTTCACGTCATCCAGCCCCATGCAGTAGAGATGGGCCAGGGGCCCGTAGGATGGCGTCAGGTCGACTTCCCGGACCAGGAGGTCGTAGTAGGGCCTGGATGGCTCGAACGCGTGTACGGTCGCCCCTGAGGCCAGCCCATAGATGGTCCAGGTCGAGTGGGCCGCCCCGACATCGATAAAGACGTCCCCGGGCCGGCAGTCGTCAAGTCAATCATCCGCGGGTCTCCTTGATCAATCGGTCGAGCCCATCCTCGAGCTTCACCTTCGGGGTCCACCCGAGCTGGTGGGCTCTCCTCGAGTCGCTGCACATCCGGGTCGGGCCCGGGTCCCCCGTGTCCTCCCCCACAAGCGGGACCCCGAACCCATCGGCGATCCTCTGGGCGATGTCCTTCAGGCGGGTCTCGACCCCGGTCCCGATGTTGAGCGGCCCCACGTACTCCGTCTTGATCGCGAGCACGATGGCCTCCACGACGTCCGAGACGTGAACCCAGTCCTTCGTGACGTCCTCGAGCGGGGTCCGCATCACGACCGGTCCCCCATCCTTCGCTTCCTTCAGCTTCCTCCCCATGAAGTATTCGGATGATTGCCCCCGGCCGTACGCGTTGAAAAGGCGCAGCGTCACGTAGCTCAGACCGTGGTTGCGCCAGAACTGCTTGACGATCTTCTCGCCCGCGATCTTCGTCGACGTATAGCAATCAAGTAACGAAAGCGGGTGCTCCTCGTCGGTCGGGAGATACTTGGGGGAGATCCCGTAGCAGTGGGCGCTCGAGAGGAACACGAACTTCTTGACCCCGACCCGCTGGCACATCGACAGGACGTTGTAGGTCCCCATCACGTTCGTGCTCCAGGCCGTCTCGGGGTCCTGCCCGCAGATGTTCGGGCTCGCAATCGCCGCGAGATGAACGCACGCGTCGATACTGCCCTTGTGGCACACATCGCCTTGCCGCTTCAGGAGCGCGTCATCCCGGATGTCCGTCGGGCCCCACGTAATCCATCTGAGTAGGTTCGGCCCCCGTGGCTCCCCCGACGGGCCCATGAGGGCAATGTCAAGTTTCTCGATCCGGTGCCCGTCCTCGGTAAGCCTATCGATAAGGTGAGTCCCGAGGAACCCCGCCGCCCCGGTGATGAGGATGTTCACGAGGACCTCCGCCACTTGACCACGTCCGCGATCCCATCAGCCAACGAGATGGTCGGCTCGTACCCGAGCAGTCTCCTGGCCTTCTCGATTGAGACCAAGCGGGTCCGCATGGCGGTCGGCTTGTCGGGCCTCAGGACGATCTCCGCCCGCGACCCCACGGCCGCCAGGACCGTCTCGGCCAGCTCTCGCGTCGTGACCCCTCGACCCGACGCGATGTTGAACGGCATCGCGTGCGTGTACCCCGATGCGGTCGCGAGCAGGAGACCCCTAGCCACATCCTCGGCGTGGACGAAGTCCCTCGTATCCCCCCCGTCCCCCCAGAGCTCAAAGGTACCGGTCGCATGAGGACATCGGTTGCCTGGACTCCCATCCGTCATGCACATCGAACAGTACGCGCCCTTCAGGGCCCTGTTGATGAGCCCCGGCACCACGTGGCTCGTGGACTCATCGAAGTTGTCGAACCTCCCGTACGCCCCACTGGGTCGAACCACCGCGGCCTTCAGGCCCGTCTTCTCGTGGTAGTACCGGGCCAGCTTCTCGAGGTACCGCTTCGACTCCCCGATCCCCTCGTAGAGCCGGAAGGGGGGGCCGCAAACCTCGTCCCCCTCCGCGACCGCCATCCCGCTCTCCGGGTAGACGGTCGTGCTGGACAGGAACCCGTAGCGCTCGACCTTCTCGGTATAGCAAGCATGGATCGTGTTGCAGGCCAGCACCGTGGCAGGCCCGACATACGAGACCGGGTCCAAGTGGGCGAGTCCTATCCCGCCCGTAATGCCGGCGCACCCGATCACGATCTCGCAGCCGCGGACAGCGCGCTCTGCCTGACGCGGATCCATTAGGTCGACTTCCACTAACTGGTCCGCAAGTCGCGTAAATTCAGTCGGCCTACGAGTTCTGATGATAGCCCGCACCTGCACCCCTGCGTCCTTCAGGAGCTTCACCGCGTAGGATCCGATCAACCCGCTCCCACCCGTCACACATACCCGCTTGCCCTTGTAGAAATCGATCATGGGAACTCCGCCACTGGGTCCTGGTCCACGCGCGCAAACACTTCATCAAGCTCGAGTTCGATCTCCCGCTCGATCCGTCTCCCCCGCTCGGGCGAGATGTCCCAGCGCCTGAGAGGCTCCCCCTCGGACGCCTTCGCGAGCTGCTCCTTCGTCCGGATGTCCCCCTGCCCCATCTTGTGGTGACAGAGCCGCTCGGTCCGGCACTCCAACATCATGGGCTGCGGGTTACGCCGGATGAACGCCACCAGATGTGCCGCCCACCGCTGGACCATCTCGACGTCGTTCCCATCCACCTCGACATACGGGATCCCATACGCCGCCATCCGCTGCCCCACGTTCTCCGTCGGGAGGTAGTGCTCCGACGTGATGTTGCCCGCCCGCCCGTTGTTCTCGCACACGAGCAGGAGCGGGACCTTGTGGATCGACGCGATCGTCAGGCCCTCATGGATCGCACCGTTCGATGAGGCAGCATCCCCGAAGAAGCACGCCACGACCTCGCCGGTCTTCAGGTAGTTATTCACCGCCCACGCCAATCCCACCGCAACTGGGACGCATGTCCCGACGAGCTGGAAGCTGAAGTCATACCGGATGGACGGGATGTTGATGTGCATCTCCCCCGCCCTGCCCTTGTTGTACCCCGTCCGCTTCCCAAGTATCTCCGCGATGAGCGGGTAGAGATCCGCGCCCTTCGCGATCGCATGCGCGATGGTTCGGTGGTGCGTGACGATCCGATCCGTTGGCTGGAGCGCGGCGCATACCCCGACACTGATCGCCTCCTGGCCGCGCGAGAAATGAAGGTCCCCCGCCTCCCCCTTCTTGCACATCGCCGCGAGCCGCTCCTCGACCATCCGGATGAGGAGCATCTTACGATAGAGAGCGGGGATCATCGTGCGAGCTCCTTCGCGACCGCCAGGACCCGATCCCGTGTGGGAAGTAGATGCTCGTGCAGATCCCGCGACGCCGGGATTGTGCAGCGTGGAGCCCCAATTCTCGCGACTCGAGTCCCCGGATACTCTTCAGCGACTCGCGCAACGATCTCAGCCCCCACCCCGCCATGCTGGACGTCAGGTTCAACGAAGAGCAGAGCGCGCGTACGGACGATCGATTGGAATACTGACATCATGTCGAGCGGGTAGAGGGTCCGGAGATCGAACAACTCGTAAGGCTCGTCCTTGAGCCACGTATCGAGCATGCGCAACGTCAACCCGTAAGAGACCACCGTGAGAGCCATTCCCGCAGCCTCTCGCCTGCCAGCTTTCCCGAACGGACACGTGAACGAAAGCAGCTTCGTCCCGAGTGAGGACGTACCACCCGACAAGATACTCGCATCCAACTTGTCGCGCTCCGCCGTCGTCGCATCCTCGATCATCCGGTCCTCGAAGAACAACGTCACACCGGGCGTCTTCAGGGCAGTTGCCATCAGGCCGTACGCGTCCGCCGGGTTACTCGGGATCACAACGTTCAGGCCCGGGATGTGGCAGAAGAGACTCTCGATCCGCTGCCCGGTCGTCGGCCCCCCGGTCATGAACTCGCTCCGGATCACGATCGTCGAGGGCTCACTCCTGACCGTCGCCTGCTTGGCGGCGGTGTTCGCTATCGCGTCGAAGGTCCGATAGAGGAAGTCGCTCGTGATGACGTCCACGATCACCTTCGCGCCCGCGAGCGTCATCCCGACCGCGAAGTTCGTGTTGGCGTCTTCGCTGATCGGTAACGTGATGACCCTGTCCGGGAACTCCCGCTCGATCTGGGGGGCGTCGAAGTGGACCTTCATGACCGCCCCTTCTCCCATCAGGAAGATGCTCGGGTCCTCCTTCATGGCGCTGTAGGTCGCGGCCACGATCGCGTCCCGGATCAGGTGATTACGGTGCCAGGGGTCTTTCACCATCGGTGCGCCCCCTGATGCCGCCCCGAGACCGGAACCCGGGTTCCGGTCTCAGACCCGGAAGTAGTCAGCGTCCGTCACAAGGTTCTCGGGGATCAGGATATCCCGAGACTGACTGAGCTCCCGCCAGTGCCAGATCTCCGTCCAGCGCACCCACATCTTGAACGGGTTCGGGGCCACGATCCGCCCCTCCCGCTGGGACTCGAAGTAGTACCGCTCGCCCTTCAGGTAATCCCCCCTCCACTCGTGATTGGGGGTCGGCTTGTCGTAGTAGGAAGCGGCGTTCGGGTTCGGTAGGATCCACCTCGGGTTCGGGACGTGGACCACCGCCGCTGGCGCGATCCACCCCTCGAGCCCACTGCGGATCAATCTCCCGGCAAGCTCCGGATCCCCGGGGCCCCTCATCCTGTCGTAGTGCTCGTCCATCCCGTTCACCGCCAGCGCGTTCGCGAGCGGGAAGGACTCGTTCTTGGTGTGGAAGTACCCCTCGCCAGCCGGCCCCTCCGGCATCGTCATCTTGACGTCGCAGTGCGGGTACTGGAGCGGGGCCCCGAGCATCGAGGGCTCGAAGGACTTCTCGAAGATCGAGATCTCGTCGTACCTCTCGCGCTCCGCCAGGAGATCCTCGGGCCCCATCCCCTCGGGCCTGTCGCCATCCCACGCGAGCGGGGGCTTGCCGTCCAGGGTCACGACCGGGGGGAGCTGGGTGTAGCCGTGGGGGGCCATCACGAGCCGCTTCGTCGCATGTGCCGCCACGTGGGCAGCGAGCCACCCAGGGGGGCAGTACGCGTAGTCGCACAGCATGACGACCAGCGGGCCCACGGAGAGCAGGAACCCCGAATTATAACCGGCGCACGTCGTCCCCCAGGGGGGCGGTTGCGTACGGTGGTTCGGGACGTGGTAGAGCGGCGCTTTGCAGCCCGTCTCACCGCATGCCTTCGCCCAGGCATCCATCACTCGGGAGTGTCTCAGGTGATACCGGGCATCCGTGAAGATGATCTCGAAATCCTGGTACGTCTGACGCGCGAGCCCGTAGAAGGACAAGTCCACCCCACCCGGTCTACCGGAGCCGAGATTCACGCTGACTTTCATTCTCGAATCCGATCGACGCAGGTAAAGCCGGCCGAGTTTCGGTGGCCGCCACCGCCGTACTTCTTGGCGATCTCCGACACGTCGACCCCGTCGGGGCCACGCGACCGGAGCGAGTAGGCGTAGAGCCCGTCCGCCCGCTGGAACCATCCGAGCGCAAACGGCGCGGTCTCGGCGAGCTTTCCGACGAGCTCCGAGATGTTGATGTAGGGAGCGTTCACGATCGGGACGCGCGCACCCTCGAAGTCGATGATGCGGGCTTGCTCGACCATCTCCGAGACGTATCGGTCGACGAAGGCGAGAACGGCTTCGCCATTTGAGATGACGTCGGCGAGCGGTGTCGCGCTCAGGCGGTCCCAGTCGGCGAACGAGTCGCGCTTGCAGGCGGAGATCCACGCATTGGCCTCCTTGCTCTTGCTGATCTTCCAGCGCCAAAGGTCGCGGTCCTCGACGAAGTCGATGAGCCACGGTCGCGCGTTGCGATGCAGGATGTCCCACGTGAGTCCGGCCCCGCTCCTTGCCATGTCGAAGGTCGCGAAGTTCAGTCCCTCGAGCGCCGCCTCAGCCGTCTTGTGATGGTCGAAGACCGAGAGCCCAGACGTTTGCTCGTTCATCTTCACCATGACATCGCGCGGATAGCTGAAGTCGACGACAAGCACCCATCGCCCGGTCACGTCGGGAACTTTATCGCCGTAGCTGGCGGGCAGGTATTCGGTGTTCTCGTCGCCATACTTCTTCCAGACAGCCCAAGCCGAGGTGAAGCCGTCGATGCAATTCGCGTGATAGATGACCAATTGCTTCTTCATTTCGTCCCCGACTTCTTCGACGCCCGGATCCTACACCCACCCGAGCAGATGATTTGACGCCGCTCATTGCGGTCAATCGACCTTTCACCCTCATAGATGGGAGCCCCACACTTCGCGCAGTACCCGATACAGACGCGAGGGTTTCCCTTCACGACGGGGCCCGCTGCTTCCGGACCTTCGTGACCCGATCCAAGAACATCTTGCGCTGGAGCGTCCCCATCCGGTCGATGAGCAAATACCCATCCAGATGCTGGACCTCGTGCGAAACCGCGCGCGCCCGGAAGCCGTCACAATCGACCTCCTCGGCCTTCCCGTCCGGGTTCCTGTACTTCACGACGAGATGGGCGAGCGCCTCCAGCCGCTCCCCGACACTCGCGAAGCTCAGACATCCTTCATCGCCAGTCTGGGTCCCCCACCGCCGGATGATCTCGGGGTTACAGAGGGGAATCCAGACGTTCCCCTCCCCGATCACGATGACCCGCCAGCAGGGCTCGACGTCGAGCTGAGTAGCGGCCAGCCCCGCCCCTCTGTTGCTCAGCATCGTGACCCCCAGGACGCGCGTCAGGTCCCGGAGCTTGTCGCCCCCGAACTCACTGTCGGGGACCGGGACCGCAACCCGTCGAAGCGCCGGGGCGTCCTCCGGGAAATGGAGCAGCCGCCCCGGGACATGCTGGACGATCGTCTCGTCGATGACGCTCACGACTTCTTCCTCGCGATCTCCTCCAGCAAATACTTCTCGAGCAGCTCCCCGAGGACCGGCCACGCATGACGGGCCGCTAGCTCCCGACCCTTACCGATCCACTCCTGCCGCTTCTCGGAGTCCTTCAGGAGCGCGATCACCTCGTTCCCCCACTTCTCTTGCCACCCGTCTTCTTGATGGATCACTGGGCACGCGCCCGTGTAGACCTCCCCGAAGGCGTCACAGTCAGTCGTGACCGGAACAGCCCCGGAGGCGCACCCCTCCAGGACCGCGACCCCGAACCCCTCGGACCCCCAGGTCGGGTCATCCGGGTAGGCGCCCCGGATGGTGTCGCACGGGTACGTCAGGAGCTCCGCCTGGCTATACTCGTCCGCCATCCTGTTTCTCGAGACCCCGCCCTCGTACGTGACGTCGAGCTTCTCAAGCCGCGGGAGCGCATCCCGGATGATCCTCGCCCGCCGCTGCTTCTCCCGGATGTCCGCGTTGAAGGTCGGCTCGTCCAGGACGTTCAGGAACTGTTGGAGCGTGTGGTAGAAGATTCTTAAGGACGCGTGACCGACCGCCGCTTTGATGCGCGGCCACTGCTGGAGCAAGATGTGGAGCCCTCGATCGGTCGAGGATGCGTGGATGCACATGCCTGGGATCTTCTTCGAGAGGTCGTACGCGTCCGGGTCGCAGCCGTTCGGGAGCACCGCCCACCGCTTCCCCACCATCTCGTGCTCGTGGAGGATCCTCAGGTGGTTCACGAGCGCCTGACTCGGGGCGACGAACAAGTCCACGTTGTCGATCGCGACCCGCGAGGCGTACTTCAGGTCGTTGACCTGCATGCAGAGTATGCGGGGAATCGTTGACGGGAAGACGTCCAGGCCCGCGACGTCGTTCCAGACCACCACGGCGTCGTACTGTTCCCCGCTCCCGGGTGCTGTTGGGCTCCGGGTTGTGTACGGGAAACACCGGCACCCCTCCCACGCGGTTGCCTCGATCCCTTCGGCGAAGATGTCGACCGCGTGGCCCCGCGCCCGGAGGGACTTGCAGTAGTAGACGAAACTCCCATCCGTACCGGTCAGGCCCCGCTGGGAGTCAAGAATGTTGTCGAACTCCAGCGGGCGGGGGAATGTAGAGAACGGCCCGAAGAGTGCTGAGATCCTCACCGAGGTCTAGGCCCCGCCGCCGAAGTCGTCATCATCCCGAGGACCGCCCGTCATGCGGGCAGGCGGCGGTGTCGATTTGCGGGGCGGGGTCGAGCCTTGGCCTCGAAGCCCGACGTAGTGGCCACCCTGCTTCTCCATCCCGGCGATGCCCTCGACTTCGTGATCCTTCGGGTCGTCGACCTGGATGGTGTTGCCTGGATGCACGATTGACCCCAGGACGATCTTACTCTCACTGCTCGTATTTTTGAACTCTGACATGGTCGTTCCCTTTCCGTTCAACCTCTACTCCGGTTTCCTGCCGTTGCCACTCGTCGATGTCCCCCGTACGCCGCATGCTGAGGACCCTCCAACCTCCACTCCTTCTCGTTGCCGTTGCCACCC
>Ga0182018_10001354_pt1 | contig 28160 bp, 20 predicted proteins | sample 812P2MmetaG_FD_120490 | JGI IMG/M metagenome (GOLD analysis project Ga0182018, IMG submission 120490) | Permafrost microbial communities from Stordalen Mire, Sweden - 812P2M metaG | ecosystem: Environmental > Terrestrial > Soil > Wetlands > Permafrost | place: Sweden: Stordalen | collected...
CGGCCGTCAGGGCGTAACGCGGGGCGTGCCCGCTTTCAACTTGCTGCTTCAACCAGCCGCACGATGCCAGCAGCCGCAATGCGACTCGCAAGTAGCCACGATTGGCGCGAGTTTCTTGCGCGATCCGGTCGAATTCCACCCACTCACCAGCGGAGCCGAAGAGTTCGAACACGCGCCGGTCCCACAAGGCCTTCACCGTGGGCGCCAGAACAACACCCGCGAGGTGACCAAATACGACGGCGCGAACTTGCGCCTTTTCTTTTTCGCCAAGCAATGGAGTTGTCACTGCTGACGGCATTTCTTAGCCCGTTCTGCGACTCGATTCGCGGCATCGCAGCAGCCTTGGGAGTCCGTGGTGTTGCACTACGGCTGCTACGCCCTACCCTCGAACAAATTCCTTCCCTCGACCAGCGCGCGCATCTTGCGATCCGCCACGCTGCGCTGCAGCATCCAGAATCCACAATCGGGATGGACATAGCGCAAACGTTCCGCACCCAATGTCTTCGCCACCCGCTCGATGCGCGAGGCCACGAGTTCGGGCGTTTCCACTTCATTGTCTTTGATATCGATCATGCCGATGCCCAGTGCGATTTTCGGATCAAGATCGGTGAACACCTCGAGCTCGTCGTAGCCGCGACGCGCAAATTCGAGCACCAGATGATCAGCATGGAGAGAATTGAGAAACGGCACCAGATCGCGCCAGAATCCACGGAGGACCGGCTGTCCACCGTAGTTGCCGAAGCAGATGTGCACGGCGCGCTCGTTCAGAATGCCATCCAGCACGTGGTTGATCGCTTCTCCGGCCCAGGATGAATCCTGCGGATAGCCGGCGATGCAAGCTTCATCGAGCTGGACCACCTCGGCTTCAATAGACTCCAGCTGGCGGCGCAACACGGCAGCCAGATCCATCGCCAGGTCGGGAGTGTCTTTGTAGTAGCAGTTCGTCACCATGCGCGACAGCATGTGCGGGCCGGTGCAAGTGAACTTCAGCGGCATTTTCGTTAGCGGCGCTACGACCTCGTAGTCTCGGGGTAGATTCAGCATGCCCTCGCCGATTTTGCCGACCACCATGCCCGCGGTCAGCAAGCGAGTCGCCGAGGCACGATCAGAGCGGAAGCGGTCGAAATCCGATCGAGCAAAGTGGCTGCGGATTCCTTCCATTTGCGAGACGAAATAGTCCACCATCCCGTTTGTCTCGGGATGGCTGGGGTCGAAGCGCATGAGTTCGCCGTCACTCAAAAGGTCCAGACCGGCGAGTTCCTGGGTTTTCAACACCGCCATCACCGCGTCGCGAAGAACAAGCCGCGAAGTATTACCCACCAGCCATGAGGGCACCGGATAACTTCCCACGACAGTAGCTTTGATATTCGGATTCATTGTCGACTCCTGCATCGCGAGCAGTGCCGGTTGGAGCGCATCATACTCCCGACAAATGCCACTTTGTAAAAGGCACTTCAAAGTAACCCACTTAGGGCACGGAAAAGTAACCAAATATCGCGCGACATACCACGTGGTGAGCTCATAGTTTCCACTTGTAACTCTCACTCAAACTGGATTAGAGTGATGCCGCTTCGTTGCTCTCGTAGACCACGACGAGAAGGTTGAGGCCGTCGAACCAGGTTGCTTTCGATGATGCGCGGTTCGTGGAGGTCATGTGTACCGTAGTGATGTAGTCGGAAGTCTCTTGCGCCCCGTGTATCTAAAGGAAGCTCGCGACCGCTTCGCGGCCGGAAATCTCACCGACGCAGCGTTCAAAAAAGTGGAAGACCGGGCCGTCGACGAATGTATCGACCTACAGATTCTCGCCGGCATGGAAGTGATCACAGACGGCGAGGTGCGCCGCTACGCTTTTTATGGGCACTTGATTGACGCGGTCGAAGGCTTCGACAAATACGGCGGCTGGGCAATTCCTTTCCGCGACGAAAAGGGCGAACAGTTGGTTTTGCCGCGTCCGGTGGTCGTTTCCAAACTGCGCCGCAAACGGCCTCTTTGCGCTGAAGAATTTACTTACGTGCGCGCGCGCACCAAGCACCCGGCCAAAACCACCATCATCAGTGCGCAGCAGGCCGCGGCTTACTACGACAGCAGAAAGTCAACCGGGGCTTATGCGACGGTTGACGCTTACCTGGCCGATTTGGTCGACATTCTGCGCGATGAAGTGGGCGAACTGATTCGCCTGGGTTGCACCTACATCCAGATCGACTCGCCGCAGTACACCGCGCTGCTGGATCCCGAGCTGCGCGAAGGATACCGGCAGCGCGGCAACGACCCGGACCGGCTGCTGGATTTGTCGATCGAAATGGACAATGCGGTGATCGGTGATCATCCCGGCATCACCTTTGGCCTGCACCTTTGCCGCGGAAACAATCAGAGCAAGTTTTACGCCGCGGGCGACTATGGCCCGATCACAAAAATCTTTCGCAACACGAAGTTTCAGAGATTCCTGCTGGAGTATGACGACGAGCGATCCGGCGGTTTCGAGCCGCTGCGCCAGGTGCCGGCAGACCGTACCGTCGTGCTCGGTCTGGTGAGCTCCAAGAAACCCCAACTGGAAAGCAAGGACGAACTGAAGAGGCGGATTGAAGCCGCCTCCGCGTTTGTTGCGTTGGAGCGGCTGGCCCTCAGTCCGCAGTGTGGCTTCGCGTCCACTGTGGAAGGCAATGCCGTAACGGCCGCGGATCAGGAGGCAAAGCTGCGACTGGTTTCGGAAACGGCGCAGGAAGTGTGGGGCCGGTCCGTCGCAGTGGCGCACAAGAGTTGAGTCGGTTCGGATAAGCTCCCGCGTTCTGTAATCAAAGTCGGTGTTGTTTTGAGGCGTAACCCGAACGTGCGTTCGTTCGAATGACAGGAGAGCTCATGAAATCGCGTCGGCTGTCTGCCTGCCTGTGTGGTCTGCTCGTGGCTTTGGCGTCGATTCAATATGCTCCGGCCCAAGCTACGGCGAGCTATGCTTTGTTGAATGGAACTGTGACGGATGCTGGGGGACGACCCGTTGCCAAGGCCACGATCACGGTCCGCTCGCTGGACACCAACCAGACCTTCACCGCCGTGTCGAGCGACACCGGATATTATGCGGTGCCCAGCCTGCCGCCGGGACGCTATGAACTGATCGTGAGCTATGCAGGCTTCGGGAAATACACGCGCACCGGCGTGGAAGTGTCAGTCGGTCAAACCGCCACCGTCAACGTGGGCCTCAAAGTGGCGGCGGTCTCGGAGACGGTAACCGTGACTACGGAAGCCCCGGTGGTAGAGACCACGCGAACCGAGATCAGCCAGGTGATTCAGGCTCAACAGATCCAGGAGTTGCCCATCAGCGGCCGCCTCTTTACCGACTTTGCTCTTCTAACACCCAGCGTCGCCAAGAGCCGGACTGCGTTGGGCAGCACGTTTACAGAGTTCGAGGTGACGCAAATCTCCTTTGGCGGCATGCGCTCGTTCAGCAACGAGATCACGGTGGACGGGGCCGATTTCGTGAACTCGGTCAGCGGGGTGCAGCGTGCCACGCCGCCTCAGGATTCCGTGCAGGAATTTCGCGTGGTCAACAATAGCTTCGGGGCCGAGTACGGCCGGGCACTCGGTGGCATCGTCAATATCGTCACCAAGTCTGGCGGCAACGCCTTCCATGGTTCGGTTTATGACTACCTGCAGAACAGCGCCACCGACGCGCGCTCGCTTCTGCAGCCGGCGCCGCTGCCCCATGCCCTGCGGCAAAACCAATACGGTGGTACTCTCGGAGGCCCGGTCCGCAAGGATAAAACGTTCTTCTTCCTGAACTACGAAGGCAGAAGGAGCGGTCAGTCTCCCACTTATGCCCCCGATCTTTTCAGCAATATCGCAAACATCGATCAATCCAAGGCCTACCTAGGACTCTCCCCGGAAGGCTGCGATCTTCCTCCCGCGCAATGTACTGGTTCGCCTGTCTCCTATCTCCAGTCAGTGTTAAAGACGGTCAATAACGACTATGGCTTTGCGAAACTCGATCACCAGATCAACCCAAACAACCGAGTGGCGATTCGCTATGTGGTGGAGGACGCCCGGGACTTGGGGGAACTGATCGGGAACACGGAAGATGGCGGCGGCATTGGCTCTCCGAGCGGCGCTCGCAATCTCTTCATTCGCGACCAATCTCTGGTGGGGACGCTGGATTCAGTGCTGAAGCCCAATCTGGTCAACACCGTCCTGGGTCAGTATTCAAGGCGGCACTACAATTTTCCCGGGGCGACCGGCGAACCCGATTTGAGTGTGGTGAATGACCTGGAGTTCGGACACAACTTCGGCACCTATGATGCGATCTATGAGAGCCGGGTACAAGGATCCGAATCCCTCGCCTGGGTCAAAGGCAATCACGTTGCCAAGTTCGGATTCGACGGGAACTATGTCTGGAGTTACAACAACTATCCAGGATTCACGCCGGAGCGGATCCTGCTTCCGAATCTCGATTGCCTGTACGCGTTCGCCGATACCGTGAACCTCCTCAGCCCGAACGGAACGTATGGAACGGTGCCTGAGAACTGCCCGCTCGCGCCCCAAGCGGACGGTGTGGCGTTCTTGTATTGGGGAGTTGCGGTTCCGCGAACCGGCTTCGTGAACGGTTATGTTCCATCCCCGGCGACCGGCGGTGGTTTCGGCAGCGGCTGGCCAAATGCATTTCCCACGAATCAGTACTCCAATTATGCCTACGCGTTGAATCATGGCTACTGGGGGTTTTTTGCGCAGGATCAGTGGCGAGTCACTCCCCACCTGACTTTAAATTACGGCTTACGGTGGGATTTTGAAACCGGGTTGGGAAGCACGATCGATCCCGACTACCGGACCTTCCAACCGCGAGTCGGATTCGCCTACTCTCCGGACTCCAAAACAGTCATCCGCGCCGGATCCGGAATATTTTTCGATCGCAATAATTTGACGTTCTTCTTCACCACCGGAAACCAGAAGGCGCTTCCCGGATACTTCTGCAATCCCCCCAGCGCAGATCCCAGTTGCGCCGCAAACGGATTGCAGGGGGTGGACGTTCCGATGATCCAAAGCAAGGCGGCCGGCGGGGGCTGGCAGTTGTCTGCAAATCCAGGGTACCCCGGCACGCCTTCCCTCCCTTGCGCGGCTTTGGGTTTGCCCGCCAGTCTTTGCGCGCAACTTCCCGGCACCGCAACACAACAGACGATAAGCGTCGCAGCCCTGACGGCCCTCGGCATCCTCGGCGATGGCGCCAATGCCTACCCTGCAGTGAGTCTGACCGGAGCTTGCACGGCAAACCCTATAACGGGGGCGCCGACCGGGGCCTGCGGCGTGGGTTCCGGTGGCATCCAGCGTACCGGGCGGCTTCCTTATGCCGAACAAGCCAGCCTAGAAATTGATCGCCAGATCGGGAAGGGACTCACGCTCCAGGCGGGATATCTCTTCGTATCGGCGCACAAGCTTGTCCGCGGTAATAACATTAACGTCCCCTGCCCTTACGGCACAGCCAAGCCAGCGAATCCTTACTATGCTCAAGGCCTGCTTGATCCGAGCGGCTCGCTCACCCCGTGCGGCGGAACACCTATTCTTGGGCCCTTGGGCCTTGGCCCGTTTTTCGATTGGCTAGGCCCCGCAAGCCCGATTCCCCCGCCTTTTGCACCCCCTAATCCTCAGCTTCCCGTCAATCCAAGTGGGTTGGAATTCGGCGTACCCGGGGGAGTCGGCGCTCCGGCGACGCTGAGTGGCGGCCTTCTCGACTACAACAACGACGTAGCCAACGCCGTCTACCATGGCCTTACGATTACGGCGGTTGAGCGCATGGGCAAGTTGTTTAACCTGACCGCGAATTATACTTATTCTCACACCATCGACAATGGCAATTTCACGACCTTCATCAATCTGCCGCCCAACCAATTCGACTATGCTTCGGAACGTGGCAACTCTAACCAGGACGTTCGCCATCACTTAGTCGCGAACTTCACTGCCGACGCGCCCCATGAGAGCTTTGCACGGAACTTCGAATTCAGCAGCATTATCACGCTGCAGTCCGGACGGCCGTTCACGCTGTTCGCCGGGGAGAATGTTTTTGGTGACGTGGCTGGACTGAGCACGGACCGCGTCGGAGGCCTGGGCGGTATCTGCACCACCGTATCGAACTGCAACACCACCATCGGCCGCAACACCTACGTTGGCGATCCTTTATATTCCTTCGATCTGCGTTTGTCGCGATATTTTCAGATTCGGGAGCACCTACGGCTCGATTTCACAGTAGATGCATTCAACGTGTTCAACCGGCAGAATGTGGACGAGGTGAATTATATCTATGGCTCGCCGGCATTCTGTGGGGCGGTTCCGCAGCACTATAAAGACGCTACGACGCGAGCTATTCAGAGCGGTGCGGCGTCGGCGTCTTGCGCCTCGGAGCAGGCTGCGGCTGCGCCACCGGCATGGCTTGCCTTGGGACTCTTGCCCGTCTCAATTCCGAATGCTCCGAATGCTACTTTCGGAGAGCCGAGAACTATGCTCAACCCGCGGCAGATGCAGTTCTCAGTGAAATTTTCGTTTTGAAGGAGTGTGATAGCCCCGCAGTTATCGCAGCGCTGAAGCACTGCGCCACCCAAAATCAAGTGCAACATCGAGTTTTTTCCGCAAACCGTGGAGGCGTACCCCGATTCGAATCACGCCTCCCACTTCCAATCCCGAAAGCGGCGCCTCAATTCTGCCTTCAGCAATTTCCCCGTGGACGTGTGGGGCAGCTCCTCCACAAACACAAACGCATCCGGCAACTGCCATTTTGCGAACTTAGGCGAGAGGAACTCGCGCAGCGCTTCCGCAGACAAGCGCGCTCCGTCGTCCGCGACGATGACGGCCACAGGGCGCTCCTGCCACTTTGGATGGGCGACTGCGATCACCGCTGCTTCGCGAATCTTCGGATGCGCGACCAGAGCGTTTTCCAGGTCGACAGAGCTGATCCACTCGCCGCCTGACTTGATCAGATCTTTCGTCCGGTCCACGATTCTTAGATAGCCTTCGTCATTCATGGTTCCCACATCGCTGGTGCGGAACCATCCGTCTGTCGTCCATTTATCGCTTTCCGCCGGCAGGTTGTAGTAGCTTGCGGCCACCCAAGGGCCGCGCAGTTGCACTTCTCCCATGGTCTCTCCGTCCCATGGAACTTCGCCCTGCTCGTTCACAACTCTTGTTTCGACGAAGGGAACCGGTATTCCGGCCTGCGCTTTGATTTCGCATTGCCGTTCCTCGGACCAATTCTTCATGTGCGCCTTGACTTGGCTGGTGGTCGCTTGCGGACTGCTTTCAGTCAGGCCCCAGCCTTGCACCATGCTCCACCCATACTGCCGCAGTCTCTGAATGAGCGCGAGTGACGGCGCCGCGCCGCCAATGAGAATTCGCAGAGACGGCAATTTCCACCTGCCAGGATTTCGATCCAGGTATTCCAAAATGCTATGCCAGACCGTTGGCACTCCTCCGGCAACGGTCACACCTTCCTTTTCGCAAAGCTCCAACAGGCTTTCTGGCTTGAGATGCGGACCGGGCAGAACCTGTTTCGCTCCCACCAGGGTTGCAGCGTAGGAGAGCCCCCAGCCGTTAACGTGAAACATGGAGACGATCGGCAACACGCTGTCAGCGTTGCAGATGCCGAAGTTGTCCACTGTGGTGAGCAGAAACGAATGCAGCATTACGGACCGGTGGGTATAGACGACTCCCTTCGGAACTCCAGTCGTGCCCGACGTGTAGCACATGCAAGCGGCTTCGTTTTCGTCGAGATCGGGATAACGAAAACTGCCGGAGGCAGCACTCAGGAAATCCTCATAGTCTTCGAGGCCTGATGGGTGCCCTGATGCGGCGCCGCAGCCCGACCACCCCACCACGATGACGCGCTCAAATCGCACCGAGTCTCGGATCTTTGCGTACAGAGGGAGCAGAACGTCGTCGACGATCAGGAACCGGTCTTGCGCGTGGTTGGCGATGTAGGCGATTTCGGACGGCGCCAGCCTCAGGTTCAACGTGTGCAGCACACCGCCGGCGATCGGAATGCCGAAATAGGCTTCCAGATGCGCGTGATGATTCCACATCAGGGTTGCCACGCGATCGCCGCGCTCCATGCCCGCCTTCTGCAAAGCCTCCGCAAGGGCGCGCGCGCGCCGATACAGGTCGGCATAAGTATAGCGGTGCAACGTATGATCTGGCCGCCGGGAAACGATCTCTGCATTCGGAAAGAATTTGCCCGCGCGCTCCAGGCTGTGAGAGAGCGTCAGCGGATAATGCATCATGGTTCCTTGCATGCGGTTCCTTAGTGGGTGGGATCAGCAGCTCTGCACCAGGATTTCTGAAAGCTTGGGGGTTCCTGGCTTCAGACACTGGCCGAAGGATTCTCCACCAGCAAGGCGATGCCTTGCCCGCCGCCTATGCAGGCCGCGGCAACGCCGTAACGCAGGTTCGAGCGCTTCAACTCCCGTGCGAGCGTTACCGCCAAGCGGACTCCGGTGGCACCGAGCGGATGACCGATAGCGATTGCGCCTCCGTTGACGTTAAGTCTGTTGCGGTCCAGGCCAAGCTCACGCTGGCAGGCGAGAACCTGCGCGCCGAAGGCCTCATTAATTTCGAAGCGATCGATTTGCGGCAGGCTCAGTCCAGCCAAGTCCAGCAGAGTTTGAATCGCCGGCACCGGCCCGATGCCCATGATCTCCGGGCGGACACCAACCACGGTCCCGGCAACTACTCTCGCCAACGGGTCTTGCCTGTGCTGTTTCAGATATTCGCTGGAAGCTATCAGGACCGCCGCTGCGCCGTCCACGATTCCAGAGCTGTTCCCGCCGGTCTGCACTCCGCCAAATGCCGGTTTGAGCTTGGAGAGAACTTCCAACGACGAGGGCCGGATATGAGTGTCTTTGCTCAGCCCATCGACACCGCGTGGCAGTCTGATTCCGCGCGGTGAATATCCGGGAAGTTCGAAGACTTCAGTCGCGAGAGGCGCGATCTCGCCGCTCAGGAAGCAGCTCTCTTGTGACGCGATGGCGCGCGCAAAACTCTCAGCAGCGAATTGGTCGACCTCTCCGCGAGTGATCCCATACTGTTTCGCCAACTTCTCGGCAGTTCCACCCATGGTCTCATTCGGACAGGGATCGAGCAGCGCTTCCCACAGAAAATCCTTGAACTCCACCTCGCCCATGCGGAATCCACCGCGGTGAGTGTAGGCGGCAATCGGGTTGCGCGACATGGACTCGGTTCCCACCACAAGCGCCAAATCGGCTTTCTTCAGCTTGATATTGTCCCCGGCTTGCAGAATGGCTTCGATACCGGTGCCGCACACCCGCTGCACAAGATGTGCGGGCACTTCGACCGGCACCCCAGAGTAGAGCGCGATGTGCCGCGGCAGAACATAGGCATCGAAGGAGGCCTGGGCCATGTTCCCTGCTACCACAATGTCTACATCGGCGGGCGGCACACTGCTTCGCCGGAAGACCTCTCGAGCCGCTTTGATTCCCAGGTCGGTAGGCGACACCAGCCCAAGAGCCGTGTTGTACTCCAGGAACGGAGTGCGCACGCCGTCGAGCAGGAAGACATCGTCGTAGCGCGAAAGCAGAGCTTTACGGTGAGAACTCATAACGATGTTTTGCTGGCCCGGATTTCTTCGCCCGCAGCGACGAGGCGCGGCAAGGGCAAATTCAGCGGTGCATCCGGCACGACCGTATCCGCGGAATGGCCATGCCCTTCACGCTTCTGAGGGCGCGCTGTAGTCAAACCATATCGTGACCGATGCCTGGTTCCCCACGCCGACATCAGCTTCAGAATCGGCTTCAGGCTTTCTCCATGGCGAGTGAGCGAGTACTCAACCCGTGGCGGCACCTCGGCATACACCTTCCGGTGAACAATTCCATCGCGCTCAAGTTCCCTCAAGTGCTGGGTCAGCATCTTCTTGGTCAACCCAGGGATGAGCCTTTGCAGTTCGCAGAACCGCCGGGTTCGGCCATCGAGATGGAACAGGAGCGGCGGTTTCCACTTCCCGCCTATGATGGAAGCCGTCAACTTAACGGGGCAATTGGAGTGATCCACAGGATAGTCTCCGGGAGGTATCAGGTTACCGAAACGTGCCTACTAGTCAAAAAGATACTTTTGCCTAGAATTGACCCTCGGTCCCGAAAGGATACCGCATTCGGCACCCACTTGGAAGTGTTTGTGTCATCGATATCCGGCGGGAACGATCGCACCGCGAGGACAAAGCATGAGCGACAAAAGGCCAGTCGTGATCTACGGCGCCAACGGTTTTTCTGGCCGCTTGATCGCGGAATTTCTTCGTGAATACAATGTGCCGTTCATCGCCGCCGGCCGCAGTCGCGCGCGGCTTGACGATGTGATGAAGCACGTGCCGGGCATTGAGACCGCCAACTATGAAACCGTCGAGACCAAGGGTTCCGTCGAAGAGCTCACTCAGCTCTTCGCCGGCGCGAAAGTGGTGTGCAATACTGCCGGGCCGTTCATCTACAACGGCCCGGCGGTGATTGAAGCGGCGCTGAATGCGGGCTGCCACTATCTGGACATTGGCGGCGAGCAGGCTTGGCTGCGTGACGTGGCGAACAAATGGGGTTGCAAGTTTGCCCAGCGCGGTTTGCTGGCCGCTCCCGCCACGGCCTACATGTCGGCAGTGAGCGACGCCGCAATTCGGTTGTGCCTGGAGAGCCACCGCGGCATTGACACGCTGGAAGTGCTCACGATGTTCAAGGGCAATCCGACCTTTGGCTCGACCCAGACCATCTTCGCCGTCATTCAAACCGACGCTTACTTCCTGGAGCAGAACGCGTACAAACCCTGGCCGCGCGCCACCCGGTACGACGTCGTTGTCCCCGGCAGCATCCAGACTCAGCTCGCGCTGGCCTGGGGAGGTTTCCCCCATCCGGTCTGGTATAAGGATCATCCGCAGATAGCCAACGTGCGGTCCTTTGGAGGATTGCTCGACCGCCAAATTATGGAAGGCGTCGCGGCGACGGAGAAGCTGTTCGAGGAGCAGATCCGTCCACTACCTCCTGCCGAACAGCAGCGAAAGCTGGGAGAGATGGCGAACGCTGTAACGGGCGGTACTCCGCCGCGAGAAAACCCGCGTGAGCATCGCACCATTGATGTGATCGCCGGCCGTGGAAGCACAGATTCCGTGCAGTGCGTGGTGTTTGGCACATGTTGCTATCGCCAGACCGCGCTCATACAGGCATTCGCGGCCCACAACCTGGTGCATGCTGCTCCGCGCACGGTGGGCTTCGCCTCGGCGGCGGAAGCCTTTGGGCATCGCGAAATTCTTGGCGTTTTAGAGACGCACGGTCTTTCCAAGGCACGGCTGTCGCATTAAATGGCTAACCGTGCCGCTGGGCGCCATGCAGTCGCAGGAAACGATGCGAGCCATCGACTATTTCGACAAGAGCGCGGATCTCCACCCCGGCCGGATCGCGATCCTCGATGGGGATGCTCAGTATTCCTACGGTGAAACGCGCACCTTCAGCGAGCGCATCGCCCGCACGATGCTGGCTCGTGGCGTCGAGCACGAACAGCGCGCGGCCATCTACTCCCATAATCACGCAGCGGTTCTGTTCTGTATGTTGGGCATCCTGCGCGCCGGGGCCGCATGGGTCCCCATCAACTTTCGCAATGCCACCGACGCCAACGTGGAATTTCTGAACTACTCCGAGACAGCGTGGCTTTTCTATCACAGCCGCTTCCGGGAGCAGGTCGAAGAGATCCGCAAACGCGTTCCCTCGCTGCGGCACATGATTTGTATCGACGGTCCCGACGCCGGCAATCCTTCGCTTGCAAGCTTCATGGAACTTGGAAACTCATGGAGCGATGATGACAAACATCTCGACTGGGCTGATGCTCACGGAAATCTGGATCAAATGATGGGCCTCGTTCCCACCGGGGGGACGACCGGTCCGGCGCGCGGTGTCCGCGTCACCAACCTTGCGTGGGGCACGATGACCGAGATGGCCATCCACTACTGGGAGGGCGAAGTCGCCGAGCCGGTCTGCCTCTGCACTGCTCCGCTTTCGCACGCCGCCGGCGTGGTTGCTTTCACGATGTTCGCACTGGGCGGGACGAACGTCGTCTTGCCCGGATTCGAAGCATCGCAGGTATTGGCGGCGATTGAACACTATCGCGCGACGCATCTGTTCCTTCCTCCGACCGCGTTTTACGCACTGCTCGCTCATCCGGACGTGAATAAGTTCGATTACTCAAGCCTGCGCGTTTTTCTGCTGGCGGGTTCTCCCGTATCACCCGATAAGCTCAAGAAAGGTGTAGAAGTATTTGGCCCTTGCATGTGTCAGTCCTACGGACAAACCGAAGCGCCCATGCTTCTCACCTGGCTCGATGCGCGCACGGTAGCCGCGGCCGCGGCCGGCGAGCACCCAGAACGTTTGCGCAGCTGCGGAAGGCCTACCGCGTCGGTTCGCCTCGCCGTCATGGACGATGCCGGTAGCATTCTTCCTCCTCACCAGGTTGGAGAAATCGTGGCCTGCGGCACGCTCGTCACCGCCGGCTACCATAACCTGCCACAAGCCACAGCCGAAATCCGCAGCCACGGCTGGCACCACACCGGCGATGTCGGATATATCGATGAACATGGATACGTTTATATTGTAGACCGCAAGAAAGACATGATTATCAGCGGAGGCTTTAACGTTTACTGTGCGGAGGTCGAGGCGGGCATCATGGCCCTTCCGCAGGTTCAGGAGTGTGCCGTCATCGGAGTGCCTGACGACAAGTGGGGAGAAGCGGTCAAGGCTTTGATCGTTTTGAAGCGCGGTGAATCGCTCACGGAGACCGAAATCATCGCCCACTGCAAGGCAAGGCTGGGTGGCGTGAAGTGTCCCAAGTCGGTGGAATTTCACTCGGAAATCCCCAAGACTCCAGCCGGGAAGTTCGACCGCAAAGCGATGCGCAAACCGTATTGGGCGACGGTGGACCGTGAAGTCCATTGAGGCAACCGGTTGGCTTGGCGGTGAGGTGTGAACGGGAGGCATTGTCATTCTTACGACGTTGAAGGTTCCAAAGACTGGCGGCATCCCGACGACGAAAGCCAGCGTGTTGCGCTGGCTCAAGAACGAGGGAGACCTTGTAGAAATAGGTGAGGCGATCGTGGAGTTGGAAACCGAGAAGGTGAGCTACGAACTGGAGTCTCCGATTGCGGGCGTCCTGCTGAAGATTGTCGCGGGAGAAAACGTCCAGGTTCCAGTGGGCGGGCCTCTATGTCACATCGGCCAGCCGGGTGATGCGGTCCCTGCGGAAAAGGAGCAGTGCAATGCCAAATGAAAATGCTCTTGGGAAAGACCGGTTGATCTGGATTTACACGCAGATGACGCGGATTCGCGAATTTGAAGAGCGCGTCAAACGCACCTTTCTCGAACATCCCGGAGCGATGCGCGGCCACACCCATCTTGCCGACGGGGCGGAAGCTTCGGTTGTTGGGGCGTTGGCCACGCGCAAAGCTACTGACTTTGCGATGCCCACTTATCGTTGCCATGCTCAACCCCTCGTGCTCGGCACGCCACCTAGAAAAATGATGGCGGAACTCTACGGACGGAAAGATGGGCTGTGCAAGGGTTTTGGCGGCTCCATGCATCTTGCCGATCCCGAACGGTACTTCCCCGGAACTTCCGCCATGGTCGGTCAAAGCATTGCCCATGCTGCGGGCGCCGCTTTAACGGCTCAGGTTAAGAACACAGGACAGATCGTCTACTGCTTCTTCGGAGACGGAGCGAGCAAGCAAGGAGCGTTTTTCGAAACCCTGAACATAGCAGCAGTCTGGAAGCTACCGGTCGTGTTCATCTTAGAGAACAACGAATACCAGGCGTATACCCACATCAGCCTGGAAGACGCCAATGCGCAAGCCGGCGATCCGCTTTCTCAGAAAGCGGCTGCATTCAGCATACCGGGCGCGACCGTCGACGGCACGGATCCGCTGCTGGTTTACGATGCAGTTTCCAAGGCCGCAGAACGAGCCCGCGCCGGACTCGGCCCCAGTCTTATCGAATCGAAGTTCTACCGGCTCAGTGCGCACGGCAACGCCATCACCGTGCCTCCCGTGCCTACACAGTTCCCCGAACACGAAGCTATTGGAGTGTACGGAAACAAGGCAGAGTACCGAGCGGCCAAGGATCGGGATCCCATCTCTCGCTTCCGCGCACGTTTGCTAACCCAGAACGTCCTCACAGAGAAAAAACTCCAGGAACTTGAGGCCGGCGCCCGCTTGGAAATGGACGATGCCGTGCAGTTTGCACTCTCTAGCCCGCATCCCGAACCCGAAGAAGCCACGAACTATGTCTACGCCTAGGAGACCGCATGGCTAAGAAAATGATGTACGGAGAAGCGATGGCGACCGCCATCATCGAAGAAATGCAGCGGGATGTGGACGTGGTTTTCTACGGCCAGAACATGGCCATGACCGAGCGCGACCCTATGCTGAAGATGTTCGGCAGGAATCGCGTTCGCATTGCACCCATTTCCGAGACGGCAGAGATTGGCATCGCGGTGGGCGCGGCGATAACAGGATTGCGTCCTATCGTCGAGCTTTGGATGAGCGAGTTCATGCTGGTGGCGATGGACCAGGTGCTGAACGAGGCTCCGCGCTTGCGATACATGTCGGGGGGACGGGTGAAAGTTCCGCTGGTGCTGAAAGCCGGCTACGGATTCGCCGCCGGCTGGGGTGGGCAGCACTCCAATTGTCTGTATCACACCATGATGGGCATCCCGGGGTTGAAAGTAGCGCTTCCTTCCACGCCGGCGGATGCGAAGGGACTGATGGCGGCAGCAATTCGCGACGACAATCCGGTCGTATATCTCCACCACTACATGCTGACGCTCGACACCGGCGATGTGCCCGAGGGCGAGTACGTTGTGCCCTTCGGCGTCGCCGACATCAAGCGCACGGGCGGCGACGTTACGATTGTTGCCACGGGGTGGATGGTCAGGAAATCCCTGGCCGCAGCCGATCAACTTGCGCGCGAAGGCATGAGCGTTGAAGTTATCGACCCACGAACGCTCGCGCCTTTGGATGTGGACACCATCATCAAGTCTGTGAAGAAGACGGGGAGGCTGGTGTTGGTGGATCAGGCTCCGCGCCATTCGTCGGCCGCTGCGGTGATCGCCGCCGAAGTTGCGGAGAAAGGTTTTGAATATTTGCGCGCACCCGTCGTCCTGGTCACGGCTCTGGATGCACCGGTGCCGTACAGCGAGCCGCTCGAGAACTACCTGCTGCCGAATGAAGACAAGATCGCGCATGCGGTGCGTTCGCTGGTGGCCGAGCGTGCGGTGCGAGCGTAACCGAGCGAAAGCGGCTCTAGAAAGGATAGTGCCGGGGAGTCGTCTGGATCGTGATCCAGCGCAACTCTGTGAATTCGTTAACCGCGGCTTTTCCTCCGAAACGGCCGTAGCCGCTGGCCTTCACACCGCCGAAAGGCATTTGCGCCTCGTCGTGTACGGTCGGTCCGTTCACGTGGCACATGCCTGAGTCGATGCGCTTGGCAACCTCCACGGCGCGAGCAATGTCGCGCCCGAAGACGGCGGACGAAAGTCCGTACTCGGTATCGTTCGCCAGCGTGATCGCTTCTTCCACGCTTTTGAATCGGGTGATGGAGACCGAGGGGCCGAAGGACTCTTCGCGAAAGATTTGCATGTCTCGAGTGACGTAGTCGACGATCACTGCGGGCATGATCGTGCCCCGCGAGTCACCGCTCAAAAGAACTTTCGCGCCCCGAGATACCGCATCCTTCACAAGCCCGCGTACTCGATCGACCGTAGGCATGCCAACGACCGCGCCGATCACGACCTCACCTTTTCGTGGATCGCCACACGGCAGAGTCTTCACTTTGGCGACGAATTTCTGGGCGAAGGCGTCCGCCACCTTCTCATCAATGATGATGCGTTCGGTGGACATACAGATTTGGCCCTGGTTCATGAACGCTCCGAACGCCGCAGCGTCCACAGCAGCGTCGAGGTCGGCGTCGTCGAGAACTATGAGCGGAGCTTTACCTCCCAGCTCGAGAAGAATGGGCTTCAGATGCTTCGCCGCAGTAAGGGCAAGAATTTTTCCTACACGCGTTGATCCGGTAAAGTTCACGCGGCGCACCGCGCGATGGGCGATGAGGGTCTCGACAATCGCCGAAGCACCGGCGGCATCGTGAGTCAGCACGTTGACCACTCCGTGATCCAGCCCCGCTTCGCGGAGAACTGTCCCAATCAGACGATGCGTCGCTGGACAAACTTCCGACGCCTTCAGAACCACCGTATTTCCGCAGGCGAGCGGCACAGCAATCGCACGCACTCCGAGAATGACCGGGGCGTTCCAGGGCGCGATCCCGAGGACGACGCCCACCGGCTGCCGGATCGAAAATGCGAGGCTTCCGGGAATCTCTGAGGGAATGACCTCGCCTGAGACCTGGGTGGTCATCGATGCGGCTTCGCGCAGCATTTGGGCCGCTAGATAAACGTTGAAACCCGCCCATCCGGCCGTAGAGCCGATCTCATCCATCATGACAGAAATAAAATCGGCGGTGCGAGCTTCGAGCAAGTCAGCGGAGCGCAGGAGCTTTTTACGCCGTTCATGAGGGCCGAGCACAGACCAGGCAGGAAAAGCCTCCGCGGCCGCTTCCGCGGCGGCGATCGCATCGTCAGCGCCGGCAGCGGCTGCGCGTGTGGCAATCTCACCCGAAATCGGGTTTTGCCGGACAAATGTTGCCGCAGTGGTTGCGGCGGCATCACGATCACCGATGAGAAGCTGCACTTCGGTCATGGCCGTCTCCTCTTCGAATTTGTCTTGGGCTTGTCATTCATTTCTTTGAAAACGTCGGCCGCAATGTGAAAGGCGGAATTCGCCGCCGGCACGCCGCAGTAGATAGCGGATTGCAACAGGACTTCTTTAATCTGGTCGCGGGTGACCCCGTTGTTAAAGGCAGCCTTCACGTGCATGCGGAATTCATCGCCGCGGTTCAAAGCAACCATCATGGCGAGCGTCAGCAAGCTGCGCGTGTGGCGGGGAAGGCCGGGGCGCGACCATACCTCGCCCCAGGCGTTGCGGGTGATGAAGTCCTGGAAATCGCGGTTGAAGTCGGTTGTCCCGGCGACGGCTCGGTCCACGTGTTCATCGCCGAGAACAGCGAGCCGGATTTTCATGCCCTGCTGGTAGCGCTTGGTGTCATCCATTATGTGCGGCCTCGCGTCTGCTTACTGGAAAGGAAATTACTCACCGCCTCCGTGAACGCATCGGCCTGCTCCACATTCGAGAGATGTGCAGCAGGCAGTTCAAGCTCGGCAGCTCCTTGAATCTGGGCGGTAAGAAAATGAGAATCGGAAGGAGGTATAACCGAATCACTTCCGCCGTAGATCACAAGCGTCGGGGCCTTGACCTTCGCCACGGCTTCGCGCTGATCCATGTCGCGGATCGCGGCACAACATGCCGCGTAACCTTCCGGGGACGAATTCTCAAGCATTTGCTGTGCCCGGGCCACCTTCTCCGGAGACGATGCCCGAAACCCCGGCGTAAACCACCGCTCGATAACCGCGGCAGCCACCGATCTCATGCCGTCTTTGCGGACAGTTGTGATGCGCGCGTTCCACATCTCTGTGGTGCCAATGCGAGCTGCAGTGTTGCAGAGCACCAGACGATACAGGCGGCTCGGGGCGTGAATCCCCAGCCAAATGCCGATCATGCCACCCATCGAGAGCCCACAGAAATGTACACGGTCGAGGTGAAGGGAATCCAGCAGACCGATTACATCGCGACCCAGTTGCTCGATTGTATATTCGCCCGGTGTTATAGAGGACTGTCCGTGTCCGCGAGTGTCGTAACGCAGAATGCGGAAGCACCGTTGCAACTCCGCCATCTGCGGGTCCCACATGGAAAAATCGGTGCCCAGTGAATTGGAAAACACTAAAACCGGCTCCCGGTCGCCGGTTAGCGCGTAATGCGTCTTCAGTTCTCCGGCATCGATAAACGGCATTTCATGCCTCTTCTACATTGATTTATCGATGCTTACGACTGTCATCGATGACGCGATCCACCAACTCTTCGGCGACGCCGAGGTAGTTCTCCGGAGCGAACAGGCGATCCAACTCCGCTGAGGTCAGCCGTTCGGTTACGGCATGGTTATGGGCCAGCACTTCACGGAGATGCTTTCCCGACTCGCGCGTCTGCCGGATCGCCTCTTCCAGCAGCCTGTGAGCGGCGGCTTCGCCGATGTGCCCTGCCATCGCCGTGGTGACGGCCTCGGCAAAGATCAGACCCCGTGTCGCATCGAGATTGTGCCTCATCCGCGCCGCGTCGACTTCGAGGTGAGGGACAATCGTCGCCAGTTGATGGAGCGCTCCGGCGGTCAGACGGAAGATTTCCGGGAGCGTTTCCCATTCTGCGTGCCAATCGCCAAGACCGCGTTCATCTTCCTGCACCATGGCGCTCAGCATGGTGCTGACGAGGCCGGGAACCCGCGTGGCTGCCGACAATACTACTGCAGCACTCACGGGATTACGCTTGTGCGGCATGGTCGAGGAACCGCCGCGGCCGGGGCCGGCGGGTTCGAACACTTCCGCGACTTCGGTTTGCATGTGAAGGGAAATATCGCGAGCCATTTTTCCTAAGGTGCCGGTGCAAAGACCGAGCACGGTTGCCACTTCCGCTACCCGGTCGCGCTGGGTGTGCCATGGCATGGTTGGAACTCCGAGCTGGAGTTCTGAGGCCAACGCTTCGGCCACCTGCAATCCCTTCTCATGCAGAGCCGCCAGCGTTCCAACCGCGCCGCCAAACTGTAAAACCAGCACACGTGCCCTGGTCTCAGCGAGGCGGTCGCGATGGCGATTCACGGCGTCCAGCCATCCGGCAACCTTGACACCGAAAGTTGTAGGCAGCGCATGCTGCATAAGAGTGCGGCCAGCCATCGGCGTGGAACGGTGAGTCTGAGCCAATTGGGCCAGACCCCGGCAGAGGACATCCAGATCAGCTTCAAGGATGTCGAGCGCTTGGCGGATCTGCAGAACCAAACCGGTATCGTTCGCGTCTTGGCTGGTTGCGGCCCAGTGAACGAATTGCGCCGCTTCAGGATCATCTTTCGCGACCAGCGTCGTGAGCTGCTTCACCAACGGTATCGCGGGATTAACCGACTCGGCCGTCGCAGCGGCGAGCGCATTGGCGTCGATCAGTTTCACCTTGCACTTCGAAGCAATCGCATGGGTTACGGCAGCGGGAATCACACCACAGTGGGCCTCAGCGCGCGCCAGCGCGGCCTCGAAGTCCAGCATATGCTGGAGGCGTGCGGCGTCCGAGAAGACTTCGCCCATCGCCGGTGAACCGAACAGTGGATCTAGCAAGGCCATCTAGGTGGGTCTATAACCCCAAGTCGAAGAATACCGTTTCGTCCGCTCCCTGCAAAACAACATTCCATTCCAGCGTACCGGGATCGCCAGCGGTATTCTTCGCGATCAAAGTCGAGCGCCTCGCCGGTTCCACCAGATTGAGAATAAGGTCAGCGGCATTGCCCGGTTCGTCGGGGAAGTAGATCCGAGTGACCAGTCGCCGCAGCATTCCGCGCATGAATACCGCGACCAGAAGATGCGGCGCCTGCGGGTTGCCGTCGGGACCGGCCACCCGCCCCGGCTTGATCGTGGCAAAACGAAACCGCCCGTCTGCGCTCGTTGGCACACGGCCGTATCCTTTGAAACCAGGCTCCAGAGGCTTGTCTTGAGTGTCTTCCGGGTGCGCATACTTCCCGTGCGCATTGGCTTGCCAGATTTCCAGCATCGCGTCTGACACAGGAATTCCGTCGCCGTCAAGAACTCGCCCCTGAATGGTGACGCGAGTGCCTGAGACGCCCTCGGCAGCCAGGCTGTCACGGTATAGCCACTCGAAACCAATCTTGAAAAACGGACCGACCGTCTGCGACGTAGTCGCCTGCAAACTCACTCATTCCTCCATCGGCGTGGCGTCACGCCCACGCAAGATGACGTTGAAGCGGTAACCCAGCGCAAGTCCCGGCATGGTAGTTTCCCAATCGAATGAGGAGATCAGACGGTTGCGGGCTTTTTCGTCCGCCGTGCAGTTGAAGATTGGGTCAAACGGAATCAGCGGATCACCGGGAAAGTACATCTGCGTCACCAGGCGCGTAGCAAACGCCGGACCGAAGAGAGAAAAATGAATGTGCGCCGGCCGCCATGCGTTGTAATGATTGCGCCAGGGATACTCGCCGGGACGGATGGTGACGAAGCGATAGCTGCCCTCGGCGTCGGTGACGGCTTGTCCACACCCCGTGAAATTCGGATCAAGCGGTGCATCATGTTGATCGACTGCGTGCAGGTATCGGCCCGCGGCATTCGCCTGCCAGATTTCCACCAGCGTGTTCGCCAGGGGACGGTTGTTCTCGTCGAGCACGCGACCGCTCACGATGATCCGCTCGCCGAGCGGCTCCGCTGAGTGCTGGCGCGTCAAATCGCTGGCCTTAGGCGCGACGATTTCCGGTTCGAATGACGGCCCCGTGAGCTCGGACAGAGTGTAAGGAATCGGGACCGGCGGTCTTGTGGGCGCACGCTTGATCGAGGACACATACGGCGGATGCAGATGATTCGGCTGGGTGCCCGGATATGGCGCGCGATAAGCTGCAACGCGTTTCATGGTTCCTCAGTCCTTATCGCGATTCTTGAACTCACAGACTGTATGCAAGGTAGAAGTCTGTGTCAAGCGCACCGCAAGCTTTAGAATATACTGCCCAGGAAGCCGATCCATGCAGAGAAAACCGCAGATGGAAAGAGGAACCATGCTTTCAAACAACGGCAACTGCTTGTTTGCAATTTTCACTATTCTGATTATGCTCACGATATCCATGCAAGGGAAGACAAGCGTTTCCAAGCAAGCCTTTGGACACACCTCCGAGGGAACTGCCGTCGATCTTTACACATTGGCGGATGGCAAACTCGAAGTCCGCATTATGACCTACGGAGGGATCATCGTTTCCCTACGTACGCCGGATCGCAGCGGAAAGGTCGACGATGTGGTGCTGGGCTACGATTCAGTCGACAAGTACATCGCGCAGACGCCTTATTTCGGAGCGATTATTGGCCGTTACGCGAATCGTATCGCGCATGGCAGTTTCCAGCTCGACGGAAAGACCTATTCTATTCCAAAGAACAATGGCGACAACGCGCTGCACGGAGGAACCCGCGGGTTCGACAAAGTGGTGTGGACGGCCAAAAAGGTCCCGGATGGAGTAGAGCTTACCTATGTGAGCAAGGATGGCGATCAGGGCTTTCCCGGCACGCTCACGACAACCGTGCGGTACACCTTGAATGGAAGCGCTCTGCGAATCCGGTACTCGGCTACCACCGGTAAAGACACCGTCCTCAACCTGACCAACCATTCCTATTTCAATCTTGCAGGCCAGGGGAAGGGCGATGTCTTGGGGCATGTTGTGAAGATCGATGCTTCCCGCTTCACTCCTGCGGATGCAACTCAGATTCCGACGGGAGAACTGAAGGCTGTGGAAGGCACGCCGTTCGACTTTCGAACGCCGCATGCCATCGGCGAGCGGATCGACGCGGATGATGCCCAACTGCATCTCGGTAAAGGATACGACCACAATTTTGTACTGGATCATCCGCCGGGCCAGTTGGTCGAGGCGGCCGAAGTCTACGAGCCGACGACTGGGCGGATTCTGCGAGTGCTCACCACTGAACCGGGAGTGCAGCTCTACACAGGAAACAATCTGGATGGGTCGATCACCGGGAAAGACGGCCGGGTCTACAAGGCGCGCTTCGCGCTTTGTCTGGAGACGCAGCATTTCCCTGACTCTCCGAACCACGCGAACTTTCCCTCGACGGAGTTGAAACCAGGGGAAACATTTCGCAGTGAGACGGTATTTCAGTTCGACGCCGGCACGCGTTGACGGTACGCGTGCATCCGCTTGCGATAGAACTTCTGGCGGGCGCTGTGCCCAACCTTGACGGGCTCAGGTGTGGCTGTTAGATTTCGGTGCTACACCTGAATATGCGGGGGCATCGCTCTGAGTCGTGCAGGGAAGACGCGGCATCTGGTCGATCTTCATCCAGTTGACCCAAGGCTAGTTGACCCGAGCCGCCGCGATTTTCTTGTACGCTGCTGCCAGGGCGCTTCTGCGGCGCTGGTCCCCGCTCGGCTTCGCGGTTTCGGCTTTCCCTCTATTTTTCCTATCGCTTCTCCCGGCACGCTTTCATCCGAGGGTGAGTTCTATCTGCGTCCTCGCTATCGAGCGGAAAGACCGCTCGACGCTTTGCTCCTCAAAGCGCAAGCGGGACTAGATGATTTCATCACAGAAAAGTACCACGACCAGATCTCAGCGATTCTTGCGGAATGGAGATCGAGCTTGCTTCGATCTCCGCGGGAAGTGGAGGCGATTAAGAAAGTTTTGGCGCTGGATTTTTCAGGGTCATTCTTACGTCCGGTTGACTCGCGGCTCGTGCGTTCCGGGTCACCGCTTGAAGTCCTCGAAAATAAATTCTCCTCTCGCACTAATCTCGGGCGAGATGCTTTTGTTCAGGAATTGCAAGCGGCCATGAGCGTTTTCTCCAATATCACGACCGCTGAATTTCAGGTGACGAGCATTGCGGCGAGTGCAGTGGCTCCTCCCCAACTTCCCGAGCGTATGCAGACCCGCGTACGTTACGAGTTGGTGGGCTCCGGCAGTGGTTTCTACCGCGAGCAGCGCGTGGGGTATTGGGACCTCGAATGGATTTCGTCTTCATCCGCGCCTGGAGAATTTCGGCTCCAAAGCTGGCAGGCACTGGACGAGACACGAAGCCGCTCCCCCTCTCCGGTTTTCGTCGACATCACCACTCCAGTTCTCGGCGGCAATGCTTCGCACTCTGCGCAACTACTTCGCGGAGTTGATTACTGGAGAACGGTTCTCGACGGTGCGTGCGGCATCGACATTTACGGACACAATGGAGTCTCGGTTGCCGACATCGACAACGACGGCTTTGACGATCTCTACGTTTGCCAGCCTGGAGGTCTTCCTAACCGGCTTTATCGAAACCGGGGAGATGGCACGTTCGAAGACATCACGGAATCGTCTGGCTTAGGGATACTGGACAACACGGCGTGTGCGCTCTTTGCCGACTTCGACAACGATGGACGCCAGGATGTAATCGTGGTGCGCGCGAGCGGCCCGCTTCTGTTCTTGAACCAGGGCGGCGGCATGTTCCGCCAGAAGCTCGATGCGTTCCAGTTCGCCAAGCCTACCCGGGGAACCTTTACGGGCGCGGCGGTTGCCGACTATGACCGCGACGGGTGGTTGGACATTTATTTTTGTCTTTACGTCTATTACCAGGGAACCGACCAATACAAGTATCCCGTTCCTTATCATGATGCTGAGAATGGTCCTCCCAACTTTATGATGCGGAACAATCGCGACGGAACCTTTCGCGACGTTACCGCGGAATCGGGCCTGAGCGAGAACAACACGCGTTACAGTTTTTGCTGCGGATGGAGCGATTACAACCGCGATGGTTGGCTCGACCTTTATGTGGTGAACGATTTTGGCCGCAAGAACCTTTACCGCAACAATGGCAATGGAACTTTTACCGATGTTGCCGCGCAGGCAGGAGTTGAGGACATCGGCGCGGGCATGAGCGTCTGTTGGCTCGATTTCGACAATGACGGCGCTGAAGATATTTATGTCGGTGATATGTGGACGGCTGCCGGTGAACGAATTTCCGCGCAAGACATCTTCAAAAAAGACACATCGAAAGAAGTGCGGGCTCTTTACCGGAAACACGCCATGGGCAATTCGTTATTTCGAAATGGCGGGAGCATTTTTCAAGATAGAACAGCTTCCGCCGGAGTTGGAATGGGCCGCTGGGCGTGGTCGAGCGATGCGTTTGATTTCGATCATGATGGCTTTCCTGATCTCTACATCGCGAATGGAATGGTTTCCGGAGCATCCCGGCAGGACCTGAACAGCTTTTTTTGGCGGCAAGTGGTTGCCAATTCGCCTGATCACGCAAAGCTCTCTCGCGATTACGAACAGGGATGGAATGCCATCAACGAACTCATCCGGGCAGATGGTACCTGGAGCGGCTTCGAGCGGAACGTTTTCTATGCGAACAACCGTGATGGAACGTTTTCCGATGTTTCTGGCGTGGTGGGACTGGACTTTCTCGAGGACGGCAGGGCGTTTGCCCTTGCCGATTTCGATCAAGATGGACGGCAGGAAGTGCTCCTGAAAAACCGCAACGGTCCGCAGTTGCGAGTGTTGAAGAACGTGATCGACAATCTGCCGCCATCGATTGCCTTCCGGCTGCACGGCACGAAGAGCAACCGTGATGCCATCGGAGCGGAGGTTACGGTGACAACAGAATCCGGACGCCAGACTCGTATGCTTCAAGCGGGATCAGGATTTCTTTCACAGCACAGCAAGGAAGTGTTTTTTGGCTTGGGAGAGGCCAAAGGCCCGGTGCGCGCATCGATCCGCTGGCCGGGCGGACTGGTACAGGATTTTCATGACCTTTCGCCTAATCACAGAGTTTGGGTGGAAGAGGGTGCGGAAGGTGCCCGGATGGAACCGTTCAGAACGCAAGCCTCATCGCGCAGCCAGTTTGTGAATGCTCCGGCGCCATCAATCGAACCACTTCCTACGATAGTTGAGACCTGGTTGCTGACGCCTGTTTCCGCGCCGGACTTCTTTTTGTCCGACTTGGCGGGACACGTTCGCACTCTAGCCGCGTCTCGCGGAAAACCGCTGCTGCTTAATTTCTGGATTACAAAATCGGCGAGCTGCCAGGAGGATCTGAAGATTTTCAGCCGGGTTCATACGCGGTGGACGGCTCAGGGCCTTCAGTTGCTCACCGTGAACGTAGACGATCCTGCCGATGCCGTAAGTTTGGCAGCTCTGGCTCGCGAGCGGCATTTTTCGTTTCCCATCCTTCGCGGATCGGATGATGTAGCTGGTATCTACAACATTCTCTACCGTTATCTGTTTGACCGGCATCGTGACCTTGGGCTGCCGACCTCATTTTTAATCGACAGTCGTGGCGACATCGTCAGGATTTATCAGGGGGCGCTGAATGCGGAGCACGTCGAATACGACTATCGGCACATTCCTCAAACCGATGCAGAGCGATTGGCGCGGGCGTTGCCGTTTCCTGGAGTGACCGAAACATTTGAGTTCGGGCGAAATTATCTCTCCTACGGCTCTGTGTTTTTTCAACGAGGCTATTACGAGCAAGCCGTGTCGTCGTTCCAGCTTGCTCTTCGCGACGATCCATCGAGCGCTGAAGCGTTCTACGGTTTGGGAAGCGCCTATCTGAACCTGCAGAAGACGGTCGAGGCTCGGGAGAGTTTTGAACACGCGCTCAGACTTCCTGCGAGCTATCCCGATACTCTTGCGAACGCCTGGAACAACCTAGGGCTTTTGGCCACGCGGGAAGGCCGCCCGGATGAAGCGAGACGGTGCTTTCAAGAGGCCGTGCGGTTGAGCCCCGATCATCTGATCGCCCTCAACAATCTGGGCAACGCGTATCGCCTGCTCAAGAACTGGGACGAGGCTCGCAAGACATTTGAACGTGCTCTCGAAGTCAGCTCCACGGATGCTGAGGCGAACTACGGGCTAGGGATGGTCTTTGCGCAAGCCAATGACACCCCGCGTGCCTACGAGTATCTGCAGAGAGCCTTGAAGGCTCGTCCCACTTACCCGGAAGCCTTGAACAACCTCGGAATACTTTATTTGCGCACCGAGAGGCGAGATGAAGCAGTCGCCAGCTTCGAAGAGTGCATCCGCGTCGCCCCAGCTTTCGATCAGTCTTATTTGAATCTGGCCAGGGTCTACAGCGTGGAAGACGCGCCGGACAAAGCTCGCGGAGTCCTGCTCGAACTCCTCAAGCAGCATCCAGATCACGTGCAGGCGCAGAGCATGCTGGCGCAACTTCCGCGATAAACCAACATTCTTGCGAGACTTTCAAGGTGTAACTCCTCCCCGACACTCCCGGTGGATTGCGGATCGCGATTCGAGCGACTAAAATGCGGACCAGCCTGCACGACTGATTTCGTTTGCCTCTTCGATTTTGCGCTTGGCTTATGGACCGTTTCCGTGTCACCGCAAACCACCGTCGCTTCGCGCCCTGCATCTTGGCGCTGACCGCGGTATTTGGCGCGTTGACGGTTCAGGGGCAATCTTTTGAGGTACAGCCCGACTCCGCGGGGACCGCGATATTGCAGGGAGTTGTGCGAGACTCGGGCAACCATCCGGTTGCTGGCGTCACGGTATGCCTTCAGGCCATGGATTTCCAAACGCTCACCGTGCGGACCGATTCGGCGGGCATCTATCGTTTTTCATCGGTTCGGCAAGGTGTTTACACAGTGCGCGCGGAGATGCCTGGCTACAGCGGCATAAGTTCCAGTTCGTTTGTTCTTGGACAGAAAGAATCCAGAACGATGGACCTCACTATCGGATATACAAAAACATCCGAGCCGCAGAATTCTTCTGCAGGGCGGCCTGAATTTTTCGACGAACCTCATTTCACCGTGGCTGGTGTCACCGATACCACGAATCTTGGCGGACACGGCTCCGATGCGATCGTGAGGAACAGGGATGCGCTGGCCAAGGCGACCGCTGCGCTGAGGAAGGCACCGCGGGGCAGCACAGACGAGGACGAGGCCGGACGGCACCACTCGCTTGCAGACGCGGACGAGAAACGGGGCGATCCGCTGGAAGCAGTTCGAGAGTATCAGCGCGCGGCGGAGCTGAACCCCAGCGAATCCAATCTTTTCGATTGGGGAGCCGAACTCCTGATGCATCGCGCGGCGGAGCCGGCCATCGAAGTTTTTGCAAAAGGCAATCGAATGTTCCCACATTCCGTCCGGATGCTGGCCGGCCTCGGCGGGGCTTGGTACGTTCGCGGCTCCTACGACCAAGCAGTACAGCGTCTCTGCGAGGCGTCGGATTTGGATCCCGACGATTCGGCCCCCTACCTTTTCATGGGAGAAATGCAAGCTGTCGAGACCGCTCAGTCAGAAGCGGTTGTGGAAAGACTCGCGCGGTTTGCCAGGCTTCAGCCAGAAAATGCCTTAGCCAATTATTATTACGCGGCAAGTCTTTGGAAGCGGCGGCAGTCCCCGGAGGAAGTTGCAGACGTGGCGCAAGTGGAAGCCTTGCTGGAGAAGGCTATCCATCTTGATCCCAAGCTTGGTCCCGCTTACCTGCAACTCGGTGTTTTATATTCAGAGCAGAAGGATTTTTCCAAGGCAATTTCCGAATATCAACGAGCGATCGCGGCCTCGCCGAAGCTGGAAGAGGCGCACTATCGCCTGGTGCAGGCCTACCGGCGGGCGGGAGAGACTTCGAAGGCGCGAGCGGAGCTGCAACTCTACGCGCAGATTTCGAAGGAGAAAGAAGAGGAACTTAACCACGAGCGGCACGAGCTGCGGCAATTTGTATATCAGTTGCGGGATCAACCCTCCGCTGTGCAGCAGAAATAAAAACCGTAAAGGTTAATCAGTGGGCAACAGGAGTGGACGCAGTCATCAAGCTTACGAACATTCGATAGAACTTTTCCAAATCCAAATCCACCTGGATCTCGACCGGTTGCCCAGCCAGTGGCGGCTTGTCTTTTTCAGTCCACGTCAGCGTGTTGCCGTATCCCGCCCCGTGGTCGAGGTCGATCGCCATGTAACGAGTTTCACGCCTGGTAATCAGAGTCGGGTCGATCCAAGCGGCGGCTGCGAGTTCGTCCCACATAATATCGGCACCGGGTGAATACATGGCAAAACGAGAGACGTAGTGTGCCAGAGGGGTCCCGCTGGCTTCGATTTGTTTGATCATGGCCGGCGTTACGTGAGTCTTGATTGAAATATCCGTCGGCGTGCAGACGATCTTCTTCCAAGGCGCGCGCAAAACGATCTCCGCCGCTTCCGGGTCAAACCAGAAATTGAACTCGTGACGGGGATTATTGGCGAACTCGGGATTGTCTGTCTGCGGACTCAGACTTCCTCCCATGAAGACCAATTCCTGCGCCAGTTCGGGGAACTGGGGATCGATCGAGATCGCGAGCGCCAGGTTGGTCATGGGACCGCCTTCGTAGATTGTCACTTCATGCGGATACTTGTGCACCATCCGGATCAGAAAATGAGCAGCATCTTCGTCGCTGGGCTTTGTGGTGGGCTGTCCCTCGGGGAGCGGCGGCACAACGAAGGGCTC
>Ga0182018_10001355_pt1 | contig 28145 bp, 26 predicted proteins | sample 812P2MmetaG_FD_120490 | JGI IMG/M metagenome (GOLD analysis project Ga0182018, IMG submission 120490) | Permafrost microbial communities from Stordalen Mire, Sweden - 812P2M metaG | ecosystem: Environmental > Terrestrial > Soil > Wetlands > Permafrost | place: Sweden: Stordalen | collected...
ACACTTTTGGGCCGAACGGATTTTCGAGCGGTTCGAGCACTCGAGTCTCCAGATCGAAGTATCCCAGATCCCTCCGGTGCTGCCCGCGGTCTGCAACGCCATCTTCGCCATACCGGAAAGCGCGTCCGCTCCCTACCGCTTTCTAAACACGGTTTCAGCCCACGTCAACAATCACGGTTCGCCCCTCGCTACTGCGGCGCAGGTCCCCGCACCACTTGCACGAAAGTGTCCGGCCGAATCCATTTCGCGAACGCCGTTCGTACTTCCGGCGCGGTCAACGACGCATACCGGTTCGATGCCCGGTTCAGTTCGTCGAGCGGCAGGTCCATCTCCGCAAAGCCTAGCAGGCTCCCGGCCAGATCGTCTTCGCTCGCCGCTCGCAAAGAGAGTTGCCGCAAGAGCAGCGCCTTTGCCTGCTGCAGTTCCGCCGCGGTGACGTCTTCTTTCTGCATCGCCACCAGATCGCGCTGCACCAATTGGCGCGCCTTCGACACGTTTACGGGGTCGCACCCGTACGTCACCGTGTAATCCGCCCGCGTCTTTCTCGCGTCAATTTTCACGTCCACGTTATACACGTAGCCATTCACCTGCCGCAGGTCGTGGTACAGCCGCGTCGCGTAGAACCCGCCTCCCAGCACGTGATTTCCCAGTTGCAGCGCATAATAGTCCGGGTCGAATCGCGTGATGCCGATTATCTCGGACAAGTGCACCGTGTCTTGCAGTTGGCTGGGATCTGGCACGGTGACGGCGGAAGGGGGGTTCAGCGGGACCTTCGGCAGCGTCACCTCTGGCTTCTCGCCGGAACTCTTCCAGCCGCCGAACCATTTAGTGATCACGCTACTGGCTTCGTCGGAGGTCACATCGCCGATGACCACGATGGTCGTCAAATCGGGTCGCACCGCTTTGCCGTAATACTGTTTGACGTTGTCTAGCGTGAGCGTCGAAATCGTCTGCGGCGTCGCTTCCCGCAGCGACGGGTCTTTCGGAGGCAGCAGGCCCGCGAGGATGGCGCGGTCGGTCTTATATCCCGGACTCTTCAAATTTCCCGCGGCGTACTGCGCGATCTGCGGTTTGATGTTTTCCAGTGCGTCGGCCGGCAGCGCCGGATTCATCTCATTGTCGGCCAGCAGTTGCGTCCCTCGTGAAAAATCTTGCTTCAGCACTCGCAAGGAAAAACTCAGTCCAGGGGTCTCGCTCGCCGCGATATCGTCGAGCGCCTTCTGAAACGCCAACCGATCCAGACTGGTCGTGCCATAAGTGAATAGCTCGTCCAACACATCGCCAACTCCCTCTTTCCCCGGCGCGGCTTCCAGGTCTTCGTTGTGCTGCACGGTTCCCAGAACGGTAACCGTCGGACTTGTCCTGTCGGTCTTGACGATCAGACGCAGCCCATTCGGCAGCTTGGTGTCCGTCCACGTCGGTGGAATTGAGAAAGTCTTCAGCGTAAGCAGGCGCGATTCGGCCCAGGCAGGCAAGGCAACAGGTTTCGTGGGCGCGGACGTGAGCTGCTCGCTTCCGCCAAAGCCCTTGTCGGAGACGGGCGCGCCCGAAGGCACTGGTTTCAGTTGCGCGGTGATCGCGCTCTGCTCGACCAGGTATTGTTTGGCGACGCGGTTCACATCCTCCACGGTCACTTTCTTCGTTGCCTCCACGATTTCATCGGGAGAATTTCTTCCCTCCGCCGCCAGCGCCTCCGACCAGCTCTCCGCGAGCCCAGGAATCGAATTCCGTGCAAACTCCGCTCCCGCCACCTCGCCGCGCTTCGCAGCATCTACAAGCTCCGCGGGAACGCCCTTGGCCGCGTAGTCATTCAAAATCTTGCGCATCTCTTCGGTCACCGCGCCCGTATCCGCATCCGCCGGCAGAGCCAGCACACCAAACGCGACGCTGGCTTCGGGAAACGTCTCCCCGATGCCAAACTCCGCCGCCAGCGCTTTGCCCTGCGGCACCAGCGCGTACAAATTTCCCCGCTGGCTCGTCAGCACATCGCTCAGGATCCGCAGCGCCGCGTAATCCGGACTCTTCGTTCCCGGCATGCGGTAAGAAATAAACGAAAGGGAATAGGGAAGATTACTGTCCAGCGTGAACGATTCCGATTTTACCGGCTGCAACTTCACTACCGGCCGCTCCGGCAAATTCCGACGCTCGATCTTTCCGTAAAGCTCCTTCACTTGCGCCAGTACCGCCGCCGGATCGACATCCCCCGAAATCACCAGAATAGCGTTGTTCGGTGCGTACCAATCCTTGTAAAACTTCTTCAGCATCTCTCCGGTGGTCGCGTCGAAAGAAGGCTTCGTCCCCAAAGCATCGTGGCTGTACACCGTGCCCGAAAACATGTCTTCATTCAGCCGCGTAATAAACTTGTACGTTGGGTTGGAAAGATCCCGCGCCACTTCCTGTTCGATCGCTCCTTTTTCCTTGGCCCACTCTTCCTGCGCGTCGTCCACATCCTGCATGCAATCTGCGTCCAGACGCAGCGCCAATTCCACGTCCGCTGCCGGAATCGTCGTGAAGTACTGCGTAATGTTCTGCTGTGTGTCCGCGTTGCTCAACCCGCCCAGCTGCGCGTAAATGGCCGCAATCTGATCGCCGGTGATATCGTGGCATCCCCGGAACGCCATATGCTCCTGCGCGTGCGCCATCCCGGGAAATCCCGCAGGCGTCTCGTCCCCACCCACCAAATAGTTCTGCATAACGGTAACGACCGGCGCCAATGTGTCGCGCACGATCACTACCCGCATCCCGTTGTCCAAGGTAGCCCGCGTGACGTTGGCATCCTTCGGGGCCGCGTCCTGCGCAAACCCCGCGCACCCGCACACCAAAATCAAAAACATCACCTTAACGATAGACCGCGGCATCATCCCTCCCGGAAAGTCGCTGATAACTGCGCACTAAGATGCTAATCGAAGGCAACACGTAGTGCCAAATCGTAGCTTGGAGCTTTCTTCCCCGAGGAGCTGCGAATAGACAAGAACGCCAAATCAGTTCCGAGGATGCGCCAAGACGAAGCAGAGCCAGCGCTGCAAAAAGATCTCGCAAGAAACGCCTGGCGATCACTCAGCGGGCAAACTGTTGGCCGGCAACAAAGCGCAGTTCACGCCCCCAATCGCCGCACGCAATCGCCCAAGATCTCCGCTTCCCAGCCCGGCCGCCGCGTATTCTTCGGATGCGTCCGATCGCTCGGCATTCTCCCCGTCAAGTGCAGAAATACCGCCGCCGAATGCTTGTACGCCGGCACCGGCTCCCGAAACGCAACATTCCCCAGATGCTGCAGCGCATCCGACAGCGCAAAGTAAGCGGGATCGCTGGTCGCCCACAGCCGGTCGCGCTCCGCAAATTTCTCCGGCGCGAACGTCGCCAGCCCCAGCAAATAATCAGACCCGTACTCGATCATATTAATTCCCAGATCGTTCCCCGTATAAATCCGAAAATCCGGTCGGCGCGCATCGCGCAACGCCAACCTCTCGAGCTCGACTCGCCGGTCCAGCGAAGAGTGTTTCATCCCCCGAATTTCCGGAATATCCATCAACCGCTCCACGGTCTCCGCGTCGAAAATCTCCCCATTGGCCGCAAACATTCGCCCCAGCTCGAAAGCTAATACTCCCGCATATCCGCGGCAAGTTTCTCGATACGCCACCGCTTTTTCCTTCGCCACCTTTCCATGAAGCAGGCTCGTCTGAAACAGAATCGGCGTTCCGCCAAATCTCACGATCGCATCCATCTGCCGTCGGTACAGTTCGACGACCCCGCCGGTTTGCCCTTCGATATACGCCCCGGCAACGAACGGCACGTCTTTCCCTAGTGCCTCCCGCGTCCATTCCAGAACACTGAGTTTCTCCGCCTCCGAAAGAAAATTCACGTAACCGGTATCCATATTCACAGCGTTCATCAGACCGGCCCGTTGCGTCGCCACCAGGTGTTTCTGAAACGCCGCCACCGCGATGCGTCCGTCGCCCTCAAACGGCAGCAGCGCCGCCACAATCCCGTGAACTTTGCGATGCACCCGCTCGCGCTCGAATAACGATCCTGAACTCACGCCCGCCTCGCCTTCGCTAATTTCAATTTCCCCGCCATGTCCGAAATCTTGTAGTGTTCGTCCAGTGGATAGCATCCCGACGGCAATCCCATGCGCGGCGCCGTCGTGCAATCGCTGAACGTCCGGCAAACCAAGCGGTGCTGAATCTTCCGTCCCTCTATCGCGTCCAGCAGCAGCCCCGGATACGACAGCGTCATCCGCCCGAGCCCTATCAGATCGACCCACCCCTCCCGCACCGCTGCCTGCGCCACGTGCGGAAGAAAATCCTGCAAATAGCTGTACCCCGTTCCCATCACAATTAGATTCGGAAACTCCCACTTCAACTCGCGCACCGCGGCCATCTGCCGCGCCACACCAATCAACGGATCCTCCGGCGGCTGGTAACCATCCGAAGGCGGATAAAGCGCCGGCCGCTGCACATGCGGATTGTAGTAAGGACTGCCAGCCGTCAGATTCACCAGAGAAATCGCCAACTTCTCCAGCAGCGCCAAAAACTTTTTCGTCTCGGACAAGTCAATCTCGGTTGGGCAAAGCGAATCCACGCCGAATCCCCACCGGTACGGAATCAAGTACGCATGTGGCTCCGGGATTCCCGGCCCGGTCTTTCCCGGCGAAGACAACTCCGGATCTGGCCGGTACGGCACGGTGTCAAACGCCGACAACCGCACGCCAATCCGCAGCCCGGGCGCGCCGTCGCGAATCCCCCCCACAACTTCCCGCAAAAATCGCGTGCGATTCTCGAACGACCCCCCATATTTCCCCAGCCGCGTATGCGCGCCGAGAAATTCGTGGCCCAGATAACCGTGGCAGTGTTTCACATCAACAAAATCAAATCCCAAATCCGCACCGGCCCGTGCCGCTCGATGAAAATCCTCAATAATCCCTTCGATCTCCCCGTCCGTCAGCAAAGGCGATTCCGCCGTCAATCCCACTCGCCGATCCAGAATCGGATGGTGATACAAAATCTTCGGCTCCGGCCGATCATGCACGTTCGGACGGCAATATCTTCCCGAATGCGTGAGTTGCAATCCCACCAGCGGCGCATCATCTGATCCGCACATCTCGCGGTGCGCCTCCAGCAAGCCGTCCCGCAATTTCGCCAGGCCCACATACGTGTGCCGCGCAATCACCAGCTGATTCGGATTCGCCCGTCCTTCGTGCGAAACCGCTACTGCCTCGCTGCCCCAAATCAACTTCGCGCCGCTGGTCCCGAACCGCCGCCAACGCCGAAATGTATTCTCGCTGGGGTTACCGTCCGCGTGCCCATCCCAACCCTCCATAGGCTGAATCGCGATGCGGTTGCTCAGTTCTACTCCGCCGCGCCGCAGCGACCACGACAAAGGCGACTCCGCCCCGTGAAGCAATTCACGATCGCACGGAATCGTCACCCTGATTGCCTGCAAGTGTTCCTGAAAACGCTGCACATCCTTCACCGCCCCGAGCCGCAGAATAGGAGTCACGGCTGAACGCTCCGTTTCGGCAAAGCCGCCACCGCCGTCGCTCCCAGCAAAGCCATCCCCATCAAAATCAAGAACCCTCCCGAATACGACCCCGGCACATTCCGCATGCGTCCCACGATCCACGGCGCAAGCGCTTCCGCGATTCCAACGGCCGTCAAAATCACTTCCAGCAATCTCCCCAGCGCGGGCACGTCAAACAATTCCGCCGGCATCAACGGCACGATCATATAATCACCAATCCTCTATCACTAGCCCGGGCACGCGCCGAAACACTTTGCTATTGCTCATCTCTGTTCCTGCCGGACGGATGCGTAGTCACGCTGCGCCGAAGGCCTACTCACCACTCACTACCCGCCGCTCTTCAGTGATACATTCCCCATCCGTGCCGTCGACCAAGGAACAACCCTCCCAGCGCTGGCTCCGCATCATCCCCGTCGCCCTGGTGATGTATACCATCGCTTTCATCGACCGCACCAACATCTCGCTCGCCCTCCCGCGCATCAGCCACGATCTGCGCCTCGACCCGCAGCAAGCCGGCAACGTAGCCGGCATCTTCTATTGGGGATACCTCGCGCTCCAGATCCCCGGTGGCCACCTCGCCAAGCACTGGAGCCCGAAAAAATTCATCAGCGTCTTGTTGGTCGCTTGGGCGATCTGCGCGGCGGGCTGCGGTTTGGCACGCACCTATCACGAAATGTTGGTGTTGCGGCTGCTATTGGGGGTCTCCGAAAGCGGCGTCTTTCCCGCAACGCTCATTCTGCTCTCGCACTGGTTTTCGCGCGCCGAACGTGCTCGCGCCAACGCCATGTGGCTCCTCTGCCTGCCCGGTGCGGTGGTTATCTCTTCGCCATTCTCCGGTTGGGTACTCGACCACTGGAACTGGCGTTCCATGCTGATCGCCGAAGGCGCGCTCCCATTCCTATGGCTCGTCGTCTGGCTGCTCGTTGTTCAGGACCATCCAGGTCAAGCCAAGTGGCTGCCAGCAAAGGAGCGCGAAGCCATCGTCGCGACGCTACGCGCGGAATCGACTGACCTGGAGACCGCCAAGGGCGAGTCCTACCTCCGCTCGCTCCTCCGGCCCCAAGTCTTCCTGCTCGCCGCCGTCTATTTCTGTTTCGTCAGCGGCCAGATGGGCCTGCTGTTCTGGCTTCCCAGCGCCATGGCCACCTTCAAAGGCATGAGCGGCCTCTCCACCGGCTTCCTGTTCACGCTGCCGTTTATCGCCGCCTGCATTGGGCTCATCGTTGTCGGACGCCATTCCGATCTCGCCCGCGAACGCCGTCTCCACGCCGCCGCAGTAATGGCCTTCGGAGGCTGTTGCATCCTCCTCGCGGTAGCCGCGATCCACTACTCGCTAGCACTAGCCTTCTCGTTCATAACCCTAAGCGGCTTAGGCGCCTACGGGCCAATGGGCGCCTTCTGGGCCATCCCCACAGAAACCTTACCCGCCAAAATCGTAGGCTCCGTAATGGGCTTCGTGAACGCGCTGGGCAACCTGGGCGCGTACTTCGCCCCGCTGATCGTCGGCGCACTGAACAAGCGCACGGGCAACTTTTTCTCCGGCTTCATTTTCCTGGGCATCATCACGCTGGCAGCCGGTGTGCTTTGCCTCTGGCTGAAAACAAGTTCCGCTTCCCGCGAGAGCCTCGTTAGCACCGGCGTGTAATCCTCTGCGTTCAACCTCAGCGATTCTCAGGTCGCTCGCTCGACAAAACGCAATTCGGTGGCAATTCGAACGAATATTTTCTCTGAACGGAACACTCGAAGGAGGACCTTCCGGATTGACTCGAAAGAACTCAGCATGCCACCCTTGGTGACGACAGCTGCCGATTCTCTGGATTCCAGGAAAAACCCTTGAGAAAAGCCATACTCGCACTGCTCGTCAGCCTTCCAATGCTCTTGTCCGGGACGTCGGCGGCGTCTCCCGACGTGACTGCGCCCATCCATCAGTTCATCGACGGATTTAATAACGGCGACACGAAGTCCGCTTTTGCCGCTTACTCCACGGGCGACGTCACCATTGTTGACGAGTTCGCTCCTCACCGCTGGCTCGGTCCCCATGCCCCTCAGGATTGGGCCGCTGATTATGAAAAGCATGCGCGGGCCACCGGAGTGTCTGATGGAATTGTGCGATACGGCGAGCCCACGCGTACCGAGATCGAGGGTGATGCGGCATACGCGATCGTCCCCACTACCTATCTCTATAAGCAAAGGGGCCAACCTATGGCTGAGGAAGGCCAGATGACATTCGTTTTGCACGCAGAAGCGGGGAACTGGAAGATAAGAAGCTGGACTTGGTCAGGCTCCAAGCCACATCCTGCGAAGTAGCCGGCCGCAAAGCTAAGGCGCGCCAGAGAACGCACCGTGGGTCGAAGGCTCGCCTTCGGCGAGGAACTTATCACTATGGCCTATGGACCCTTCCCGTGCAGAGCATAGAGTTCCGTGCCGCCGCCGATATCGCGCAGCAACAACAGTTCCTCGTTCGGCGTCAACGACATCCACGGGCCCATTGTGCCACCCAGTCGCAGATCACCGAGCTCCATGATTTTTCGCGGCTGATGCCCATCGAGGGCCACGCGGAAGATTCCGGCACCATTTCCGAGAGCAAAAAAAAACAATGATTTTCCATTCGCTGACCAGCGCGCGTGGCCTAGCCCGGCTATGGAGACCCAAGGCCGTTCTTTCTTATCGCAAACTGGGAACGGCCTCGCGAATTCGGTGGAAGTGACTGCAAGGGCCAGCCGCATGGACGCGGCCGAAAAGGAGAACATCGGATGAGCGCTTTGTTGAGGGGCGTTTTGTCGAGGAGAACGATTCGCGGCATCGGTGCATTGGCGCTGATCTGTTCGTCAATGATCGCCGCCCCGGAGCAGACCGCGACGTCACGAATCGTTGGCGCCGCGAACACTTTCCTTTCGACCCTTGACGCCAAGCAACGCCAAAGCGTGTTGTTCGCATTTGACGACGCGAAGCAGCGGGCCAACTGGTCCAACTTACCAACGTCATTCGTTCCTCGCGGCGGCCTCGGCCTCAAAGAGATGAATGCCCCGCAGCGTTCCGCCGCGATGGCTTTGGTTGCCTCCGCGCTCAGTCGAAAAGGCTTTGAGAAAATTCAGCAAATTATGGAAGGGGATGAGGTCCTCAAAAGCACCGATAACAACCAGTCGAATTTGGGTAACGGTGGCAACCGGCCGCCCCAAGGGCCACCCAACGGTCCGCCGCCGGGAAATGGCTCGCAACAAGGTAATGGGGCGAATCGGCCGCCGTTCGGCGGCTCTCCAGGCGGCGCCATGTTTGGCAAAGATCTCTACTACATTTCGATTCTGGGATCGCCTTCTGAAAAAGATCCCTGGATGTTGCAGTTTGGCGGCCACCACCTCGCGCTCAACATCGCCATCGACGGCGAACGCGGGGTGCTCACTCCGACTCTCACCGGCGCGCAACCTGCTCTCTACATCAGCAACGGAAAAACCGTGCGGCCTCTCGGCCAGGAGAGCGATGAGGCTTTGGCTTTGCTCGACGCTCTTGATGAAAATCAGCGGAAACGGGCGATTCTCAGCTACCGCTTGGCCGATCTTGTCCTCGGTCCCGGACAGGATGGCAAAACCATCCAGCCCGAAGGCCTCAAGGCTACCGCAATGAACCAGCGGCAACGCGCCATGTTGCTCGACGTAATCTCCGAATGGGCGGGCATCATTCACGAAAGTGCGGCCACGGCCCGCATGGCCGTGCTCAAAGCCGATATCGATGAGACCTGGTTTGCCTGGAGTGGTCCCACGACCGCCGCTGCTGGGAAAAACATCGCGGCCTACTATCGAATTCAGGGCCCACACCTCGTTATCGAATATGCCCCGCAAACGCTAGGCGGCGATCCTTCCATGCATGTCCATACCATGTACCGCGATCCGACCAATGATTACGGACGAGGGCTAACGGCGAAATGAACATGAGGCTCGTTGCCGCCGCCGCTATTGTTCTGTTGCTGGCAGCCGATGCCTTCGCCCATCGGCTCGATGAATACTTGCAAGCCACCATCCTCTCGGTGGAAAACGACCATGTGCAAGCGTCTATGCGTTTGATCCCGGGCGTCGCGGTCGCTTCCGCCGTACTTGCGAGCATCGACACAAACGGGGACGGCGTTATCTCGGAGGCCGAGCAAGGGACGTACGCCGAGCGCGTGCTTCGCGATCTGGCGATCACGGTTGACGGAAAAAGCGCGACCCCGACCCTCGTCTCTCAAAAATTCCCGGCTGTCGAAGAAATCAAGGAAGGACTCGGTGAAATTCAGATTGAGTTCACCGTTGCTCTACCCCATCGTGGTGCCGCCCGCAGAATCGTCTTCGAGAACCATCACCACAACGAGATATCCGCCTACCTCGTGAATTGTCTGGTTCCTGCCGACCCCAATATTCGGATCGTCGCGCAGAGTCGAAACCAGAGCCAATCGTTCTATCAACTGGACTACGCACAAGCCGGCGGCAGTTCCGAATCTGCGTTCTTTCTGGGCTGGCCAACCATTCGCGGGTGGCTCGACACGGTCGGCTTCGCCAGCCTGTTCCGCCTCGGCATCCACCACATTGCAGACGGCACCGACCATCTCCTGTTCCTGCTCGCACTGCTTCTACCGGCGCCTATGCTCGCGGCAGGTTCGCGTTGGACCGGATTCGCTGCCACACGGCACACCTTGTTGCGGATTCTAAAAGTGGTCACGGCGTTTACCATCGGGCACTCGATCACGCTGGCGTTGGCGGCATCAGGACTGGTGCGGGCGCCCACGCGTCCCATCGAAGTGCTGATCGCCGTTTCGATCCTTGTCTCCGCCGTTCACGCGCTCCGTCCACTTTTCCCGGGACGCGAAGCGGCCATCGCCGCCTTCTTCGGCCTGATTCACGGTCTGGCATTTGCCGCGACGCTGGAGCAGTTAGGGCTCGGCCGGTGGGAGCGCGTGGCCGGCATTCTGGCGTTCAACCTGGGCATCGAAACCATGCAGCTGATCGTGGTCGCCGCCACGATGCCGTCGCTCGTTCTAATGAGCCGCACCCGTGCGTATCCATTTCTAAGAATCGGCGGCGCGCTCTTTGCCGGGTTCGCGTCGCTGGGCTGGATCGCGCAACGTCTGTTCGGCGTACATAGCTCGGTGGACGCAGTGCTCGACGGCGTGGCCCATCACGGCGTTTGGATCGCGGTTTCCCTATTCCTACTGAGCGTCCTCTGCTGGCGAAATTCCCGCCCCGAGCGTCGGCCGCTGCGGCAGCAAACGATAACCGATCGCGCGTGCACAGTTTCCGTCCCGCCTGAGTTAGGCGTTGGTGCCGCCGTCGACGGTTAGGTTCGCACCGGTGACATAAGACGCTTCCGGGCTGGCGACGAACGCGACCAGCGCGGCAACCTCGTCGACTCGTCCGTAGCGGTCGAGCGCGGTGGCAGCCTTTTGGGACGGCGCCCAATCGCCGGCGGCGGGATTCAAATCTGTGTCGATCGGACCCGGCTGGACGTTGTTGACGGTGATACCCCGGCCTCCGACCTCTCTGGACAAAGCCTGCGCGAACATCTTGACGGCTCCCTTGGTGGCCGAGTAGGGCACCAGGCCGGGCGTCATGCAACGCTCGCCCACGCACGAGCCGATCATGATGATGCGGCCGCCATTATTCATGTGCTTCAAGGCCGCTTGCGTTGCGACGAAGGTGCCGCGGATATTGAGATCGATCAGGCGGTCCAGCTCCTCCAGTGTGGTGTCCTCGAACTTCTTCGGAACGGCAGTGCCGGCATTGTTCACCAATACGTCGAGGCCGCCGAATGCGGCAACGGTCTTGTCCACCGCGCTCTTCACGGCAGCGGAATCGGTAGCGTCCGCTTGAATGGCGATGGCCTGTCCACCAGTTTGTTCGATCGCCTTGACGACCGAAGACGCCGCATCCGCCCCTTTCGTGTAGGTAATGGCCACGGCTGCGCCATCGGCGGCAAGCCGTTTGGCGATGGCGGCGCCGATACCACGCGAACCGCCGGTGACGAGTGCAACTTTCTTCGCTAGCTTAGACATATCGCTCCCTTGGTTTTCTGCAACATGGATCAACGCCGAACTCGCACGATGCGAGTAGCCGTTTTGGATGTACCGCGGTAAGGAAGCGATACAATTTGTCTGAGCCCGCTACTCTTCGTGGATGTATGTGAAGGGTAAGCGGCCGGTATACGGACAATTCTAGTTAACAGTTTACCTCCCCATCGTTTTTGTATTTTGTAGGTGTGCGGATTCTAAAGGACTTAAAGTCTAATGGATTTTGGATCTGCGGAGTTACGAGGCCATTTTTCGACAATATGGATTCTAAAGGGTCTACGGTTGGAATGGCGTTGGGCAGGGGACGTCAAAGCGCGGCGGCGTGGGTCCAGCGTTCGAACTACTGGTTAGTTAGCGGCACGGTCCTGCGTTCCTCGGGGTGAACGGAAGTCGTGCCCTCCCGAGATGGCTGAGGTGGAGGGTGTCCGGCGGCAAGCAATAATGCCCATTGCGTGACATAACGCGACATAATTAGGTCATGAAAAGGTTCAAAGTTGCGGTGATCGCCGGCGACGGCATTGGCAAGGAAGTGGTGCCAGAAGGCGTCCGCGTGGTTGAAGCAGCGGGCAAGCGCTTTGGATTCCAATTCGAGTGGCATCCGTTTGACTGGAGCTGCGAGCGCTACGTCGCCACCGGAAAGATGATGCCCGACGATGGCTTGCAGCTATTGCGGCCGTTCGATGCGATTTTTCTGGGCGCGGTGGGGCATCCCAGCGTGCCCGACCACATCTCGCTGTGGGGCTTGCTGATTCCCATTCGCCGAACGTTTCAGCAGTACGTAAATCTTCGTCCGGTGCGTTTGTTCGAGGGCATCGAAACGCCGCTCAAGAACTGGAAGCCTGGCGACATCGACTTCGTGATCGTGCGCGAAAATTGCGAAGGGGAATACTCGAACGTTGGCGGCCGGCTCTACGAAGGAACGCCGGAAGAAATGGCTCTGCAGCAAACTATTTTTACTCGCCGGGGCGTTACGCGGGTGATCCGCTACGCCTTCGAGCTGGCGCGCAAGGGCAAGAAACATCTGACTTCCGCCACCAAATCCAACGGCATCATCTTTACCATGCCGTTCTGGGACCAATGCTTCCACGAAATCGCCGCCGAATATCCCGCCGTGCGCACGGACCAATATCACATCGACATTCTGACCGCGCATTTCGTGCGGCATCCCGACTGGTTCGACGTGGTCGTCGGCTCCAACCTGTTTGGCGACATTTTGTCAGACCTGGGACCTGCGGTCGTCGGATCGATCGGCATCGCGCCGTCCGGCAACCTGAATCCCGAGAAGGAATTTCCTTCGATGTTTGAGCCGGTCCACGGATCGGCGCCAGACATTGCCGGGAAGGGAATCGCCAATCCCATCGGGCAGATCTGGTCGGGCGCCATGATGCTGCGCCACTTGGGCGCGCCAGAGGCGGCAGACGCGGTCGAAGATGCGATCGCGCAGGTTTTGGCGAAAGCGCAGGTGCGCACGCCGGATATTGGCGGCAGCGCCAGCACTAGGGACTTGGGCGAGGCGATTGCAGCGGCGGTGAGCGGCGCGAAGGACCCGTGACTGGTGACCCGTGAGGTCAAATAGGAATTGGAACACGCGGTAAAGGCGCGGCCTGGGGCAATCTATTGCAGTGAGAAGACGATAGTCTGATCTTTTAGTTTGTAGGTGAGTTCGAGTGGGCTGCGCTTTTTCTCGCGGATCGAGGCGGGAAAATAAAGATAGCCAGCAACGGCTTTGGATGCCGAACCTTCCGGCAGGCCCTTTTCGGCGAGTTCCGTTTCGACGTCGGCGCGATTGCGATCGGCAGTTGTCCCAGAGGAAGTACCGGAAGGATCGACGCCAACGCCCGCGCTGGCTTCGGTGTCGACTCCGTGGTATTTCACCGGCCGACCGGTAACCGGATCGATGTAGGTACCCGACTCGTAGCCGACTCCCACGCTCTGGGTGGTCGAGACGCGGCTCTGCACCTCGGGTTTCTTATCCAGACGGCCCGCCACCACCTGGGGGCTCATCGGCCGCGCGGCAATATCGGTTTCGGCCGGGCGCAGCGCGAAATCGTCGAGCAGAACGTCGACAGACTTGTCTTTCACCGGATACAAGGCGACTTCGACGACGATGCAGCAGCGATTGAGGTTGGAGGAAAACTTTTTGTGGACCTGGTCAGCGGTCAGTTGTTCGGCGCCGATGACCAACCCGTCGCGTTCGGCGTGCGCGTGATATTTGCCGGCATCGTCGCGGGGCACGGTGCCTTTAGGCTCGGCCGAGGCCACGCAGGCTACGCTGATGAAGGCAAGCGAGGCCCAGAGTTTTCTCGTCATGGCAGGCCCTCCGGTCTGCCGGCGATAGTGCTCCGCGGGATTGGTTGCGTCAAGTGCCTGTAGATTGGCGAGATTGGCGCGCGGTTCCGCTTACCGGGCCGGTCGCGAGAGGCCGAGAAAAACGGGCCATACGTACTATTGCGCGGCATAGGGTTCGCGTGTATGCTGAGAAAATGTTGGGTAACCTCCAGATGACGCAGCGCACGACAGCTTGTTGCTGTCTCTGTTGTCCTTGTGTGTCTTCTGGCGAGAGGAAGCTGGGCATCTAGCAACGCAAGATTAGCCTCGGTTTTCTGAATCCACCGCCAGAACGAAATGGCCGGTGGGTTTTTTGTTTTGGGCCGGGTTATACGGCACAACGAGTTTCCGAACGCGAATCAAAAATGGAAAGAGGAGCTGGAAAATGGCTGATTACAAGCACCCGGAAGTTTTGGTTTCCACGGAATGGGTGGCGAAGAACCTGAATGCGCCCGGCACTCGTCTTGTGGAAGTCGATGTCGATACGACCGCATACGATCAAGGTCATATTCCCGGCGCGGTGGGATGGAACTGGCAAACGCAGCTGCAGGACAACATCCGGCGCGACCTGATCGACAAGGCGGCGCTGGAGGCGCTGCTGAGCAAGTCGGGAATCTCTAACGACACCACGGTTCTGCTCTACGGCGACAATAATAATTGGTTTGCGGCGTTTGCCTTCTGGCAACTGAAATATCACGGGCACAAGGATGTGAAGCTGATCAACGGTGGGCGCAAGAAATGGCTAGCGGAAAAGCGGGCGGTGACGACGGAGCCGACGAAAGTGCCGGCAACCACGTATCACGCCAGCGAGCCAGATAATTCGATTCGCGCATTTCGTGACGAAGTGCTGGCGATCGTGCAGAAGAAGACGCCGGGCCACCTCGTGGATGTGCGTTCGGTAGACGAGTTCAGCGGCAAAATCATTGCGCCTCCGGGAATGACGGAGACGGCGCAGCGCGCGGGACACATTCCGGGAGCGGCGAATATCCCGTGGGCGCAGGCGGCGGCGGAAGACGGAACGTTCAAGTCGGCCGATGAGTTGGCGGCGTTGTATGGCGGCAAGGGGGTGACCGGCGGGGATGAGACGATTGCCTATTGCCGCATCGGCGAACGCAGCTCGCACACCTGGTTCGTGCTGAAGTACCTGCTGGGCTACGACAACGTGAAGAATTACGACGGCTCGTGGACCGAGTGGGGTAACCTGATCGGCGCGCCAGTGACAAACCAGACCGCGTCGGGGTCGTTAGCCGCGGGAGCGCATTAACGCGGGCGAGGTAAGTCGCCTTCTTCCAGCACTTTTACAATTTGCCCAGAGGGAATGAAACGCAAGCGCCAGAGCTTGTGAATTGATTCCCTTCGGATCCGGTGGCGCGGTCGCCAAGTGGTAAGGCAAAGGTCTGCAAAACCCGCCGTTGTCAATGGTCGTACGTGGTTTCAATAGGATACGAAGGCCAAATGAGGGGTAATTAGGCGGTAGAAGGGAAGTTTGGGTACAGATTTTGGGTATAGATCCTGGGGTGCGGTGGCCAAGTGGTAAGGCGGCAGCCTGCAAAGCTGCTACTCGCGGGTTCGATTCCCGCCCGCACCTCCAATTTTCTTCTCAGCATAAAGAACGCGGTGGCAGCGGTTCATCCGGCACGACGACTCCGCCGTTCGCATGCGCCCATGCATCAGCGCACTCTTTGTGAACATTGGCGAAGGTAATCTCACTCCCATCCCGGTCTTTCTGGCAGAGATGTGCGCTGTTCGATTCGGTCAGCGGAGACTCAGGTTTATGGCAGTGGTCACACAGTGTGCCTTCCGGCACCTTCGTGGTCATGGTTCTCTACTCCTAGCTCATTCTACTGCAAGTGGGACAGCCTCGAACTGGATCATGATCCGGTATCACGGTTCCTCAATTTAAATTCTTCGAACCACACTTCAAACGCCGTCGCGAAGGCTGCGGGATTCGCGAACCGATGCGCCTTCGGCATCTTCTTTAAGATTCTCTGTAATGCATCGACTTCATCTGCCAACTTGAGTAAATCGGCGTAGCGTTTATTTCGCAGACGGTCCACGTTGCCATCGGCATCCTGAGCAAGATGGAGATAATCGGCGGCGATCTCTCGCAGGTTCACTGCTTTGGCCTCCGTGTCTTCATGCGCCGGACTTCATGCACACAAACTCGAACGATGAACAAGATCGTGAATGCGAGAGTACCCAACTCGATGACGGTACGGTGAAGCCCATCGAGGACAGACGGTACGTTCATCGCGGTCTTTTCCGAACAATCTTCTTCGCGTCAAAAGCCGAGTCGATGCCGGGAATCACGCCTCCAGTTAGAAGCCCACTCTTCGCCGCTGCCTCGAACACCCTTCCCACATAGTCCAGAGTAATCCTTGTATCAGGTGCGGCCTTCTCTCGGGCAATCAGCTTCAACTCGTTCCTGATCGCCTGGCGAACAATCTGGCTCACGGATAAATCGGCTTCTTCCGCAGCACGGCGTACTTCTTCCAGAAGATCGGGAGGGAGCAGGATAATGAGGCGTTCGTCAGCGTTGCGTACGGTCGCCATGTCGATTGGAGCGCGTTCGCGGCCACATGGAAGGTGACGAGATGAATGCAGAGATGCGTCCGATTCTTTGGCTACGAAGAGCCACCGCATGTACTTAGAGCACCCCGTGTTGATTGCCCTGTTCGTGGCGGCTGCCACGGCGAGCGGCATCTCAAATGTCATCTTCTACCAGATTTTTCGTGAGATTAACTCTGGGCGTACACCGGACCGTCGGTTTACTCACATGGCTATGAATTTACGATTCTTTGAGATTATAGCCGAACATGCGCGGTTGTTCCCGGACAGTCGGAAGCGAAATCTCATGCACACTTGGCACGTATGCACATTTGCGCTGCTTCTTGCGCTCCTTGTTGCAGTCTTTGCCTTGCGTCGGACTACCGGGCAATGAATGCGGAGGGTTGCGGTATCCCCAGCCACAGCAGAGAAGCCCACAGCCTTGATGAAGCTGCTACCTATAATCGAACCCATCCTGATCTTCATGGTGTCATCCTAAAAGCACAGTCTTATTGCAGTGATTGAGAACTTCCAACGGGCTCAATCCTTGACGAAAACACTTTTCGATGGCTTGGGATAACTCTTGGAGCGATCCTGGCGGGGCTACCGGTGCCGGTGCTTCCTCACCGATGCCGACCAGGGTGTCGTGGATCACCGTCTCTGGGTCCGCGAACAAGTCGCATACCGTTGCTTCCATCCCCGATGAATTCAGCTTCTGGGTTAGTTGTTCGGCCAGGCCTTGCGTCATCGGGCGGCGGTATAGTGGTTTGTGGTTGTCTGAAGCTGGCCGTGTTTACGACCGGCATAGAAAGAGAAAGACGGAACGCTCCACTCGCGAATCCCGTCCCTCGTCTTTTTAATAGTGTGAAGTTTTACTCCGTGACAGGTCTCCACGTTATCTCCGAATGAGCGGGGCTTGCGTGTTCAAGAACTTCTCTCTCCCGCCGATTTGTATTACTCCGATTTGTCTATTTTTCCCTTACCCGACTGCGTGTCAAGCGCGTGTCAAACAAATGTCAAAGCATGAGTTGGTTTAGGTCCGTGCCCTTAGTTCTTCGTTAGTCCTCCCGCGATGCGTCATTGAACCTGTGCGATTCGCCGGTTTCACCAATACTTGCGAGATGTGTTGCAGGAGATCGGCATGGACAAAGTCATCCGGATCCTTGTGGCGAATCGGCCGCGGGTGATGCGCGAGTTGCTGCTGGCTACGCTGGTGGACCGGCCGGACATTGAGATTGTGGGCGAAGTGTCGAACGAGGCGGAGATTCCAGCGTCGGTGAGAAAGACCGCGCCGGATTTGCTGGTGATCTCGCTGGACGAATTGGGACAACGCCCCCGGATTTGCGACACGGTGCTGCGCGCGCACCCGGACGTGAGGATCATCGCGGTGGCCAGCGAATATAACCGCAGTGTGTGTTACTGGGCTTCGCTTCAGCTGGATATCCATTGCAGCGACATTGAGCCCTCGCAAGAGGGAATTCTGGGCGTGATGCGGGACATCGCGGGGGTGGGAGGAGCAGCGTGATGCTTACCATGGAAAAAAGAACACCGAGCCGGCTGCGGCTCGCTTTGCGCTTTGCCGCCGTCGCGCTTGTTATTGCCGGTCCGATGACGCTGCGCGCGCAGCAGCAGAACGGTGGTCAGCGGACGGTGCGCGACGGCGCGACGGGGTATCGATCGACAGATAGCTCCGACTTGGTGAGAGAAAATTTGCAGCGCGTGGCGGCGTCGGCGGCGCAGATCAAGGGCGTACTGATAAAAGATCCGGGACTCTTGGTGGAATTGAAGAATTGGGTGGCGAAGGAAGCGGGCGACAACGGGCAGATTGTGGAGGATTCGGCGGTCAGCGACCAGGGGATCTTTGAGCGACTCGATCAGGATTTGGCGTTTCGTTCGGTGGCGACGCGGTTGGTGCAGCGATATGGCTATTTGCTGCCGAGCGTGAATCCGGATTCGGACGCGGCGAAGGAGCAGGACCTGATTTTGAAGGAGCGGGCACGTCGCTTGGTGCAAATCGAGGGTCAGGAAGATGCGCAGGCTCTGCAGCCACGTCCCGAGGAAAAGGTGGAGCGGACTTCTGGTTGTGACGTGCAGCGCGACGCAAATTGCGACGAGGCCGCTGCCGGCCGGGTAAAGCCACGCGCTCCGCGGCAGCAAGTGACGCCGGATTCAGAGCCGGCACTCCCTAGCCTGCCGGATTCGGTTTCTCCGGCGGACCTTGCGCGCACGCTGAGGGCGGCTTCGAACGGCGACGACGGAGACGGAGGCGGGCAATCTTCGCTGGGAACCGAAGCGAACTTTAGCCTGGCGTCGAACCCGATGAAGAGGCCGCAGGACGGCAATGGAATCGGGCCGTCGATAAGCCCGGAAATGGACGGGGGAAGATCCGGCAGCAACCCGCTGCTGGATCTATTTCCCGTTTCGACCGGATTGGATCCGCTACGGGGAATAGTTTCCGGTGGAAAAGAACCAAAAATCGTAAGGCTGCCAGGCGGGAAAACGGCTTTCGATGCAGAAGAAATCGCGCCGGCTGTGATGGAACGGAAGCCCAACCCTTATTCGGACATTCCCTCTCTTTACGATTTGTACGTGCAGGCTTCGCCGCGCGACGCGAAGCTGAGCCGCTTCGGCCTGGCAATGTTCCGCAACGGTACACGGGACCAGGATGCCGTGCCGATGGATTTGCCGGTGGGACCGGACTACGTGGTGGGTCCGGGCGATGGCTTGGCGATTGATTTGTGGGGAGGGTTTTCGCAGCGCTTCGTGAGAACGGTGGACCGTGAGGGGCGCATTGCGCTGCCAGAGGCCGGGCCTTTGTTGGTGAGCGGACGGACGCTGGGCGACGTACAGGAAGCGGTCCAGAAGGCATTGCGATCGCAGTATCAGGATGCTTCAGCGGACGTGTCGTTGTCGAAATTGAGGACCGTGCGCGTGTACGTGGTTGGGGAGGTGGCCGAGCCGGGAGCTTACGACATCAGTTCGCTTTCGACGCCGCTGAACGCGTTGTTTGCGGCGGGCGGGGTGACGCAACGCGGATCGCTGCGGGCACTGAAGCACTATCGCGGGAAACAGTTGATCGAGGAAGTGGACGCCTACGATTTGCTGCTGCGGGGAGTGGGATCGGACGCGCAGCGATTGGAGAACGGGGATTCGTTGCTGGTACCGCCCGTCGGAGCGCAGGTGACGGTGAGCGGGATGGTGCGGCGCCCGGCAATTTACGAGTTACATGAGGAATCGACGCTGGCGGATGCGATCGGCCTGGCGGGCGGAATCCTGCCAGCGGCGGCGCTGCAACACATCGAACTGCAACGCTTGCAGGCGCACGAGAAGCGGACCATGCAGACCATTGAGATCTCGTCGGAAGGCGATCCTGCGGCGGTGGAAAAACAGCTCAGCGCCGTGAAGGTGGAAGACGGCGACGAGATTCACATTTTCCCGATCGCGGCCTACAACGAGAACGCGATTTACCTGCAAGGTCATGTACAGCGGCCGGGGCGCTATTCCTACCGCGAGGGGATGAAGCTGACCGACGTGATTGCTTCGTATGGCGATTTGTTGCCCGAGCCCGCGGGACAGTACGCCGAAATCGTGCGGGTGAACGCGCCAGATTTCCGGCCGAGCGTGGAGAGTTTCGATCTGGCCGCGGCACTTGCAAATCCTGCAACGAGCCCAAAACTACAGGCGCTGGATACGGTGCGAATTTTCAGCCGCTACGATTTCGAACAAGCGCCGACCGTATGGGTTGGAGGAGAAGTGCGTTCGCCCGGAAAGTACAAGACGTCCGGAGAAGCACATTTGCGCGATGCGATTTATCTGGCGGGCGGAGTGTCGCCGGACGCGGCGCTGGACGCGGCGCAACTGTTTCGCACGCAGCCCGACGGCACGATGAAGATCGTGAGCGTGAATCTGACGGCGGCGCTGGCCGGAAATCCGGCCGACAACCTGATTTTGCAGCCGCGCGACCGGCTGCTGATTCACCGGAGCGCGGCGAAAGTAGAGCCGGCGACGGTGTACATCAAGGGCGAAGTGGCAAAACCGGGACGCTATCCGCTGACCAGCAACATGCACGTTGAGGATCTGGTGGGAGTGGCCGGCGGACTGAAACGCAGCGCGGACAACGCGAGCGCCGACCTGACGAGCTACGCCGCAGGGGACCCGCGCAATGTCCAGACGGAGAGCCGAACAGTGCCACTGGCGGCGGCGTTGAACGGAGATGAAAGCGCCAACCTGCCGCTGCGCGATGGTGATGTGCTGACGATCCGGCAGAATCCCGGCTGGAACGACATCGCTGCGTCGGCGACGGTGAAGGGCGAAGTGCAACACGCAGGATCGTTCGGCATCCGGCCCGGAGAGCGTCTGAGCTCGCTGTTGGAGCGCGCAGGAGGGTTCGGTCCCGAGGCCTATCCGTATGGCACGGTGCTGATGAGGAAAGAAGTGCGCGATCTGGAGATGAAATCGCGGACCGAATTGGTGGAGAGGATGAAGCAGGAGGAAGCTGGATTGAAGTCGCTGCCGGAAAACGATGCCGACCAGAAGAATTTGAAGTTGACGGCCATCGCGCAAACAGAGACGGCGCTGACACAGCTGCAAGAAAACGAGCCGATCGGGCGGGTGGTGATCCACATCCAGCCGGACGTGAACGCGTGGCGGAATACCGAAGCGGATGTGGCGGTGCGGGATGGCGATGTTTTGTTGATTCCGAAAAAGGCGAATTTTGTGGCGGTTACAGGGCAAGTCTTCAATCCGACGGCGATCAGCTATCAGAAGGGCCGCAGCGCAAAGTGGTATCTGAGCCAAGCCGGTGGATTGACGCAGCTGGCGGACAAAAAAGCCGCGTTTGTGATTCGCGCGGATGGATCGGTGATCGGGTCGAAGAACAATCCAGGATTCTGGAGCGGCGACCCGCTGGAGGCGGTGCTGAAACCCGGAGACTCGATCGTGGTGCCGGAGAAAGCGCCGAATGTGGGAGCGCGAAATTGGGCGAATCTTTTCCAGGCGGCGCAAGTGGCGTCTTCACTGGCGATTGCGGTGGCGTATTTGCGGCCGTGATTGGCGGATCGCATGGATGGTGGGATGACGACGAACGTGAATGGAAACGAAGTGGTTCGAACGCCGGATGAAACGGCGCAGAAGCAAATTGCGCAGAAAAACGGTGCGGTGCGAAAAGTAAGCGCGTCGGAGCGTGAACGTGTGCGCCAGGAACGGATCGCGCGAGCGCGGCTTCTGTGGGAGAGCCGGCGCACCCTGGCGAAGGCGTTGGTGTGCAGCGCGGTACTTTGCGCGGGGGCGACCTTGCTCCTGCCGAAGAGTTACGAAGCGACGGCGAAATTGATGCCGCCGGAATCGAGTTCGGGCAGCGGGGCGGCGTTGATGGCGGCGCTCGCGTCACGCGGCGGCGGAATGCTCGGAGGCCTCGCGGGGGATGTGCTGGGAGCTAGAGGAAACGGCGCGGTGCTGGTGGAGATATTGGAGAGCCGCACGGTTGCGGATCGATTGATCGATGAGTTTGATCTGAGCAAGGACTATCGCACGACGAAAATCGAGTACACGCGAAAGATGCTGGAACTGCATACCAAGATCATCGAAGACCGGAAGAGCGGCGTAATCACGATCACGGTGACCAATGGCAATCCACATAAGGTTGCAGCGATGGCGGAAGCGTATGTCGAGGAACTGGATCGGTTGGTCGCGCAGGTGAGCACGTCGTCGGCGCGGCGCGAACGGATTTTTCTGGAAGAGCGATTGAAGACGGTGAAGAGCGATCTGGACGATGCGGCGAACAAGTTCAGCGAATTCGCCAGCAAGAACACGGCGATCGACATTCCCGCGCAAGGGAAGGCGATGGTGGAGGCCGCGGCAGTGCTGCAAGGCCAGTTGATCGCGGCGGAGGCGGAGGCAAGCGGCCTCGAGAAGATCTATACGGTCAACAATGTGCGCGTGAAGGCGCTGCAGGCGCGTATCGGGGAGTTGCGAGAGCAGCTGCAAAAGTTGGGCGGCAGCAGTTCGCCCACCGAGGTTCGCGACGACAACTCACTCTATCCCTCGATTCGGAAATTGCCCTTGCTGGGTGTGACCTACGCGGACTTATACCGGCGAACGAAGATTGAGGAAACGGTGTACGAGTTGCTGACGCAGCAATACGAATTGGCGAAGGTGCAGGAGGCGAAGGAGATTCCCAGCGTGAAGGTCCTGGACAGCGCGGTGGTGCCGACGGTGAAGTCTGGTCCACATCGCGTGCTGCTGACATTGGGCGGAACATTTCTGGCGCTGTGCGGGTCGGTGGCGTGGATTTTGGGGCGGAAGAAGTGGAAGGACACCGATCCGAGCGACCCCGGCCGCGTGCTGGTGGAGGAAATGGGGGTGGCGGTGGCGACGAGCACGCGGCGATTCGCGGCGATCGTGTCGGCGGCCCGGGGCGGGTTAGCGCGTGTTTGGGCTCGGAGGACTAGGCGCGCGAGGCCTGAAGCGGCGGAAACGAAGCGCGGTGATGCGGCCGGCGTTGCGCAAACGTCGCCATGAATTTAGCTGGGGAAGGTGGTCATGAGCAAGGAGTGGGATTTCGGTCAATGAATGGAACGGCGGCGTGTCATCCAGCGTTGGGCCTGGCGGCGAAGCGGGTGCTGGACGTTGTGCTGGGTTCGATGGGATTGGTGCTGAGCGTACCGATTTTGGGACTTGCGGCGGTTTGGATCGTTCTGGATTCGGATGGGCCGGTGTTTTATTCGGCGTTGCGGGTGGGATGGAAAGGTAAAAAGTTTCGTTGCTACAAGTTGCGGACGATGGTTGTTGACGCTGACGCGGCGAAAAAGGGACTGCGTTCGTCGTCGAACGAACGAAATGGGCCTTTTTTCAAGATGGAGAACGATCCTCGGATTACGCGGGTTGGAGTTTGGCTGAGGAGATTCAGCATCGACGAGTTGCCGCAACTCCTGAACGTGATTCTGGGAGACATGAGTTTGGTGGGTCCGCGGCCGCATCCGCTGGACGATTTCGAGCTTTACCGAACTGAGGATTTGCGGCGGTTGGACGTGAAGCCGGGCGTGACGGGACTGTGGCAAGTGACGGCCCGGCGCGACCCCTCGTTCGAAACGAATATGGCGCTGGACCTGGAGTACATCGAGAAGTGGAGTCTGGGGCTGGATGCGCGGATTTTGCTGAAGACGCTGCCGGTAGTGCTGCGGGCGGAAGGGAATTAAGAAGCCATCCATGAGTGCGGCACCTACTTCGACAGTGTTGGGAGTTCGTGAGACGCCGGACGCTGCTGCGGGTCCAGCGGGCACGCGATTGGCCGACGATCTGCTCGCTGCGGGCAGACTGCAGGCACTGGGTGTGAAGTCGGCGTGGTCGTTGATGGATCAAGGGCTGACGTCACTCACAGGATTTTTCTCGACGTTTCTTCTAGCGCGATGGCTGGCGCCGGAAATCTATGGAGCATATGCGATTGCGTTCGCCGGGTATTTGTTTGTGAGCGGATTCCATAACGTGATTGTGCTCGAGCCGATGAGTGTGATCGGGCCTTCGCGACATGCAGACCGGCTGCTTGCGTATTTTCGCGCGCAGGTGGCAGTGCACGGAGTGCTGGTTGGCATTTGTGCGGTGGGCGTGGTTTGTGCCGGCCTTGTTGTGTGGCTGATTGCGCCGGTTAGTCCGCTCGCCGGTGCTATTGCGGGCAGCGGATTAGCGCTTCCGTTTCTGCTGATGCTGTTTCTGGCAAGGCGCATTTGTTACATCCGGCAGCGGCCGGTCATCGCGACCCTTGGCAGCGGATCTTGCTTTGTGATGACGGTGTGTGGGCTCTATGCACTCCGGAGTTTCGATGGGGTAAGTCCGTTCTCGGTGTTTCTGCTTGTTGGAGTGGCGAGTCTCGCGGGTTCGTGTGTGGTGTTGCGGCAGATTGGGATTGCGGCGTTTCGCACGCGTTCCGTTGTCGACGAGCGGATCGCGTGGACTTCCGCGCTGAGAGAAAACTGGTCCTATGGGCGCTGGCTGGTGGGCAGCACGATTTTGTATTCGATCTCGGGACAAGTGCAGATGTTTTTGGCGGCGGCGTTTCTTGGGCTGGGAGCGGCGGGAATATTGCGCGCAATGACGCTGCCGGCGTCGGCGATGACTCAGGCGGTTACCGCCGCGGAACTTCTGGTGCTGCCGGGATTGTCGCACGACTTTGGGCGAGGGCTGGTCGGTCGTATCCGGCAAAAGGCGGTGATCGTCAGCTTTTCGTTGTGTGCCGCGGGGCTTTGCTTCGTAGCAGTCTTGTGGCTGACCGCGGGACGCGTGGAGCACCTTTTGTTTGGAGGCAAGTTCGCCGCGTACGCGTGGTTGATGCCGATTCTGGGGCTGGTTCCGGCGACGAACGGCTTCACGATGGGTTTTTCCGCGGCGTTGCGCGCATCGCAGAAACCTCATCTCGATTTGTTAGCGAACGCGATTGCTGCGCCGGTCGCGATTATCTCCGCGGTGAGTTTGATCCGGTGGTGGGGGCTTACGGGCGCGGCCGCGAGCATGGTGGCGGGCTTCGGCGTCTATATGGGCGTCAACTGCTGGATATTTTATGCCGCGCCTCGGCTTGACTTTAAAAAGCGGATGCTTGGCGGGGGTGAGGTGGCATGAGAACCGCAGCGACCATGCAACGGGAGTATTACGAGCGCACTGCCCACCTGTATGACGCCGAGCACGTGCGCGAGGGAGACGAGCACTACCTTGCGCTGAAGCACATGAGTGGATTTTTCGATGTTCTGGGCATATCGAGCGTTTTGGATGTGGGGTGCGGGACGGGAAGAGGCATGCAGTATTTCCTGAGGAACAGGCCCGGCGTCGCGGTGCGCGGGGTCGAACCTGTTGCGGCGTTGATGGAGCAGGCAGTGAACGCGAATGCGATTCCGGCAGGTTTGATTCAGCAAGGTTCTGGCGAGGCACTGCCTTTTGCGGATCGGACTTTTGATGCGGCGTTCGAATGCGGAGTTCTGCATCACGTGAAAGACCCGGGCCGGATCGTGCAGGAGATGATGCGCGTTTCGCGCAGAGCCGTGTTTCTGTCGGATGAAAACCGTTTTGCTCACGGGAGCCTGTTTTCGCGGTGGGCGAAGCTGCTGCTGTGCAAGGTCGGAGTTTTTCGCGGAGCTTACCGGCTGAAGACTTTGGGCAAAGGCTACCGGTTTTCGGAAGGCGACGGATTGGCGTATTCGTACAGCGTGTTCGATTCGTCCGCGGTGCTATCGGAGTGGGCGGACCGAGTGATCTTGATCCCAACGGATAACGTCAAGGCGACGAGTATGTTTCACCCGCTGCTGACTTCGTTTCACGTTTTGCTGTGTGCGGTTCGAGACGGCGACGATAGCGATGCGATTGCGCGCACCGAGGCGTTCAAAGGATGAATTTGACGAAATTCGCACTTGAGATTTCGCAGGCTCCGCACTACCGGCAAAGACCGGTCGCGGTGCTGCGCTACGCGTACGCGAAGTGGGTTTTCCGGCGATTCCGTCAGACGAGTCCGGTGAGATTTCTTCAAGGCTTGGGAGTTGATGTCGATCTGGCGCTGTTGGGATTTTCCAAGTGGCGACCGCGATTGGAGCGTGTGGTTTCGGCGGTACGCCACGAAGCGGCTGGGCAGGGCGGCGTCAGTTTCGAGGACGGAATGATTCTGTATGGGTTGGCGCGGGCGCTGAAACCAGAATATGTCGTCGAAACGGGAATTGCCGCCGGAGTGTCCACATCGTTTTTCGGCGCGGCCCTCATCGAGAACGGACGTGGCCGGTTGTATTCGATTGATCTGCCACTGGAAGAAACCAGCGGCCGGCCGCTCGCTGATGGTTCCTCGTATGCGTGGCAGCAACGCGGAGTTGGTTGGGCAATCCCCAGCGAGATCCGGAGTTCGCTCGGAGATCGCCATCGAGTCGTGCTTCAAGATGTGCGCGTTGCGCTACCGCAGATTCTGCACAACCTTCCCTACGTCGATCTGTTTTTTCACGACGATCTGCACACGCCGGACCACATGTTGTGGGAGTACGAAGCGGTGTGGGCAAAGCTGAGCCCGCGGGGCGTGCTGGTTTCCGACGACGCGAACGACGGCTGGATCAGGTTTTGCTCCTCCCAGGGTTTCAATGGGACGGCGCTTCACAACATCGACCGGTTGTGCGCGCTTCGCAAACCGGGTAACGGAAAGGTCCGGGCGTAATGAGGCGCGCGGTTCCACTCCGGCGGGGCTTGGGATCGCGAAGCGGCGTGCTGGTGGTCGGACGAGAGGCTACGCCATGAGGATCGCTTTGTTCGACTACATCGTGACCTCCGACAACGCCATCGGGAAGTGTGATCTGGCCATTCTCGCGGCCCTTTGCGACCGCCATGAATTCACGGTGTTTTCGACGCTGTTCGAAAATCCGCGGCCTGACAGAATCTGCTGGGTTCGCGTGCCCGCTCCGCTGCGGCCTCTGGCTCTGCTTTACGTTGTATTTCATCTCTTGGCGCCGCTTTGTTTTGTGTGGCATCACCTTCGGCATCGCCTGCGATTCGATATCGTGCAGGTGATCGAGAGCAATTTGACGTTTGGGGACATCGCGTATTCACATTTTTGCCACCGCGCGTTTCTGGAACGGCATTGGAAGGGAATCAGCGCGGGCGGATTGCGGGGCGCGTTGCGATGGCTGGATCACCGATTGCACGCGCTGCTCGAGCCTTGGGTATACCGGCGGGTGACGCGGATTGTAGCGCCCTCACAGGGCTTGTACCGGGAGCTGAGAAGTGCCTACCCGCAGGCGAGTGACAAGATTCGCGTACTGGCTAATCCCGTTGACCTTGAGAGCCTTCGCGCGCCTGCGGATTTCGACCGGCGTACGTTTCGCGAAAATCTGGGCTGGACGCCTGAGGATGTCGTGTTCGCTTTTGTGGCCCTCGGGCACTACGAACGCAAAGGGCTGCCGCTGTTGTTAGCGGCGCTTACAGGCGCAAGAGATCCAAGGCTTAAGGCGATTGTCCTGGGCGGCTCCGGCGCGGGCATTGCTGCGTATCGCGAGCGCGCGGCGAAAAGCGGTTTGAATGGAAACGTGAAGTTCGTACAGACGCAGAAGGACGTCCGGCCCTATCTGTGGGCCGCCGACGCGCTTACGTTGCCGTCGTATTACGAGGTATTTCCGCTGGTTGCGCTGGAGGCCGCGGCCGCGGGCCTGCCTTTGCTGGTTACTCCATTGAACGGCGTAGAGGAATTTCTGCGCGATGGTGAGAACGGACTCTTGATGGAACGCAGCGCTCCAGGAGTGTCCGTCTGTATTGCCCGATTCGCGCGGATGCCCGTCGAGGCGAGGCGCAGCATGGGGCAACGCGCACAGATCGACGTGAAACGTTACGGCCTGGCGGAATTTGTGTCGGGCTGGTCGAAATTGTACGCAGAAGCTGGGTCCCATGCCGGGTGAAGCGCTGCTGGTGGCCCGAGTACTGTTCTGGGCGTTTGCCGCCGGCGTGGTCTTGTTGCCCATACGATGGTCGTTGTTTTGTTTCATTCTCGCGGCGCACATGGACATTACGTCGCTAACTTTCAATTCCGCGACGGCGGTTGGTTTTGAGAATACGATCCGGATCGGCGGGCTTCCTCTGCTGCTTCTCTTACGCACAGGTTTTGCGCCACTCAAAGACATAACTTGGACGTTGCCGCAGAAAATTTGGCTGGGGCTCGTGGTCTATGCCGCGATCGCCGGAGCCTGGAGCGGTTTTCCCCTTGCGGCCATCA
>Ga0182018_10001356_pt1 | contig 28124 bp, 23 predicted proteins | sample 812P2MmetaG_FD_120490 | JGI IMG/M metagenome (GOLD analysis project Ga0182018, IMG submission 120490) | Permafrost microbial communities from Stordalen Mire, Sweden - 812P2M metaG | ecosystem: Environmental > Terrestrial > Soil > Wetlands > Permafrost | place: Sweden: Stordalen | collected...
CGTCCTAACCCCATGATTCCACTAGGTAGAGGGGGGAGGGGGAGGGTACCAAGCAGTTAACATCCAGTCCATCCGCGGCGCCAGTCGACTCGCTATTGAACTCAAGGTGCCCGGCGACAGGGGAACTTCGCCCGAGCGCTCTCGCGGTACACTTTGTGCAGACGTCCTGCACTCCGATGAGCACCTCCCCACGCACCATCTTCCACGTCGATATGGACGCCTTCTTCGTCTCCGTGGAGGAATTGTTTGACCCATCGCTGAAAGGCAAGCCTGTAGTAGTGGGCGGGCAACGCGACGAGCGCGGCGTGGTCTCGGCAGCCTCCTACGCGGCGCGCAAGTTTGGCGTGCACTCGGCCATGCCGCTGCGCACCGCGGCGAAACTCTGTCCGCAGGCGGTTTTTGTGAATGGCCATCCCGAGCGCTATCGCGAGTATTCCGCCAAGGTGCATGAAGTGCTCGGCCACTTTTCTCCGCTGGTCGAGATGGCTTCGGTAGACGAGGCTTATCTCGACATGACGGGCACCGAGCGCCTGCATGGGCGGCCGCTCCGTTCAGCGCATCGGCTGCATGCGGAGATGAAGTCGGCGACGCAATTGAACTGTTCGATCGGGATCGGAACCTCGCGGCTGATCGCCAAGGTCTCATCCGCCAAAGCCAAACCGAATGGAGTGCTCTGGATACTGGCCGGACAAGAGGCGAAATTTCTGGCGCCGCTCGCGGTCGGCGACATCCCCGGCGTCGGCAAGGTGATGGAGCAGAAACTGCACGCCATCGGCATCCAGAAAATCGGAGATCTAGCGCGCCTCGAGGATCGCGATCTCGAACATCGCTTTGGAAAATGGGGTCTGGCGCTGGCAGGGAAGTCGCGCGGCGAAGATGCCGGTGGATGGTTCGACACCGAAGTTGGCGAGAATGTCGATCCGAAATCGATCAGCCACGAGCACACCTTCGATGAGGATACGGGCGATGCCGAGCGCTTGCAGTCCACTCTGATGCGTCTCAGCGAAATGGTCGGACGGCGGTTGCGCGAAGGCGGATATTTTGCCCGCACTCTCCAATTGAAATTGCGCTATAAGGATTTCACCACCCTCACGCGCGCCCATTCGCTCGAGCAGCCGACGCAGATGGACAACCAGATTTTCGAGCAGGCGCGGCGCCTGTTTTTCGACAACTGGAAGCCGGGCGCGCCGGTGCGGTTGCTGGGAGTGCAGGCGTCTAATTTCGAATCAGGTTCAGCCCAGCTTGATTTGCTGGAGCCTTCGCAGCAGCAGCGTTGGCAGAAGGCTCTCGCCGCTGCCGATCATCTGCGCGACAAGTTTGGGGAAGCCGCGATCGGCCTAGCCCGGGGTATGAAAGGCGGATTCCGCGAGCGGGTACACGAAAATCCGGCAGCGCTGCCGGGCAGGGGCGGCCAAAACAAAAGCGCCAAACGCGAAGGCCCAGCTCCTACTGAAGACTGATAACCGAGAGCTGCCTCCCTACGAAATATATTCGCGGATATAATCGTCGCGCGACGTGGCGAGCTGATGCGCGTCACCATCGAATATCACCTTGCCGTCGCGCAGGATCAGAAAGCTCATCGGCACATCGCAGTGCTGGCCTTTGGGTAGAGCGACCATCTGGTTGCTGGCCTTATCGAACTGGTGAGTCGCCATGGTGAAGGCATCCTGCAGACGGTGAGTCACCATGAGCGCGCTCGTCTTGTAGACGTCACGCTGCTTCACGATCAGTTCGACAATCGTGTTCGAGGTGACCGGATCGAGTCCGCCAGTGGGCGAGTCGTAGAGCAGCACCTCGGGCTCGGTAATGATGGCGCGAGCGATCGCCACCCGCCTCCGCATGCCTCCCGAAAGCTCGGAAGGATACATGTCGTAGGTTCGTTCCAATTCCACAAAGCGCAGCACCTCGCGGACTCTGCGCTCGATTTCGTCAGCCGGCGTTCCCTCTTCCATCAGTCGAAAGCCGACGTTTTCGTACACTTTGAGCGAGTCGAAAAGCGCGCTTTCCTGGAACACGATGCCCACGCGCCGGCGCAGCTCGAACAGTTCCTGCTCCGACATGCGCGTGACTTCTTCTCCCAGAACGAAGATGCGGCCGCTATCAGGTCGAATCAGTCCGATAGCAAGCTTGAGTAATGTGCTCTTGCCGGACCCAGCAACGCCGAATAGCGCCTTGGTTTCACCGTGGGCCAGTTGGAACGAGATGCCGTCGAGCACGACTTTTTCATCGAACGCGATCGATACGTTGTCGAACTCAATGGCGTAGCGGGAGGGACTTGCCATCGAAGCAATCGAATTTTCACTGGGCAGAGTGGGCGTCGACATGCTTACCTGCAACGATGTCCTTGGAACAACCGATACTACTTCTTAAGTCGATTCAAGAATTCAGGGTCAACCCACACCTTTTTAACTTGGCCCGGTTTCAACTCAATCGTATTGATATCGAACGGTTCCAAAGGGTCGAGGAAAGCTCCAAAGTTAGCGGCGAGCTCAGTGACGGATTGGGGTGCCTCGTGATCCCAAAAATACACTGCGCCGTTTTTGCCTTCATCAATAAAGACATAGTTTCCTCCCTCTGCCCAAGCGACCGGATAAGCCTTCGCAGGAATGTCCTCGATGAAAGCCCGTTCCCTCTGGATCTCAGCCACCGGGATGAATCCATTTACACCTGAGTCATTCTGTTCATTGATTTTGAAGATATTGGTTTCAGGTTTGGCACCGTCCCGGGAACTGATAAACCCCTTGAACGAATCGGACAGTCGACAGCCCAGAGCGTGTTCGAGAGTTAGAGCCATCCCCTCCGCGGCAGGTCTTCCGTTCTTTAGCTTTACCTTCATTCGTTATCAAATCCTCTTACCTGTAACCAAATATTGCGAAGATCAACTTCGTAACGAAGAAGTCCACGATCAGAATCAGCACGGAAGCCGCAACCACGGCCTGGGTCGTCGAACGGCCCACTCCCTGCGTGCCGCCACGCGTCGATATGCCGTAGTAGCAGCCTATGGTGGAGATGATGAACCCGAAAAGCACGGGCTTGATGAGCCCGGTGAAGACGTCGCGGAAAACCAGGATCTGCCAGACCGAGGTCCAATACTGCTGCGAGTTGAGGCCGAATATCAGATGCGCCACCGCGAAACCACCGATCAGCCCGAGCAAATCGGCGATGATGGTCAGGAAAAACAGCATGAACGCGGTGGCTCCCACGCGCGGCGTAATCAGCTTCTTGGTCGGGTCGGTGCCCAGGGCTCGCATGGCATCGATCTGTTCGGTGACGATCATCGAACCCAGTTCGCTGGCCATGCCCGAGGCGTTTCGCCCGGCCACCATCAAGCCGGTGATCAGCGGGCCCAGTTCGGTGACCATGCCGATCGACACGAGCTGGCCGATCAGCGTGATCCCGCCAAAGCGTTGCAGCGTGCTGGCCGCATTCAGCGCCAGCAGCGCCCCGACGGAAAGTCCCGTAAGAATTACGATGGGCAGGGAGCCGACGCCGATCAGGTCAGCCTGTTGCAGCATGTCGCCCATGTACAGCGGACGGCGGAAGAAGTTCGCCAGGGATTGCGCCGACAGCAGGGTGTATTCCTGAACCGCCAGGGCAAGATCTTTGGCAACATCAATGGGCGAAATCAGTTCGAGTTCGAACGCCATGTCTCAGGGAACTTCTGCTCAGGGAACTATAGCAGAGCGGAAAGTGGACAATCACTACTTTCCGGTAGAGACGCGGCTTGCCGCGTCTCCCGCCGCGTTCGATGAAGACGGGGCAATCCCCGTCTCTACACGCGGAAGAACGCGCTGGCTACTCGCGGTTCTTCTTCTTGATCTCGATCGCCAGCCGTTTGATTTTCTGATTCAGCGTGGAGAGCGGGACATGGAATCGCTCCGCCGCTTCGGTCTGGTTCCAGCCGCACTTTTCCAGCATGTCGATGATGATCCGCCGTTCGCAGTTTTCGATGATGCTGAACAACGTGGCTCCGGCATTGGCCTCCAGACCCGGAAGCGAGGTGCCCCGTCCCACGACGTGATCGGGCAGCAGGTCGATCCCAATGTCGCCATCGGAGGAAAGCACTACAGCGCGCTCGATGGTGTTCTCGAGTTCGCGCACATTTCCAGGCCACGAGTAGCTCACCAGCGGGCGCAGCGCCTCGGTGGTGATGCGCCGCCGGGGCCGCTCGTTTTCTTCGGAATACTTCTGGAGGAAGTGCTCCACCAGCAGCGGAATATCTTCGCGGCGCTGCCGCAGCGGCGGCAGGTCAAGGCTGATTACGTTGAGCCGGTAGAACAGGTCTTCGCGGAACTTGCCCTCGCGCACCATCTGGCGAAGGTCGACGTTGGTGGCGGCAATGATGCGCACGTCCACTTGAATCTCCTGTATGCCGCCGAGATGCATGAACTTGCGGTCCTGCAACACGCGCAGGATCTTGCTCTGCGTGTCCATGCTCATGGTGCCGATTTCGTCGAGGAAGAGCGTGCCGCGGTCGGCAACTTCGAACAGGCCTTTCTTCGACGTAACCGCGCTGGTAAACGCGCCTTTGACGTGCCCAAAGAGCGTCGATTCAAGCAGATCGGGCGGCGTCGATCCGGAGTTCACGGGCACGAACGGACGGTCATGCCGGGTAGAATTCAAATGAATCGCCTTGGCGATCAGTTCTTTTCCCGTGCCGCTTTCGCCTTGCAGGAGCACTGTCGAGCGGCTGGGCGCAACCTGCGCGACCAGATCGAAAATCTTCAGCATGGGCTCGCTTTTGCCCACAATGTTTTCGAAGTTGTAGCGCTGCTTGAGCGCGCGCTTCAGCTGAACGTTTTCTTCTTCGGCCTTCTGGCGAGCGACCGCGGCGCGCACGTCGGCCAGCAGTTTCTCGTTGTCCCACGGCTTCTGAATGAAGTTGGTGGCGCCGAACCGCATCGCGTGAACCGCGTTCTCCACCGTACCGTAGGCGGTGATCATGATCACTGCCTGCTGCGGATGCTGCAGGCGAACTTCGGAGAGCACGTCCATGCCGTTCTTATCGGGCAGGGCAAGGTCGAGCAAAACCACGTCAAAATTACGTTGCCCGATCTGCGCCAGACCTTCCTGTCCGCTGGCCGCAACGGCGACGGTATAGCCCTCGATTTGAAGCAGCGTCTCCAGCGATTCGCGGATTTCCGCTTCGTCGTCAATGATGAGGATTCTTCCCGCGCTTGTCGCTGTGCTTTCCGGTGGTGTACTGCGTCGTGAAAACGTGGGTACTTCAGAAACCGCTAGCTCAGACATGGACTGCCTTCCTGATCAACGGAAAATCGAGGGTGAAGATGGTGCCTTCGCCCGGGCGGCTCTCCACGCGGATATTACCCGCGTGTTCCTGGATGATGCCGTAGGTGACAGAAAGCCCAAGACCGGTGCCGCGATTCTGGCCTTCCGCAGGCGAAGTCTTGGTAGTGAAAAACGGGTCGTAGATGCGGTGAATATTTTCCTGCGCAATACCGGAGCCGGTGTCCGACACGCGCACGCTGACAGATTCCCCGTTCAGTGTCGCTACGTTGAGCACCCCACCCCCGGTCATTGCATCCTTGGCATTCAGAAATAAATTCAGGAACACCTGTTGCAGGCGTCCGGCGTTGCCTTGAATCAACGGGAGGTCCTCGTAGAGCTCGGACTGTACCTGGATGTGCGCCACCTTGAACTGGTGTTCGAGCAATGCCAGCGTATCGCCGATCACCTTGTTCAAACTGATTTCCGTAAATTCCGTGCCCGTGGTCCGGGAGAAGTTAAGCAGATTGTTGACGATCTCAGAAGCGCGGAACGTCTGCTTGGTGATCTTATCGAGCAGTCCCGCCTTCTGCGGATCCGAATGCAGTTGTTTCGCCAGCATCTGCGTGTAGGAGGAGATTACCGCCAACGGAGTGTTTACTTCGTGCGCGACGCCGGCGGCCAGCAGCCCGATGGAGGAAAGTTTATCGGCCTGCGTGAGTTGGACTTCAAGCTCAATGCGCTCCGTAATGTCGTCCATGATCACGAGTCGTCCGACCACGGTGAACTTCCGCGTCACCAGCGGCGTCATCGCCACATTGACGATGCGCGACTCCCCAGTAGGAGTCGCCAAACGGAACTTGTAAAGATTGTGGATGCCCGGGTTCTGCCGAACCCGGTAGAACTCCGCGACGAAGGCGGCCGGAAAAACTTCGCTTAACGAACGTCCCACCACTTGCCAGCGCGGCTGGGCGTACATGACTTCCATCTGCGAGTTCCAGGACTCGATACGATCCTGCAAATCCACCGCCATCACGCCAACGTTGATCGATTCAACGATGTTCTCGTTGAAGTCCTTGAGCCGCTCGTACTCGCTGACCTTTTGCTCGAGCGAGGCATACAGCCGCCCATTCTGGATCGCGATACCGATATAGCCCGCCAGCGCTTCCAGCAGTTCGACATCTTCGCTGGAGAGAAAATCGCCTTCCATGGTTTTTCCCAGTCCGAGGAAAGCGATGGTCTTGTGCCGCGCGTGGCAGGGGATGTAGTAGTTCAGGTCCAGCCGTCCGATCGCTTCCTGCGCCGTGGCATTTTCGCGCGGCAACTGCCGCGTATTCTCGAAGAAGATATGCCCGACCGCGTCTTCGATTCTCGGTTTCGCCAGAAACGACAGATCAAGACCGGTGACGTGGGCGATGCCGAACGATTTTGACAGTTCAAAGCGCGAAGAGTCGCTATTGCCGAGGAAGATGGCGATTCGATCCACCAGCAATGTGCGCGCCAGCCGGTCCACCAGCGACGAAAGCATTTTGTCGAGATCGGTCTCCGAACTCAACTCGCGTCCGAACTCGATCAGCGTGCGCCGGTAATCGTAGCCTGTGCGGTAAAAGAACTGGTCAAGCTTTTCCTGAATCCATTTCCGCACCGGATCAAACAACAGCGCGGTGACCACAACCGCCACCACCAACCCATAAGGTCCGGAGCTGGGCACCCGCGTATGCACGAGTTCCGCAATCGCAGCCACCACGGCGAAGTACGCCCCGACGATGGCCGCCGCCGCCAGCGTGTACGCCATGCCGCGCTTGAAGATCAGGTCTACGTCCATCAACCGGTAGCGGAAGATGGCGTATCCAAAAGTCAGCGGCAGCAGCCCGAGCGACAGCACCGACGCCTTCATGGTGAGCGAAGGCATCACTCCGAACAGATACGGCAGAACGTAAAAAAGCGTGAACGGCGTTATAGCGAGAATCGTGCCGCGCGTAATCCAATTCAGTTGCTGCCGCAGAATCGGAGTGGTGGCCTGGCGGTAGTTGCGCCACAGAACCACCGCCGCCGAGAAGAAGAAAATCGTCAGATAAGCCCAGTGCACCCGGTCCAGATTAAAGAGCAGGCTGGCGCTGGCTTTTAAGAACTCAAACGCCAGAAGTTGGGTTCCGAGGAGTATCGCGCCCGGCAGGTATAACAGCGGAATCGTCCAGCGATGCTTGCTGACGAACTCACGCCGTTCCGGAAAGGTCAATACGAAGTGCAGGAACAGTGCCGGCTGCAGCAGCCACGCGATTTCATTGGCCCAGAGGAGGCTCCAGTCAAAAGCGTTGAACTTGCCGGTGTAATGCAGCGAGTAGAAGATGAACGATACCAGGCAGAAAATGTAAAAATGAGTGGAACCGACCGCTGTCCACCGCCGCAGCAGCACATAAAGCCCAATGCCCAGGTAAATGAGCGCAATCAGCCGCAGCCAATCGTTCATGGAGCGCTCGGCCGGAACCAGCACCACTTCCACATCCAGCGGAACCGACCCGCGGATCAGCGAATAGGTCGCCTTTGACCAGACGCCGGAGTAGTAAATCTGCCGGGTCACTGCCGCCGTAGTATCGACAGCGCGGTCGTTGACGCTCACCACCTGGTCTCCGCGCCGGATTCCGGCCCGCTCTGCCGGGCCGTTCGGCTCCAGTCGATCCGCCACGATGTGGCCGTTCTTCTCCATCCACCAGGCGCCATCGTAGGGAATCGCAGACTGGTGCTCAATCTTGTAGTTGAAACCGGCGAATAGTACCGCTGCTACTGTGAGGAGGGTCAGCAGGATGGCGGTAAACCGAGCCTCAAATTCGCGGTTCATAATTTGCCATTCGTGGACTGGGAGGTAGACGCCGCCGCCAGACACACGACGCCGGTCCGGTATTAGCAACTTCACTGCCACCTTCCCATCCTGTCCGACGCACTTAAGTCTCTACCCTAGTGAGACTTCCACAATTATAGAGAGGATTTGGAATGGCGACTATGAATTATGGAATATTGCTCTGCTTTTCGGGATTGCCATTTGCGGGCGGGAAGAGGATCTGGGACGGGCGATAAGCCGAGAGGTCAATGGCGGATTTTGGGGTTGGCGTGTTTCTGAACTGAAGTTCGTTGACGTGCCCAAACCCTTTCATTTTCATTGCTTTCGGTGGGGTTCGGAGCCCTTCACCGTGTTCCGAACCCCACTACTTACCGGTCTTCGCTCGACTCGTTTGCCGGAGCAAATCCCGCAAGGGACTGTGAGCATGCCACCTGAACCTCGGGAACGTCCATAGAGCCAGTCTGAAGCTGTCTGATCTGATCTGAAGAAATTCACCGTTGTCCGCTTGACACGCCAGGCGTGGCCGAACAGAATTTCTTTCCGCCGAAGAGCTGGGCCGCGCCATCATGACCGCAGCCGGCTTGGATCCAGAAAATCCGAAGGGGTAGAGACGGGGCTCGCCCCGTCTCCGCTCGCGTTCTACAATAAAAATATGTCCCGCCTCGATCAGATCGTTGATCTTGAAAAGCGTTTTCTTCTCCCCACCTACAACCGCTATCCGGTAGGCTTCGAGCGCGGCAAAGGTGTTTTTCTCTACGACTTCGAAGGCAAAAAGTATCTCGACTTCGTTGCCGGCCTGGGTGTGAATGCTCTGGGTCATGCGCATCCGCGCATCGTGAAGACCATCCGCGAGCAGGCCGCCCGCCTCATTCACCTGTCGAATCTTTATTACAACGAATATCAGGGACAACTGGCCGAGCGCCTGTGCCAGCTTTCGGGTCTCGATCGCGTCTTCTTCTCGAACAGTGGCACCGAGGCCATGGAAGGCGCCATCAAGCTGTCGCGTCTCGCCGGACACAAAGCGGGTGGCGACGCCAAGTCGCAATTGGTCGCGCTGCAAGGCTCGTATCACGGCCGGACGTTCGGCGCCATGTCCCTCACCGGACAGGACAAGTACCGCAAAGGTTTTGAGCCTCTGCTCGAAAACGTGACCTTTGTGGCGCAGAACGATGTCGAAGCCTTGCGTTCTGCCGTCAATGCCAACACTTGCGCCATTGTGCTCGAGCCCATCTTTGGCGAAGGCGGAATCCTTGAATGCTCCGAAGATTTTCTGCGCGCCTGCCGGACGCTTGCCGACCAGCACCAGGCCGCGCTCATCTTCGACGAGATCCAATGCGGCCTCGGACGCACCGGCAAAATGTTCGCCTTCCAGAACTTCGGCGTGGTGCCGGACGTCGTCGCGATTGCCAAGCCGATCGCTGCCGGGTTGCCGCTCGGAGCCTTCCTTTCGAAGGAAAATTTCGCGGACGCGATGTCTCCCGGACAACACGGCACGACTTTCGGCGGCGGTCCGCTGGCATGCCGCGTCGGACTCGAATTTCTGGCGATCGTCGAAGAGGAGCACCTGCTCGAAAACGTCGCTAAGGTCGGCGGCTATCTGCATCATCAGCTCCAGGAGTTGGTCGGCAAGTACGCTGCCACCCGCGAAGTGCGGGGACGCGGACTCATGCAGGGCATCGTGCTCGACATTCCCGCGCGCCCGCTGGTGGAGCAGGGTCTCGCGGAGGGCGTGCTCTTCAATGTCACCCAGGACACAGTCCTGCGCTTCCTGCCGCCGTTCGTGCTGCAGGAAAAACACGTGGATAAAGGCGTCCGAGTGCTGAAGAAGCTGCTGGGCAGGAAACGGCAGAAACACCAGAGCGAGATAGCAGCGGCCGCGGCGTCTCCCCAGCATTGATATGTAGAGACCGGGCTAGCCCCGTCTCCCGCCGCTGACCTGAATTTCGTACAAAGGAATTCAGAAAAAACTAACGAGTCGCATCAAAAAGAAGGGGAGCCGGAATTCAGCTCCCCGAAAGCGATAGAGGCGATATCAGTTGGTAAGACTCTATCGATGAGGATTTCGTTGCCCATCGAAACGAAAAATTCCGAAGCAGAATTCATCCCGGCCGGCGATCGCATCGTAAACAAGGACGCCGTTGCAATCGAAGAACGCTGGCTCGAACTCCCCGACGGACGCATGCGCTACCTCAAGGCCGGATCGGGCCCGCCCCTCATCCTGATTCACGGCCTTATGGGATATGCCTTTTCCTGGAGATTTGCCATTCCGGCGCTGGCGGCCCATGCGACCGTCTATGCCATCGACAATCTCGGCGCTGGCCTGTCGACTGCCGTCGAGGGCATCGACTGCTCCATGCGCGCCACCGCCGAGCGCGTCCTGCAGTTCGCGGACGCTCTCGGCATCGCCGATTTCGACCTACTGGGCACTTCCCACGGCGGTGGCGTGGCCATCATGGTGGCAGCGGCGTGTGAGGAAGAACGCGAGGAAAGAACCGCGAAAAAACACGAGGAACGAATTAGCCGACGAGTGAAGCGCCTCATCCTTGTGGCGCCCGTCAATCCCTGGTCGCCTCATGGAAAACGACTCGCGCCTTTTCTGGGAAGTGCGTTCGGGTCCATGCTCTTCCGCAACACGATTGAACGCTGGCGCTCGCTCGACTACCTGTGGCTGCGCCGCATGTTCGGCGACAAATCAAAAATTCCACCCGATTCGCTCCAGGGCTACCGCATTCCAGCGCTCCAGAATCACGCCCTGCGTCATGGCACGCGGATCGTAAAGAATTGGACGGCAGACCTGGCGCAACTGGAGAACGCGCTCCCCAGGATCAGCCATCACCCGGCCCTGCTCATGTGGGGAGCCAGGGATAGCGCGGTCGATTTTCGATCCGCCGAACCCCTGCGCCAGAATTTTCGTACTGCCAGCCTGATAACATTCGAGGGCGTCGGCCACCTGCCCTACGAAGAGGCGCCCGAAGCGTTCAACCAAGCGCTGATCGATTACCTCACCGGTAGTCTCAGCTCTGAGAGCCGAGAGCTGAGAGCTGACAGCTGAGAGCTGTTTCATGCATCACACTTTTTTTCACACACTGCGCGCGTTCGTCGCCGATTACGGTTACTGGGCCGTGGCTCTGGCCTTGTTGTGCGAGAGCGCCGGTCTCCCGGTTCCCGGGGAGATCACGCTGCTGTTCGCCAGTTTTCTCGCTTACTCCGAACACCAGCTTCAGATTGGCTGGATCATGGTGGTCGCCACCTGTGCATCCACGTTCGGCGCCTATCTCGGCTATGCCCTGGGCCACTATGGCGGTCGTCCGCTGCTCGATCGCTATGCAAACATCTTTCGCATTTCGCCCGCGGCTCTGAAACGCGGCGAGGACTTGTTCGTCCGCTACGGCTCCCCCGCCGTTTTCTTTGCCCGCTTCGTCTTCGGCCTGCGCACTTTCGCCGGACCGCTGGCCGGTGTGCTCCGAATGCCCTGGCGAGCCTTTGCTCTTTTCAATTTCCTGGGCGCGGCTCTTTGGGTGATCGCCGTCGCCAGTGCCGGATATTTCTTCGGGCAACATTGGCACAGCCTGCTGCGTGCCATGCAGCGCTTTAATATCGCCGTTTTGATTGTCGCCCTGGTTGCGATCCTGCTCCTCTGGTGGAGACATCGCCACCCCACCGCGCCGCAAAATAGCGCCGCCAAATGATCAAACCCTATCTTCCGTCACTTTCACTCAGCCCGCCGCCCGCATATGCTGGCAGAAGCACCGTCCGGCACCGGAGAGGCTCGTGATCGGCAACCTGATTTCAGAACCCACCCCAACCAGCGCGCAACACTCCACTGCATCCCGCTTTCCCTTGGGACTCTCGCAGGTTTGGGTGCGATTCCTGCTGGCCATCGTGGGCCTGATGCTGGCTTTCGGTGCGGCCCTTTTTTCCACGATATTGAGTGAGTCCGGCAACCTCTGGGGAACCATCATCCTGGCCTCGGCGGCGCTCCTGCTAGCCGTCTTCGTCGGCCTCACCACGGTGCCCTACCTGGCGCGCCGCGTCGTCGCCAGCCGTGTGCGCGAAGCCATGGACTACGACGTCACCCGCGCTGGCATGATCTACATTCTGATCAGCGTCGTGATCGGAATCGCCGCCATCAACACTGGCAACAATCTGCTGTACGTCGTCGTCTCCGCGCTGCTCTCTGCGATTCTGGTCTCCGGCATCGCTTCGGCGCTGGCGCTGCGTAGTCTCGAGCTCGACGTTCACTTGCCCGAACACGTCTTTGCCGGTCGTCCGATGCTGGCACGCATGCTCCTCCGCAACACCAGTTCGTGGCTGCCGTCTTTTTCCGTGCGCGTGGTTCCCGCCAAACGCAAAAAAAATAAAGACCGCTGGGGATGGGAAGCCTCGACCTTCAGCTTCCCACCCAATCGTCCGCCCGAAACCCAGTGGCTCCGCCTGCCCGACCGCCGCCTGCGCCGTGTGCACGAGGAATCGGAAAAGCCGATCCTGCAAGCGTCCGTTTATTTTCCTTTTCTCGCTCCCGAACAGGAGCTCCGCGCGGACCTGGAGATAACTTTCCCAGCCCGCGGCCGCTACCGCGAAAAGAACTTCGGCCTGGCCACGCGCTTTCCTTTCGCCTTCCTGATGAAAACCCGGCGGATCAACCTGGTTCGCGAGGTGATTGCCTATCCCGTCGTTGAGTCCGCCGAACAGTTTCTCGAGGTTCTTCCCATGGTCACGGGCGAGTTCGAAACCTTTGTGAGCGGCCGCGGCAACGACCTTTACCTCATCCGCGAATACATGCCCCACGATTCCGCCCGCCATGTGGACTGGAAAGCCACGGCCCGCACCGGTTCGCTCAAGGTGCGCGAGTTCAGCCGCGAAGATGAACGCAAGCTCCGCATCGTGTTTGACAATCCCTCGCCCGGAGTCCTTCCACCGGTCGTGTATGAGCGAGCAGTGCGACTGGCAGCTTCTCTCGGATGGCACTTCCACCACGAAGATGTCGAAGTCTCCTTCGTTGCGCCGGGACTGGAGCCAACCGAAGACGTCTTCACCTTCCTTCGCTACCTGGCCTTGGTCGAACCGCAGGAGGCGACCCCGGTGTTCAGTCGTCTTCGGGCCAGCGAAGATTACAACCTGATCGTCACCGCCCGCCCCTCCGCCGAGTTACCCGCAGCTTTAGCCGCCCGATCCTACGTTATTTCACTGGCCACAGATCGAACCCCGTAACCACAGTTGAAGCGATCGTCCGACGCCGGATGAGCTGGCCCGTACGTTCCCGTAGAGACGGGGCTTGCCCCGTCTCGGAACCCGCGTGAAGCCGTGTTTCCACCCGCGAACAGAAGCCTTTATGGGCCTGGGAATCAAATCAGCCCTTTTCCGCAGCCTGCGAGCGCTAGCCCGTCCAAGAGGGTAATGGTTACTAAGGTTACCTAAGTAGGTTGACCCGGATGGCCAACCTGCTTGAGGATGTGGAAGATGGTGCGATCCGTGTGGTCGCGCCCTTTTGTGCCCCATGACCTTAAACAGCCATACCGCCTACCTTTATTTATGGGGCGCTCAACCGATCCTGCAATCGGCGGTGGCGGTGATATTGTGGCGCCGGAAGCTGCACAAGCAATTTCCCGCATTTTTTCTGTTTCTTCTGGCGCAGATTGTGAATTTTGCCATTATCTTTCCGGTTCGGCTTACCGGCAATTTTAAGATGTATTTCGTTTTTTTCTGGTTCTGTGAGGCGATCAATGCGCTTCTCGGCTTCAAGGTTATTCATGAAATTTTCCTCGACGTGTTTCGCCCCTATCACACGCTGAAAGACCTGGGCACCCTGCTCTTCAAGTGGGCGGGCGTGGTGATGCTGCTGGTTTCGGTGGTGGTCGCTTTTTCGAATTCCTTCGACCAGAGTCCGCTGGTGCACGCCGTCGTTACCCTGCAGCGCTCGGTTCTCATCGTGCAACTGGGTCTCATCCTCTTTTTACTCCTGTTTTCGCGCTTTCTGGGAGTGTCCTGGAAGCAGGTCAGCTTCGGCATTTCTCTTGGCTTCGGGCTTTTCGCCGGCGTCGAATTGTTGCTGATCGCGCTGAGCTCGGGGGGATTTGTCAAACAGGGCAATCTCAACCTGATCAACATGGTCACCTATGTTCTTGCCATCCTGGTTTGGTTGGGTTACTCGATCTCTCGCAAAGCGGTGCGCGCAGGCGCTGTGAACCATTTGCAGACCCAGCGCTGGGAACAGGGATTGGCTGATCTTCAGCAGCCGGTGTTTTCCGATTCGCTCATTCCGATGTTCGAAGGCATGGTGGAGCGCGCGTTTTCGCGAAGCTCGAATCTGGAAGCGGAAAATCAATTCCCACCCGTCAGCCCGAGCAGCCCACCCCGGGTGAACTCCGCGGCAGTCGGTTCCAAGACTCGCAAGTAAGCCCGCGCTGCCCGAAAAGCAGCACTTTGTAAAACCTTGTCAAGAGGTTTTTCGGGCTCTAAGCCGACCTATTCCGGAAACGGGAACGGCTACCGTTCTATTCAAACCATTACCTTAACAATTCGCCGTAAAGCCATTTCAAATCGAATGCTGGATGAGCGGGCCAAACCCCGGCGTCTCAGAGCCTGTCCTACCCATCCGTGCTCCTGCAATAACCTCCAATGAATCAGAAAGTTGCAAGGTTGTGTATAATTCGCAGCGCCTTAGGCTGGCAGTTTTCCGCTAGCCCTTAGGCAGACCCTAAGGAGAAAGTAAACTATGAAACGTTCGCTCAGGGCGTTACTGTTGTTGGTAGGTTTGGTAGGAACGTTTGCATATGGGGCTATCCCGAGAGTTCCAACTCATTCGGGACCGATTATTCTGTGTGATCCGTGGAAAAACCCGAATTGCTCAGCGTAGTCGATTCATATAGCCGCATAAGCGAGATGATGTAAATCAGTTGTAACGAGCAAGCAATTTTCCGAGCTGGCCTCCAAGGCCAGCCTTTTTTTGCCTCCAGTTTCCGAGGGTTTCAGATTGCGCAGACAGCACTAACCCATACAGCCTAGCGCTGGTCGAGCATGCGGATGGTTTCGAGGATCGTATTGCCCACGATTTCGAGGCTCTGCGGGCTTAGCTTGTCCATGGTGTCTTGCGGCGTGTGGTGGAAGACGTTGTTGTAGCCATAATCGAGGTCGATCACGTCTGCGTTGGGGACACCTCGTTTCGCAAACGGCAGATGATCGTCTTCGATCGCGCCCTGACGAGCGTAGAAGTGAGACTGGTAGCCTTCGCGCTCCGCGGCGGCGTAGATGAGATCGAGGAGCCACGGAGTGGACGTGGTGTTGCGATCGATATCGAGGTCGGCATCGCCGATCATGTCCATCACCATCAGCGCTTTAATTTTCTTAAGCGTGCCGTCCTTCTCCCATTTTTCCGCCAGATGGCGGGCACCGTAAAGACTGTCCGTGTCCGACCATGTCTTCACCGCCTCCTCGCCGTCGGTCCACACCAGCCAGACGCTGTAGCCATCGCGCTCTTTGCCGCGCAGCTGGTTGGCATATTCCAGCAGGATCGCAGTCGAAGATCCACCGTCATTGGCGCCTACGTATCCCGTGCCCCGCAGCCGGTAATTGGTGTCGTAATGGCCCATGATGACGATGATCCCATCTTTCGCTCCGGGAAATTTCGCGATGATATTGCGGACCGGAAATTTCCCTTCCACGGTGTCGGCGGTAAAAGCGTCGTCTTCTACCTGATCGCCTTTGAGGTGGTCGAGGATGTAGCGTTCAAGCTTCTTGTGATTCTCGTTGCCCATGTAGCGTTCGCCAAAGGCAGTGACTTCGCGGGTGTATTCGAAAGCGCGCTTGGCATCAATGTGGGGAAGTGGGGCGTTGTCGGAAGCGGCAGGTACGGGAGCTGAAGACGTCGCCTCCGCAGATGCGGATGAAGATGCGGATTTTGGCCCCCCGCTGGCGTCGACGGAAGTCCCTTTGGCGCAGGCTGCTGTGTTCATCAAGCCGACGGCCATGACCAGAGCCAGCGAGATTTTGAACCACAGGGAACGCGCGGATACACAGGCGACGGCTAAGCGAGCTTCGATTCTGTTTGTGGGTTGTTCCATGTTTCCCTGTCGCTCTCCCGTCGCTTCCGTAGCTAGGATTTTTTCTCCGCGCGCTTGTTCCGCCGATCAGGATGCACACGCCAGGCGATGGCGATGCTCAGAACATACAACGCCACCATGGGGGCAGCGAAGATGCACATATTCAGGATGTCGGGCGTGGGCGTGATAATGGCCGCGACGACGAATATGCCAAGAATGGCATAGCGGATATTGCGCCACATCCAGCCGGCGCTGACGATCCCCATGAGCGCCAGAAAAAATATCACGATGGGCATCTCGAAAATCACGCCCAGCCCGACGTAAATGGTCAGGAACAGCGAACTGTACTCCGTCAGCGTGATCATCGGCTGGAATTCTTTGCCGAAGCCGATCAGGAACACGAGCGCCTGCGGCAGAACGATTTTGTAGCCGAAGTATCCGCCGGCGAGAAACAGCGCGACCGTCGAGGCCATGAAGGGCATGACGTAGCGTTTTTCATTGCGGTAGAGGCCCGGCGAAATGAAGCACCACACCTGATAGAGGACGAAGGGCGAGGTGACGAACAGACCGGCCATCCCGGCAACTTTCAGATACAGATTAAAAGGGTCGGTTGGATTGAGGTAGACGAGCTTCGCCGAGAGGCCATTGTGTTGCAGCGCGTCCATGACGGGACGCTGTATCACTGCGTAAATGCTTTCCCGGTATCCCCAGCACGCGAAGAAGCCGACAGCAATGGCGATGACGGAATAAATAATTCGCTTGCGGAGTTCCTCAAGATGATCGAGGAAGCCCATGGTGGGCATTTGCTCCTGGTCGGACGCGTTTACCGGTGAAGAGGCGGCGAGTTCAGGCATCAGGCGCCGCTTTCGGAGCGGGAGCTGTCTCGGGCGCAGCCACGGACTCGGCCGCCGCGGCTTTCACAGCCGCGGCTTCGGCGGCGGCATCTTCCGCAGCTTCCAGTTGTTCAGGGCGCGGCGGATTAAAGATGCGGTTGGCCAGCGATCCGAGCGGAGCTTGAATCGGCGGCAGGATCTGCTGCCGGGGCCTGCCGTTGTCGAGAGAATTAATTTCGGATTCGATCTGCGAGCGGAATTCGTTGGAAGCGCGGCGGAACTCCCCGAGGAAGCGCGCGACCTGGCGCCCGATCTCCGGCATTTTCTTCGGGCCGAAAAGAATCAGCGCCAGAAAAAAAATGAAGATCATCTCGCCTGAGAAGCCAAAACCCATGCTCCTATCATAATGCGGGAGGCTGAAGCAGGCCACTGGCGAGTGGAGCCAGACAATAAATTTACATTGCGAGCAAACGAGCTGAGGTGGGCTACTCAGGTAGGGACGCTAACGACTGAGCGGGTGCGCCCCTTCTCGCGCTTTTCGAGAAGGGGCCATCACGACCGCAAGCGGCGAAGGACCTGGTTTGCCGAACTTGGCAAACAGCAGGTCCTCCACTTAACCAACAAATTCGAACGGCTAACAACTCTGGCTGGTGTCTAGTGTCCTCCGAAGGTGTAACCAATCGTCGCACCAACCCGGGTCGCGTAGGAGCCGGAAAAGTTGGTGTCGTTGTTGATCCAGTAAAAGCGCGCCTCGGGACGGACGAATAAACCGTGCAGGACATAAAACTTGATGCCTCCGCCGAAGTCTGCGTCGAAGTGGTGGCTGGCGGCGACGGCGGTGTTGCCGCCGGCGATACCGCAACCGGTTCCGCTTCCGGTTTCGCATTGGTAGAGGCGGGTACTCATGACACCGACGCCGGCGACCAGCTCCCCGTAGACGCGGTGGGCGATCTTGGGCGAGTAAACGCCGTTGAAGTTGTAAAAGATCGGACGATAAGTCGCATCCTGCTCAGCCGCGTAGGCACCGCCACCTTGGGACCCTCTCCAGAAGACTTCGGCCCCGACGCCCAGATTGTGCCAGAACAGCACATCGCCGTTAAAGCCGGGATAGGCGCCACCGCCAAGCCCCTGGGGAATTTGACAGTTGCCGCTGCACGAGCTGGCCGATGGAGCTAACACGGTGCTGACGCCGAAACCCACGTCAATTTTCTGCGCCTGCGCCAAATTTGAGAACGCCGCCACCGCGGCGCACGTAATAGACAAGAGAATGGCAACACGTAATCTCTGTTTCAATCGAACCTCCGGTGCATATTTATTGGATTTAGCAGGTTGGATGCAGTTTAAAGGGAAGGCGCTGCCGAGTCGGCCCGATTTACAAGAATTTACGGTGCCAGAAGGCCATGGACTTCCGGGAACATCGGAACCCTAACCGGCAGTAGGGGATGTCGCACCTCTCTTCTCCCTATTTACAGTATAGATAACAGGCAAGGCCGGGTATTTGTGCGTCGAATGCCGGCCGCACCCGAATTAGTAAGCCAGCAGAAGCCGGAGGTCCCGGAGATTATTTCCGGTGGGTCCGGTGATCAGGGTATCGCTTAGCGCCTCGAACAGAGGATAAGCATCGAAGCTGGCGAGCGCATGGCGGACGCTCTCGGTGGCCGCAGTCAAGTCGCCGGCCCGATCGCCGGCATGATCGCGAAAACGATCGCCAACACGAAGAACTGTGCTGCCGTCGACCACTGCGCCGGCCGCGGGACTGTTGCCGTCAATGCCGTCGGTGCCCGCGCTCAGGACGGTGATGTCCTGTCCCGATATCGGTTCGGCACAGGCGAGGGCGAATTGCTGGTTGCGTCCGCCGGTGCCTCCGTTGCGGACGCTGACCGTCACCTCTCCACCGGAAATCAGGCAGACCCGTGATACCGCGCGCCGCAGTTCTTGCAGACGGTTGAGCAAGTACGCCGCGGCTTTGTCGTAAGGCCAGTCGTCGCAGGAGTTATCGATTTCGACGGCAAAACCTGCGCGTGTGGCGGCTGCGGCAGCTTCATCGACGGCTGTCTTATTCGAAAGCACGGTCCACCAGCGCGCCCGGACGAACGCGGGGTCGTCGGATTTCGGCGTCTCGTCAAAGGAATGCCGGCGGAAAAGATCGGCGACGGATTTGGGGAACTGATCGACCAGATTGTATTCGGCGGCGATGCGCTCGCAATCGTGGATGGAAGTTGAATCGGGCATGGTGGGGCCGGAGGCGAGCGCGTCCGGTGTGCCGTCGGGCACATCAGAGACGAGAATCGAAACCTGCTGGGCGGGATAGGCGGCCTGCGCCAGGCGTCCGCCCTTGACAGCCGAGAGATGCTTGCGGATGGCATTGATCTCCGCGATGGGCGCGCCGGAATGGACGAGCGCGCGGTAGGTGGCGACTACATCGGGCAGCGATATTTCGTCGTCTTCTAGAGTAACGACAGGCTTCTCCACGATCGAGGAACCACCACCCGAGATCATGAAGATGGCCAGCGACGCGGCGTCGAGAGCATTCAGTGACTTGAGGATGGCGCCCGCGGCTTGCAGCGATTCAGCCGTGGGCGTGGGATGTCCGCCGTGAAAATAACGGAAGCCGCGCACCTGACTTGCTTGAAGCTGACCGGCGCCCTCGACTGATGGCTCGACCAACGACGCGACTGACGATGCGACGATGCCTTCGAGGCTGCTGCCCACTTGCGCTTCGAGAGCGGCGGCCATGGTATGCGCCGCCTTTCCGATGGAGACCACGAACACGCGATTGTAGGAATCAAGATTGTGCAGATCTTCGCCGATGCGCAAGACACGCCGTTCGCAATGCACGTTGCGCGCGAAGGCATTTTCGATGGATGCGTTCTTCAGCGCTGTCGTGAAGATCTCGCGGGCAGTCTCGCGCATAAGGCGGAATTGCTGGCTGCGCGCTGGCGAGAGATCGAGCATGGTGGAGATTATAAAATTGTGAAGATTATAGAGGAGCGTTTGCCAGGGGGTGCGCCCCTTCTCGCGCTTTTCGAGAAGGGGCCATCACGACCCTCGCATCAAGGGATTGGCAAGCGGCAAATCGCCAGATTTAATAAAACTTTGTCATCCTGAGCGAAGCGAAGGACCTGCTTTTTGCCGACCCCGATCACACAGGTGGCTCAGCAAATGATCATTCCTCATTGATCCCTAGCCAGCGCTTGTCCCCGGCACCATCTCCCGAACCCAGTCCTCGACGGCCCCGCGCATCTCCTTGAGTCTTCCTTCGAAAAAATGATCTCCGGCCTCAATGCGAACCAGCTTCTTGGGTTCGGCGAAAGTGCTGACGAGCGCTTCGAGCTTTCCCGCCGGACCGAACTGATCGCGCGATCCGCTGACGAAGAGTTTAGGCTTGGTGCAATCCCGCAAAAATTCAAAATCATAGACGCGGCCTTCGACCGGACCGGCGGGCAGGCCAAGCGCGATGAGGGCGCGAACGCGATCATCCGCATAAGCGGCGCGCAATCCGACAGCGGCGCCGAAAGAAAAGCCGGCGAAGATGATGGGGAGCGCAAATTCGCGTCCCAGCCAGTCCAGCGCCGCGCGCACGTCTTCCACTTCGCCGTTTCCCTTGTCATGCTCGCCTTCGCTCAGGCCGGTGCCGCGGAAGTTGAAGCGGAGTACCGGAAATCCGAAGCTGTTCAGCGCCTTCATCGCATGGAAGACGACCTTGTTGTGCAGCGTTCCCCCGTACAGCGGATGCGGATGGCACACTACGGCCGCGTTAGTTGCGTTCTGCGACCCGGCGTTGAGCAGCGCTTCCAGACGCCCCGCGGGGCCGGCGAGCAACAGCGAACGGATGCTGGATGTTTCAGGGGGCACGGATTCAGAGTACAACGGGCGAGCGTGGAGTGGTTCCTGTTATCGAATAATAATTGTCATCCTGAGCGGAGCGAAGGACGTGCTTTTCGTCGGCCGCAATCACACACGTGGCGCGCTTCAAACTTAGTCCACCCAAACCTTGTCCATTAGTGACTATCCACGAGTCGCGATGGGCTGTTACGCTTTTCCTGCATGGACCTGTTTGCGCTCACCCGCCGCCTGATCGACATTGAATCCATCACTCCAAATGAAAGTGCGATGGGAAATTCGCTGTGCGATGAACTGCAGCGCGGCGGGTGGGAAGCTCGAAAAATGCCGGTCGAGAATACGCGCGCCAACGTGCTGGCTACCTGGCCCGGTCACGGCCATCCGGAGATTGTTTTTTCTACCCACATGGATACCGTGCCCCCGTTCATTCAGTCGTCGGAAGATGATCAGCGCATCTACGGCCGCGGGGCGTGCGACGCGAAGGGGATTATCGCGGCGGAAATTCTGGCAGCGGAAAAACTGCGCGGCGCTGGCGTTTTTGTCGGCCTGCTGTTTCTGGTGGGTGAGGAGCGGGACTCGATCGGCGCGAAAGTCGCCAACCAGGAACCGATCGGCGCGCGCTTCATGATTAACGGCGAGCCCACTGAAAATAAACTGGCGCTGGCGAGCAAAGGCGCCCTGCATGTGGAACTGGTGGCGCGCGGAAAGATGGCCCACTCGGCGTATCCGGAACTGGGCGAGTCGGCCATCGACAAACTGGTTGAAGCGCTGCACCGGCTGCACGCCATGAAACTCCCCCAGAACGCCGAGGCAGGTCGTTGCACAAAAAACGTGGGCTCCATTCAGGGCGGCCGCGCGCCCAATGTGATTCCCGATTTTGCCAAAGCCGACCTTTTCTACCGCCTGGTGGGGCCGACCAACGCATTGCGCCGCGAGATTACGGAGACCGTCGGCAAACTTGCCGAGGTTCGCTTCACCCGCGAGACTCCCTTCTTGCGCTTGCGCACGCTGGACGGCCTGCCCACCATGGTCGCCGCCTTCACCACCGATATTCCATCCCTGCCGAACTGGGGCGAACCGTTATTGTTGGGCCCAGGCTCGATTCACGTGGCGCACACCGAAGAGGAGTTTGTGGAGAAGGCGCAACTGGTGCAAGCCGTCGAAATTTATTATTCGATGGCGCTGAAGCTGCGGGCCTGAAGCCGGGGGCCTGACGCAGCTTTCCACTTGCTTTTGGGTGGCGCAGCGGTTCACCGCTGCGATAACCACACTATTTTCTCTGTAGAGACGTGGCTCGCCACGTCTCCGCTCGCAGCAGCAGTCATACGGAAGCAGACGCGGCAAGCCGCGTCTCTACTTCAAGTAAGGCTTTAGCCGCTGAGGGCGTGGCTTTCGCCCAGAAGCGACCCTCCGCAGCCTGTCAAGCCGCAGGACGCGCCTGCACGCCGAGCGCGCGCGCCAAATCGTCAGCATTGAAAATCGGCGGCTGGCAAGCGAACCCCATGCATACCACCGCAAATGATCGTCCTCCCCCGAGCGCCGGAAGATTCGGAATCGTCTCCGCCAATGCCGGAGGCAAATTCTGCGCCACCGCCTTGTCGGCGTCCAGATGCAAAACCGCGGTATTCAGCCCAAGCGGCCGCACGGCGGCCCGATACAACTCCGCGGCCGCTTCATCGTTGCCCACGACCACCACCTGCGTCTGTGGCTCGATGAACCGCATCACTGCCAGCCCATAAGTCGCTGCAAAAATGCCGTGCTGTCCCGCAACCCCGGCATAGACCTCGAGCGTTTGCTCGGCCTGGTCGCGATACGAAGCGTCGTTTGACAAATCGTTGGCGTAGCCGTGCAGACGCAGCAGCGCGATCGCCGCCGCCGAGTTTCCTGCCGGCGTCGGAGAATCCTGAAACGGCTTCCGCCGCGTCCCCAGTATGCCGAGCGCGTTTCTTTCGTCCGACTCCCTGTTTTCCCCGCCGCCCGTATCAAAGAATCCTCCCGCCGCCGGATCGTAGAATTCCGCCACCATCGCGTCCCCGATCGACTGCGCAAAGCGGAAGTAGCTGAGATCCGCCGTCGCCTCGTAGGCATCGAGACAGGCAATCACCGTAAAAGCATAGTCATCAAGCACGCCGGAAATGTCGCGCCGCTCCGCCTTCGGATCGGAGTAAGCAATCACATGCTTCATCCCGCGCTCCGCATCCCATCCCTCGGAAAGCAGCCGGTCCAGCGAGCGCAACGCAAAACGGCGCGCCTCCGCTAGGTCCAGCACCTTGGCGGCTTCCAGATACGCTGAAACGCACATCGCATTCCAGCCCGTGTAAACCGTCTTGTCCACATAAGGCGTAGGACGCAGCAACCGCGCCGCATACATCTTTTCCCTGGCCGCACTAAGCAGAGCCGCCGCGCGCTCTTCCGCGATATGCAGCCGCCCCGCAATCTCCTCCACGCCCGTCCGAGCGTCCGTCCGAAGGTGGAGCACATTCTTGGCCGGATCGTGATGCATGTCCCCGACTTCCTGAATGTCGTAGTACAGCGTCGCCACCGCTGCCTCATCTTCGCTCAGCGCCGCTTTCGTCTCCTCCAAAGTCCAGGTGAAATAATCGCCGTCATCCTCCATCGAATAATCCGCATCCTGCGAAGCGTAAAAGCCGCCGTGCGCGTGGTCGCTGAGCCATTCGTCCATCCAGCGAATGATGTCGCGCGCCACCTGCGCGAAAAATTCCTCCCCGGTCGCCTGATAAGCGTGCACATAGTTTTTTAACAACTCGGAGTTGTCGTAACTCATCTTCTCGAAGTGCGGCACGATCCAGCGCTCGTCCACCGAATAGCGATGGAAGCCGCCCGCCAACTGATCATAAACGCCGCCCCGCGCCATCTTCTCCAGCGTATGGACGAAAATATTTCGCAGCTCTTCGTTGCTCGCCGCCTGATTGCCGGTGCGACCACTGCGCGCCCCGGCGCGAACGTACTGGTCCATCACCAGATCAAGCGCCGCCGGATGCGGAAATTTCGGAGCAGATCCGAACCCGCCATTCACCTCGTCAAACATCTTCCGCGCCGATTCCACAATCGCATCAATCACCGTAGCGGATACCTTGCCCGCCGAAAAAGACTCCGCCCGCGCGATCGCGCTCTCCACCATCTGTGCCTGCTCCAGCACCTCGCCGTGCTTTTCGCGATAAGCCTGAGCAATCGAAAGCAGCACGCGCTTGAAACTGGGGCGCCCGTAAGCGTCCGCCGGAGGGAAGTAAGTCCCGCCATAAAACGGCTTGCCGTCGGGAGTGAGAAAGGCCGTGAGCGGCCATCCACCCTGCCCGGTAAGCGAGGCCACCGCGACCTGATACCGGCTGTCAATATCCGGACGCTCGTCGCGATCCACCTTCACCGCGATGTAATGCTCATTCACAATCGCCGCGACTTCGGCATCGTCATAAGACTCGCGATCCATCACATGACACCAGTGACACCAGACCGCGCCAATATCCAGAAGCATCGGCTTGTTGGCCAGCCGAGCCTCCGCGAAAGCCTCCTCCCCAAACTCATGCCATTGAACGGGCTGATGCATAGCCGACCGCAGGTAGGAAGAAGAAGCGCGGGCCAGAGCGTTGGAGGAGGAGTGCGTCATCCCCCTAGTTTATCCTTCGCACACAAAAGTTCTCAGTTCATAGACAAGAGTTCTCAGTTCCCAGCCCTCAGCGAGAACCCGACTGGTTCTTAGGTTTTTTAGGTTTTACTGAGAGTTGAGAGCTGAAAGCTTCCCACTCCTGCTAAAATCTATCCGCGCCCGCAGCGGGGCGACTCTAATCGGCCACCACCGCCGTGAGTGTCTGGGGAATCCTGCTTGTTCAGACGAGTTGGTCCGGCAATTTTTCTGTTCTTACTGTTCTTGTCCATCGTCCTGGCGACCGCGCAACCGCCCAGCGCTCCCGGCAAACCGCTTCCCCCCGGACCGATGCAAGCCAAGGTAAAGGCCACCTGCACGACGTGTCACAACACCACACGTCTCACCGAGCAGCATCTGACCCGTCAGCAATGGTCCACGGAACTGCAAAAAATGGAAGGCCTGGGCGCCGTCATCCCCGACTCCGACCGAAACGCCTTTCTGAATTACCTGACCAAGAATTTCGGTCCGCAAAAAGGCGCAGCCAAAAAATCCGGAACCGCAGCCAACTAGCAGCCAACTAAGCCTGGCGCCGCGCCCTATTCTTTCCCAGCTTCTTTCTCCGCGCCCTCAGCGCCCTCCGCGGTAGAAGGTTTCTCCGGACGCAACAAAGGAAACAGAATCACATCGCGGATCGTGCTCGAGTTGGTGAGGAGCATTGCCAGACGATCGACTCCCAGGCCCACCCCGCCTGCCGGAGGCATGCCATAACTCAGCGCCCGCACATAATCCAGATCCATCTGGTGAGCTTCGTCATCGCCGCGCTCGCGTTCCTGCAGTTGCGCTTCAAAGCGCCGCCGCTGATCTTCAGGATCGTTTAATTCGCTGAAGCCGTTGGCGATTTCCATCTTCCCCGCAAATATCTCGAACCGTTCCGTCCAGTCCGGCTCATCCGGTTTCTGTTTGGACAACGGCGAAACTGCGGTTGGAAATTCGTAAATGATCGTAGGCTGCATCAAGTGTTCTTCCGCCACCGCCTCAAAGATGGAAGCGATCGTCTTGCCCACCGGCGCCGCCGCGTCGTATTTCAAACTGATCCCCGCCCCGCGCACCCGCTCCACCAGCGCCTCCACCGTCGCGCGAGACGCGAAGTCGTTCCGCTCGGGCCTGGCGCCAGCCTCCGGCCAGAAATGCACAATCGCCTCCCGCATCGTCATGCGCCGCCAGTTGCCGTGCGACCAGTCGATCTCGTGCTCGCCCCACTTCGTCTTCGTCCCGCCGGTGACATCTTTTACCGCTTGCTCGATCGCTCCCTGCGTCGTGTCGAGGATGCCGAGGTAATCCGTATAGGCCTGGTAAGCCTCGAGCATGGTGAATTCCGGATTCCATCGCCAGCCCAACCCTTCATTGCGGAAGTTGCGATTGATTTCATAGACCCGGTCGAATCCCCCAACCGTCAGACGTTTTAAATAAAGTTCGGGCGCGATGCGCAGAAACAGATCCATATCGAGCGTGTTGTGATGCGTCTTGAACGGACGCGCCACCGCTCCGCCCGCGATCGGATGCATCATCGGCGTCTCCACTTCCATGAAGCTTTGCCCATCAAAATAACGCCGCAAAGATTGCACCAGCTTGCTGCGCTTCAAAAAGACTTCCCGCACCTCCGGATTCACGATCAGATCGACGTACCTTTGCCGATAACGCAACTCGACGTCAGTAAGCTCATACCACTTCTTGGTTTCGCCGCCAGACTCGACTTCTTTACCAATTGGCAGCGGCAGCAGATCTTTAGACAGGAAAGTCAATTCCTCGGCATGAATGCTGAGCTCTCCGGTGCGCGTGCGAAACAGATATCCCCGCACTCCGATGTGATCGCCCAGGTCCAGCAGCTTCCACAGTTCGTAGCCGCCATCGCCGATCGCATCTTTCTTGACATAAATCTGCAGCCGCTGGCCATCCTGCTGCAAGTGCGCGAAGCCGGCCTTGCCCATCAGCCGGATCGCCATGACCCGCCCCGCAACCCGCACCGTCACCCGCGGAGATTCCAGTTCCTCCGTAGTCTGCCCGCTGTACTCGGCCAGAATCTGCGGCACGGTATGGCTATAGTTAACTTCCGCGGATAAGCCGGATGCCCGAGAGCCTCAATCTTCTTCAGCTTCTCGCGCCGGATTTCATAAATATTTTCGTCGAGTGACAATGCGTGTCCTTGCCCAGCGAAGTGAAAGTTAAAGACTGGAAGCAACTGATTATAAATAACCCGCCCCACGTAGGGGCGGACGCATTCGTCCGCCCATGGCCATCCATGAACATGCCTGTTCATAAAACTGTCATCCTGAGCGGAGCAGGAACTTCACAAAGTGAAGTCCCTGCGGAGTCGAAGGACCCCTACACCCTTCACGAGTGGCAAGGGCGCGCCAGGGAGTTCTCCCCGTGGAGACTGCCATTTGGACGGGTTTTCCGTGGAGCGCCTCATGCATTTCCTCAACGCGCTCGATCGCGACGTCGAAATAGTGATTCGCAAAAGCCTCGATCGCGGCGAAGCGTAAGGTGAGACCAATTCTGAGATGACTCCAGTAATTAGCGGTTCGAGGGGTCGTCTCGGTAAAGTTCAACAAATGGGTAAAAGCATGAAACGGGCACTGATTCTACTTCTGGCAATATCGACCTTGGCCGCGGCGCGGGATAAGAAACCAAAGCCTCAGCCAGGACCTTATGTATTCACCGGCAAAGCGTCCGCTCAAACACTCAAAGCGCTAATCGTCCAGGAGAATCTAAGACAAGGCTACACGCTCGATTCCGACAATCAGCTCCAGTTCCGCTTCTCGGCGCCCGGGCAACTGCCTTTCATGGATTCCATGCTCACGATCACAGGTATTTGCAAAGGCGTGACCACAAGAAGGGTGTGGTCCTTCTCGTTGGTGGAACTCAATGGCACGACGAAGGTAAGTGTTCAGCCAGTCTGGGAATATCCGGACGAGGACTGCCAAATACAAACTCGTCAGTTTATTTGGAACGAACCAGAGGAGATTGCGGCATTTCAAGCCATGCTGGACAAGGCTCCCACTTCGAATGCGCAAGCTCCAACTGCGACTTCTGTTGCAGCTTCACCGGCAACTACTCCCCCTACTACTCCAACTTCGGCAACAGATCAGCAGCAGAGCATGAAGCAACATGCGGCCTGTGTCGAATTGGCGAAGGGTAACCCTAGCATCACTTGCAAGTGAGCCTCGCGACACCGCGAGCGCGGCCCGCCGTGTGGCGGGAGCTCAATTCCCCCATAGCGCGATGACCAGGATTTCCTCACTCGCTGGAAACGACGCGGACCCCAACATCCCCATCCGGTAGAAAGTGCGACGCCGTCCCGCCCCCGGCCATTCATGAACACGGCCATTCAAGAAAGTGTCATCCTGAGCGGAGCAGGAACTTCACGAAGTGAAGTCCCTGCGGAGTCGAAGAACCCCTATACCCTTCACGAATGGCACAATCAGATGTGATCCCCGTCACAGACACCCAACTCAGCCTCGTGCCAGAATGTCCGCTGGTAAGGAAGCGAGAAGTGTGCCCAGTCTCTGAGACGGCCGCTTCCAGAGTTGCCCAGAATTTCTCAAGCGCTCGTTGAAAGCTAAGTCATTATTTGTGAAGATTTTGGCTATAAGCCCTTTAAACTCAAAGATTTTGCGGGGAATTTTGTCTAAGTTGCTGATTCCAAAAGATCGAGGTTAAAGTTTTTTTTCGTCCTTGGC
>Ga0182018_10001357_pt1 | contig 28114 bp, 22 predicted proteins | sample 812P2MmetaG_FD_120490 | JGI IMG/M metagenome (GOLD analysis project Ga0182018, IMG submission 120490) | Permafrost microbial communities from Stordalen Mire, Sweden - 812P2M metaG | ecosystem: Environmental > Terrestrial > Soil > Wetlands > Permafrost | place: Sweden: Stordalen | collected...
GAGCTCGTCGTCGACGCAGACGGCCTCGACGGCATCGAGCTCGCAGCCACCAACGAAGACTGACAGCCGAGCGAACAGGCGGCGCTCGTCTTCGAAGAGGAGGTCGTAGCTCCAGTCCACGACGGCACGCAACGTCTGTTGGCGGGGCAACGCGGTGCGCGCGCCGCGGGTGAGCAGCGCGAAGCAGTCGCCGAGTCGATCGGCCAGCGTGGACAGTGGGAGGGCTCGAAGCCGGGCGGCGGCAAGCTCGATGGCCAGGGGCAGGCCGTCCAGTCGTCGGCAGATGCCGCCGATGATCGCTTCGGCCGGGCCGTCGCCTTCGAATCCTGGCTGGACCGCTCGAGCACGATCCACGAAGAGTTCGATGGCAGCCGGCGAATCCAATCCGGCTATGGGTATGAGAATCTCGCCGGGAACACCGAGCGGCTCGCGGCTGGTGGCCACGAGGCGAAGACCGGGTACCTTTCCGACCAGGGTGTGGGCGAGGCTCGCAGCCTCGTCGATGACGTGTTCGCAGTTGTCGAGGACGACCACGAGCGAGCGGCCGGCGAGGTGGCGGGCGATGAGCTCGGCCGTCGATCCAGAGGGCTGGGCGTCACCCAGTGCAGGCCGTACGGCTCCGAGCGTGCCGGCCGCGGCCGGGGCGACCCCTTCGGGATCGGTGACGCCAGCCAGTTCGATCAGCCAGGTGCCACCCGGGTGCTGTTCCCGCAAGCGGGCCGCGGCCTCGACCGCCAGACGGGTCTTGCCCACTCCACCGGGTCCGATCAGTGTGACCAAGCGGCTGGAGGCAATCGCTTCGCCCACCTGTTCCAGTTCGGCGTCACGCCCGAGGAATCTGCTTAGTGGTTCGGGCAGGTTGCCTGGCACCGACGGCAGCGCCGGCGCACGGGGCGCTGGCGGTTGCTCGGCGACGAGGGACGGGTCGTGGTCAAGGACGCGGGTTTCCAACTCGCGCAGGCTCGAGCCCGGGTCGACCCCGAGCTCGTCGACCAGGCGGTCACGGATCTCGGTGTAGGCCCGCAACGCTTCGGCTTGGCGTCCCGCTCGGTAGAGCGCCAGCATGAGCAGCTCCCAAAGGCGCTCGCGTAGCGGGTGGTCCCGGCACAGCGCTTCTAGCTCGCCCACCAGCTGGTTGTGATGGCCAAGCTCCAGGTCCGCTTCGACTCGGTACTCGGTTGCCACCAGGGCCAACTCGTTGAGGTGGGCCCGCTCGGCGTCGGCGAAGCCTGCATAGGCGAACTCGGACAGCGGCTCGCCGCGCCGCAACCGGAGGGCGTCACCGAGCACGGCGGACGCCCGGGCTACCTCGCCCTCGGTGCTCAGGCGGCGCCCTTCGGCTACCAAGTCCTCGAATCGGGCTGCGTCCAGGTCAGCGGCACTGACATCGAGCGCGTAGCCGGATTCGGAGGTGACGATGGCGGAGGCTCCGAGAGTTCGGCGCAGTTGGACGATCTGGGCCTGCAAGGCGTTGGCCGGCTTCGCCGTCTGCCCGTCGCCCCAGAGCTGGTCGATCAGACGATCGGCGCTGACCGGATTCCCTCGGTTGAGCGCCAGGAGAGCCAGGAGGGCCCGCTGCTTGGCGCCACGAATGGGTATCGCCACACCCCCTCTGACCACCTCGAACTCGCCGAAGAGCATCACTTCCACGCTCCCACGGTACGACCGATGACCAGGTGCAGCCGATTGAGCTGACTCGCCCACCTCAGGGCCACGTCAGCGGCACCTCAGGCACCGAGCGCAGGCTGCCTCCAGGACCAAGAACATTGAGGAAAGGAAGCACCATGATCGAGGCAAACCACCTGACCAAGCGCTACGGCAAGACGGTAGCGGTCAACCAGGTCTCCTTCACCGTCAAGCCCGGGCAAGTGACCGGATTCCTCGGGCCCAACGGGGCCGGCAAGTCGACCACCATGCGCATGATCCTGGGCCTGGACACCCCGACCTCCGGAGAAGTCCGAGTGGACGGCAAGCCCTACCACGAGCTGGCTGATCCGCTCAGGTCGGTCGGGGCGCTCTTGGACGCCGGGGCCATCGTCGGCGGCCGCAGTGCCGCCAGCCACCTTATGTGGCTGGCCGACAGCAACGGCATCGCCCGTCGCCGGGTGAGCGAGGTGCTCGGCATCGTGGGCCTGAGCGATGTGGCGGGAAAGCGGGTCGGAACATTCTCGCTCGGCATGAATCAGCGGCTGGGCATCGCCGCCGCCCTCCTCGGCGACCCCGAGACGGTGATGTTCGACGAGCCGATCAACGGCCTCGACCCCGAGGGCATCCTCTGGATCCGGAACCTGATGAAGTCGCTGGCGTCAGAAGGCCGCACGGTGTTCCTCTCCAGCCATCTGATGAGCGAGATGGCCCAGACTGCCGATCACCTGATCGTGATCGGCAGGGGCCGCATCATCGCCGACGCCGGCACCGATGAGTTCATCAACCGCCACACCGCCCCGAGTGTCCGGGTCCGGGCTGTGGAGCAGACCGACCTGGGCGAGGCCCTCACCCAACGCGGCGCTCTGATCGAGTGCGGATCCGACGGCACCATGGTCGTGACCGGTATGGACGCTGCCGCCATCGGCGGCGCCGCCTCCGCTTACGACATCACCCTCGTCGAGCTGACCCCACTCGGGTCGACGCTCGAGGATGCGTATTTCGACTTGACCAAGGATGAAACCGACTACCACGCCGGCCAACTGACCGGATCGAGCAAAGGAATCTGATATGAACACTGCGCCCCACACCATCGATGCGATTCACTTCACACCGCCGGCCCGGCGGGTACGGACGGTTCCGACCAGCAGAGTTCTCAAGTCGGAGTGGACCAAGCTTCGCACGCTGCCCTCCACCTGGCGGACGGTGGTCATGGCCGTCACCATTTCCATCGGCTTGGGTGCCGTCCTCTGCATCTCCCAGGCCAACCAATGGGCCACCATGACCGCCGCACAGCGAGCCACGTTCGACCCGACGGCCTGCTCGTTGGGGGGATTCTTCTTGGTCGGCGCCGTGCTGCTCGGGGCGCTCGCCGTGCGTGCCGTTACTGCCGAGTACTCGACGGGGATGATCCGGTCCACCTTCACCGCTACACCTACCCGACGCCTGGTACTGGCAGCCAAAGCTGCAGTCACCGCGGCGTTCGCGTTCCCGGTGGCGTTGCTGGCTGCCGTGGTCAGTTTCGAGGTCGGTCAGCAGGTCTTCGCTGGCAAGCACCTTCAAGTGTCCTTCGGGTCTCCCGGCGTGCTCCAGGCCCTGGTCTTCGCTGCCCTGGCGGTTAGCCTTGTTGCCATCATCGGGGTTGGCCTCGGCGGCCTCATCCGACACACTGCAGGGGCAACTTCTGCACTGGTGCTGGTCATTGTGGGAGGAGCTGTGCTCGGCCAGTTCCTTCCGGCCGGCCTCCGTCAGTACCTGCCTGGGACCGCACTCGAGGCCGCCGTCACGGTCAATCATTCGGCCGGCCTTCTGAGGCCAGGAGCTGCCATTGCTGTCCTCGGCGTCTATGCCGCAATCGTCTTGGCCGCAGCATCGATGCGGATGGCGCACCGCGACGCTTGACCCTCAATGAGCCTCAAGTCCCCGAAGGTGCGATGCGCCTTCGGGGACTTGGCGCGTGAGGCACTATTGACCTCAGCAGGGGGCACATCCGCGAGGAGCGGCCCCCTCCCCGCCATCGAAGCATGATCCGGTTCTCCGGGCGGAGCCTGACCCGGTCAACAACACCGTGTACTTGGAACCGGGTCAACACCACTTGGGGGCCTGACTCGCTTGGCTGGACAAATGCCCTAACGTGGACGTTCTCCCAGGTCAGGGAGGGGTTCGAACATCGGGTGGAGATGACGGGACTCGAACCCGTGACCTCCTGCTTGCAAAAGTGATCCCTTGATTTGCCGGCCGTAGCCGCGAGTCGATCACAGGCGCCTGATCCCTGGTCAGATGTGGTCACCACGCGGGACCGGGACATCGGCGGCGACTGGTGTCGACACATGGCGACGGGTTTGTAGGGACAGGAGTAGGGATAAGACCGGGTTCAGGCGAGCTCGGTGCGCGCAGCGTCCGCTACGGCACCGCGTGTCTTTCCCTTCTCAGTGAAGTAGCGGCCTATGGCGATCGATCCGACGAGGACCAGCGCGATCGCGATCACGGGAAAGAGTTGGTCGTAGTTGTAAGCGGTGGCGTAGTCGGTCTGGCGAATGATCAGCGCGGTTAGAGCTGCTTGGACCAGGAACAATGTCGCCCACAGGTAGCTGGTGACGTACATCCCTCTGCGGAAGTCGGGGTAGGCGACCCACATGGTGTCGAATATTGACATCCCGTCATGGGTGCCGTCCGTCCCATACCGTTGATCCAAGTAGAACGCGACAGGTTTGTGCGCCAGGACGCATGAGCCCAAGAAGACCAGACCGATCAGGGCGGTTGCCGCGCAGTCCTTGTAGAGCAGCACCTTGGGTTGGTACTGCCGACCAGGGCGATAACCGCGGATATGAAGGTGAATGTGAAGATCGCGGCCGAGGCTCCGCTGAACTTGCGGGCCTTGATCCAGATCGCGAACCCGCCGAGGACTGGGGCGATGCTGCCGACCAGGTAGCTGACCACGTCACTGGCGTCCATTCGTCGAGCGAAGTGAAACAACGTGATACTGCCGCCGATCTCGAGGACCGTGACGAAGATGTTGAACCGCAGACCCTTCTTGGCCGAATGCTCTCTGAGCCCAAGGGCAATCTGGTCGTGCGCCGACGGCGCGTTGGAGACCATGTCCAAAGTGTACGGGCAACCTTGTAAATGCGATGTGCTGAAGTCGCCGAATCCAGCGAATTGGTTCTTCCGACTTACCGATTTTCTTCCGGATCTCAGCCTTGATCGGCAGTTTGTGCGTCTCCCAAAACACGCTACAGACAACGAAGTTGTACATCGTCTGTTGCGCGATCCGCGTATCGCGGATGAGTCGGTGGAATCATATCGTTCACATTGTCGTGCGCTCCCACCTGCTCAGCGCGGGAACGGTGGAAGGCGTGCAGAAACGAGGAGACGGCCGATGAACCACAAGTGGACAGCTGATGCATGGCCTTTTGGCTCGGGACAGAGTTCACGCCGACGGAATCTGGCATGTTCCATCCGGACTAGAAATGGCGGTCGACTGGTATCGGCCCTGGCAATGACCGGGCTGATCCTCTCATCGGGTTTCCTGGCGACAGCGATCACCGTGGGCGCGACTTCGACGCCAGCGGTAGCTGCGGGCATCGTACCGACCCTGCTCGTGGGAAATGCCACCGGATCCAGCGCCAACCCGGGGTTTCTGACCGCCTTCCCACTGTCGGCTTCAGGAAACGTAGCTCCGTCCGCGGTGATCACCCCGGCGGCCTATCACGGGCCCTATGGAGAGGCGTTCGACAGCGTCGGCGACCTGTGGACAGCCTCGTTCTACGACAACATGATCTACGAATTCACCCCGGACCAGCTGGTGGCATCCGGCAGTCCGACGCCGAAGGTCGCGCTCAACCTGGCTACTCTGGGCTCGGCAGGTGCTGAGGGCTTGGCGTTCGACAGCGCCGGCGACCTCTGGGTGATGGGGTTCACCTCGGGCAAGCTCTATGAGTTCACTCCGGGCCAGCTGGCTGCCTCCAGTAGCCCGCAACCGGCGGTTACCATCACCTCGCCCGGTGGTCCAGGGTATGGTGCCTTCGACACCTCCGGTGACCTCTGGGTATCCGACTTCGACGCAAATACCCTCGTCGAATACACCCCCGGTCAGCTCGCAGCCACCGGGGCCCCAGCCCCTGCGGTGACGATCTCAACGGATGGGTCAGGCAGTATTTCCGAGCCATGGGGGGTGGCGTTCGACGCCTCTGACGATCTGTGGCTCAGCAACTTCGGTGGCGACACGCTCGTGAAATTCACTCCTTCTCAACTCCAGTCGTCAGGGAGTCCCACCCCCGCTACCGTTATCTCGAGCGGTCTGGCCGGGCTTACCGGTATCGGAATCGATTCGGACGGGGACCTGTGGGCGACGAGCTTCAACGACGTGGTGGAAGAATTCTCGCCGGAGCAACTCGCCACCACCGGTTCACCCACCCCAGCCGACACGATCTCCGGAGCGGCAACGCAGCTCGATTTTGGTGTCGGTCTGGTGATCGAGGACGCACCTGTCATCAGCTCGATCGCTCCCGCTACAGGATCCGCCCTCGGCTCGACGACTGTGACCATCGACGGTGGCGGGTTCACGCCTGCCACCGAGGTCGACTTCGGCGCGGTGCCGGCCACTTCAGTGAGCTATGTGAGCCCATTCGAGCTGAAAGCGGAATCGCCCCCGGGCAGTGGATCCGTGAACGTGACGGCGACCACCTTTGCCGGATCTTCGGCGACGTCGTCCGCCGACCTGTTCACGTATGGCCCTGTTCCCCAAGCCGGTTACTGGGAAGCGGCCAGCGACGGCGGCGTCTTCGCCTACGGTGACGCCGCCTTCTACGGCTCCCACGGGGGCTCACCGCTCAACGAACCCATCGTGGGCATGGCCTCGACACCCGACGGCAACGGCTACTGGCTGGTCGGCTCGGACGGTGGCGTCTTCGCCTACGGCGACGCGGGCTTCTACGGCTCCCACGGGGGCTCACCGCTCAACGGACCCATCGTGGGCATGGCCTCGACATCCGATGGCAAGGGCTACTGGCTGGTCGGCTCGGACGGGGGGATCTTCGCCTACGGAGACGCCATCTTCTACGGCTCCCACGGGGGCTCACCGCTCAACGAACCCATCGTGGGCATGGCCTCGACACCCGACGGCAACGGCTACTGGCTGGTCGGCTCGGACGGGGGGATCTTCGCCTACGGAGACGCCATCTTCTACGGCTCGATGGGCGGCAGCAACCTGGCCAAGCCAGTCGTGGGTATGACGACGTCGCGTCCGGCGGTGTAAGGCCAGTGGCTCCGCCACCGGACGACCCAGGTACCGGAGTCGCATCCGGCAATTGTCGCCAAGGAGGCGGCGGAGCCAGTGTGTCGCCCACCTACCGGAACTTCACATTGAACAGGGAATCTTCAGGTGGAGATGATGGGACTCGAACCCACGACCCCCTGCTTGCAAAGCAGGTGCTCTAGCCAACTGAGCTACATCCCCGGACGCTCTCGACCTTGTCACGCACAGACCCTCGGGAGCCGCTTGCCCCTTGGCACCTGCCGCCGGCCAGTCGAGTTGGGGCATATCCCACGCCCGCGAATTGCGAGCCTATACGGCCCGCCGTCCTCCACCTTGCTGACTGGTGGCGGCGGGCCTGGCCTTCCGTCCCCAGGTGACTGTCGATCAGGATCAGGTAGGGTGACCAGACAGCTCCCCCGGCGCCAGATTGGGGGCCGGACACCCACCGTTCAACACCCAGCTATGGAGGATGTAGATGACCGTCTCTTCTGGTACCAGCGATGTCCTCCTCGGGGTCGCGCAACACGACGCCAGTGCTCTCGAGGGCCTGTTCAAGGCCCGCGTCGACAATCTCGACGCGTCCGGACTCGATCCGAAAACCTACTCACTGGTGAACATCGCCGCCCTGATCGCCGCCGACGCGGCACCGGCCTCCTACGTGTTCCAGGTCGCATTCGCGCTCGAGTCAGGGGTCTCGCCGGAAGAGATCCTGGGCCTCCTGGTAGCCCTCAACCCGACCGTCGGCAATGTCCGTATCGTGTCGGCCGCGGCGGAGATCGCCTTCGCCCTCGGCATCGAGCTCGATGCCGAACAAGGCTGAGAAGGCGGTCCGATGCCGTTGATGCGCAGACGACCACTGCTCCGGGCTGCCGCCGTGGGTGGCGTCGCCTATGTGGGGGCCAAGGCCGGCACCAATAAGGCCATGCAGCAGGGGGCGGGTGGTCAGCCGGCTCCGGCGGCAGCTCCTGCGGCACCGGCTCCCGCGCCATCGGCCCCAGTCTCGGACGCTAGCGACCGCATCGCGCAACTCCAGCAGTTGGCCTCGCTGCACGATTCCGGTGCGCTGACCGATGAGGAATTCGCGTCCGAAAAGGCCAAGATCCTCGGCTGATTTAGGCGCCGGCCGATCGAGCTCGCTCGAACGACCGCTCGATCTCTTCCCACGCCGCCTCGACCCTCTCGACCAGGCACCCGGGGAAGGTCGGCTCGTCCAGCAGGACCAGCGCATCCAGTGGATCGCCGTCCGTGGCCAGGGTGTCCGGCACGAACCCGTAGTCGGCGGGATACACGGTGGCGGAGAAGAGACGGCGATCGAGACGGATCACCTGTCGACGGTGGTCGAACTCGTACTTGTTGCGACTTCCTCGCGGTATCTCGACGATGACCTCGATCGTCCGGTCACTGCTCACGTCGCACGCCTTTCGTCACCGTTCCGGTGTCCATCCAGTCTGATCCACCGGTGACCCGGTGGGACCATCCACCGGCCGGCGGACCGCCCGGCGCCCCCGCCCACCGGTCCTGGCACCGGCACCCGGGCCGGAGGGGAGGGGAGGACCGGGGTCGGGTTGGTATCGTTGCCCGATGAGCATCGAAACCGTCAAGGGGCCGCACACCGGCCTGGTGCCGGATTCGGATCCCCGGTATTTCGCTCGCCAGCTCTCCGACCTGGACTTCAACGACCGGCTGCTCGACCTGGTGGCCGATCGGGGGGTCCCGCTTCTGGAGCGGGTCAAGTTTCTGGTCCTGTTCAGCGAGCGGATCGACGAGTTCTTCCAGGTCCAGGTGGCCGGCCTCCGGAGGCAGGTGGTCGCCGGCATCAAGAGCCTCGCCCTGAACCGGAGCACACCAGAGCAGTTACTCCACGACGTCCGTGCCTCCTTGGAGCGCATGGTGCGCCGTCAGGAGACCCTCCTGCTTGAAGAGCTGAGTCCCGCGCTCCGGCACGAGGGAATCGAGCTCTGCGACTGGGAATCGCTCCCTGCGGACGATCGCACCTACCTCCACGAGGTATTCGATCGGCTCATCCTCCCGGTGGTCACCCCTTTGACCGTCGATCCGAGCCATCCGTTCCCCTACATCTCCAATCTCTCGCTCAACGTGGGCGTGGAAGTACGAAACCGCAAGGACGGCACCACCCGGTTCGCACGGGTGAAGGTCCCGCCCAACGTGGCCCGACTCCTTCCCCTGCCCGGAGGGGACCGGTTCATCCCCCTCGAGCAGACATTGGTCGCCTTCATCGACGAGCTGTTCCCCGGCATGGCAGTGGGGGAACCGTGCATCTTCCGGGTCACCCGGGACGCCGACCTGGCCCTCGACGACGATGCTGCCGACGACTTGTTGCTGGCCCTCCAAGAGGAATTGCGTCGTCGCCGGTTCCTCCCGGTGGTCCGCCTCGAGGTCGACTCGCGCACGTCGGAGGGACCCGTCGAGCGCCTCACCGACGAGTTGGGATTGGGCGCGGACGATGTCTACCGGTTTGCCGGTCCCCTGGGTCTCGAATGCCTTTGGGCCATCCACGCCCTCGATCGGCCCGAGCTCCACGACGAACCGTGGACGCCGCTGATCCCTGCCGCCTTCGCGTCCGCCGAGCGGGAAGAGGAGTGGAGCATCTTTCCGATCCTCGATCGCCAGGACGTGCTGGTGCACCACCCCTACGATTCGTTTTCGGCCTCGGTCGAAGAGCTGATCAACGAGGCCGCCGACGACCCGCATGTGCTGGCCATCAAGCAGTGCCTCTACCGGACGTCGGGTGACAGCCCGGTGGTGGCCGCGCTGGTGCGGGCGGCCGAGCACGGCAAGCAGGTGGCCGTGCTGGTCGAGGTCACCGCTCGATTCGACGAGGAGGCCAACATCGGGTGGGCCCGGGCGTTGGAGGAGGCTGGCGCCCATGTCATCTATGGCTTGATGGGCCTGAAGACCCACGCCAAGACGACGCTGGTGGTCCGCCAAGAGGGTGATGCCGTCCGGCTCTACTGCCATGTAGGCACCGGCAACTACAACCCGAAGACGGCCAGGATGTACGAGGACCTGGGCATCCTGTCCTCGCGGCCGGCCCTGGGCGCTGACGTCACCCGCTTCTTCAACTACATCACCGGGTTCAGCCAACCTCCTCACTATCAAGAGCTGGTCACCTCGCCGGGTGGGATCCGCGATCGGGTCATCGAGTGCATCGACGAGGAGGCCAAGGCCGGGCCGGACGGGGGTATCGCCATCAAGGTGAATGGACTCGACGACGTGGCGGTCATCGATGCCCTCTACCGCGCTTCACAGGCCGGCGTGCCCATCGACCTGATCATCCGCGGAATCTGCTGCCTGAGACCCGGGGTACCCGGTCTCTCCGAAACGGTGCGGGTCCGCTCGATCGTCGGCCGGTTCCTCGAGCATTCGCGGATCCTGCGCTTCGGCGGCGGCCCCAACCGTCCGGCGAGCTACTACATCGGATCTGCGGATCTCCGCCGGCGGAACCTCGATCGGCGGGTCGAGGCGATGATTCCGGTTGCCGACCCCGATGCGGTGGCCCAACTCGAGGAGATCCTCGAGCTCAACCTGGCCGACGATACCCATTCGTGGTCCCTCGCCGAAGACGGGACGTGGCACCGCATCCCGACGGTCGTCGATGTGGCCGCCCAGGAGGCCCTGGCCATTGCCGCACTGGAGCGCAGCTCATTCCTCGACGACACCCGACGAAACCGCGCCGGCCCGTAGGCGGGGATGGTGAGTGACGACGGGTCCGAGGACCCACCGGCCGTCGAGACACGATTCGAATTCCCACCGGAGAGCAGGCGGCGAGCCCGGCGCATGGCCTGGCTCTACACGGCCGCCGGCATCATCCTGCTGCCGTGGATCGTCTACCTCGCCAACACCCTGCCCCGACGGCAATTCGACCGCCACTATCGGGCGGCGTGGGTGGGGTTCGACATCTTTTTGGTGGTCGCCATCATCCGTACCGCCTACATGGCCTTCCGCGTGGATCCGAGGGTGCAGTTCCCGGCGACGGCCACCGCCACCCTGCTGGCTGTCGACGCCTGGTTCGACATCACCACCTCGGGAAATCGCACCGCCTTCTTCCAGGCGGTGGTGCTCGCCGCCTTCATCGAGATCCCCGCCGCCGTCTTCTCGATCTACCTCGCCCACTCCGTCAACCGGCGGGTTCTGGAGCTCGCCCATCTGCAGCCGCCGCTGCGAGGCACACAGAGGAATCGAGGGAGCCCGCCGCCAGCCGCCACGCCCGGTGAGGCGGGCTAGACGCCGGAGCCGGTCGGAATCAGCTGACCATGTCGTTGATGCGGGCCATCACCTCGTCGGTGAGTTTGGGCATGACCTCGAGGGCGCCGAGGTTCTCATGGACCTGCTCGACACGACTGGCCCCGGTGATCACCGTGGAGACGTGTGGGTTCTTCGCGCACCAGGCGATGGCCAGTTGGGCCAATGAGCAGTCCAGTTCCTTGGCAATGGACTGGAGCGATCGGACCTTCTCGTTGCGCCCGGCATCGGTGAGCATCCCCTCCAGCCACTGGTAGCCGGGGAGGGTGGCCCGCGATCCTTCGGGCACCCCGTCGAGGTACTTGCCGGTGAGTAGGCCTGAGCTCAGGGGGCTCCAAGTGGTCAGACCCAGCCCAATGCCGTCGTAGAGGGGCGCGTACTCCTTCTCCACCCGGTCGCGCCACAGCAGGTTGTACTGGGGTTGCTCCACCACCGGCTTGTGCAAGTGGTGGCGGTCGGCGATGTCCCAGGCCTCGCGCAACGATGCTGCCGGCCATTCCGAGGTGCCCCAATAGAGGGACTTCCCGCTGGTGATGATGTCCGACATCGCCCACACGGTTTCCTCGATCGGCGTGTCCGGATCGTTGCGATGGCAGTACACCAGGTCGACGAAGTCGAGCCCGAACCGCTCGAGAGAGCCGTCGATGGCCTGCAGGAGGTACTTGCGGTTGAGCGTGTTGCTCATGTTGACGCCCGGGTGGACCCCCCAGAACAACTTGGTGGACAGCACGTAGCTGTGACGTGGCCAACCCAGCGAGGCGATGGCCTCGCCCATGATCCGCTCGGACTCCCCGGCCGAGTACGCCTCGGCGTTGTCGAAGAAGTTGACCCCGGCGTCGTAGGCCGCGGCCAGGCAGTCCTCGGCCGGGGTCCCGGACAGTTGCGGCCCGAAGGTCACCCATGAGCCGAAGGAGAGCACGCTCACCTTGAGACCCGTCTTGCCCAGACGCCGATATTCCATCTCCATGAGGTCCCCATCTCGTCCGTTTGTCGGGAATCCTACGGGCTGGCGGGAGGCGGCCGCCGACGAACGCGTCCTGCTCACCTCGGGCTCCGGATAGCTCGGGATGATCCAGGGCCCGAAGCATGTGCGGATGACCTGGCTGTTCAGCGCCGGGTCGGGGTTTGCGGGCGCCGGCGTCTTTCTCAACGGCGACGGCTTCGTGGCCGTTACCGACGGTCTCCTCCGAGGATTCACAACCCCGGGGCGGCAGATGAGCTAGCGGCCGGCGTGGATGCTGGTGCCGGGTGCGGTAGACCGTTGGGGTGGACTCGTTCGGATCGATAGCCGTGCCCTCCAACCACACCGACCAGGGTGGGGTGCTGATCGGGAGCGACGACGCCCGGCGGAGGCTGGTGCTGTTCGAGGACCCCCAGTGCCCCTACTGCCGGCAGTTCGAAGAGGCCTCCGGAGACCTCGTGCGCACGGAGGTGGCGGCGGGCACCGTGGCCGTCGAGTACCGGATGCGATGCTTCCTCGGCGACGAGTCGGTGCGGGCCGACAATGCCCTGGCCCTGGCGGCTGAAGCCGGCCGGTTCGACCAGCTGCGCCAGGAGGTGTTTGCGTCCCAGCCTCCCGAGAGCAGCGGTGGCTTCACCGTCGCCGACCTCGCCGAGCTGGGGAGGCGAGTCGGACTGACCAGTCCGGACTATGTGGCCGGCCTGCGCGACAGGCGCTACGAACCGTGGGTGGTGCAGATGGACCGCGTGTACCAGGGGCAGGACCAACAGGGCACTCCGGCCGCCATCCTCGACGGACGGACGGTGGACTCGAGTGTGCTCTTCCGTCCTGAATCGCTCGGCGAGCTACTGCGCACCTGACCCCCCCTGGAGCACCGGGCGTCGACCGACGGCCCCGATCACAGGCCGGGGAAGGTGCCCTCCAGGGACTCGAGCACGTGGTCGCCGCCGGCCGCCCGGAGCTCGTCGACCGAGTAGTGACCACTGGCCACACCGACCGAGACCGCGTTGGCCGCCCTGGCCGCCTCCAGGTCCCGAGGGGTATCGCCCACCACGAAGACCTGGGACGGCGTGAGCTGGCCGTGCAGCCTGGCGGCCTTCTCGATGGCCAGTCGTGTCAGCTCTGGTCGATCGGGCGAATCCGAGCCGTACGCCCCGAAGATGAAGTATCGGTTGAGGTTGGCGCGGACCAGTTTGGTCCGCGCTGCACCCTCCATGGCCCCCGAGACCAGCCCGAGCAACACGCCGGCCTTTCCCAAGGCGACGAGGGTCTCCTCCGCACCCGGCAGGACCCGGTACTGCTCGGCGACCATGATGTCGTCGGCCAGGTGGAGGAGGTACTGGCCGTACAGCCGGACGAGCTCGTCGTCGCTTGGATCGCGCCCCATCACCCCGACGAAGGTCTCCCTGGCCACCGAGGGGTCGGTCTCCCCGGCTGAGGTGTGCTCACCGATGTCGGCCGGGATTCCGTAGAGCTTCTCGAATGCCGCCTTCCAGCTCCGACCTCCGGCGCCGCCGGTGTGAATCAGGGTCTCGTCCACGTCGAACAGGACGACCACCGGCTTGGTAACGGTATCCATGGGAGGCCTCCGCATTGGCACTGTCGTTGATTGGCACGTGGAACGGGTCCTGTGGCCCAGCTAGGGAATCGAAACCTTCTTTGCTGCCGCCAGGAGCGAATCGCGATCGGCGCTGAGGATGTAACCCCCCCGGATGGCCCGGTCGAGGCTGGTGGTGTAGTCGGCGATGTAGTCAGCCTTGGTTGGATACAGGGAGGACAGCAACGCGCCGCTGAGTGGCGTCGTCGACCCGAACAGCGAGCACAAGACGCTGGACCCCGGTGGGGCCTGGCCGCTCAACGTCGAGATGGGAGTGTCCACTGCTGGAGTGCGCACCCCGCCGATGACGTTACCGTATTTGTCGAGCTTGTAGGTGACTGGAGCGGTGCCGGCAAGCCGAAACGGGGGTGGTGAGGGCGGCGCCGTGCCATGGACCACCCAGTTATTGAACGCACTGAACGCGGCTTGGACCACGACATGCTGCGGCCCGTCGTTGATGGGCTGGGTGCAGCCGAGAGCCTTGGCGTTGTTGCCCACGATGTAGGCGTCGGCATGCGAGGTCCCCGCCACCTCCCAGGTGCGGATGCGGTCGGTGTTGGGTTGCTGTGCCGCGGCGTAGCCCAGCGTGGTGAGATCGGTCTGGGTCTCGGACATGAACCCCGGCACGGTGAGGTCGGTGCGGATGCGCAGGCCACCGCTCAGACCCGTGCCCCCACCGAGTCCCTCTCCACCTCCGCCACGACTGTGGATGAAGATGCCATCGTAGGCGTGGGTGCTCGGCTGGATCGCGTCGGCGAAGCTGGTGAGGAAGAAGGCGGACTGGGACTCTCCAACGGCGACCACGTGACGCGGGTGTAGGGGGCCCAGTACTGCTGGGTGGCTTGTACCCCGGATTGCCCGACCGATCTGGGCGAACATGTCCAGGGCGTACTGATCGCCGGGATGATGAAGCGTCCCGTATCGCATCGGCTCCTCGTGGACCAGCCCTCCGCTCGGGCCGCCGACGCCGAGGATGGCCTGGCCCCCTTCGACTCCGAGCGCCTGCGCCGACACGCCCACGTAGGCGTAACCGGCTCGAATCAACATCGGATTGAGATAGTCCCAGTCCGGAGCCGACTCTCCACCCGAGACGTTCATCCACTCGACGACCACGGTGCCGTTGAACTTCGACGCGGTGGTCGGGCGTCGGACAATGATCCGGGTCTTGTAGGAAGCCGACGTCGACGGTTGGATCGACCAGCGGCCGTCGGCGGGCGTGGACGTCGCCGTGAAGGCGTGCGCCATCCCGGAGGCAAAGAACTCCTGTTCCACGTAGCCGTGCGCAGCGAGGTTGACCGTGACCCCTGACTCGGGCTCGATGATGTGTCCAGCCGTGATGGGCCCCGAGAGGGTTGCCGAGGCGTCGTAGACGCTCGTTTCGGTGGCGGCATGGGCCGCGGTAGCGGAGGCGGTAGCAAAGACACTCACCAGGACCAACCCGATCGTGAGGGTGACCCGTCCCGGCTTGCGCATCTCCCCCATCTCCCTACCTCTCGCGTCCCGGAGCCTCCGGCGCCGGGCCGATGCGAATGCTATCCCTGGGGTCGCCGACCTGCTTCTTCGGGGCAGTCTTCCCTCACCCTTCTGGCCAGCCGGTTCTCCGGCGAGCTAATCCCCTGGTCGCCTACGGTAGAGGCGTGCATTGGGCGGAAGGGCTCCGGTGACCACCGAGGACGTGGCGGTCCTGTTTACGGACATCGTTGGCTCGACGGAGCTGTTCCAGCGCCTCTCGCCCGAGGCTGCTGACGAGGTACGCCGGAACCACTTCTCGATCCTGCGCCAAGCCATCGCCGAGATGGAGGGCACCGAGATCAAGAACCTGGGTGACGGGTTAATGGTGGTGTTCGGCTCGGCCTCGGCCGCCTTGTCGTGTGGCGTGGCGATGCAAAGGGGTGTCGAACAGGACAATCGGGGTCGCCAGTACCCGGTGGGCCTGCGAGTCGGACTGAGCGGTGGCGAGGTCAGTCGCGAAGACGGCGATTACTTCGGAGACCCGGTAGTCGAGGCGGCCCGGCTCTGTGCCCTGGCCGAGAGCGGTCAAGTCCTCGCCGCCGACATCGTGAGGTTGACGGCGGGGAGGCGCAGTCGTCACGAATGTCGGTCACTCGGGGAACTGAGGCTGAAGGGCCTGCCTGGTCCGGTCGAGACCGTCGAGGTCATCTGGGAGCCCCTGGGAGGCGCCGATCCCGGCACTGCCGTCCCGCTCCCGGGCCGTCTGGCCGTTGGCCCCTCCGTCGGTGTGGTGGGCCGAGAGACCGAGTTAATGGCGATCGCCGACGCCGCCAAGCGCGTGGCCGAAGGTGAGGGGCGCGAGGTGCTGCTCGTCTCGGGCGAGGCTGGTCTGGGCAAGACCACGCTGGTGGCCGAGGCGGCCAGAGCCACCTTCGGCGCAGGTGCATGCGTGCTATTCGGTCACTGTGAAGAGGACGTCGCAACCCCTTATCAACTCTTCGCTGAAGCACTCGGACACTACGTGACCCACGCGCCCGAAGATCAGCTCCGGGCCCACATCGAGGCCCACGGGTCCGAGCTGGCCCGGCTGGTTCCGGCCCTGGCCAGCAGAATCCCGGACCTCCCGCGATCGAAGGCCACCGACATCGACTCCGAGCGTTATCTCCTCTTCGCCGCCGTCGTGGGCCTGTTTAGCTTGGCTTCGGAATATCAGCCCGTCACCCTCGTTCTCGACGACCTCCAGTGGGCTGACAAGGGGAGCATGCTCCTGCTGCGCCACCTGGCCGCATCCGAGAATCCACTTCGGCTGCTGATCCTCGGTTCCTATCGAGACAGCGAGCTCTCGCACGCCGACTCTCTCGTTGAGACGCTTGGTGCACTGCGCCGCCTCAACGGTGTCTCCCGCATCGAAATGAACGGACTCGACGACTCCGGGGTGATGGCCCTCATGGAGGCCACCGCCAGCTACACCCTCGATGATCAGGCAGTGGGTCTTGCCCACGCCATCTATCGCGAGACCGATGGCAATCCATTCTTCGTCAGTGAGGTACTCCGCAATCTCTCTGAGTCCGGGGCGATTTACCGGGACGCAACCGGCCGATGGGTTTCGGAGGATTCCCTGGAGAAGATGGCCCTACCCGACAGCGTGCGTGAGGTGATCGGTGCTCGGGTGGTGCGACTGGGGCAGAACACCCAGCGGATCCTGTCATTGGCGGCGGTCATCGGTCGAGACTTCGATCTCGATCTCCTGGCCCTGGCCGCTGGCACCTCGGAGGACGAGCTGCTCGACGAGCTCGACCAGGCGGCGGCAGTTGCCCTTGTGAGAGAACAGCCAGATGCCCCAGGTCGCTACTGCTTTGCCCATGCCCTCATTCAGCGCACCCTCTATGAGGACATGGGCCCGACCCGACAGACCCGAGCTCATCGACTGGTGGGTGAGGCACTGGAGGCCATGTTCGGTAACCACCCTGGAACGCGCATTGGTGAGCTCGCTCACCACTGGTTCAGCGCGACCCAGCCCGTTGATGTGACCAAGGCCATTGTCTATCTCGCCAAGCTGCCGACGCCGCGCTGTCAGCATTGGCCCCTGACGAAGCGGTCCGATACTTTTCCCAGGCCCTCCAGCTCCTCGGGCAAACTCGTGAGCCCGACCCGCTACTCAAAGTCGATCTCCTCATCGGATTGGGGAATGCCCAACGCCAAGCAGGGGTGCCTGCCTTTCGGGAGACCCTCCTCGATGCCGCCAATCAAGCGCAAGCACTTGATGCAACCGACCGACTGGTGGCTGCCGCGTTGGCCAACAACAGGGGATTGTTCAGCTCACTTGGTGTCGTGGACACCGAAAAGGTGGCAATCCTTGAAGCCGTCCTCGATACGATGCCACCGGACGACAGCAATGAACGAGCGCTGCTTCTCGCCACTCTGTGTAATGAGCTCATTTACGGTAGGCCCCTAGACGAACGGCAGGCTCTGGCGGATGAGGCAAAGAACATGGCGCGACGACTTTCGGATCCGGCCACCACCGTGCAGGTCCTAACTCTCGTCGAGCAACCACTTGAGGCCCCGCCCACTCTCGACGAACGGGTTGCCGACACCACGGAAGCCCTGGCTCTGGCCGAAGTATTGGAAGATCCGATCCGCCTCTACTTCGCAGCGCTTTATCGGCGAATCAGCGCTATGCAGACCGGCGATTTCGGACACTCCACCAGATGTCTGGAGCTGATGCAATCGCTCACCGAGAAGCTCCGCCAGCCAATCTTGATGTGGATCACCAAATTCCACGAGGCTGCTGAGGCTCTCGTTGTCGGTGACCATGGGCAAGCAGAGCAGCTGACGACTGAGGCATTGCAGATCGGCACGGATTGTGGCCAGCCCGACGCCGTCTCCTTCTACGGCTCTCAAATGGTAATCGTGCGCCATCAGCAGGGGCGCTTGGGAGAATTTCTGCCCGTCATCGCTTCGGTCGCCACCGAAATGTCTGCCATGCCCGCTTTCATGGGTGCGGTAGCGGCGGCACACCTTGACGCAGGCGAAGAGCACGAAGCCCTCGCTCTCCTTGAGGGCGCCGCGGCGGACGGGTTCACGTCGCTACCGATGGATATCGGGTGGCTTGACGGCGTGACCGGCTATGCCGAGGTCGCGATTGAATTGCACGTGGTGAATCCCGCGGCCCTCTTGCTGGACTTGCTCGCTTCGTACCATGATCAGGTGGGTTACAACGGTCTGATGCCGCTGGAACCGGTGGCTCACTATCTCGGTGGACTCGCATCCGTCCTCGGCCGCTGGGAAGAGTCCGAAGCGTACTTCGTCGAGTCGACCGGACTCAACAACAAGGTGGGTGCCACGTTCTCCAGCGCCCGAACCAATCTCTCATGGGGAAGGATGCTTGGAAGACGCCAAGCTCCTGGCGACACCGTCAAGGCCCGGGACCTGCTCACCATGGCGCATACCACCGCAACCGCTCACGGATACGGGGGAGTGGAGCGACTTGCCGTCGCCGCTCTCCAACGCTTGGACTGAGCCCAGTTCGTCGGTCCGGTAACGCTGGGCTTGCCAGTCTGCATCTCCCTTGACGGGTCGATTGACACCATCGCCATCCGGGGCCATGATCGAGCCAACGGGGGCCCTGGGGGTGCCGGGATGAGTAGGCCAGCCATCGCTTCGATCACACGAGTACGGTCCGGCCGGCATGGAGGATCTCTGGCCTTCCGCGGCGCTGTCCCTCGCCTCCTCATGCCGGTGTTTCTTGCCGCATCCTCCCTGAGTCTTCTCGGCAGCGTGCCCGCTGGTGCCGCTGCGCTCAGCGTCAAGAGACCCGGAGCTCCCGCCGCGGTCACGGCAACACCCGTCAATGGTGGTGCCGCAGTCTCATGGATGGCGCCGCCGTCGGACGGCGGTTCGCCCATCACCGGTTACACGGTGACTGCCTCAGATGGTGGCCAGACCTGCACGACGTCGGGTGCTACCACCTGCACGGTGACGGGCCTCACCAATGGACATCGATACAACATCAAAGTTCAAGCTTCCAACGACAGGGGCGACGGTCCCCGTGCGCTGGTCCGGGTGACGCCGTCGGATGCACAGAATTGCTCCTACATCGGCCCTGATGCCAATCTTCAGAATTGCGACTTGGCCGGCGCCGACCTGCAGGCCGACCTGACAGGTGCCCACCTGAGCGATGCCGACCTGGAGGCCGCCTTCTTCATTGGCGCCAACCTGACCGGCGCCAACCTGACCGGCGCCAACCTGTATTTCGCCTACATGAACGGCGCCACCCTGACCGGCGCCACCCTGACCGGCGCCAACCTGGATCTCGCCCACCTGACGGGCGTGATTTCGGGGGGAATCATCGGAGCGCCAGGTGTGTTCCCCGAAGATTGGAGTCTCGTCGATGGCTACCTGATTGGCCTTTCTGCCAACCTGACCGGCGCCAACCTGAGCGGCGCCGATCTGGGTATCGCCGACCTCGGCTACGCCACCTTGACCGACGCCAACCTGACCGGCGCCAACCTGAGCGGCGCCGACCTGAACAGGGTGATTTCGGGCGGAATCACCGGGACGCCCTCGGCGCTCCCCGCCGGCTGGATACTCGTCGATGGTTACCTGGTCGGTGAGGCCGCCAACCTGATTGACGCCAACCTCATTGGTGCCAACCTGAGCGGCGCCGACCTGGAGTTCTCCGAACTGATCGGCGCCACCCTCGCTGACGTCAACCTGAGGGGTGCCGAGATGGTTGGCGCAGACCTCTACGACGCGTCTTCCGGTGGGATCAGAGGAAGGCCGTCGTCCCTTCCTTCTGCCAGCTGGTCAATCGTCAAGGATTACTTGGTCGGCCCTGGCGCCAACCTGACTGACGCGTTCCTTAAGGGTGCCGACCTCAGCGGTATCGATCTGACCACCACCAATCTGACCGGCGCCAATCTGACCGGTGCCAACCTGAGTGGCGTCGTCTGGTCAGACACGATCTGCCCGGACGGCACCAACAGCGACAACGACGGCGACACGTGCGTCAACGACCTCGGCTGACTCACCTTTTTCGACGGTGTCGATCCCCCCAGGACCGGCTCCCCGCTTGGAGCGAGTACCGAGTTCTCGTCGACTAGCTACGTCGCCGATTCGCCTCGTCTCGCCACGGTCGTGGCTTCTGAGCCGATAGGCGAGGTGTCCGTATGACATCCCCTGACCGGGCACCCATAACTGTCAACCTGCGCTCATCGCGTCTGTCTTCTGCTTCGGGCGCACTCGGGGCACAATGGGGTGTGGCGCCCGACCTGTCCCTCGGCTTCAATACCTGTTTCACGGTCAAGCGCTGGCATGCAAGTCCCGCTATCAGCGCAATAGTGACGGTCGCCGTGCGTTTCACGTTCCCAGTGGTTCAGATCGCCGGTGATCCCCTGTCCCTGAGCGTCGGCAAGGTGACCCACCCGGCACATCGGAACCGGGAGCAACATCGAATCGGGGCCGTTGGCGGACCCAGCCCTTTTCGTTATTGCGTCGTGCACAGCTGGTCGAGTCGCTCCAGTGTCTTGGTCATGCCAGCGATCCATGCATTGCCGTTGTCCACGGCCTCGCGGACCTCCTCGGAGGAATCCGTGCAGTCGTAGGTTTCCGTCACCAACGTTGCATCCGGGCCATCTGGAGTGAGATCGAACCTCCAGCGCGACCCGTTCCTGGTGAGTTCGGCGTTTCCCGGCTCCCAGCCGATGCACCGGTCCGCTTCGTACAACACGATGCGGTTATGCATTTCGTAGTCACCCATCGCCGTGAAGTACATCTTCGTGACGAACACGTCCCCCACGCCAACGACGACCCTATTGCTGGCACCCGGTCGCAGCATCCCTGAGCCGTCGAACTCGGGGTGCCGGTCTGGGTCGGCCAGAAGTTTGAAGATGTCAGCGGCCGGGATCTCGATTCGACGGGATACCGACACGGGCTTGCATTCGTCGTTTCCCATCGTGGCTCTCCCTTGTCCGTTCCTGCCCAGCGGTGCGTTCACCAAGGTAGCCGCCAAGGCCCTGAGACCTCACGGGTCGATGATCTGCTCTATTCCCACCCACCAGGACTGAGGCGGTTATCGAGGCCCATAAGGCCGCGTCGTCAGCGCTCCCACGAGCGAGTCAGTAAGGGCGCGCAAACTCTTCTCTGCACCTCGGTGTCTCCCATGATCAGATCGAAACAGGGCCATGAAGGCCGCGATGTCCGAAAGCGTCCACGCCAGTCGGAACAGAGAGATCGCGGTGTCGTCAACCATCCTGCCGCTCGCCTCGGTGTATGGCGCCAGGACGTTTGGTGACCCGTCGTCAAACATCCAAAGGTCGCGCTCCGGTGGGGCCAGGCCCACCGTGTCCCAGTCAACGAGCAGCACGCCATCGTCGGCATATATCAGGTTGCCCGGATGTGGCTTACCATGGGTGATGACCTGCTCGCCACCTGCTTTTTTAACAAGGCCGGCGAGGTGATCAAAAGCGATCATCCACTCGTGCACCGCGGCAGCGTGCTTGGCCAGCTGTCGCCGTGCCGGTTCGGAGAAGGGACCACCGGTCCAAGGGCGGTCGAGGTCATCAAGAGCAGCCTCCAGTACTGCTCGGCCCGGTAGAACGAGGCCATGTCGGGGCGCCCGAGAGGCCGCCGCCGGTGTCGACCGGTGCAGCTCGGCGAGCCGTCGCAGTAGTTGCTGGCCATCATTCCGGGCGATCGGGTCCCCCCAAACGCCGGGCTCGCCGTCCATGAATGGAAACACCGTCAAGGCGTATCGCTCGCTGAGGCGCAATGCCGTACCACCGCCGAGCTGGGGGATGGGGGCTACGACGAAGGTGAGGTTTGCCTGTCGATGAAGGGCGAGTGCCGAGTCGTAGGCGGCTTGGAGGCCCTCGAAGGTTGAGTCTGGAGTCCCTCCCAGCCACGGCTTGGTGGCGAGGTCATCGACGGTCAGGAAATACCGGTGGGCCGGGGTCTCGGTGAACCAGTGATAGCTCCCAAACCCCTTCGGGATGTAGCGGAGTTGACCGACATCCAGATCCCAGGAGCGGGCCAGGGCATCGGCCAGGTCCAATTCGTCGAGATCTAGGGGAGGGGGTGTATCCACAGCGAAGGCAGTGTCTCGTGGGTGCTTTCGTCAGTCGGCGCATGCCGGGGACGACCGTCGGTCTCGTCAATCTTCCGTACTCCAACAGACCTGGGGTTTGGTGGTCGGGCTGCCCGGATTTGAACCGGGGACCTCTGCGTCCCGAACGCCAAAAGTGGGGTTATCCACAGAACCGTAACCAGGGGCAATGTGCTCTGACCTGGGGGGACGTTCATGGAGGCACACCCTGAAACAGGGGGTTACGGCTGCACGATCTCGACAGAATCTCGACAGAAACCGACAGAACCACGCATGTCAGATGGTTCTTCCTGGTATCAAGTCTCGACCGTACCGAAGGTCAGTAGGCACAAGTTGACCCGGAGACCTGTGCCATACGCTGAGCTAATGCCGCAACCATCCCGAGACAAGTACCTGGGCATCCTCTCGGGCGCCATGTCATCACTATCTGACGGCGATCAGGATCAGGCTGATTACTTTGCCAATCTGCTCTCGGTGGAGTTGCCGCCCCTGCGTAGACGCCGGGCATCTCACTGGGCGGTCTTTCGGGATGCTCTGGCGTGGGCACCGTATTTGACGAGCGACCCCTAGGTAGGCGGTCCGGCTTGCGGACTCCCGACCCTTACCACTCGGCGATCGACGCTCAAACTCCCACGCTTACCTCCGACGAACCTCTTCTGAAGCGCCCAATTCGGTCACCGATCCGACTAGTGACACAGGACGCCCGTTGTGCAATGATCGCCTGCGTTGTCATAAACGGGTGGGCCGGATAGCGGGTGTCCGCAGTAACTCGCGGCGGGGACGGTGGAAGATGATCAACGGACATCTGCGCTTGGCAATGCGGGCGATGGCTCGTCGTATAGCTGGCTCAACGCAATCCAGAACGATGCCCGTGCGCACTAGAATTAGAGTCAAGACTTTCACCGTGGCGATCGTGGTCACGTTGGCCGCAGTCGGGGCGGTGGTGGCCACCTCGGTCTCCACCGGCCATGCGGCGGGGGTGACGACTGGTACGATCTCAGGCACTATCACCCAGGCGAGCGACGGAAGCGCTGCCTCGAATGTCTGCGCCCTGATCTATCAGGCATCCAGCACCTCGGAACCGGTGAACAGCGGGTGCTCGGACGCTACCGGACACTATGCGGTGAGCGGTATCGAGCCTGGGCAGTACCTGGTGCAGTTCGTCGATGGCGACACCACCCGCCATGACATACCGCAGTGGTACCAGAACCAGCCCAACTCCACCACCGGGAACTTCGTCGTGGTCCAATCCGGCAACACCACCGCCAACATCAACGCCGTGATGGGCGCCGGAGGATGGATAACAGGTACCATCACCGACGCCGGCACCGGCAACCCGATCAGCAACGAGTGCGTGAATGTATATGACATGACTGGCCTCCAGTCCGGTGCCATCTACTCAGACGGTTCTCTTAACTATGAGGCGTGCACCGACGCCGATGGCAAGTACATCACCGGAGGTCTCGCCGCGGGCGACTACCAAGTGGCGTTCAATACCAGTTACTTCGGTGGCGTGCTCGACAGCAACTACACCTCGCAGTGGTATAACGATCAGGTTACTCAGGAGAACGCCAATCCCGTTGCCGTCGTTACTGGTGCGCCGTCGACATCAATCAATGCTGACTTGCAGCCTGCGGCAACGACGGTGTCGGTGTCGGGGACCGTCTCCGATGCCAGTGGGCTGGTAAGTTTTGCCGCCGTCTATTTCTATGACACAAGCGGTTATGTCGCCGGTACTTCCACCGCAAGCGACGGTACGTACACAGCGTTCGTGCCGCCTGGCATCTATCAGGTGGAGTTCCAGCCGCCGAGTGGGTCCTCTGACCAGAGTCAGTGGTACAACGACATGCCCACTCAGGCCACTGCAGATTCGCTAACGGTTGTCGCGGGCACCCCAGTTAGGGGGATCAATGCCGTCTTGAGTAGCGGTGGAACCATCACCGGTACTGTCACAGATGGGGCGGGCGACGGCCTACCTGCAATAGACGTAGAAGCCTGCTCGACACTGGGTTACAGTTGCGCTTACGGCGAGTCGGGAACCGGCGGCGTGTATTCACTCACCGGCCTGAGCACCGGCTCGTACTCCGTCACCTTCATGGGCGATCAGTATGGGTACGATCCCAGCACTGGTATGCAGGTTGACACCAGCGCCTACCTGGATCAGATCTACCCGAATACGATCGAGGGAGCTGGATCTGGTACTCCGGTGTCGGTAACTGCGGGTCTGACAACGTCGGGTATCGACGACACGGCGGTGCTGGGATCTACGTTCAGCGGGACCATCACCGACGCAGAGACTGGTGCGCCGCTCAGTAACGTCTGCGTGTCGGCGGAACCCACCGGCAGTACGAATTATTACGAGGGCTACACCTGCACTGATACCGCCGGGACGTATACGACATCGGGTGTGCCGACCGGCACTTACCAGTTGGACTTCACCAACCCCTACGGACGCTACATCGAGCAATGGTACGACAACGTTCCTGACCAGGCGTCTGCCGCGGTGGTGCAGGTGACCCAACCCACCGCTCAAACTGGAATTGACGCGGCCATGCAACTGGGTGGCAACATCACGGGCACCGTGACCGCTAGTGACGGCTCTGCGCCCCTTTCGAACATCTGCGTAGAGCTGTACCCGGTGGGGGCACCGAGTGGCACTCCCGGACTGACCGGCGGCTGCACCAACAGTGCCGGGCAATACAGCTCGCCGGCAGTTCCTAGTGGCAGCTACGACGTGGAGTTCGTCGACAACTCGGGCATTTACGCCAGCCAATATTATAACGACGCTTCAGGGCTGGCTACCGCGACAGCGGTGACCGTCACACAGGGCCAAACCACTTCGGACATCGACGCTGCCTTGAGCGAACAGACAGTACCAGGTGCCCCAACCAATGTCGTCGCCACAGCGGCGGACGCGGCTGCCACGGTGACATTCAGCGCTCCGGTCTCCGATGGGGGCTCGGCGATCACCGGCTACACGATCACCCCGTCTCCTGCGTGTGCCAGTTGTACCGGGCTGACCACGGCGAGTGCCAGTACCACCGTCAGCGGTCTGACTAACGGAACCGCATACACGTTCACGGTTGCCGCCACCAACCTCACCGGTACCGGTCCAGCTTCTACACCGTCCAATTCGGTGACCCCGAGCCCTTCGACTGGAACGCCTAACCCGCCCGGTGCACCGACCAACGTGTCAGCCACTGTCGACGTGTCGACAGTGGCGCTGTCGTTCAGTGCACCGGCGTCCGATGGGGGCTCGCCGATCACGGGGTACACAATCACCCCGTCTCCACCGTGTGCCAGCTGCACCGGGCTAACTACGGCAGGAACGAGCACGCAGGTGAACGGCTTGACCGTCGGCACCGCCTATTCGTTCACTGTGAGCGCCGCCAACGTTGTGGGGCCCAGCAAGCAGTCAGTGCTGTCGAATGCGGTAACGCCGACCGCGCAGGCAGTCAGCCCGGTCAGCGCATCGACCACCAGCCCGAGCACGCCCGCCGTGGTAACCAACAATGGGACGACCGCGACTGCCAGCGGTGGTACCGGGACGGTGACTGTGAGCGAGTACCCGACCGACCCGGCGGGGCCGCCTCCCTATCCGTCGACTGGTGCATATCTAGACGTGTCCGACTCCACGGGCAGCACGTTCAGCTCGGTTGTAATCAAGGACTGCAATCTCAATGGTGGGACGTCACTGGAGTGGTGGAATCCCGAGGGGAACCCCCCGATAGGGCCGCCCGGAGCGGGAGCGTGGCAGTCCGTCATCGGTGACCCTACTGACACCAGCGGGCTTCCCGGGTGTCTGAGCGAGACGCTTGACGCGACATCGAGCCCCACCCTCTCCCAGCTCGACGGAACCATCTTCGGCGTGGCCGCCCCTTCTGTTGCCCAACCAACCGCCTTAACCACTTCCCTTTCGGGAAGCGGGAAGAATACTGGATCGACGATCTCGGTGAGAGAAGGTACAAGGGTCACCGACAGCGCAGCCTTGAGTGGCACCAATGTCGCCACTGCCGGTGGGACGGTCACCTATCGGGTCTATGCCAAGAGCACCTGTAGCGGTATGGCTGCGCCCGCCAGCAGGGTCAGGGTGAACGGTGGGGTGGTTCCACCCTCGAATCCGGAGACGTTGGCGCCCGGCACCTATTTCTGGCAGGCCACCTACTCGGGGAACTCCACCAATGGTGCTTCGATCAGCCCCTGTGGCTCTGAGGTGGAAAAGGTACTCCCCAGTCCTCCTCCACCCCATAGCTGCTCGGGTACCTTTGCTAACCCGGGCGTGCTGGCCGGCACTTATACCGGAAACACCACCATCACCGGCTATTGCATCGTGGATGGAGGACCAGCCATCGTGACCGGAGACCTGATCCTGGCCAAAGGGGCGGCCCTCAATGCCACCTACGCCCTGAACGATGTGGCCGGGTCGGGCACCTCCAGTCTGAGGGTCACCGGAGACGTTGAGGTTAGTAAGGGAGCCACCCTGGACATGGGCTGTGAGCCCAATCACGCACCCTGCACCGACAGCACCACCCTGACCGGTTCCGACCAGGTGGGAGGCGCGCTGAGCGGTCGAAGCGCTTTGGGTATCATCGTGCACGCCAGTACGATCAAGGGAAGCGTCAGCCAGACGAAAGGTGGGGGTGGTGCGAACTGCAACCCACCCACCACCGGCTTCTTCTCGGTGATCGGGTCCCCGGTATTTTCCGACTATGAGGACAACAACATCGTGGGCAGTCTCCAGGTCAGTGGACTCCAGTCGTGCTGGTTCGGTGCCCTGCGCAATCGGGTGCATCAGAACGTGTCCTACTACCACAATCTCTTGGCAGGTCCTTATGCCTCCGAAGTGGTGTCCAACGTCGTCTTGAGAGACATGAGCTGCGTCGGTAACAGTCCTGCCGTTCAGTTCGGAGACTCGGCCGGAAGGCCCAACAAGGTCGGCGTGCACGCCACCGGTCAGTGCAGTTTCGCCACCTACCAGCCCAACCCTGCGCCTAGTGGCCCGCTCTTGCCGATCTCGGTGCCTCGAAGTATCAAATAACCAATCTCTGATCGGAAGCAGAGGCGCGGGAACGCAGCTTCTCATACGTTCCGGTCCTTCGGCGCTCTGTTGCACTTCGGATCAGGCTCCACTGCGGCCCAACCCATGCCGCCGGCTGATCAGTCAACTTGGTAGCGATTAAGCCTTTCCGCCCTCTACGACCGTTCCATCCTCTGACACCAACCACACTTCGATCGCAGCAGCTGCGAGTGGGTCGGTGACCACGCTGGGTCCGGGATAGAGGACAAGCATCAGCCTCCGTAGCGTGCGTCCTCAGCTGCGTGAGCGAAGTACTCAAGGGTCGAAGTGAGTGATGAATACGGCCACTACCTGGTACTTCATACGAACTAATCTGCCCGTATCCGATGGACGAGTGACTGCTGTTTACCGTGAATCTCCCTTATTCGCCAGCGCTTCGGGCACGATTAGGGCACAGGATCGAGTCATATCTGACGGCGGGTTCCTTGCCATCCTATCGTTCAGGTTGTGGCCTTCTGGTGGGTGAATCAAAGACAGACCTGGCGCTACGAGATCGCTGGCGAGTACCTCTGGTCGCCAAAGACGAATAGCGCTGGTAAGCCCCACCTCTACTACGACAACATGAAGTTGCTCAAGACTGGTGACATCGTATTTTCGTACATCAACCGTGCCTTTCGATACGTAGGGTGGTTGCACATCCGACGTTGCCCCGTTCGCTGTTGAAGTTCAGCGGTGGTCACAGCTCATTCAGGCTGCTGCCTGATCGTACTCTTCGGGTGTAACAACGGCGGGTGCGACCTGGCGGTCAAGGGCGGCGACCA
>Ga0182018_10001358_pt1 | contig 28034 bp, 23 predicted proteins | sample 812P2MmetaG_FD_120490 | JGI IMG/M metagenome (GOLD analysis project Ga0182018, IMG submission 120490) | Permafrost microbial communities from Stordalen Mire, Sweden - 812P2M metaG | ecosystem: Environmental > Terrestrial > Soil > Wetlands > Permafrost | place: Sweden: Stordalen | collected...
AACGACGGACGTGACGGGGATTGCGGAGTTGCCGGCGGGCACGGAGATGGTGATGCCGGGAGACAACGTAAGCCTGGTGATCGAGTTGATCACGCCGGTGGCGATGGAAAAAGGATTGCGGTTCGCGATCCGCGAAGGCGGCCACACGGTGGGCGCCGGCACGATCGCGGAGATTGTGACGTAACAAACGGTATGGAGACTGCGGAGCTTCGCTCCGCATGGACGGGCGAGTCGCCCGTCCCCACACGAGTAAAGAGTTTAGAGACTGGGAGTAAGCTATGCCCCGAGAGATTATTACGTTGCAGTGTGGTGATTGCAAAGAGCGCAACTATTCGAAGACCAAGAACCGCAAAACGACACCGGACCGTCTGGAACTGAAAAAGTTCTGCAGCCGGTGTCGCAAGCACACGCCGCACAAAGAGGTTAAGTAGTCAGTTGCCAGCTGCCGGTTGCCAGAATGGTTTGGTTTGACTGAGAACTGGCAACCGGGAACTGAGAGCTGTTTTTAGGGGCGTAAGCTCAACGGTTAAACTGTCGGTCTCCAAAACCGAACTTGGGGGTTCGAATCCCTCCGCCCCTGCCAGAGTTGAGGGTAGAAGTTAAGGCCCGAGAGGGAGCAGTCGAGGAAAGCGGGAAGGTATGGCGACAGCGGTAGAACAGAACGCGATTACAACCACGCTAAGGTCTTGGCCCGAGCGGATCCGGTCCTTTTACCGCGACGTGCGTACGGAGATGAAGAAAGTCACGTCTCCGTCGCTCAAAGAAGTCCAGGGAACGACGACGGTGGTGATCATTACTGTGTTTCTGTTTGCGTTTTACTTCTGGCTGGTGGATCTGGCGATCAGCAACAGCCTGGAACGGATGCTGCATTATTTCTCGCGCCGGTAAGCCGCGAGCGAAAGAAGCGATTGAATGCCGGATACGGATAAAGAAAAGAACGAGGGCGCTGTAGTTGGTCACGATGGCCAACAGCCACCGCCTCCTCCACCTGCGGAAGCAGTTCCGGGCGGCGAGCCCGCGCGCAATCCGAATATGAAGTGGTACATCATCCACGCCTATTCGGGATTTGAACGCAAGGTGCGAGAGTCGCTCGAATCGCGGGTGCAGGCTTTCGGCTTGCAGGACAAGATCGGCAAGGTATTGATTCCCACCGAGTCGGTCACCGAAGTCCGTGGCGGCAAGAAGTACACCTCGGAGCGCATGTTCTATCCCGGCTACGTGCTGGTGGAGATGGACATGGACGATCACGTCTGGCACGTGGTGAAATCGACGCCGCGGGTGACGGGATTTGTGGGCACAGGGCAGCAGCCGACTCCGCTGTCGGACGAAGAAGTCAATCACATCGTTTACAAAGTGGCGGATAGCCGGGAGAAGCCGAAGCTCAAGGTCAAATTCGAAAAGGGCGAGACGGTGCGCATCGGCGAGGGTCCGTTCGCTACATTTACGGGTGTGGTCGACGACGTGAACGAAGATCGCGAGACTTTGAAAGTGATGGTCACGATTTTCGGGCGGTCGACTCCGGTGGAACTGGAATTTGGGCAGGTGGAGAAAGTGGCGTAGGATGGCCACTTTTGAAATCGCGGTTAAAGTCTGGAATCCAGCCGATCCTAGCCGGGTTGCAGAGGTTAAGGCGCTAGTGGACACAGGCGCGTCGTACAGCTGGATTTCCAGGTCGAGACTGGAACCGCTGGGTGTGCAAAAAGTGCGACAACTGAAGTTCCAGACCATTGAAGGGCACACCGTGGAGCGCGATTTGGCAGCAGTTTTCTTATCCGCGGAGGGCTTCACCGGCGGAGACAATGTGGTGATGGCCGAGGCCGGAGATATTGAGGTTCTCGGCGCACACAGTTTGGATTCGTTGGGACTGGCGGTTGATCCGGTGAACAAGAAGTTGATGCCGTTGGTAGTTGCCTTGGGGCTGTAAGAATCCAGGCACGGTTTTTGTTGCGGCTGAGCCGAAAATCCTAGACTCGGCGTTGAATTTATAAGGTATTGGAAAGGTGTCATGGCGAAGAAAGCTACAGGATCGGTAAAGTTGCAGATTGCGGCGGGTAAGGCTACGCCGGCGCCTCCGGTAGGACCCGCGCTCGGTCAGGCGCAAGTCAATATCATGGAGTTCTGCAAGCAGTTCAACGCTCGCACTTCGCAGAAGGAACTCGAAGGGTTGATTGTTCCGGTCGTGATCACGGTCTACAGCGACCGCACGTTCACGTTTATTACGAAGACGCCACCGGCTTCGGTGCTGCTGAAGCGCGCGGCGGGCATCGCCAAAGGATCGGGCGCTCCTAATAAAGATAAAGTCGGCAAGGTGACGCTGAAGCAGGTCGAGGACATTGCCAAGCAGAAAATGCCGGACCTGAACGCGGCTTCGGTCGATGCCGCCATTAAGAGTGTGCGCGGCACGGCGCGGTCTATGGGGATTGATGTGGTTGGGTAAATTTTTGTGTGGAAGCGGGGCTCCGCCCCGCCTGGACGGGGCAAAGTCCCGCGACCACACGAGCAAATTTGGTCACAAATACTACGGCGTTTCAGAACAAAGAATCGCGGTGGGAGACTGAGGGTAACGATGAAGAAGTCTGGCAAGAATATCGAGAAGGCTCGGAAGGCAGTTGAGGCGCGGCCTTATACGCTGCAGGAAGCGGTTCCACTTCTGCAGAAAGTGAAATTCGCCAAATTCGACGAGACGGTCGAGGTGACGCTGCGGCTGGGTGTCGATCCAAAGCATGCCGATCAGATGGTGCGAGGCACGGTGGTGCTTCCCCACGGGCTGGGCAAGTCGAAAAAAGTTCTGGTGATCGCGAGCGGCGAAAAAGTTCGCGAGGCGGAAGCGGCGGGCGCGGATTTTGTCGGCGGCGAAGATATGGTCGAGAAGATCACAAAAGAAAACTGGACCGACTTTGACGCGCTCATCGCCACGCCCGACATGATGAAATCGGTGGGCCGTCTGGGCAAGGTTCTGGGACCGAAGGGTCTGATGCCCAATCCGAAAACGGGCACGGTCACCATGGATGTCGCCAAAGCAGTGCAGGAAGTTAAGGCCGGCAAGGTCGAGTTCCGCACCGACAAGACGGCTCTGGTGCACGTGCCGGTGGGGAAGATTTCGTTCTCGCCCGACAAACTGATCGATAACGCGACTACGCTGATTTCCAGCGTGATCAAGGCGAAGCCTTCGGTAGCCAAGGGCAAGTACATCAAAGCCTGCTACCTGAGTTCGAGCATGGGGCCGGGGATCTCGCTGGATACGACTCCGATCGAGGTTGCCGCTAAAGCGTAGATTGAGAGCCGTGGCGGGGATCAGAAGCAGGTCCTTCGCTTCGCTCAGGATGACAATTTGAAGTAAGCGGCAGAGCCCCGTCACCACACGGGTCTTGAAAGGGTTTATTTATGGCGGTTACTAGAGCTAAGAAAATCGAGCAGGTTGAAAAACTTGGCGGCGAATTGAAGAACGCTTCGAGCCTGATCGTGGCTACCTACTCCAAGCTGACGGTTACGCAGGATTTCGAACTGCGTAAGGCATTGCGTCCGACGGGCGCGAAGTATCGCGTGGTGAAGAACACTTTGGCCGAGCGCGCGGGTAAGGGCACCAAAGTCGAGGAAGCGCTGAAGAATCTTGAGGGTGTGACTTCGATTGCTTACACCGCGGGCGATCCGGTGGCGCTGGCGAAGGCACTGGCAAAGTACGCCAAGGACAATCCGGAATTCAGCTTCAAGGCGGGGATGGTCGAAGGCCGCGTGATTACGGTCAAGGAGATCGAGTCGCTGGCGACCATGCCGTCGAAAGAAGAGCTCTATTCCAAACTCCTGTTCCTGTTGAACGCTCCGTCGCAGCGTCTGGTTACGGCGATGAATGCGGTGGGGCGAAACCTGGCGGTGGTGGTTGGCCAGGGCGTGGAGCAGAAGAAGTTTAAGGAAGCGTAGCTTCCATTTGGTAATTGGGTAAATTTTGCAATTTTGAAATTTGAAAACGCGGATGCCGAGGTTTTCAAATTGCCAAATTACCCGATTGCAAAATTACAAAATTTTCTGGGCAGCACTGCTGCTCGAAAAAAGATTTAGTTAGCGCGAAGCGAGGGGTGGCGCGGTCTGAGATTCGGGCGTTGTCTGGCGCTGGAATTGAGGGCCTGGTCGCACTGGAAACCTGGCAAAGCGGTAGCGAAATCGCAAATCTTGAATAAAGCGGAGAGATTCACATGGCGGATTTACAGCAGTTAGAGGAGTCGATTGTTGGCCTGTCGTTGCTGGAAGCGGCAGAGTTGGTGAAGAAACTGGAATCGCGTCTGGGCGTTTCGGCGGCGGCAGCGGCTCCGGTGATGGTTGCCGGCGGCGCAGCAGCGGGTGCGGCAGCGCCGGCTGAAGAGAAGACCGAGTTTACGGTCGTTCTGAAAGAAGTGGGCGCCAATAAGATCAATGTAATCAAGGCGGTACGTGAAGTCACCAGCCTCGGACTAAAAGAGGCAAAGGACCTCGTGGACGGCGCTCCTAAGAGCATCAAAGAAGGTGTCTCGAAGGACGAAGCCGAGACTATCAAGAAAAAGTTCACCGAAGCAGGCGCAACTGTCGAAGTCAAATAGTTTGGGCGGAGCAGGGTGTGGCAGCCGGACTTTGCCCGGCTGGGACGGGGCAAAGCCCCGTCACCACACGAACTAGCTCCGCTAGCAATTATTTGACCGAACAGGTAGCTGAATCCTTGGGAGTGGTGATAATATCTAATAAATAACCCGCTTACCCTGGCTTCACTGTGAGGCGACAGCGACCCGCATCCTCCAAACAATCCCAGGAAGCGGAATTGGGTCGCTGGAATCGAAGTATGGCAGCCGGTCCCGCGGGCGGCGGGACGGAACAGGCCTTTTGAACTGGCGTGGAATTTTAAAAGTTATTCAAGAGTAAGCGTCGCATACGGCGCCCGCGGACGAGCTTGTCCTTGCGGGGGCCGCTGCCTTTTTTCCGCGTACACCGCCCGTTATTCGCAGCAATATCTTGGCGCGATTTTTTAGCGCCCTCATTCCGCGCTGTACCGCAGCCCCAGGCTGCCTGAAAGCAGGAGTTCCTGAGAATGGCAAAACACAATATCCATCGCAAGCGTTTCGATTTTTCCAAGATTCCCGCAACCATCCAGATCCCGAACCTGATCGAGGTTCAGAAGCGCTCTTATGATCGCTTCCTGCAGATGGACAAACTGCCGAGCGAGCGCGAAGACGGCGGCTTGCAGGCCGTGTTTCAGTCGGTGTTTCCAATCACCGACTTCCGCAACGTCTCGCAGCTTGAGTTTGTGGACTTCGCGATTGGCAACTGGGAGTGCAAGTGCGGCCACCTGAAAGGGCTGCATCACTTGCGCACGACCTGTAAGAGTTGCGGATCGACGGTGATCACGGACCCATTTCATCCTGGAGATGTTCTCTGCCACAAGTGCGGCACCTACAACGCGAACACTCCCGACTTCTGCAACAAGTGCGGCGATCCGGTCGGGCTGCAGCTGAAGTATGACGTAGCGGAATGCGAAGAGCGGGGCATGACCTACTCGGCGCCGCTCAAAGTCACGATGCGGCTCACCATCTGGGATAAGGATGAGGCAGGCAACCGTTCCATTCGCGACATCAAGGAGCAGGAAGTTTTCTTTGGCGACGTCCCCTTGATGACGCAGAACGGGACTTTCATTATTAATGGCACCGAGCGCGTCATCGTCAGCCAGTTGCACCGCTCGCCGGGCGTGTTTTTTGAGACGGCGGCGAACCGCACTTACTTTCTGGGAAAGATCATTCCCTATCGCGGGTCGTGGGTTGAGTTCGAATACGACCAGAAGAACGTTCTGTATGTACGCATCGACCGCAAGCGCAAGTTCCTGGGCACGATTTTCCTGCGCGCTCTCGGCCTGCGTTCCGGCGAAGATATTCTGAAGACTTTCTACACCACGGATCGGCTGATTGTCCGCGACAAGAAGCTGTTCTGGACGCTGGATCCGGCGAGCGAAAAGCCCACGAATCTATTGGGAATGAAGCTGGCCCACAGCATCAAGTCGAAGTCGGGCGACGAGGTGGCGCACTCCGGCCGCAAGATCAGCCCGGCGACGCTGAAGGAAATTCAAAAGGCGAAGATCAGCGAAATCGAGGTGGACACGACCGATCTCGAAGGCGCGTGGGCGGCGAGCGACATTGTCGACACCACGACCGGCGAAGTGCTGCTCGAGGCCAACACGGAAATCACGGCCGACAAAGTATCGAAGATTCTGGAATCGGGCGTGGTCGAACTGAGCGTGTTTTTCCCGGAGCGCGACGACGTAGGCACGGTCATCAGCCAGACACTGCGGCGTGATTCTGTGGCTACGCCATCGGAAGCGCTGATCGAGATTTATCGCAAGCTGCGCCCCGGCGATCCGCCGACGCTCGACACAGCGACGGCATTGTTCCAGGGCATGTTCTTCGATCCGCGCAAGTATGATTTCTCGCGCGTGGGCCGGCTGAAGTTCAACATCAAGCTGTTCGAGAACCAGGAGGCGACGAGCCTTGAACAACGGACGCTTGATCCCACCGACTTCTACGCGACCATCAAGTACCTGCTCAAGTTGCGCAAAAACATCGGCGCGGTAGACGACATCGATCACCTTGGCAATCGCCGCGTGCGCGCGGTTGGCGAGTTGCTGGAAAATCAGTTCCGCATCGGCCTGGTCCGCATGGAACGCGCGATCAAGGAAAAGATGAGCGTGTACCAGGAAATGTCTACGGCTATGCCGCATGACCTGGTCAACGCCAAGCCGGTAATGGCCGCGATTCGCGAGTTTTTCGGATCGTCGCAGCTATCGCAGTTCATGGATCAGACGAATCCGCTATCGGAAATCACGCACAAGCGGCGTCTGTCGGCTCTTGGGCCGGGCGGGTTGTCTCGCGAACGCGCTGGATTCGAAGTTCGCGACGTCCATCCAACGCATTACGGACGCATCTGCCCGATTGAAACGCCGGAAGGTCCGAACATCGGATTGATCTCTTCGTTGAGCTGCTTTGCGCGTATCAACGACTACGGCTTCATCGAGTCGCCCTACCGCAAGGTGAAGAACGCGCGCGTGGTCGACTACGTCATTGTCGTAAATGCCGGTGACAGCACTTACAAAGTCGGCGACTACGCTGAGAAGAGCGAGATGGAGAAGGTCAACGCCGACCTCAAGGAGCGGAAGAAGAAAGCGGTTGAGGTCGAGCCGTTCTCCTTCTATCTTTCGGCGTGGGAAGAAGACCGTCACACCATCGCGCAGGCGAACATTGAACTCGACGACAAGGGCCGCATCGCCGGCGAACTGGTCAATGCCCGCAAGGCCGGCAACTTCGTGCTGGTGAATCGCGACGAAGTCGATTACGTCGACGTCAGCCCGAAGCAACTGGTTTCTGTCGCCGCTTCGCTCGTGCCGTTCCTCGAACACGACGACGCCAATCGCGCTTTGATGGGCGCGAACATGCAACGTCAGTCAGTGCCGCTATTGCGGGCTCAGGCTCCAATCGTCGGAACCGGAATGGAAGGCGTTACCGCGCGCGATTCAGGCGCGGTGGTGCTGGCACGCCGGAATGGAATCATCGATTCGGTGGATTCCGAGCGCATCATCGTTCGGGTCGAGGGCGAGCATCATCCGATGCAGCTTTCGCGCGAAGTGGGCAGCGACATTTACCAGCTCACCAAGTTCAAGCGCTCGAACCAGAACACCTGCATCAACCAGAAGCCGATCGTGAAGAAAGGCCAGCGGGTGGTGAAGGGGCAAGTGATTGCGGACGGTCCGTGCACAGACTTTGGCGAATTGGCCCTCGGACGCAATGTGCTGGTCGCGTTCATGCCATGGCGCGGCTACAACTTCGAGGACGCGATCCTGGTTTCGGAAAAGATGGTGAAGGAGGATTACTACACCTCGGTTCACATCGAAGAATTCGAGCTCGAGGCCAGAGATACGAAGCTTGGTCCCGAGGAAGTGACGCGCGACATTCCGAACGTGAGTGAATCGACGCTGCGCAATCTGGACGAGGCGGGCGTAATCCGCATCGGCGCCGGCATCAAGCAGGGTGACATCATCGTCGGCAAAGTTACGCCGAAGGGTGAGACTCAACTGACGCCGGAAGAAAAACTGCTGCGCGCCATCTTCGGCGAAAAAGCCGGTGACGTGCGCGACGCTTCGCTCTACTGCCCGCCTGGAATCGAAGGCATCGTGGTGGACGTGAAGATCTTCTCGCGCAAAGGCCAGGAGAAGGACGAGCGCGCCAAGACGATTGAAGGCAACCAGATCGCGAAGCTCGAAAAGAACCTTTCGGATGAGATCCGAATTCTGACCGATGAACGCCTGAAGCGTTTGGAAGGCCTGCTCGGCGGCAAGGAAGTGCAAGCCGATCTGCACGACGAGCGCACCAACAAGCGGTTGCTGACCAAGGACACGATTCTCGACCGCGATACGATCGAGCGCATCTCGACGCGCAACTTGAAGCGCATCAAGTACGCCGACAAAGATCCGCGGGTGAACGAGCAGATCGACGAGATCGAAGAAATGACCTCGCGCCAGATCGACGTGCTCAAAAAGATCGTCAACGAAAAGAAAGACAAGCTGACCAAGGGCGATGAGCTGCCGCCGGGCGTGATCAAACTGGTCAAGGTGTACATCGCCATGAAGCGCAAGCTCAGCGTCGGCGACAAGATGGCCGGACGCCATGGCAACAAAGGCGTGATCGCGCGCATTCTGCCGGAAGAGGATATGCCGTACCTCGAGGATGGAACGCCAGTCGAGATCGTCCTGAACCCGCTGGGCGTACCCAGCCGTATGAATGTGGGACAGATTCTTGAAACCCATCTGGGTTGGGCGGGGCATGAACTGGGTCTGAAGATCGCGGAGCTGCTGAAGCAGAACAGCCGCTCGGAAGCCATCCGCCGCGATCTCAAAGCTTTGTTCAAAGACACCGTGCTGGCGGACACCATCGCCGACATGAGTGAAGATGAACTCGAAGCGCTGGCCCCCACATTGAAGAAGGGCGTATTCATGGGGTCGGCCGTATTCGACGGCGCTCGCGAGTCGGAAATCAAGGCCTTGCTGCACAGCGCGGGACTGCCCACTTCGGGCAAGACCACGCTGCGCGACGGCATGACCGGTGAGAAGTTCGAACAGCCGGTCACGGTCGGCTACATTTACATGTTGAAACTGTCGCACCTGGTGGACGACAAGATTCACGCGCGTTCCATCGGGCCGTACTCGCTGATCACGCAGCAACCGCTGGGTGGCAAGGCGCAGTTCGGAGGCCAGCGCTTCGGAGAAATGGAAGTGTGGGCACTCGAAGCGTATGGCGCGGCGTTCATCCTGCAGGAATTGCTGACCGCGAAATCGGACGATGTTTACGGGCGCACCAAAATCTACGAGGCGATCGTCAAAGGCGAAGCCGCGATGGAGCCGGGCGTACCGGAATCGTTCAACGTGCTGATTCGCGAATTACAGGCACTCTGCCTGGATGTCGAGTTGATCAAGGCCACGGAGAAGAAGCCGGTGGCGGTGGCAGCAGATTAGTCGTTGGCCGCTAGTCGTTGGTCGTTCGCGGCTAGCAGGCCGACTGAGTTTCGAAGAATAAGACCCGCAGTCTTCGCTCTTGGGCTTCCGGGTCAGAGATTTCGCTAGCGACTAACGACCAGCGACTAGCGACCGTTCTTAAGAGCCGCGTACGGCGGCGTACAGCCGTAGGAAAGCGGAGGAACATGTTTCGTTCGAGCCCGTTCGATATGGCAAATCCCGTGGCTGATTTCGATGCCATTCGCATCAGCCTGGCGTCCCCTGAAAAGATCCGGAGCTGGTCTCATGGTGAGGTGACCAAGCCGGAAACTATTAACTACCGCACTTTTAAGCCAGAACGCGATGGCTTGTTCTGCGCTCGCATCTTTGGCCCGGTCACCGATTGGGAATGTCTCTGCGGCAAGTACAAGCGCATGAAGCATCGCGGAGTGATCTGCGACAAGTGCGGCGTGGAAGTCACGCTGTCGAAAGTCCGGCGTGAACGCCTCGGCCACATTGAGCTGGCGTCGCCCTGTTCGCATGTGTGGTTCTTCAAGGGACTGCCCAGCCGTATCGGGCATCTGCTCGATATTTCTCTGCGCGATCTGGAAGCGATTCTGTACTTCGAAGCGTACGTGGTGGTCGACCCCGGCGACTCTCCGGTAAAAGAACGCGAAGTCATCAAGGACGAAGCGAAGTACCGCGAGCTCGACCAGCAATATCGCCCCGCCGGCTTCAAAGCCATGATGGGCGCGGAAGCGATCAAGGAACTTCTCAAGCGCATTGAAGTCGATTCCCTCTCGGGGGAACTGCGCGAGAAGATGAAGCATGAAACCTCGCTGCAGAAGCGGCTGAAGTATGCGAAGCGGCTGAAGGTGGTCGAGGCCTTCCGTAAGAGCGGGAACAAGCCGCAGTGGATGATCCTGGACGTGCTGCCGGTAATTCCACCGGAACTGCGTCCACTGGTTCCACTGGATGGCGGGCGTTTTGCCACCTCCGATCTGAACGATCTTTATCGGCGTGTCATCAACCGCAATAACCGGTTGAAGAAGCTGATGGACCTGCACGCTCCCGAAGTCATCGTGCGCAACGAAAAGCGCATGTTGCAGGAAGCGGTGGACGCACTGTTCGACAACGGCCGCCGTGGGCGCATTCTGCGTGGCGCGAACAACCGGCCACTGAAGTCGCTCTCCGACACGCTCAAGGGCAAGCAGGGGCGTTTCCGCCAGAACCTGCTCGGCAAGCGCGTGGACTACTCCGGACGTTCGGTGATCGTGGTTGGTCCCGAACTCAAGTTGCACCAGTGCGGCTTGCCGAAGAAGATGGCGCTCGAGTTGTTCAAGCCGTTCATTTATCACCGGCTCGAACAGACCGGCAACTGCACCACCATCAAGCAGGCAAAAGAAATGGTGGAACAGCAGGACCCCATCGTCTGGGACATTCTGGAAGAGGTCATCAAAGACCATCCGGTAATGCTGAATCGTGCGCCTACGCTCCATCGTCTGGGCATTCAGGCGTTTGAGCCGGTGCTGGTGGAAGGCAAGGCCATCAAGATTCACCCGCTCGTCTGCACGGCGTTCAATGCCGACTTCGACGGCGACCAGATGGCGGTACACATTCCGCTTTCGCCCGAGGCGCAGGTGGAAGCCAGCGTCCTCATGCTGTCTTCGCATAACATCCTGTCGCCCGCGTCAGGCCAGCCGATTACGGTGCCCACACAGGATATGGTGCTGGGTCTTTACTATCTGACGAAAGCGAAGCCCGGCGCGAAGGGCGAAGGCCGTTCTTTCGCCAACATCGACGAAGTCGTGATTGCGCTCGAAATGGGTGAGGTGGAAACGCTCACTCCGATTCGCCTGCGCTATACGGGCGAGGTCATTGACCTGACGCAGGCCTACGACGATCAGGACGTGAACCATACTGAACCGATCAACATTACGCGGGAGTATCTGAATACGACCGTCGGCCGCGCCATTCTGAACGACCATTTGCCGAAGGCGGTGCCTGGCATCAATGTGAGCATGCCGTACATCAACGGCTTGCTCAAGAAAAAGGGCGTTGGGCAGCTGGTCAATTACTGCTATCTGCGGTTCGGCCTCGAAGTCACGGTCAAGATGCTCGATGAGATCAAGTCGCTTGGCTTCCGTTATGCCACGCGCTCCGGTCTCTCCATCGGCATCGACGACATGGTCATCCCAGACAACAAGAGGACCCTGGTGAAAGACGCCGACAAACAGGTCATCGCCGTGCAGCAGCAGTACCTGGACGGCGCCATCACCAACGGCGAACGCTATAACAAGGTCATCGAAATCTGGTCGGCCATCACGGAGAAGGTTGCCGATGAAATGTTTGGCCAGATGCAGAAACGGGACAAGGACGGCGATCTCAATCCGATTTACGTCATGGCCGATTCCGGCGCCCGCGGATCGAAACAGCAGATCCGTCAGCTCTCCGGAATGCGCGGACTGATGGCGAAACCGACGGGCGAGATTATCGAGACTCCGATCACGGCGAACTTCCGTGAAGGTTTGACGGTGCTCGAATACTTCATCTCGACGCACGGCGCTCGCAAAGGTCTGGCCGATACGGCGTTGAAGACGGCTGACTCGGGTTACCTGACGCGCCGTCTGGTCGATGTCGCGCAGGACGTGATCATCAGCGAATACGACTGCGGCACCGTGGATGGAATTTTCGTCTCCGGTATCGTTGAAGCCGGCGAGATCATCGAGCCGTTGCGCGACCGTATCGTGGGCCGCGTATCGCTCGAGAAGATCAAGGACTATGAGGGCCAGGTCGTAGTCGACGTTAACCATGAGATCACCGAAGATCTGGCGGGCGCGATTCAGGCTGCCGGTATCGAGCGGGTGAAGATTCGCTCAGTGCTCACCTGCGAGTCGAAGCGCGGCGTTTGCGTCATGTGCTACGGACGTAATCTGGCTTCCGGCCGCCTCGTCGAGCTCGGCGAAGCTACCGGCGTGATCGCGGCGCAATCGATCGGCGAACCTGGAACGCAGCTCACCATGCGTACCTTCCACATCGGAGGCACGGCATCGCGAGTTTCGGAACAGTCCCGCCTCGATGCCAAGAGCAACGGCACCGTGCGCTTCATTAACTTGCAGACCGTGAAGTCCAAGACCGGAGACCTGGTGGTGATGAATCGTCAGGGCTCGATCGCAATCGTGGACGAAAAAGGCCGCGAACGCGAGCGCTACGCGGTCGTGTATGGCGCCAAGGTAAAAGTCACGGAAGGCGGCCCGGTGCAACTCGGCCAGGCGCTCGTCGAATGGGATCCATACACATTTGCCATCCTCACTGAAATTGGCGGCACGGCGCAGTTCAAGGACTTGCAGGAAGGCATCACGCTGCACGAGGAAGTCGACGAAGTCACCGGCCTGTCGCGTCACGTGGTGGCGGATTCACCCGACGAGAAGCGGCAGCCGGCCATCGTCATCAAGGGGAAAGCGAGTAAGCGATACCTGATGCCTTCGCGAGCTCACCTCATGGTGCAGGATGGAGACACCGTGTTTCCGGGCGACGTGCTGGCCAAGATTCCGCGCGAGACGACGAAGACCAAGGACATCACGGGCGGTCTGCCGCGCGTGGTGGAATTGTTCGAGGCCCGCAAGCCGCGCGAGACCGCTGTCATCAGCGAAATCGATGGCGTGGTGCGCTTCGGCGAAGTTGCCAAGGGACAGCGCAAACTCTACGTGGCAGCCGACAACGGCACGGAGAAGGAATATTCCGTTCCTCGCGGCGTCCACATTAACGTGCAGGAAGGCGAGCGCGTCCGAGCGGGTGAACCGTTGATGGATGGGCCGCTCAACCCGCACGACATTCTGGCTGTGCTGGGCGAGAAGGAGTTGCAGTCTTACCTGGTGAACGAAATCCAGGAGGTCTATCGGCTCCAGGGCGTGAACATTTCGGACAAGCACATCGAAGTGATTGTTCGCCAGATGATGCGCTGGGTGAAGGTCGAGGACGTAGGCGACACCCAGTTCCTCCTCGAACAGCAAGTGGATAAGTTCCGCTTCCACGAGGAGAACGAGCGAGCGATTGCGAATGGCGGCAAACCAGCCACCGGACGCCCGTTGCTGCTTGGCATCACCAAGGCGTCGCTCTCGACTGACTCGTTTATCTCCGCGGCCTCCTTCCAGGAGACTACGCGCGTGCTGACCGAAGCTTCGATTCAGGGAGCGGTGGATCATCTGCGCGGCCTGAAGGAGAACGTGATCGTGGGTCGCCTGATTCCCGCCGGCACCGGCATGGAATATTACCGGAACGTGCGCCTGTCCCCAGAAATGGAAGAGGCGGCGAGCAAGGTGCAGGAGGAAGTCTCGCAAGCCTACGAAGATGCTGAGCGCGCGCTCGAACTCATGCGCCACGAAGGTGAGACCGAAGAGCTCGCAGCGGAATAAAACGGACGAATCCAAGAAAGGGGCGACGAAAGTCGCCCCTCATTTTCTTGAGTTAACGTTTTCTGAACCCCATGTCTTTAGCACTGGAGCCACAGCGCCTGACCGGGCAGTCCCAGGATCGCAATGCTACGCCCGAGCCGATTCCTGGAGGACTGATATTAGCTCCAGCCCTAGGACGCTTTTGGCGTCTGTTCCGCCTCTCGATCTGGCGTGCCTTCGAGCACGATGCTTTCGGAACCGCCAAAGCGTCGGCCTATTCATCCATCTTCACTTTTTTCCCGGCGTTACTGGTGCTCGGCGCAGTTCTCGCCACAATCAGCCGGGGCGAAGTCTACCTGCGCGAGATCTCTTATGCCCTGGGCACCATTTTGCCGGCGGGAAGTTCAACCGTACTTTCCTACTTGAGAAGCAGCGCGCAGCGGCCAGTTGGTCTTCTTTTCTCAACTTCGTTGCTGACGATCTGGAGCGCTTCCGGCGTGATCATCTCCTGGATGGATGGTTTTCGCCGCGCCTACCAGCTTCCCAAGACCTGGGGGCTGATCCAGGAGCGCGTGATTTCGATTTCGCTGGTCCTGATGGCAGGTCTGCCGCTGACTTTCGCCACCATTCTGGTGGCATTCGGCAGCCGCATTGAAATGCGGATTTTGTTTCTCATCGGGCATGAGTTCGGACCTCTAATTCTGCTGTTGTGGGGCGCGATCCGCTGGGCTATTGCGATCCTGACCAGCATCGCTGTAATCCAGCTTATCTACCACAACGCCGTGCCTCGTACTCAACCCTGGCACACCGTTTTGCCGGGCGCTGTTCTCGCGACCGCAATGTGGCTCATCGCCACCGCGCTGTTCGGGTGGTATCTGCAGCACTATGCCGACTATAGCGTCATCTACGGTTCGCTCGGTGTGGGCATCGCGCTACTGCTGTGGATGTATATCATCTCGCTGGTTGTGCTGATTGGCGCGGAATTCAATGCCATGCTTTTTCCCCGCTGTCTCACCAGGGTCCCGCTTCCACGGACAACTACCGAATCTCGCTGACCCGTGAAGCGCGAAGCCCGCTCCGAGATCGCCTCACTTGCGCAATAAATTTACGGAGCCTTCTCCGGAGAGGATTCGCGATTTGAAAGAACGCAAACTCGATCTAGTTGAAGGAGCTCTTCCCGCCCCTGGCCCTGCACTGGAAGAGACGGCTGAACGCGTACGTCGCGCGAAAATTGTCTGCACGATTGGTCCGGCCTGCGATTCTGAGGAAATGATTTCCGACCTGATGCGTGCAGGTATGGACGTTGCCCGCCTGAACTTCTCGCACGGGACGCATTCCGAACATGCCCGCCGAATCAAGCGGCTGCGCCACGCCGCCCATCGTCTGCAGCGGACTATCTGTATTCTTCAGGACCTTCAGGGTCCGAAGATTCGTACCGGCCGCATGAAGGATGGGAGGCCTGTGTTCCTGAAGCCCGGGGCCACGTTGACGATCACGCCACGCAAGGTGGCAGGTACCGCCGCGTTGATCTCGACGGATTTTGCCGGCCTGGCGCGGGAAGTGGAGCCCGGCTCACGGGTGCTTTTGTCCGACGGAAGAATTGAACTCAGAGTGCGCGCGATTCGCGCCGGGGACGTGGAATGCGAAGTGCTGAACGGGGGCTCCGTCGGAGAGCATCAGGGGATCAATCTGCCGGGAACGGCGATAGCAATCCCCGTGCTCACCGACAAAGACAAGCGGGATCTCGAATTCGGTCTGAAGCAGGGAGTGGATGCGATTGCGCTGTCCTTCGTTCGCTCCGCCGATGACATCCGCGAAGCAAAAACTCTGATGCGCGAATTCGGAAAATCCGTGCCCATCGTCGCCAAGCTGGAAAAGCCACAAGCCATCGAGCGTCTCGAAGGAATTCTGGAGGTAACCGACGGTGTCATGATTGCGCGTGGCGACCTGGGCGTGGAGCTTCCGCCCGAGCGGGTGCCGATCATCCAAAAACTGGTAATTCAGCGCGCGGGCGTCTGGCGCAGACCGGTCATAACGGCAACCCAGATGCTCGAGTCCATGACCGAGAACCCGCGACCGACGCGGGCAGAAGCGAGTGACGTGGCGAATGCGATTTTTGATGGCACGGATAGTGTGATGCTCTCGGCAGAAACTGCCAGCGGCCGCTATCCGCGCGAGACTGTGGCGATGATGGCCCGCATCATTCTGGAAGCGGAGGCCAGCATTGCGCAACTCCCCACCGCGCCACGACGCCGTCATGAGGAACACCGGTATTCGGTTGCCGAAACCATCTGCGAATCCATCGCACACGCTGCCGAAGATCTGCCCATGGGCGCGATCGCCGTTTTCACCGAAAGCGGCAATACCGCCCGCATGCTTTCAAAACATCGTCCCAAAGCTCGCATCTATGCTTTCAGTCATAAACCGGAGGTCTGCAATCGCATGAATGCACTTTGGGGCGTACATCCGGTTTACAAAGATCAGTGGGAGTCGGCGGAGTCGATGCTCCGGACCGCCGAAAATGAACTGTTGCCGAAAGGTCTTCTCCGCGCTGGGGATGTGCTTGGACTGGTGGCGGGAACCAAGCTTACTTCGGGCGCCACGAACTTCATGCGGTTGCACACGGTGGAGGAAATCGATCGGGTAGTGCTGTCGAAGCGGCGGCACAAGAAATAATTACTTTGCCATCCTGAGCGAAGCGAAGGATCTGTTTCGGTTCGCGCCAGCCATGATAGAGCATTCAGGAGTCTCCACGCGATGGAATCGTCGATACCATTTTCCGACGCCTCATTTTCCGATGCTTCACTGAATCCCGCCGTCCGCGGCTTCCTGCACTCGCCTGCAAATCCAAACGGCAATGCGCTGATCCTGACTCACGGCGCAGGCTCGAATTGCAACGCACCTCTTCTGGTGGCAATCAGCGCGGCTTTTGCCGGACATGGCTACGTGGTGCTGCGCTGCGATCTTCCTTTTCGCCAGGAGCGGCGAACCGGGCCGCCGTTTCCGGGCAATGCAGAACGCGATCGCTCCGGTCTGCGCAATGCGGTTGCGGTTATGCGCAAGAGTATCGCGGGACGAATTTTTCTCGGCGGCCACTCCTACGGTGGACGCCAAGCCACGATGCTCTGCGCCTCCGAACCAGAACTTGTACCCGGACTCCTTCTGCTTTCGTATCCTTTGCATCCGCCACGCAAACCTGAACAGCGGCGCATTCAACATCTGCCCAACCTGCGTACGCCGAGTTTATTCGTCCACGGGACGCGCGATCCGTTCGGAAGCGTGGAGGAAATGAACGAAGCATTGCAGCTAATCCCGGCCAAAACCGAATTAATGAGGATAGAAGGCGGCGGGCACGACTTGGGGTTCAAAGGGAAGGCGCAGAGTGCGCCGAACGGATTGCTCGAAGATATCTTTGCCGGATTTGACGAGATGTTTTTGTAGGACAATGCGGGAGCGGGGCGAAGCCCCGCCACCACAGTAAATCTAATTTATCCAGCCTGATTTCGATCCGCCGTTCGGCTTTTCCTTGTCGTCGGGTGGAATGTAGTTTCCGTGCTCGTCGAAGGTGACTTTTCGATCGTGATCTCTCATATAGACTTCAAACTTTCTCGCAGCTCGCCGGCGCTTCCAGCGATAGTAACCATTCCGCAGTCCGAAATAGCGTTCGGAGGCTGAATAGCTAATGCCGCGAGAAGGCATGAACTTCACGAACAGGAAGCCGAAGAGCAATCCACCGAGATGAGCAAAAACCGCAACTCCGTTCGCTGGCTCAAAAACCGCGACAATCGCGACCACAACCCAAATGCCGACCAGATATTTGGCCTTGATCCGAAACGGCAATGGGAACAGAAACATTTCCTGATCGGCATAAAGAATTCCGAACGCCATCAGCAATCCAAAGATTCCGCCCGACGCGCCGACCGTTCCGATTGTCGGATCCGCCCCCAGAAAATGAGTATAGGAGACGGCGATCACTACCAGCGCAGCGCCCACGACGCAGAAGGTGTAGCATTCGATGAATCGCCGAGAACCCCAGTCTCGCTCCAAGTATGCACCGATAAACCAGAGCGTGAGCATGTTGAAGAAAATGTGGCTGAGCCCGTCGTGCGCCAGGGAATAGGTGACCAGCTGCCAAATCTGACCGTGCAGTACATCGACAGGCACCAACGCAAACCAGTCCTCAGTGCGGCGAAACGCGATGTGGAATATCCGGTCCAGGACAAGTTGGGCGAGAAAGATTCCCGTGCACGTCAGAATGATGCGTTTCACCCATCCGGCAAAGGGAGGGAAGCTGAACGAAATGGATTGTCCGCGACTCACTATTTCTTACCTTCCGGGTCCGGCACAACCGGCAGACTGCGATGTCCCGAGGCATCGACCGCGCGCACACCGAATATCACATTATCCTTCGAAACCTTCAGGGTTGCACGCGTACCACCAGTAATTGTTTGGGCATACTCCCAATCGGCTGCGTTCGTTGCGCGCCAGACCACCTCGTGGGCGGCCGTGCCAGGCGATGGTTCCCACGTCAAAGTCGTGTCGTTTTCGAGGTTCCTGGTCACCATTCTTACGCTCGCCGGTGGCGCTGGAGCTGATGCCAGCGAGGCCAGAGTTGCCGCGTTCAAGCGCGCGACATGCGCCACATAGTCGAAGTCCACAAATTTCGCCAGGTCTCCATATTCGATGCCGTTCTCGCTGCGAACGTTCTGGTGCTGATGGTTGAAGTCTTCGCGGAATTCGGTGAATCGCACGGCGGCAAAGCCCTGCTGATTGAAAGCGTAGTGGTCACCACCGCGCAGGAAGCGGTCGAGCCGGAAGATCAAAACCGGTTTCACTCCCGCGTCGTACGATCGCCCCACGTCGGCAACGTAACGGGCAACTTCGCGCGACGACGAGTCGTTCTCTCCACCCAGCGTTCGAATCCGTTTAATGTCAGCCTCGGTCGCCACCGTCGGCAAACCTTCAGAAAACACGCGCACCACGCTCGCATCCTGTCCCGCGCCGAGGTTGCCTCCCACGATGTCATTGTTTAAGACGGCTTCGAGTTTCCACCCCTGCTGCTTGGCCATCTGGGCGAAGTGCTTGCTACCGTTCAGCCCCTGTTCTTCTCCCGCGACTGTCAGAAAGATAATTGTTGCCGGGAATTTTGCCTTGCTCGAAGCGTTACTCAAGACGCGGGCGCATTCCAGGCTGACCGCGGTCCCGCTGCCATCGTCATTGGCTCCCGGGGCGGGGTCGGTGCCGTTAAACGTATCGCTGTTTCGCGAGTCGTAGTGGCCGGTTACCAGCATAATGCGATCTGCCTGCGCCGGGTCGCCTCCGCGCAGCACCGCATAAACATTGGTGATTTCGGTCGGTTTCGAGATGCGTTCGCCCGGCGGCTCAGTGAAAGTGTCAGTTTTCACCTCCAGGCAGCCGCCGCATTCTTTCGAATAGCGCTCAAACTCCGCTTTAATCCACTCCCGCGCCGCGCCGATTCCCTTTCCCGCTTTGATGGATTCCTCGTCCTGCGCGGAAATAGTCGACCGGTTCTGGAAGCTGACGAGTTTCTCGATTGTCTGCCGGATGTGGTCCGCTGAAACTTCCTGGATCGCCTTGGCGATGCGGGGATCGGTGTGGCGGTCGGCCGCCAGGCGCGGCGGTTCCTGCGGCTCCTGCGCCAGGCGTGGCAGGGCATGAGACGCCAGCGCAACCATCATCATCAGAATCAGAGCTGCCGCGAGGCCTGTGGAAAAATGACCGGAGCTGCGAAACCTGGCGATTTCGGGATTTTCTTGGTAAGCCACTTGACCTTTTCCTCAGTTAGAAACTAAATATAACAGGGTACCCTGAAGGTGGAGGAAATCATGGTGTACTGTCCTGAATGCGAGACAGACCTCGACATCGATGAAGATGAGGTCGATGAAGGCGCGGTCGTCTCCTGCCCGGAGTGCGGAACGGACTTCGAGGTGGTCACGGTGAATCCGGTTGAACTGAAGATAGTGGGCGAAGACGAGATTGAAGATGAGGACGAAGAAGAAGGCGCCGACGAGGAGGATGAGGACGAGGACTGAAGACTTTTGCGCGTCCCCAGTGTTTCGGAGCCTGGTCGCAATGGCTGCGTCAGTGTTGTTTCTGGCGTCTCTGCTAGTCCCGCTGAGCGCTCGGGGTAGTGAGCCCGAGAAGCCAAAGCCTTACGCTCTGATCTTCGGAACGGTCTGGGACCCCGACGGACACGCGCTTTACGGGGTCACGGTGAAGATCCGGAGGGTCGACGACACCAAACCCCGTTGGGAGGTCTATTCCAATCACTCCGGCGAGTTCGCGCAGCGAGTGCCTGCCGGCAAGGCCGACTACATCGTCTGGGCCGACGTGAAGGGCTACAAGCTGCCCTCAGGCAAGAAGCTGAAGCCGGGCTCCGAAGTAACCGTTCACATCGACAGTGACGAGCGCTCTGACATCAGTCTTCATTTAGACTGGTGACAGTAGCCGTGTGGTCGAAAAATCGGCGACAATGGATTTATGAAGAAGGCGATCATCGCAGCGGGGCTGCTGGTTATCTTGTGGGCGTCGGTCTTCCCGCCGTCGCTTCCCGCCCAGTTGTTTGGCCGCGATTCGAAGCAGGAAGACAAGACCCGCCTACTCACCGGGAAGGTGCTGGACGGCGGCGACAATCCTTTGCCCAACGCGGTCGTGTACCTGACCAATACTCACACCCGGTCGGTGAAGACTTATATCGTTGGCCCGGACGGAGCCTACCGTTTTCCGGCACTCCAGCCCAGCATCGACTACGAAGTCTATGCGCAGTTCAACAATCGCAAGAGCCACACCAAGACGGTTAGCCAATTTGACGATCGTCAGCAGATTTACATCAGTTTGAAAATCAACGCCAAATCCGAAACCAACTAAGACTCTCCGCGGGGCCAATGCGTCTGGTTGGCTCCACGGCATTACTGAAGGCTCGCACTGGGCTGTCGGATCTGCTCGGGGTTCCAGCCGCTCACACAATCGAGCGTACAACACCACCATCCGCTCTGAGCGCGGCGCCATTTGTCGCCGATGACAGCGGACTGCAGACAAACGCCACCAAGTCCGCCACTTCATGAGGACGGGCGAAGCGCCGCAACAAAGAACTGGGGCGCACGCTACGAAAGAATTCCGCCTCAACTTCCGCCTTGGTCTGTTTCGAAGAGGCCGCGAGGCGATCGACAAATTCGTTCACGCCTTCAGAATCCGTGGGCCCCGGCAACACTGAGTTCACCGTGACGCCCGTGCCTGCGGTTGTCTCCGCCAAGCCACGTGAAATTGAGAGTTGCGCTGTTTTCGTCATGCCATAGTGAATCATCTCGGCCGGAACCTGCACCGCGGATTCGCTCGAAATGAAGACAATGCGCCCCCAGTTCCGCTTCTTCATTCCGGGCAGATAGTGCCGACTCAAGCGCACGCCGCTCATGACATTTACTTCGAAAAAGCGAAACCACTCCTCGTCAGGAATTTGCTCGAACGGCTTTGGATCGAAAATTCCAAGGTTGTTAACGAGGATATCAACATCGGCGAGTTGTTCGACTGCGACACGGACTCCGTCGGCGCTTCCAAGATCTGCGGCAAGACCCTCCGCCTTGGCCTGCGGATGCGCGGCTCGAATCGACGTGAGCGCTTGCTCCACCCGCTTTTTGGTCCGCCCATTCACAACGACCCGTGCGCCCTCCCGCGCCAGGGCTTCCGCGATCGCGTATCCGATTCCCGCCGTTGATCCCGTAACCAGTGCATGCTTTCCATCCAGTTCCAAATTCATGCTGGGTTGGATGAAACGGGTTTCGATCAGGACTCACGCAGACAAGAAAAAGGCCACCGGTAGGGTGGCCTTTTCGGATGTGCGCGCGCAGAAGCTAGTTGCTGTCGCCGCCGGCCCGTTTCCAGGAGATCAAGTCGCCAATGGTTGTGCTAGTGGAGGAAGACGACGTCGGGTGCTTATAGGACTCGACTTCCTGCCGCGAGGCTTCTTCACCGACCGCCCGGATGCTCAGGCCGACTTTTTTCTCTTCCTGATTCATCTTGATGACCTTGAAGTCGAACTCGCCTCCTGGTTCGAGATGCATCGGCTGTCCATTGGCATCAACGGCTTCCGAGTTGTGACACAGCCCTTCAATGCCCTCGGCAATCTCAACAAATGCGCCGAAGTTCGCCACGCGCAGAACCCTGCCATGCACAATGTCGCCTACGCGGTGCTGCGCAAAGAATGAATCCCAAACGTCGGGCTGCATCTGTTTGACGCCGAGCGAAAGGCGCCGCTTATCCGGTTCAATGGCGAGGATGACGGCCTTGACCTTGTCACCCTTCTTCAACACTTCGGAAGGATGCTTCACGCGGGTGGTCCAGCTCAGGTTGCTGACGTGCACCAGGCCGTCGATTCCGTCTTCAATTTCAATGAAAGCGCCAAACTCGGTCAGATTGCGGACCCTGCCCTCGACGGTCGCACCCACGGGATATTTGTCGTGCAGTGTGTCCCAGGGGTTGGAGGCGAGCTGCCGCATGCCGAGGGAGATCCGGCGCTCGGTCGGGTTCACACTCAGGACGACGCAATCCACCTCGTCGTTGACGTTGACCAGCTTCGACGGATGCCTCATCCGCTTCGACCAAGTCATTTCGCTTACGTGGACGAGGCCTTCGATGCCCTGCTCGAGTTCCACAAAAGCGCCGTAGTCGGTGACGCTGATCACCCGGCCGTGGACGTGCGCGCCCACGGGATAACGGTGCTCCGCATCCAGCCACGGATCCGGCGTGAGCTGCTTGAAGCCCAGCGAGACCCGCTGCTTATCTTTGTCGTACTTCAGGACCTTAACCTGAATCTGGTCGCCGACGTTGACCAGGTCGCGCGGATGCGTCAGACGACCCCACGACATGTCGGTAATGTGCAGCAGCCCGTCAATTCCACCCATGTCGACAAACGCGCCATATTCGGTCAGGTTCTTAACGATGCCGGTGAGGACGCTGCCTTCCTGCAGGTGCTCGAGCGTTTTGCCGCGCTTTTCATTCTGCTCTTCTTCGAGAAGCTGCTTGCGCGAGACTACGATGTTGCCGCGCTTCTTGTTGAGCTTAATGATCGCGACTTCCATCGTCTGGCCCTTCATCCCATCCAGATTCCGGATCGGACGCAGGTCCACTTGCGAGCCCGGCAGGAAGGCGCGCGCGCCCTGAATGTCGATGGTCAGCCCGCCCTTGATGCGCTCCACGACGATGCCCTTGATCGGCTTCTTTTCGTTGTAAGCGCGCTCAATTTCATCCCACGAGCGCAGTCGCTGCGCTTTGAGGTGCGAGAGGTTGACGTAGCCCTCTTCGGTTTCGCCCTTCTCCCGCATCACATCGATCTCGGCGCCGGGCTCGAACTTCGGCTTGCCCTCGTGATCGAGAATTTCGGCAATCGGCACCATGCCTTCGGATTTCGCCCCGATATCGACCACGACATGGGTCGCGGTGAGTTTCACCACGGTTCCTTTAATCACGTGGTCTTCGCCAACCGCTTCCTCGGTTTCAGTCTCGAAGTTCTGGAGAGCGGCGGCGAAATCGTCGCTGCTAGCCGCGGCATTCTCGTGCGCGGAATTCCCAGAGGTGTCGTTCTGAAGAGCCTCGTGTGGACGAGAGTCGTTTTCGCGAGAGTTGTTTTCGCGAACGTCGTTTTCGCGAACGTCGGGGGCGGAAGCCAGTGGTTCCGCGGATGAGGGTTGCGCGAGCTCGGGCGCGTCTACTACAACCGAGCCGCCGGTGTGATTGTCGTGTGCAGGTGTCATGGTTTCGATGCTGGATTCAAGGTTACGGGCGTTGCTGTCGTCGAACAAGTTCATAGCCTGGGTGTCGACGCGTTGGGGCTCGACTCCTGAGGGACGTGGCATAGCGGACGGCTGGCGTGGTCTTTAGGTTGCGTTGAGGCCGACCTGGCGGACGACCCTAGGACAATTCCAGCTGGTTCGAAACCTCGTCCAATAGGGACTCTTCGACTATAGCAACCGCTTTGGAACAGTGTCAAACGCGAAAGAGCCCGATTTCGGGCGACGGCCCAAAATTTCATACACTCGTGACATTCCCGCGCTTTTTGTCCTGTTTTGGAATGGTAACCGTTACCATGCCCCTGCGCAGCTGGCAGACAGTGGGCAATGGCCTCGCGTTGGCTGCTTCTGCTACCCTCCCCCCATGGATCATCTCTGGACTCCGTGGCGTTACGCGTATGTCTCTGGCGCCACACTGACGCCGGGCTGCATATTCTGCGATGCTCCCAAAGAAAGCGACCAGCAGGCGCGCATCGTCCACCGCGGGGCATATTGCTACGTCATTCTCAATACATACCCGTACACCAACGGCCATGTCATGATCGTCCCGTACGCGCACCTGGGTGAATTAGACAAGCTTCCCGCCGATGCCGCCCACGAGATGATGGCCCTGACCCAGCGCATGGAGACGGTTCTGCGCTCTCTCTATCGGCCTGACGGCATCAATCTCGGCATGAATATAGGAAAAGCCGCGGGTGCCGGCGTGGCCGGACACATCCACATGCATATCCTGCCGCGCTGGGTCGCGGACGCGAATTTTCTCAGCGTTGTTGGCGAAACGAGAGTGTTGCCCGAGACCCTGGACGTGACGTGGGAGCGGATACGGGAAGCATTCTCACTTTAGTTCCCTGCCAAAGAATTCCTCGGTCGCGCCATAGGCCCGAATCCAGCTCTTCCACAGCAGAAATCCATGGATCTCGTCGGGGAAGATCAGTTCCTCGACGTGCACTTTTTGGGCGCGCAGGCGCTGCAACAGATCGACGGTCTGTGAGAACGGAACATTGCGATCGTCATCCCCCTGGATGAGCAGCACCGGCGACTTCCAGGTTCCAATCGCTGCGTTCGGTGACGACTCGAACGCCAGCTTGACGAAGGCGTCATGATCGGGCGCATCCGCCGGGATTTCTGACTTGAAGTCCGACCAGTCATGCACGCCATGCAAATCGACCCCGGCCGCGAACATATCGGAGTCGTGTGCGAGCCCCATCGCGGTAAGGTAACCGCCGTAGGATCCGCCCCACAACCCGATTCTTTTGGCATCCACATTCGGCAAGGTCTGCAGATATTTCCCTGCCGCCACAATATCTTTGTACTCGGCGCCGCCGCGCGGCCCACCATCTTTCGGTTGGCGAAAGTGCCGCCCATACATAATGCCGGTCCGATAATTGACCGACAGCACCACATATCCCCGGCTCGCCAGATATTGATTCATCGCGTAAGCGTTGTGGTAGTAGTCCATGTAGTGGAAACCGAGCATCATTTGGCGGATTGATCCACCATGAATAAAGATCAGCGCGGGGCGCGGGCCAGTCTGCTTCGGCTCGAATAATTGCCCGTGTATTTCCCAGCCATCGGCGGCTTTGAAGATCACCTGTTTTGGTGTGACCAGTTGGGATGAGGGAAAGTCTGCCGGCAGCGCGGCCTTCGCGATCATCTCGCGGCCCTGGGTTGTGACTACATATGGCATTGCCGGAGTCGTGGCGGTGGAACCCAGGCAGACAACCTTCCCCGCGATTTCGAGCGGCGTCCACTCCATGGTCTCGCCGTGGGTCAGGGCTTCCGGCGTGCCGCCTGCAACAGCGACGCGCCACAGATGACGCCGATCAACATCCCCAGGGTCACTGCCAGCCTGATTTGAAGAATAGATGACGGAAGTCTTATCTGAACTCAGCGCGACATCTTCGGTCTCAAATTTCCCTGGCGTCAGCAGCGTGGCGGGGCCACCGTTTGTCGCGACGGAATAGAGGTGGTTCCATCCGTCCTGTTCGGAAGAGAAGACGATGCGATTCGCGGCGGCAAATTGGAACGACCCGTCTTCGGTCAACTCGGGCAGCGAATCATCCAGCGCCGGACCGCTCTTCCATATCTCACGCGCGGAATCGCCGGCGACGTCATAGACCCATACGGACCAGGGCAACGGCAACCGCGGGATCAGCGGCTTCTTCATCTGCTTGCCCACCAGACGCACGAAGGCGAGCTGGCTCCCGTCGGGCGACCAGCGCGGGAACAGATCGCGGTCGGCGCTGGGCGACACATAGCGCAGTGTTCCACGGCCGAATTCGTAAATGACGACAAAGCTGTGATCGCCGCGATCGCTGACGAAGGCAATCTTCTTTCCGTCGGGCGACCACTTCGGCTCCCCGTTGTTGCCGCGCGCGAAAGTGAGCGCTTTGGCCTTGGCATCGCTGCCACCGGAAATGGGCGCAATCCAGATTTGCTTCTTCGCCGACCACACCGCAAACTCACCGCTCGGCGATATCTGGATGTCTTCGCATCCTTCCTCATCGCAGCCCATGTCGCCGAGCAGGCGAGGCTCGCCCTTGTCTACATCCGCCGCCCACACCTGCTGCACGCGCTTTTCGACCCCGCTGGTCGGGTCGGCAATTTCTCCCGCGCCGTTGGCCTCACTGCCCCGCGCATAGACGACGGTCCGTCCGTTGGGCGTCAGTTTCAACGCGGCAATCGGCATGCCGTCGTCGCCCGTGTAGTGCGTGACCTGGCGCGCTTCAAAATTTGGCGCGTCCGCAACCCACACGTTGCGCGCTCCCTTGGCCGCAAATACCCAGGCGATGCGGCCGACATGGTCAGTCCCTGGCTGGTCGGCGACGAGATTCGTCGGAAATGGTGAACTCATTACCTGTTCCAGCGAGAAACCCTGAGCCGCCGTCGCGGAACCTTGCCCGGAACTTTGGGCGGAACACAGAATCGCAGGAGAGGACAGCAACGAGGCGCAGACCAATGATAAGGCGGACAGAGTTCGAATTCCCATCGCGGCAGAGTACGCGAAGGAAGGCGAGATTGACAACTGATCATTGCCGTTTAGCGAGTATGGAGCCTTTAATCTCCGACGGCACGATGAGTTTCTCGCAACTGCATCAGATCCGAGCGCAGGGCAAGAGGCCGGTCGGTATGGAAATACTTTTTGTAAGCTGCAATCCAGTCGGTTGCAATGTCGCGCTGAGCCGTTGGCAAATCGAGCTTACCCGTGCAGACCAGTTCGTGAAGGCGTTCTTCCAGGGCATCCTTGACGCGCGCATTCCACGTTTGCGACGTATAGGGCTCTGGCCAAAGATTTTGGATGTCTTCCGCACCACCGAGTCCCGGGGCAATCAGGTAGTCGATCTCATAGTCGTCCGCACGAGGATTCACGATTCCGTACTCCTGAAAGACCTCTTGGCGTAACGAGGTTGATACATCTGCAACTACTTCCTCGTGGGCCCTTGCGCAAACGTCGCTGATCGCCACTCTCCGCGTAGCACCTGGTGTAAGGCTGTGGTTGGGTTCCGCCCCACGCTCGAGTGAAGCGCGTTCGAGTGAACCAACGACTGAGTTTGCCGGGCGCGGCATGGAATGCAGAAATAGAAGCCGGCCCACTATCAGGGCAATGAAAAGCGTCACGCCAACGAACCCTGCCGCTCGCGTGCCCGAGTTGAACACGGCCGCCTTGAACTGGAATACCCGCCGCCATGAACCAGCCTGAGGCTCGGAGACCCGTTGGGCCAGTTGAGCCCGCAACAAGGCACGTGGGCCGGCGATGGGTGGCAATTGGGGATCGAGAGTCTGACGATGAGCGCGCGCGAAATCGGCAATGGTGCCTTCGACCTCCGCCATACGAGCGCGGCAATCCCAGCAGGCGGCGAGGTGAAACTGAACTTGAGCGGCTCGACGGGTTGGGAGTTCGCCGTCCGCAGCCAGGAGCAGTTCTTCATCCGTGAGGTGCGGGTCCGAAAGGCGAAAATCTTCTTTGGGCATGGCGCTATCTCGCCTCTGCACGAATCAACCGTGCGAGTGACCGTGTCAGCGATATCGATACGGCTCCCAACGAAATGCCGAGCACGGACGCTATTTCCCGGTAGCGAAGACCCTCGGCGCGCAGCCAGAGGCAGCCCTGATCCACTTCCGGGAGAGCGTGAACAACGGCCAGCAGGCGCGCGCGTCTTTGAGCGGACGAAAGGTGCTCTTCAGGGTTCGGCGATAGGTCAAACTGGTTTTCCGCCTTCGTCCCGCCGGACGCCATCCTGTCGAGCGATCTTTGGTTCGCATAGCGCTGCTTCAGCGCGAGATTGTGCGCGACCCGGAAGATCCAGCCGCGAAGGTTTTTCCGAGATTTGCGTAATTGGAGGT